>JAABUW010001808.1_pt1 | contig 34189 bp, 28 predicted proteins | sample 5560081 | NCBI WGS metagenome assembly JAABUW01 (sample SAMN10711882, study PRJNA513363) | rock metagenome | isolation source: Antarctica rocks | place: Antarctica: Victoria Land, Knobhead sud | reverse complement strand
CGATGGATGCAAGGGCGACTGCGACGGAGCATTATGGGAGGGTGGAATGTGGGTGAGGCATGCCATCCCGTGCCGTCTCTGCTGTCGTCGACTGCACTTTTAAGATGGCCCAAGCTTCTTCACTTTAGCTGGATTGGGAAGGTCGAACGAGACGCGTGAAGCACTTCGCGTCGTTTGATTGATCTTGAGATATACAGCATGAACAGTCCATTGGAGCCCACGAGCGACGAACTTGCGCAGCTGTATGCAATTGAAGAGAATCATACTGTACCAGACAACAATGCCACATCATTCAACGACGACCTAGCAGCAATCCACGATCTCCAAGCCGAACGCAAACGCATCCATACTGCGAAAGGCACTGTCGTTCAAAATCGCATCTGGAGCACGCAAGACATCTTCCGCAGCGAGCCGCAGGAACCGAACAGCTCGCAGGATATGGCGGCCACAATGCCCTTCATCACTTCCTCCCCACCTCCCACACCAAGTCCTCGGAAGAAGCGCACGTTCGCAGATCTGGATCTAGGACAGAACCAACTCACCCGACCCGCCAAGGCGAGGCGGGAGTTCTACGGCATCAACATCCACCAGCTTCTCGACGATGCGAAGGCTGAAGAGAGCATCCCCAAGGCCGCACTGGAGCTCCCAACTCCACCAGCAGAGCGAGAGTCTGGCAAGGCTTCGCTGCTGTGGACGGAGAAGTATCGTGCGAAGAAGTTTACCGATTTAATTGGAGATGAGCGGACGCATAGGTCTGTCATGCACTGGTTGAAGCGGTGGGACCACACTGTCTTCCCGGGGTCGTATAGGCCGAAGTCGAAGGCTAAAGGGTTCAATGAGAATGGCGAGGAGAAGCCACATCGGAAGATTCTGATGCTGACCGGACCGCCTGGACTTGGAAAGACTACGTTGGCACATGTATGTGCTAAGCAGGCTGGTTACGAGGTGCAGGAGATTAATGCTAGTGACGAGCGGAGCGGCAGTGTGGTCAAGAATCGGATAAGAGATATGCTGGGTACCGAGAATGTCAGAGGTGTGGATAAGAAGACGGATGCAGGCAAGGTACGGAAGGCCGGCAAACCAGTCTGCGTGATTGTGGACGAGGTAGACGGCGTTGTCAGTGGTAATGGTGGGAGTGGAGAAGGTGGATTTGTGAAAGCACTCATCGATTTGGTCAACCTGGATTCCAAAAACTGCTCTGCTCTGGGTGTTCTTCAGCAAGGACCAGCACGGAAAAGGAAGGGCGACCGCTTCCGGCTCTTACGGCCAATGATCCTCATTTGCAACGATGTATATCATCCTGCACTTCGGCCACTTCGACAAGGCTCATACGCAGAAGTCATTCATGTCCGCAAGCCACCAGTGCAAACTCTGGTTACCCGACTGCAGTCCGTGTTCGAAAAGGAAGGCGTGCCATGCGAAAGCGATGGCGTGCGACGTCTCTGCGAAGCGACTTGGGGCGTCAGCAACCGCAAGGAAGACCGCAATGGAAGTGGTGCGGGCGAAGGAGACATGCGTGGCATCATGGTCGTCGGCGAGTGGGTTGCTGGCAAGATTCGCTCAATCAACGACGCAACTGGCAACGCCCGCTTGACCCGCCGCTGGGTCGAAGAGAACGTCCTAAGCGACCTCGGACACGGCGGTGGCGCTACCCGAGGAATGGGTCGAGGCGGACCAAAGGACATTGTCGAGCGTGTGTTCCAAGAAGGCGCAGGCTTCCCCAAATCCTCCGTCATCCTCACCCCCGCGCACCAAACCGGCAACGGCAGCGTCAAAGGCGTCGCCGAAGGCGCAAAGCGCACCGCCGGCGAACGTCTCCGCGAGCTCGTCGACACCCTCGGCGACACCGACCGCATCATGACCGACTGCTTCTCCTCCTACCCGGAACATCCCTTCCAAGACGACACCTACCTCTCCAAACCCGACGCCGCCTACGAATGGCTGCACTTCCACGACCGCCTCTCCTCCGCCGTCTACAAAAGCAACGAATGGGAACTCGCGCCCTACCTCTCCACTCCCGTGGTGGCGTTCCATCACCTCTTCGCCTCCCCCACCCGAGCCCAATACGCCAACATCCCCACCGAGGACGCCGATTCCACCGACACCGCCCCGACCCATCCATTCCACGGCACCCAAGCCTCCTGGGCCGCGCACGAAGCCGAAAAACACAACACCGCGCTCCTCCAGTCCCTGCAATCCTCCCTCGCAGACGATCTGAGCAGACACTTCAGCCGCCACCACGACATCGCCACCGACCTCCTGCCCTACCTCCTCCGCATGCTCTCCCCCAACGTCAACCCCGTAGTCGTCGGCGGCAGCAACGGCGGCAACAGCACAGCCTCCGTCCGTAAAGCCAGCGAACAGCAATGCGTCGCCCGCGCTGTGCACGCCATGGGCGCCAGCGGCGTCCGCTTCGACCGGACTAAAGTGTCGAGCGTCGAAGACGGTGCCCCTGCGGGACCAGGGGCGTATGGAACGCAGTGGGTGTACCGGATGGAGCCTTCGCTAGATGAGTTGGGCACGTTCCAGACAGGGCCGAAGGGGTTTGGGGAGAGTGGGGGCAAGATACGGTATGCGGTGCGGCAGGTGCTGGATCAGGAGTGGACGAGGGAGGAGAAAAGGCGGGCTGAGGTGTCGAGGATGGCGAGGTGGAGTGGGGGAGTTGTACCGGGCGTTAACGATGTCGTGATGGAAGAGCGTGAGGGGCCGAAGGGCGCTGTGGCGAAAAGGCTGGATAAGGTGGTGATCAAACGTGATTTCTTCGGCCGACCGATCACGTATACACGACCTGGATCGAGCCACGAGGGCGGCCAGAGTCAGGCGGAGCATGATGCGGCGCAGAAGCCCGTGGAGGAGAGGGTGTGGGTGACGTACCATGAAGGCTTCTCCAATGCGGTGAGGAAGCCGCTCACGATGGCGGAGCTGATGAAAGATCTATAGTTGGACAACAGTGTCGAGAGAATCAATGTGATCACAATGCAATGTGATCGTATTCTGGAGAAACGGCTCAGCTGCCTAGTCTCGCGACCGGGCCAAAGTGCCTCATCTTCCTGCGTGGAAATGCCTCCCTGCGATGTTGTGCAGCCTGTTATGACAACACCTGACGCCTCGCTATGCTGGAGAATTGGGTATCTGAACAGGCTCATGCCTCAGCAGAAGCCTCGACCTTCTCATCCTTCGCCTCCACCTCCGCCCTCGTCTCCGTCTTGGCCTTCTTGCGCTTGAACTCGGCCTCGTCGTCCTCGCGCGCGCGCTTGCCCTTGACATCACGCTTGTCCTCCTCCGTCGTGTGCTCGCCCTTGGCCTTCACATCGTCGCCCTTGGTCATCAAATCCTCGGTCTTCTCCTCCTTCTCGTTCTCACGCTTCTTCTTGGACCCCTTGACCTCGTCCTCCGCATCGTCCTCACGCTTGCGCTTCGCACCGCCGCTGTCGTCCTTCGCATCCCCCGTCAAGTCCACAACATCGTCCTCACGCGGCTTCTTCGCATCGCCCTTGTCCTCATCGTCCTGATCATCACCGCCACGCTTCCTCTTCGCACCACCCTTTTCCTCCTGATCATGCTCACGCCTCTTCTTCCACTCATCTCTGTCACCCTTGAACTCGCGATCGCCGCCACGGTCCTTCTTGCGGCCGTCGCGATCCTTGTTGTCACGGCCACCCTTCCCGTAACGTGAGCCGTCGTAGCGCTTGTCGTTGTTGCGGTCGCCGCGGTCACCGTCGCGATCATCGTTCCTGCGTCCGCCACGACCCGAGCTCTTGTTCTTCCCACCGCGGAACGGCTTGCCGTCGAACTTCTTGGGCTGCTGGACGAGCCTCTCGACCTTGCCTTTGTGCTCAGTGTCGACGTACTCGCGCTTGCTGACGAACTCGGGCTGCTGGTCGCCGAAGTCCGGCTTCGGGTAGGTGCCGAGGAACTTCTTCTGCAACTCCTCGCTGGCGAACTCGACGAAGACGGAGCCCTTGAATACGCCATCCTCCCAGCGGCGCAGGCGAATGCTATTCACCGGGCCGTAGGGGGCGAAGTACTCCTCAATGCGCTGGTGGGTGTCTTCTTCCTCGTCACCGAAGTACTTGGCGTAAACGGTGCGTGACATGTTCCTCTCGTGCACGATCTTCTCGTTCGCCCTGAGATCGTCTGTGAAGACCTCGTCGAGTGGCTCCTTGCGTGTGATGGCACCACTGTCGTCGATGTTCAGGAGCTTGGAGTCCTTGAGGGCGGCGACGACGGCAGAACGTGGCTGGAAGTGCTGCATGCGCTTGAAGCTGTGGATCACGCTGACATCGACGGGCTTGTTCTCACGGCCCCCAGCGAGCTGCCAGAGGTGCTTGTCGGTGGGGAGGTTGAACTCGGAAAAGTAAAAGTCAACCTGCTTGCGAATCTCGACTGGGTCGTCGGACTCGGGAAGGTTGTCGAACTTGCTCACGATCTTGCGGATGGGAGCGATCCACTTGCGATCGCCGCCGAACTTGCGGTCGTTCTCGGCCATGCGGTCCTGCTTCTTCTTCTCCTTGGAATCGCCATTGGCAGCGCCATCTGTCTGGTTCTTCTCGTTAGCACCGTTCTCATTCTTCTCAACGTCATCTTCGGCATGGTCAGTGACATTGGCAGTGGCGGTGGCGGCGGCATCCTGGCTCTGGTCTCCGTTCACGGCATTGGCTTTGGCAGTTTCACTGTCGTCCTTGGAGGCTCCAGTAGTGGCTTCGTCGTCCTTGATGACCTGATCCGGACTGGTGGTAACGGTGCTGACGTCCACGGACTCGTCCATCTTCTGGTCGGTGGTTAATTCACTCATGTTGGTGAATGTTCCAGCTCGTGGAAGGTGGAAAGTGTGTGGAAGAAGCAATTGAAGTTGTCACGTCGAAGTGAAAGGTTGGAGCAAGGTATTTTTCTAGTCACATGTGGGGAAGATCGTCAGACTTCAGCCGGGCCGAGCCCCACTAGTGCCTCAGGCTCTCACCGGGAAAATTGGCAGTCGCGATCCTCTCTCGACGACGCGGAGAACTCAAAGGCTACTACACCTCAAGATCTCGGCAGGGTCGCCTTGTTGGTACACAGGAGAAGATGGTATACCGCCGCATTCGATTCTAGCTAGTCCTCCTTGATGAGGCCACAAGTCTGGCATTGAAGCAGAGGTTCTCAATGCAACAATGAGCCTCGAGCCTTCTACACGCCTCGATCTCCCCTTGAACGCGCTGTTGCTACACAGGAGAAGACGGTACGTTGAAATCGATAGCGACTCACTACACAGGTACTCCCGTCCAACGAGATCACGTGTCCACTATCCACTCAGGGGTCCTCGATGAAACAGCGTGCCCTCGAGGCTACTGCACGGGCAGATATCTCTTGGGCTACCTCAGCTCTACCTGCGAGAAGCCCCTCACACACAACACGCCACTGCAACCCCTCTTCATGAACTGCACCCTTTCAAGGCTACCGTACGGCGTCATATCGTCTCAATTGCCTTGTTCTCGACGAAGCTGATTGTCTTCAAGGCCACTACACTGGTGTATATCTCCTTGGCCCCTTGATTGCTGCACCGGAGAAGACAAAAGACGAGATACGACAGCAATCCATCGATTGACCGATTCGGTTACTAGGCTGATGCCATATGCTGTTGAAGCAATGGTTCTCGACGAAATAAGATGTCCTCGGGCCTACTGCACCACGCGCGATACGTCTTTGGCGGCCCCCTTGATACCCGCGAGAGGCTTGTCCTTCGGAGCAGGCAATCGCAAAGCTTCTCGATAACTTGAACAATCTCGAGGCCAACGTAGGGTTGCGTACTGTCTCAAGTACCTCGTTCTCGACAAAGCTGAGTGCATTCAAGGCTACTACACTGCTGGTTTTATCCTTTGCCACTCCGGGTTTGCGTAGGAGAAACCACTATGATGCATTCGACAGCACCTCATCGGTGGATAAGACTCACCCCAAGGCCTAAAGCTATGGGCCAACGAAGCAGACGTTCTCGCCGAATGATATGCTCTCGCGGCCGTTGCAGTACCAGATATTCCTTTAGCGACCTCATTGCTACTCGCGAGAAGCCGTCCAGTCTAGACCGGAGGGCCGCAAAGCGTCTCGGTGAAATGAACACTCTCGAGGCCTCCGCACGGCCGCATATCGTCCCGACCGGCCTGTTCTGCGTGGCGAGAAGAGGATCTTGTGTCAGCATGTATCGAATATAAGAGATACTCTCTCCAGGCACCCACCGACTCTTGTGCCAATGCGCCACCCGTTTTTTCTCAGCCATCAATACAAGAATATTTGAGACTCGATCACAGATTCTACGGCGGTGCTGCTGGACCAGTCGACCTTTAGTGAGCATGTCACACGATATGCTCAAGCTATGCAGCTATACATCCATTTCCTGCCCTGCCAGAAGACACTTCAATAACTCGGACGAAGCCACCCATATGTATAATACATGCCACCCCACCCCTCTACTTCTTCCCTCCCGACATCGCCTGATTCCGATCCTCCCTCGCCTTCTTCACCGACGGCCTCTCATTCAACTTCTGGTTCCACTTCCACGCAATCGGATACTTCTCTTCGAACTCCTTGACAAAGCCCTCACCCATGACGTTCGGCGCCTGCGTCAGCAGCCAATGCCACGGCATGAAAGCCAGATCCGCATAGGTGCACTTGTCGCCGACGAGATACTGGCTGCCGGTTTTCTTGAGGTGTGCGTCAATCACGCCGAGGACACGACGGATCTCGTTACCGTAGCGCTCGAGGCAGGAGTCGATCTTGTCCTGGTGGTAGAGGACGAACCAGGCGCGTTGGCCGAAGTAGGGGCCTGCAATAGATCAGCGATTGGGCCTCCTCTCCTCTCCAATCCTTTTATAAGGTAGGTAGGATTGAGACTGACCTTGCCCAGATGTCTGAAAATGCAACCAAGCCTTCGTATCCCACTTCTCAGGCCCCTTCGCATAGCTTAACTTTCCCTCCTTATCGTATGTCTCGAGCAGATACTCAATGATGGCGCCCGACTCCCAGAGCTTCATGCCCGTGTTGGGGTCCTCAATAGCCGGCACACGGCCGTTGGGGTTGATGGACTCGAAGGGGTCTTGCTTGAGCTCGGAGAAATCCATGAGCTTGGTCTCGTAGGGGACATTGAGCTCTTCGAGGATGATGGCGACCTTCCTGTCCAATTGCTTTAGCAGCTTTTCCAGCAAAAGAAGGCCTCTACGTACCATGGGTTCGGGCCTCCGGCGTGGGAGTAGAGCGTGATGGGTTTTGACATTGTGATGGAGTGAAAAAGTGATCTGGTACAGAAGAGTTGACAGAGTAGAATACTTGTCCTTACCAAAAAGCAGACTCCAAGCTACTTATACTTCGCACACCTACCTCTAGATCCCCCATCTCGATTCCATCACAAAGTTCACCAAATTCCAAAACGACATGACGTTGACCAAAGTCAAATTTCCTGTGCCCCGCGTACGGCCATTGGGAACTGCCGGCATAAGACTCCCGAGATGCCTGCACGCGAGACATCTAGCTAATCTCGATCGAGATGGAGGTACGATCTAGAGCTTCGTACCTGAGTTGTATCAACTAATGAGGTGAGATACATACCAGTCACTGCCCAGCTTCGCTTCCATACCCTGTCGACGAGAGTGATACATCCACCCTGTCCCCACCACCATGTCCTCACAACCCACCGAACGACAGTCCCGCCCACACAATCACCTCTTCCCCCCCTTCTTCTTCGCCGCCACCACCCTAAAATTCCCATTACTCTCACTAGTCTCCTTCGCCACCTCAGGCTTCGCGGGTCCCTTTTTAGCAACCTCGCTCCACCCGCCGCTCCTATCGGCGCCAGCGTTATGCGGACTAGCACTCTTCGGCGGCGCAGACGTGTCCACGAGGCCCTTATCCGCGAGGCGTTTGCGCCGGATGAACTCCTCGGCGAAGTGGCGCGAGTCGATGGTGTTGGAGACGCCGTGCACGGCTTCGGTCAGCATGTCGGCGTCCTGTGGCAAGTGGATGAGGCCGCTGATAAAGTCCTCGACTGTGTGATATGATTAGCGCGTGTAGTCAGATGAGGGTGTTTGTGTAACGTTGCACGGCTTACCCGGAATGCCCTTATTCAAGTCCGGTCGCAGCTCACCGATAGCCCATTTCTTAAATTCTTCTTGCGCGTTGATACCACTGGTGTTACCCATGGTCGAAGATCTACTCGGCAACTTCTTCGCCGGGGCTGCCAACGGCTGCGCGGACGGGATGACGCTGGTGCTAACTGTCCTCGCGGGCGGCGGCGCTGGTACTGCGGCAGGAGTCTTAGGCTTGCCACCTGCCCCGATGGTCGTCCAGGCACTACCCGGAGCATTGAGAGCGAGAGGTGCTGCGACTTTGCTAGCGAGGTTAGCGTAGCTCTTGCCACCTACAGGGCTAGGTGCAGCGCCGATTGCTGCAGACTGAGCGTTTGCAGCGGCAACGGCCTGTCTTCTCTTTCTAGCTTCTTCTTCTTTCTGGATTTGAGCCATGCTCTTAGCTGTAGTCGCGGGTGTAGGCTTTTGGGCGGCTTTAGCCCACGCAGATGCACCTCCGGGCGTAGATACCGGCGAGCCTCCTGCTGCCGCCCAGCTTGCGGTTGCGGGCAGACCTGGAGCCGGTGCAATGGTCGCTTGGGCCTGAGCAACCATTTCCTTCTGGAACGCCGCACGACGCTGCGCAGATGCTATCTCTTCGGCCTCGGCAGCGTGCTTGGCCTCCATCTCCTGGATCTCCTTCAGCGAAGGCCCCTTGAGAGCTTCTGCCGGCTCCTTTGCCCATGGCGCAATAGCTGCGCTCGGCGTGTCCACGGAAGGAGTCTGAGACTGGTCGCGCTGCTCGGTCTGAAGCTGATCAGCAACGCTCTGCCTTCCAGCGCGCTGGGCCGCAGGTGCCGGAAGAGGCGACTGAGATGGTGCTGGTGGGAACGGCTGCGGTAGACCAGGTTGTTGCTGCACCGGCGACTGCTGAACGGATGCAGCCTTCTGAACTTGCTCCGTCAAGGTCATCTCCTGTGGCGGTGTGCGTTCGCGTTGTACAACGGCTGGTGAACCAATACTGCTTTGCACCGCAGAGCTCTGCTCGTCACTCAACGCTGGTTTACCCATTGCCGATTGGAATCGAGCATCGATCCCTGGCATTTTGCCTTGACCCTGCATTTGCTGAAATTGCCTTAGGCGATCACCAGATGGTCCTTGTCCATTGTCTAAATGCTGCTGTTGTGCGTCGTGCATGGCCTGCTCTTGCTGCAGTCTGTTACGATCCTGCAGCATCTGTTGGACTTGCATATCATGTTCGTTGTTTTGAGACTGTATCTGCTGCTGACCAGAAAAAGGCTGGCCAGGAGCGCCGAACTGCCCAGGAGCTGCGCGCGCCCCTTGATCAAGACGATCCATAATGCCAGGAATCTCTTCCTCGCGAATATGGCCGAGGTTATCAACGCCCGCTCCAACAGCTCCTAGCCCACCAGTCTGCCCGGGCGAGCGAAAAGAGTTGTCGAAGAAACCAGGCTGTGGACCTTGAAGCGGACTAGACTGGAAAGGACCAGCGACCGGACTTGTCATGCTGCCGAAACTAGGCTGCGAGTGCAATGACTGTGCAGACGCATGATGCTGTAGTTGTCCGGGATTCAACCCACTATGAGAGCCTGGAGCACCCGGTGCCATCTGGAGGTGCATTCTTTGCGCCATCTGCTGCTGAGCAAGATGCTCCTTCTGGCGAGCCATGAGATACTGCTCCTCTTGCTTCCTACGCTCCAGTGCATTCTGCTGCTCGGCCGTAAGCGTCGTGCCAAACGATGGAAAGCTATTCGCAAACGGAGGCTGAGCACCAGCGGTCGATGGAGTCGAAGTAGTCCCCGCCCATGCGGTAGGACCACTTGTAGATACTGCACCGTGCGGTATTCCGATCTGCGGGACCAGAAACGGCTCTCTCGAGTTACCGATGCGCCGGATAAGCTGCGCCAGTGGCTCATAATCTTGATCTTCGAACTTCTTGACCAGTAGTTCCGGGGAGAAGAAGCCAGCTTTGTACCAGTCGTGCATTTCTAGACCCGACCACGGTCCTTGGGTTTGTCCTTGCGGGTCGCGGTAGATCCAACGCATGCGATCTGGCATCACCATCGTACGTTGCTGCGGTTGTGGAGGTTGGTTCGAGGCCGAGCTAGGAGGCTGCGGCATCTGTCCTTGCGCGGACGCCAAATGCTGCCCTTGGCCTTGTTGCCCAGGTGCACCAAACTGTCCACCTTCTTGTTCGCCCATGTCACGTTCAGTATGCTCACCGAACGGATGTTCTGGCCCACGCGACAGGTCGAGCTGGCCCATGAATTGCTGCAGTCCAGCGCTATCAGGTCCAATATCTCGGTCCTGATCGCTCTGTCGCATCTGATCCTGCATAGCCGAAGGGAACATACTAGCCATTCTGCTTCCTCCCAGATTCCCATGTGGACTCATCATGCTGCCGCCCCCCAGACCTGCAAGTCCGGGTGACTGCATGTCGGCCGTCGACGTAGCGAAAATTCCACCACCGAACGCACTGGAAAGTCCTGCAGTTGATCTGGTCGGTGTACCCAAACCTCCATTGCCGGGAGGCCAAGGGCCTGCGCTAGAGACACCCCCGAGCTGACCGAGTCCGCCAAGAGCACCGAACCCTCGACTGGCACCAACGCTGCTTGTTTGGCTTCGGTCGCTAGCAGGTGCGATTCCACCTGGCCTTCCTAAGTTTGGCAATGCACCCAGGCCGCCCAGACCTGCGAAGTGCTGCGACGGATCAGCGGGAAAGCCACCTAGTCCGGGAAGCTGGTTTGAGGGAGCATCAGAGTTGTCGTTTTCCAAGTCCTGCATCAGGTTCTGCATGCCACGTTGTTCAGGTGACTGGTACGGGTTCGTATCGGTTGGACTCATCGGCTCGTTGCCACCCATTTGGCGGTGTTGACCAGGAGTCTGCTGGATGAAGCCCTGCCCGAAGCCATGGTTCGCATCTGAAGTCATCCCGAAGGCGCCGAAGCCTGGATCATCTCGCGGCTCAGGTCGGCCTGGAGTGCCGAAGCCTCGCATGCCGCTCTGGCGTTGATGCGATGGACTAGTGTCTGCATCTTCAGCTAGCGCAGCACTTCCGGACTGCATCTCTTCTTCAGCTTCTTCAAGCGTACTTCCTCCGAGATCGAGAGATTGTTGCGGTCGCCAAGAGTCGCCCTCGTTGAACCTGGATGCTCCGGACAAGCTTGACTTGCGCTCTAGCGATCGCACACCTGCATCTTCAATGCTGTCTTTACTCAGCAGATTTTTGAATCTGCTTTCCGCCCTACCGCTGCCAGGCGCAGGCCGCTTGTCCGCCGGGCCAGTTTGCCCAAGGCCAAAATTGCCGAAGGAACCCATAGGAGACAGGCCAGCACTTTGAGGCGCGTTGGCCCAGGGAGAAGATGGGGCGCCAAACCCCGCGCTCAGTGGCCCGGTTGGATTGCGCTTAAGCGAGCCGAAAGGAGTTGACGAGCTCTTGTCATCGCCATCCCCACCTGCTCTGCCACCATCCTTGAAATCAGTCCTCCTACGCTGTAGTGAGGGTGGTGGAGAAGCAGCGCGCTGATCGTTACGATCGAACGCTGTCGTGGGAGAACCCAATGCATTTTGTGGAAAGAAAGAGTCGCTCGTCTCCCGACGGCGCCCTCCCCCACGTGTTGCGCTGGGTGATGCGAGCCCGTAACCGCCGGGAGTATTGCCCTGGTTTGAGATACTAATCTTGCGTCCAGGAAGTCCGTTAGATTGCTGGTTTTCCTTGTTGGAAGTAGGCGGCTTGAGAGGTGTATTGACAGAAGATGCAAAAAGCTACATTTGCGGTTAGCATGGTGGGCAGAGTTGATTACGTTGCGTGCGCCTGTAGGCCACTCACCTCTCTTTCCTCGTGGTCCATTTCCGAGAGTCCCAGGGGCTCGACAGAGCCATCTCTATCCCAACAAAGGTCCGGTCCCGGCTGACTGTCGCGAATGTTCTCACTCCGACCCCAGCTAGCACTGCCTGAGCCATTTGTACCATCCGGTTGCCACCCTCCAACGTACAACTCATGAAGCCCTTCCTGCAGTCCACCTTCCGCACTCTGCTGGGTTCTGTACAGGTCAAGCAACTGGTCTTTCGAGTAGCGCGCGTCCGGGAAGGCTCCATTTCGGTGTGGCGGGACATATCGTGGTGGGGGCTGAGAAGGGGCGCTGGGGTCGGTGAACTGGCCGGAGCTGGACATTGAGGTACCAGAAGGTCGTCGGAAGGTCTGTGTGGCGCCGTTCGTTCTCCGCGCCCTATACAGATGTCAGTGCCCTTCTGTCCGAGGTCAAGACACGTCGCTGTCGCATCTGGCGCGCTAGAAGATGGAAATTCTCCACAGCTTCATGTGGAACATGTACGCACCATTCTGAGTTGCCATCACGTGCAGAATTCGGTGCTTGATTATTGCCTGCAGCCGCAGATGCGAATGTGGAGGGTGCCATTGTCTGTCTCGCGGCGCAAATGGAGGTAGTTGGGTGATTTAAGATGGTCGTGCTGTGGATGTCTGCGCGACGTAGAGGTCTTGGAGGCTCTGCAGTATGGTAATCGTAGTCGTGATGAATGTCGTCGGTCTCGCTTCGTGGCATGGAACTGCTCGTCGCGACTTGTAAGGGTGCAGGAAGAATGTATGAATTTCAAAGGTTCCTCGAGAGGTCTCCAACTGGCCCGTCGCTAGCACTTCGGGACAAATTCGGTCTAGCTCCTTTCACTCTTCGCCCTCTTCCTGCCCGGTCTTGCCTGCCATCACAACACTCCCACCAAAATTCTTCATTGCCAACATGGATAGACATCTCCTTGGTGCAACGAGGCTCGATTGGCTGCCTATAACGAATAGATAACAGCGACGCATCTACAACATTCACAACGGCGCGATCATTCCAGGCTTAGCCCAGCTCGCCCGGGAGGCACGCGAGCATGTTCCTGCAGCTCGAGAGCTTAAGAGCTCACGCGTTTCAAGGGACTACATGTATGCTTCACACGTTGCAGAGATACATCTATATGTTCCTCATGGACGACCTCGGGCGCCCTACGTTCTTGCAGACATGCATTTCAATACCCCACGGACAAGATTGATTGCTACGGACCTAGGCCATCTCACAACATCATGCTCTATGGCATCTCGGAAGCCCACAGAGCTCGCAACATATCACTGGCCTCGAAGCTCTTCTGTACTTTCGTGGATAGCCACTTATTTTCTATCCCATCAAATTCCCCACTCCTGTGCTGTGTTCTCAGCGCGTTCGGTGGTGCCAGTAGGTGGCTCCGTCATAGAGCCAGCGGTTTGCGCCGTACGTACAACCCTGTACGCCCATGGATGTTTGCTGCCTCTCGAGCCTCGATGCCGGTGGCCGAACAGTCCCACCACTCGTGAATCAAGCGAGCCGTAGGTGTAGGCATCTGAGGCTCACGCAAGTCGCACTTGTGCTTTCGATTGACATAGCTGTCATACAAATCCTTGGCGATCGAAAGCAATCACACTGGAATCGCAAGAATCTCAGCATACAAAAGTGTCCATCGAACAGACGATGACCTCATTCGTCGCTAGTATATGCCAACGAACACATACACACAAAGGCTCTCAACGCAAGTAGGCTGACGGACGACTCTCCGTCGTAAGGTACTTGTAAGGGAGGCCGCCCACTAGCATACTACATCCGTCAAATCTCACATCCCATACTTACTCCCTCAGCCTCGGGTCTTCCCAATTCGGAAGACGGTGCATAGGTTCCATACACAAGAAGGACGATGAGGAACGGTGGGCCCCAGAGAGGTTACAGGCCTAATCCTTACGGTACGTTGCCACGATCCCCGTCCACCACCAACTACTGCTCACATGATTACCAGGTCCACCACATCTGACGATGATGTCCCCGCCCATGGACATGTACGATTGCGGACCCTACAGCATGTCCATAACAATACCGCCGCATATGCCTCCCCGTATGAGGGGCATGGGCATGGGCATGGGCAGGCCGATGGGTCGACCCCCTCCTCCCTGGATGCGGGACCCACGCAACACAGCTGACATGTCCTTCGGAGGAGGCTTCGGCGGAGGTATGAGTCCTCATCCACCTTACCGAGGGAGCATGCGAGGCCCTCCACCTTTCGGAATGGGCATGCGAGCTCCGCCACCTTGGGAGATGGACTGCTACGACACGGAGCCGATGCGGCCAATGGGACCCCGGTTTCCTCGATATCCTCGTCGGAGTTCATCGCGAGATTATGGTTTCGACGACGATGACGAGTATGATGAGTGGGACGAAGGTGATCGCGAGTCGGATCCATTGATTCGCGAGCTGCACCGGTCCGCTCGTAGACACCAGGATCGGCCTTCATCATGGGGCTCACGAAGAAGTAGAAGGGAGTGGTAGATGGATGGCGAAAAGTCGAGGGGCAGCCGTTGGGCTCACGCATAACTTCCGAGCGTTCGAAAGGTTGACTGGCGTTGCGGCGTGACATGCGCTGGACGTAATCGTCCGATTGTCCAGCCATGTGTAGCTATGTAGTGGTGACAGCGTAGTCACAAGCATTCACAGCTCAGGCTTTTGCTGCCTTCCAAGCTTCTCGACCAACCATCCTCTGCTTGACCAAAGTTCTCCATCCGTCTGGTCCCTCTCGCAGACCATTGGGGTCACGATCTGGCACGTCTCGCCACCGGAAGAGGCGAGTGTACTCAGTATCTTTCCGCTCCAGGACATCGACGACATGCTCACCAAGCACAGGTAGGAACTTGAAGCCGTGTCCGCTGCCGCCATTGGCCACGATCAGATTCTTGATGTCTGGGGGATAATCTATCAGGAATGAGTTGTCAACAGAGTCGGAGTACCAGCACAGCCTCCCACGCTCCAACTCTAAGTCTAGCAGATCTGGTAAGTTCTCCTTGCAGAAGGTCTTGATGACTCGCATGGCCTCTTCGGGTATCTCATCGACGTCAGTCTTTGGATAGGAGAGTGGTCGGCCAGTGACATGGCTATGACTGGAGTAATTGGTCCATTTCGCACCTCGAAAGGCTACCTTGAGAACGCCCTCGGGTGTGCGAGGCATGCCGTACAGTCCGGCTATATCTTCATGATCCGGCCGGTAACTGTTCATGTTCCAACTCCACACAGGGAAGACCTCTGGTGAATAGTTGTCCCACAGATCTTGCCTATCATCCAGTAATCTGAAGGAAAGGACACTCCCTGCTGTTGTCTCTACCAATCGTTCGATCTCCGGAATCAAGCTAGGTGTCCAACCACCGCAAGCAACTACAACAATATCTCCTGGATGTTCCTTTCCATCGTTCGTGACGATGCCGGTCACTTCGTTTTCTTGCCGGATCAGTGATTTCATGCCGTACTCAGGCCCGAGATATGTATGCACGCCCAACTTGCTGACAAGATGAAGAGCAAAAGCGCACGCTCTGCTCGCTAGCACGAAGCCTGCCGTCATATCGAGGACACCATCTGTTCGTAAGCCTCTTCCGAAGCGTGAGAATGGATCGATTTTCGACGCCGGTACACCGTCAGCCTCTGCATCTCGCCGCCGACTCTCATCGGGCACTCGATATTGCGTGTGCTTCATCTCATCCGGGAAATTTTGCTGCGTCTTCTCCTCGCTCTCCTCTAGCCTATCACTGCTCAACCTCAAGAACCCACAATTGTTCCAAAGTGTAACATCCGGAGAAAGTCCCGGCGGCAGCTCACTTGCAGACGTCTGAGCCAACATCTCGTTCCACTTCCGCCACTCAGGCATAGCCTTGAACGCCAGATCCTGGTACAGCTTAGCATCGCCGTACGAAGCTCGGAGGATCTTGTTCTCATCGCAACTCGCTGCGTCACAGCCGGCTGAACAGGCATAGCTGTTCTCATGGTAAGGCTGATAGTCGTAGATGTGGACGTTGCTGTAGCCTCGCTGTGCAAGATGAAGTGCGGTTGATAAGCCGAATACGCCTGCGCCGACTATGATGATTCTTCTTGAGCGATTGGGCTCAGTATCGTTTGTGAGAGACATGACGAAAGTACGAGAAATCGAGGACACAATCAGCGGTATGAGCAGGAAATTGGATCTGTCTGAAAGATGTCGTACCACATCAATGAGATAAAGTGGCAGCACGGGCAGCTGCAAAATAGCTATTCGACGTTTGCTTCTCTATTATAGGATGCAAAAGAACTCGTGAACATTTAGACATCCTGAGAAGACATCCGATATGGTTAAACTGAGCTTGCTGAGCTGCTGAGGCAGATAAGAGGCATCAAGGCTGCACACCCGATTTTTCGTTGATTGCCAATCGGGTGTGCGGGAGAACCTGAGCTAGCTCCCGCGTTTCGCGGGCCAATAAGAAGCTCGATCTCAGGTAAGGCATCAAGGCTGCACCCCCGATTCCATCTTAACTGGAAATCGGGGGTGCGGGAGTACCCCCGCTAGTGCCCGACTTTGAGCACCCAATGGTAGACTGTTGCTTACTTTGATTGGCCAGAAAGGCAAAGCCTCTAGTGTATGTTCAAGAATCTTATGATCGGGATCTCGAAAAGACCTCGAGTGGTGTCTCGTTCTAACGCGGGTCGGTTGGTAGTTCGAGAAGAGTCTGAGGCAGCATTTCTGTGACTGGTTCAGCAGACATACGATCTAATCGAGTTGTCCATAACGATAAAGTGAGGATGTGTCTGGGTTCTGTAGAGTTACATTAATGTTCCTCCTCTCTTGTTACACCCCATTGACTAGTAGCACCATAGTGATATTTCAGTTCAGAGTGCTTTGCCTCTAACGCCTTGCCTCTAACGCTTGATGGGTCCCACCCGTGATGCTGCTGAACGCCAAGCCATGCCATCTGATCGTACAACTCTGCTCTCTACCCGGAGTCCTACTTCCATTGAGCATCGCGAAGCTCTCGCCACCTGCTCATAAGCGGCGCCATCTCCTCGTCGCAGCTCCGTGTCTGATCCTTCTGGCAGCCGCGAAAATTTGCGATGAAGTCACCTTGTTGGTATTGGCCTGTTCAGAATCAGCTCCCAGCGACCAATCGCTTCAGATTTGCATTGTAACCTACCGTCCGTATACGTGTTCCGCATATCCGGCTCCGGCATGTAGCTGTTGAACACTCTCTGAGGTACCAAAGCCAGCTTGGCCAGGATCGTACCATGCCACTGCACAATATGCTCGAGAGCATGCTCTTCGGCCTTCTGGAAGTTGTAACTCCGGTACAGTGGGTCGAACCAGGCATCAAGAAAGAACTTGGCCCACTCCCCATTCCTGACCAGAAAGCTCCCTACGGAAAGACCCTCGCGGTCCTGCGTCAAGATGAAGTCGATCCGCTCGCCCCGTACGTGCGAGAACGTCTTGATAACACTGTCAGGCGGTACAACGGGCTTGTCCACAATCATGATGCTCTCCAGAGTCTGCGGTTCCAGAAGCTTGGTCCGTAGTGGCTCGTTGGGGGCCATGATCAACGCTTCGCTCGAGAGATGCCATAACCACGCCGCCTCGGGCCATAGTGTCAACGCATGTCTCATACTCGGCAGCTTACTCCACGATAGTGGGACGCGGGGCATGAGATCGTAGTCGGTTGTGTTCGGGAAGAACGTTGCATATCCGTGCCGCGAGGCGTAGTCCTTCCTGTTCTCTTGTATCTTGTCGACCAAGCTCTGGCTGAGGTTGGGATCGAGGGGTGTTACGATGACCACCTCCGGTGTGCCTAGTGGTATTCGTGGTCCCCTGGACGACCTGCCACCGAACAGCCATATCAGGAAGGAGAGGACTGTGAAGCCGCCCACGATGTATGTCGCCAAGGTCTTCAGGTTTCGTCGTTGATAGAGTGGTATCGAACGTGAGGGAGTGTATGTCGCCGGCGTTGAGGACTTCCGGGGGTATGGGAATTGTGTTCCAGGCATGGTGAAGGTTGGCGCAAATCGCAATGTATATCGTAAGGCTTATTCGGTCTGCTGGAGTACGACCACTCCCACCGACCTTTAAGAGGGTGTTCTTCTCCTCTTTATCTCAACATGTCGGGTCCAATAGATTCCCGCACAAACAATTCTTCGATTGCAGTAAGTACATGTATGGTTGATGCTTAAGGTAACTCATATTCGACTCGCGACAAGTTGCGGTTGCCAGATGCTCAAGGGTCCAGCAAGGTTCGGCCCGCGACGTGGGGCGAAACTAGCGCGCTGTACTAGCATGTTGTACGGTGGTGGATTTAGTAGAAGGAGCCCGACCTCATCTCCCACAAAGAATAGTCGACCATTGTGATGTTGGGCGCGCGAGTGGTGTCAATACGAGACGATCTATTGCGTCGTACCAGAGACCTTATTACGCCAGTACAGCCCTACACCCTGAACAGCTTTCACATGCTTGTGGCGTGTCTTCCAGACCACGCCTTGAAGGCTTTCAAGAGAACGACCCGTTCTGCACAGCCTTCGCGCCTAGGGCGGCAGCTGAGATTGCATTTGCTCGTACAGCTGATATGTCCCTCGTGGAGCGCAAGAATGTCCAATGACTCAAGCGATGCAACGTTGGGGTGGAGGCAGTAAGATCAAAAATCCCGCAAAGTCCCCAAAAATCGCGCATAGCGGTTGCGCTGACCTTGACATCAACGTGTGCCTGATCTGCGGTTTTAGCTTCACGATTCATGCGTACCCTAGCTTGGTCGGGTTATAGCTATTACTTGAGCGATTCGAGTGTCGTCGGATCGTCGCACTCAATGGCTTCAATCGAGCTAGCACTACTTCACGTGGGATCACAGCCATCTGGTCAGCACGCGGGCGGACAAGTCGCGCAATCTTCACATGTCACACGTTAGTAGGTGCGCAGATATAAGGTATCGCATGCGCTGCTGATCATACCTTCTTCTATCCTTCTGCGTCTCTTTTGTGCCTGCTATCATCCCTTTCGTGCAACACTTTCCTCCTTCCTTTCTCTCCGGTCAACATGGACGAGCCACCCGAACCCCTCAAGGGCTCTGCCCGCGAGGCCGACCTCGAGCGTCAAGTCACTCGTGGCCGCATCACCTACGCCCCCGAGGTTGAAGCTCGCATAGAACGCCGCCTCGCCTTCTGCGGTATTCAACACTCACGCGCTCGCTCTCGCTCGCGCGACTCGATATCTATCCATCCATCTCGCAGGAGTGTCGACCCAGCACTTGCTCTGCCGCCTCAATTTCGCACGCTTTCTTTCGGCATCGAAGATAGCAAGCGAGGAAATTTTGCGAAGAATGAGAAGCCAAAGAAGACCAAAGCCCAGCAAGCGGAGATTGACTTCAATGATCTCGACTACCACATCGCGTCTGTTGACGAGCTTCTCAGCCGCTTCTCGACTTCTCGCGGCACAGGCTTGACATCCGCTCAAGCTGCAGATCAGTTGAAGACTGTCGGCGCCAACGTACCCTCACCACCCAAATCACAATGGTTCCGCAAAGCCATGAGCTATCTCTTCGGCGGCTTCGGCTCCATCTTGTTCATCGCAGCTATTCTTGTGTTCGTCGCCTGGAAACCACTCGGTAGTCCTCCGGCTATCGCCAATCTAGCGCTTGCCATCGTTCTCGTCCTCGTTTGGGTTGCCCAAGCATCCTTCTCCTTCTGGCAGGACTTCTCAAGCTCCCGAGTTATGGCTTCGATCACTGGCATGCTTCCCGACCACTGCATTGTCCTTCGTGACGGTGCCGAGCAGGAAATCGATGGACGCAGCATTGTACCAGGAGACATACTTCGTATCAGCACTGGCAGCAAGCTCCCAGCCGATGTTCGCTTCGTCGAGTGCAGCAGTGACGCCAGATTCGACCGCTCGATATTGACTGGCGAGGCTGCGCCACTCCTCGCTGCGGTGCGATCGACCGACAAGAATTACCTCGAAACCGCTTGCATCGGTATGGCAGGCACGCATTGTGTCTCTGGCACAGCGTTGGGCCTGGTCCTCGAGACCGGCGACCGTACTATCTTCGGCCGTATTGCGAAGCTTACAAGCACACCTAAGCAAGGCCTTACACCACTGCAGCGAGAGATACTATACTTCGTCGCTATAATCGTCTGCATTATGGTGACCATGATTCTTCTGGTCATCATTGTGTGGGCGGCGTGGCTACGTAAAGACCACGAGGGTTGGATCACCGTGCCGATCTTGATCGTCGACTGCGTTTCTGTGGCTGTGGCTTTCATCCCAGAAGGACTTCCAATCGCAGTCACAGCATCTCTCACGATTACGGCGAACATCATGCGACGCAACAAAGTGCTTTGCAAGAGCTTGAAGACTGTGGAGACCCTGGGAGCAGTCAATGTCATCTGCTCTGACAAGACTGGCACCCTGACCAGAAATCAAATGTCGGTGGTCGATTGCGTTGTTGGCAAGGTGCCGACACCTGCAGCCAAAGCGCCTGGTCTCTACGACACCATGGAGGGCCTAAGGAAGCTGGCGCTTGTAAGCTCGATTTGCAACGCTGCTGAGTTTGACGCTTCCACGACCAATCTACCCGTCGCCATCCGCAAAGTTAACGGAGACGCTACGGACTCGGCCATCTTGCGCTTCGCAGAGAACATGACTATCGTCTCCGCCTTACGCAGCGCTTGGAAGAATGTCTTCAAGATCGCAGTGAGTACGCTGTTGAGCAGACACATCTGAGACACATGCTGACGAGTCCTCACGAACAACAGTTCAACAGCAGGAACAAATTTGCCATCACGGTTGCTCGACACGAAGACGAAGCCGATGACCTACTCATGATCAAGGGCGCTCCCGACATCCTGCTTCCGCGCTGCGGCTCGTATATGGATGAGTCAGGCCACGTTGAGCTTCTCGAGGCAGCCAACAGGAGAGAGATTGATGAGCTGAAGGATATATGGTCTGCTCAAGGCAAACGTGTTATCCTTCTGGCCCAAAAGCGGTTGGAGAAATTTTCCTCGGATCCGATCGAACAACCTCGTGAGTACGAGAACGAAGCTATGGAGTTTGCAAAATCCGAGCTTGTTCTTGTCGGCCTCGTGGCCATTGTCGACCCACCGAGACCAGAGATCCCCGAAGTCGTCCGAACGCTTCGTGGTGCCGGTATCAGAGTCTTCATGGTTACGGGAGATTTCAAATTGACCGCGAGCGCCATCGCCGCCGAGTGTGGCATCATTACGCAAGACCCCAGCAAGATTGACGATGTTGCATGTCTCGCATTCGACGATGGCTACCTCGAATCAGCCGGCATCGTTGAAGAGAAGGGCTTGCACACAGAACGAACCCGTGCCCTCGTCCTCAGCGGCCACGAAGTCGAGACCCTAGACGACAGTCAGTGGGAAAAAGTTGCAGAATATGATGAGATTGTCTTCGCCCGCACAACCCCAGAGCACAAACTTCGCATCGTCAAGGAACTGCAGAAACGCGACCTCACCGTCGGCATGACCGGTGACGGCGTCAACGATGCTCCCAGCCTCAAACAAGCGGACGTGGGTATCGCTATGGGCTCCGGAAGCGACATCGCCATCGAAGCAGCCGACATGGTCCTTCTCGACTCCTTTGCCGCCATCGTTGAAGCCGTCCGCTACGGCCGCGTTGTCTACGACAACCTCAAGAAAACCATCGCATACTTGCTCCCAGCAGGCAGCTTTTCCGAGTTCTGGCCGGTGATCACGAATGTTCTGTTCGGCCTCCCACAAATTCTATCTTCCTTCCTCATGATCATCATCTGGTACCAAACCCAAGGGCAAAACCCTACCTTGTCTGAGACATATGCTGACCCTTTTGCCCTTCTGTCTGTAGCTGCTGCACCGACTGTGCCGCCGCTACCGCCCTCGCGTACGAGAAACCTGAGGCCGATGTGCTGATGCGTCCACCCCGAAACGCGAAGAAAGACCGTCTTGTTGACTGGAAACTCATCCTGCAGGCTTATGGATTCGTCGGGATCATCGAGACGCTCACGTCCTTCGCGATGAGCTACTGGTACGCGCAACGGCAGGGTCTCTACTTCTCGTCCTTGTGGTTCGGATTCGGCGCCACACCCAACGATGTGACTGAAGCACGGAAGACGGAAATACTGAACGTGGCGTCCTCGATTTACTTCGTCAACCTGGTTGTGATGCAATGGTTCAACCTTTTCGCTCTACGGACGAGGAGGCTGAGTATCGTGAAGCATCGTCTCAACTGGTACCTTGGACCTGCGATCGTATTCGCCTTGCTCATCGCGATCTTCTTCTTGTACGTGCCGAAGTTCAACGAGGTATTGGATACGGCTGTGGTGCCCGTTGAGCATTGGTTCTTGCCCATGGCTTTCGGGATGGGGTTGTTGCTGCTGGATGAAGCACGAAAGCTTGGTGTTAGGAAATGGCCAAAGGGGATATTGGCGAAAATTGCATGGTAGGGCTTGTGGGCCTGTTGCCTTGGTGAAAGAGGGATGTGGTGTCGCGATCTGGTGTGGAAAGAAAAGAAAAGTGAGATTAGCGTTCTAGCATAAGGTATAGCGTACTGTGATTTATCCTTCTTCAGAGATATTCCTGGTCCATACAGCCATGCGTCTATCATGCCTAGGTAACTTCGATTGATAAGGTATATTTGTTCTAGCCGTGAACGTTCAGATTCTGAGACTGGCTGGTCTCGACGAAAGTAAAGCTCACTATACATGAATTTCATAGTCATCAAGCATATCTTCATGTTAATCACGACGGTATCCAGCGCCACTTGTGAACGGATAGTCCACTCCCTGCGCAGTCCCCAGATCGATGTCATCCATCAAGTCCAAATTCGAACCAAATCCTCCACCAGCGCTCAAGAAGACGTTTCCCGAGACCACGCCCGTGCCGCCTGTCATCACATTGCCGTAGCGGTTGTCAAAACCTGCTAAGTTTATACCAGTCACGTCGCTTGTAACGTCTAGATCTGTCCAGTCTTCGAAATTCTGCTGGGGTCCTTTGATGATCTCGTTGTCCCACATTTCCCAGTCCAAGTTCATGGGTCCGTCGAGCATGTCGCCGATCATGGAGAAGTCTGCTGGGTTGTAGGGTTGTTCTGGTGTAGTGTCGTTAAGTTGTAGGTTGGAGCTGCCGTTCAGGGAAGAGGTGCCGTTGTTCGACATGGCTGCGGCTCCGTTGGCTGTCTGCCAATCCACCTGCCGAGTGTTGCTCGCGGTTGCACCATTGGCTAAAGGTACATCATTCAAGTCACTCCACTCATGCTGCGATACCAGACCTGTAAAGCCTGTCTGTTGCAGCTGCTCAGTGTCGGCCCAAACGTATGAAGGCACTCCCGGGATGTCCAGCATTTGCGTCTGCGCAGGAGGTTCAGGGGCTTCGACTGGCGGCTGAGGCGTTTCAGCCGTCTGTCGTTTTACCTTGTCCAACATTACCGCCATAGCTCTGCTCGCCTTCTCCGTCTCGTCAAATAGATGTTCGCCCTTTTCCATTCCATCAGCGGCAACGAGCTGCATGTGCTTCCGCTTTCGCCCCGAGGCATCGCTCCAGATCCGATGGCTCTTCTCCAATACGTCCATCATCGGTCTTCTTCTGGGACATTGCGTGCCTGTAGGCGAGAAGCGGAACGATCGGTTGTGTATTTGTTCGCTGAGCTCCACACAGAGCACCATTGCTGCAAGCAGGAAGTCGTGCGTGGATATCGAGCCCATGTACCACTTCACACTCTCGAGTTGTCCGCCAGTCTGACTTGCAGAGTAAATCGTGTGGTGATGGCTAAGCACACGCAGGGCACACTCGATGCATGCTCTTCTGCTCGTGCCGATTCCAAATTGTTGCTCTGCTTCGGTCAGGTCTTCCAGAGGAGTAAGCATGTACCGTCTATGTAGCACGATTTTTGTCTTCAAGTAGAGCAAATCGAGGTTGAATCTACACATAAGCTGCTCAGCAGGATCGGTCACGAGCTCGCTGATATCTGGCATCTGAAGGAGCGGAGGAACAGCAGCTTTCGCCTCTTCGAGCTCGCGATCAAGTCGCATGATCTCTTCGTATAAAGGAGCTATTGTTTGATGGCTGATATCTGCGGCGTCGGCGAAAGTCTTCGTGATTCGTAGCTTTGCGCGTGTGTATGAGGATGGTGTCAGCTCGTCAATGCCTCTACCTTGAGGCAAAATCGTGGTCGTGGTACCGAAGTCGCGATCGAGAAGATTCCGGGGCGGTTGTGTGTCTGATGTGATTGTACGGAACATGCTAGGCAGACCCAACTGGAAGGAGATCAGGACATCGATCATTCCGATGACAGCCCAGACACGCCTTCTCATCTCGCCTTGAAACACGTTGATGGCTCGATAATGGCTAGGGTCTCGATGATATCCCATCCGCAGGGCCAGTCGGACGATGAGCCCGATCATGAGCCATACATTCACGAACGCATTGTTGCTTCGGAGACCAGCCGAATACAGGATCAAGCATTCTAGCGTGTATTGTTTTGGCTTGGTGAAGTCCGCAAGCAAAGCAGCAGACGCCGATAGCGAATGATACTTATTCACATTCACGAGCACCGCCTGCGCTTCAGGGCTGCGTGGATCTGTTTCCCGAAGGCAAAATGACGAAGCCAAACTTAAGATTGCATACAAGAGCCCGAACCACATAGTAGGAGTGTCGTTCGGACTCCTCCAGAACCGTCTGTATTCGTCCTGGAATGTGGGTGCATGTATGATCGGCTTGAATGGATCCGGTGAGTTAAACCACAGACTCAGCAAACGATCCGCTACCCTCTTCTCTGGAACTGACTTGATGAGTTCCTGCCTGCTGACGGTACGACCCTCCTCGCCCAGCATAAATCCAAGTCCAGTCGTGGCGTGCGGCTGCACACCACCCATGGGCACTAAACCCCAGCTATTCATCGTCTGCTCCGGCGAATTGTGTGTATCTTCTTCTTCCTCCTCTCCATCCCCGATCTCCCGCTTCAGATCAGATATACTATTCAGTATAGCACCCCAATGCGATTCGCCAACGTAGCTAATTTCATCTTTACTGATCTTCATCTGCCCAAACGGCGCCGTCGCGGAGTCGACATCTTCCGGCGTCTCATGTGACTGCTGGCTTGGCTCGGAGTCTTGAGGGCTTGTATCGTTGTCCGATGGTGGTGTCGGCTGCGAGAAGGGCTCAACTCTGCTTCCATTCTCTAGTGCTCTGTTGCTGTCCACGGTCGATTTCTTCGCGCCCTCGGTAGTCGCCTGTGCCTGTCCTTGCGATCGCTGATTCTGCATAAGATCCACCACGAGGTTCTCCAGCTGCCGTATGCGTCCCTTGACATTCTGCGCCGGCTTGTGCTTGGTTGGCGGAGGTAGATATACACATGCTGTCTCGCGATTCCTCTTTATACATTGATCGCATGCTGGTTCATGTATCCGGTTGCATTTGAGTTTTCCTTGCCGGCAAGGTGTACAGCTCAGTTGCGATCTCAGGCGTTTCTGCTTCAGGTGCGCTGCTTGAGAGATCGTGGCAGGTGCAGACCTCGGTGCTGATGAAGTCGTCTGTTCCGAGAATGCCGGGCTTGTGTCGCTGTTATCTTCGGCCATCTTGTGATGATTAGAGCTACTGGCGGCGATTTTTGGAATAGGAAAACTGTTCTACAGCATTGTCGGCATCATAGGAGCGCTCGTTTGTTACTGATCTCCAACAACGCTTACTAAGGCGGTCTCGAAACGGGACGCTAACGCGAATGCGAGATGCATATATATTCGTTACAAATGCGTATCGTGTCTGGTCTCGATTACACCTGGCGAGAGTACAGGACCATCGTCTGGAGGAGTAGGCATCAGTCAGTTATGTGAACATCCCGGCGATGTATGTGGTGTACCGACAGTCGGCGGTGTATTTCGCACGAACCGATGACAATGCATAGGGTGGGGCTGCGACACCGACTGCCTCTTTCGTATCTGCAGAAGAACGATAAACATATAACAACGAGCTTCTGCCCTGCAAGGACAACTCGAAGGTCGAAATATTGCCATCAAACTCAAGATGTCGCTCGCACCGCCGTTCAACGAAGAAACCGCTCGTACAAAGGTCAAGAAAGCTCAAGATCTCTGGAACACCTGGTACCTCATATCATGAGACCATCAAATCTGATACTGACATCCGAGTAGCAATCCCGAAGCCATTGCCAAAGCCTATACTCCAGATACCATCTGGCGCAACCGCGGCTGGTTCTTCAATGGTACTGAAGAAATCACGAAATTCCTGGCCTGGAAGTGGGAGAAGGAGGACAACTATAAATTGCGCAAAGAGCTGTTCGCATTCACCGACAATAAAATCGCCGTCCAGTTCTGGGTATGCACATCGCGATGGTTCCGGTCCAGGAAGCTTGCTGACAGACTCGACCTTCGAAATAGTACGAGTACCAGGATCGACACGACGAGATGAAATGGAAGCGTTGTTATGGTCTCGAAGACTGGACCTTTGCGGAAGACGGCCGTATGCGTAAGCGGCAGATGAGCGGTAACGATCTCGAGATCAGCGAGGATGAGCGGTGGTTCAAGGACGGAGTGGACGTCAATGAGGTTGACATTTCGGAGAAGCATTGGTGATCCAAACGTGTATGTGGTGTTCCACTGCTGCAGTCAGCGAGTGTTTAGGTTGGTGCAGCCAGACACTAAAACTCACCACCAATCGTTCTTTTAGATCTCATCGGTAGGCCCGATCTTTTGTGACCTCGGATCGTATCAGACTGTATTGTGTCCAGTTGTCCAGTATACAATCACGCTGGTGGTGTACTGTGAATGACAACAAGCAAGAATTTCGCGTCTGTCCATAGTCAGACATGGGCCGATTTCCGCACATCATCAGACCTACCAGGCACAACCACAAGCTCGTTCTTCTTCGTCCTCACTCTCAAGAGCTTCGCTTCATCGTTCTCGCCATTGAGCTCTTCGATCATGCTTCCAGCATTTTTCACAAAGCTGTATACAAAGCGTGCAACCTCTTCCGCTTTTCTGGTACCCTTCTTCTTGTTTTCGTCGTCTGTGCCGTTCACATACGTGCCATTCGTAGGGCCGACTGCTGTGCCATCTTCAACAACCTCCTCCGCCGTGACCAGGCCGGATGATCGAACAATCGCTCCTGTGTCGCGGGAAAGGATAAGCGTGCTCTGTACTCCTGGCCGTTGCGAGAGTCGCGCGAGGAGATTTTGTGTCTCCTCCGAGGGCGACGGTTGTTGCATTGTTCCTGCCCTCAAACTTCCCTATTGTGTGGGAGTAGTCCAGTTGAAGGCTGCGAACGCGAACACCAAAACACGAACTCGGGCGCGGAGCTTTCTGGCTGATCCCTGCATCGGCCCGAGAGCGCCGAAACTCTAAAACCAGACGACACTTCTCTTTTTCCTACGAACACGATTTCAGACGCAGACTAAGGATATTCGCCATGGGCGCCTCGGTCAAGAAAAAGAAAGAAAAGAAGAAAGACTTCCAGAAACCAAAGCTCAAAGTCGGCAAGGCCAGGCCGAAGAACACCAACGCCACTGACACCAGCTTTGCAGCGAAATCAGTCGTCTTCAAGCAGCAGAGCCTGAGTGAAACTGGCAGAGACTCGAATGCGCTGTTCCAACATAACCTTTCCCTCCTGAGCAGCAAGAACGAAACCCAACGACGAGATTCTTTGGCTTATCTCACTACAGTCTGCAGCGCACAGCAAGGCTCCAAGCTACCTCAGCCACCGTCAGTCATTGTGGCCAAGGCGCAGCCGTTGATCCTGGATGGCAACCTGCAAGTACGACAGCAAGTCGTCAAGCTTCTGCGGAGTCTGGCGTTGGAAGAATTGGGCTCGCTCGACTCTCTGATACTGTATGCTCGGGCCGGTATGGTACATCTGTCGAAGGACATTTGCGCGACTGCTCTGGATGTGTTAGACTGGCTGTTAAGTACAGCTCCATCGGCAGTCGTGTCTAGTGCTGGTGGATGGGTCAAGACGCTGCGGGCATTTCAGAACTTGCTTTCGTGGCACGGCGATGCAAATGGAATCACGACCAGAGGAGTTGATGGCAAATGGTCTAATACTAAGTCATCATCGAACCTTGGAGGTGGCAAACTTCTGGTCCACCAATTGACAACACTCTCACGGCTGCTTGTGGCTGGCCTTACCAGACCGTCGCTTGATCAGGAGCACAAGGCAGCCGCCGAAAAAGCTGCGAGTTTGTTCCCGCTCTGCCATACAGATGCTCACATGCTACCGAAGAAGAGCAATCCCTATGGCTATCTCAACCTCTTCGGTGCGTCTAGGGATATGGAGAGCGAGGTCTACGAGGATCCAGAGCAGCGTGCTGAGGTGTTCAACGATCTTGGGATGAGCGAGGCATTCCAGTATGGCGTCGCAGAGGCCAAGAAAGAAGCAGGAGAGGTTGGAAGGGCGGCGGCACTTGTAGCAAAGGCGCTGAAACTTGCAGATGGCGCTTGATCGTAACCGGCTGCATATGTCCTTGAATCATGTGTTTTCCTGAACATGGAACTGCCGACTGCATCGTATTCACGGGAGTCAACCGCTGATCGGCATGCGGCGACAGCAACATACATCTGCCGTGGCGCGTGGCGAGGAAGCAAACATTGGACCTTTTCGATGATATCTAGACCTCGAACTCGACTATTCGAGCTGTACACACGCATGCACAGATACGCGCCCACAAAATGAACAACCCGGGCATACAGCGGACCTTCCGCTGTACCATGGTAGAGCTCAGGGAGTTATCGGTTGCCTTCAAAACACAAATGATGACTACATATGTTGGTAAGCAGCCCTTCTACGGACAGCTGGCCAGCAAAGTCGACCCGCGCGGCGACTTACAAGATGCAATGTGGCGAGCTGTTGCAGAGAGTCGACCAACTTTTGGTGCAATGCTTTCGGGCGCTCGTTGGGGCGATGATCGACCTGCAGATCTCGACAAGAGGATCAGTCGGGCGAAAAACCGGATCAGAGAGAGGCTCAACGGCACTGCACGACGGCCTTTATTGCGGAAGCATGCCGATCCCGACCTGGAAGAACCGTATATAGGGTCCAACGATGGAGGGGATGATCGACCTCGGAAGCGTATGACACTGCGGAGCTCGAAAGCGGAGGGTCAGTCCACGGACATTGACGAAGCTGAGAGCTCTAAGGCTCAATCCGCAGACCGGCATCGGAAATCAGTCACTGTGTCGCCTCTTTCGATCATCACCACGTTTTCGGCAGAAGATCCGTTCGTCGATAAGCCGAGAAGTCCAGTGCGTGGCTCCGTCATGAGACCCATAACTTTCAGCTCGACGCCAGCTGGATCGCGGCGTTCTAGATCATCTCGTGGTGCTGTGTTCACTATGCCGATACCCAACCTCCGAAGTCCCACGGAGCATCATGTCTTGAAACGCCAATCATCAGGGCCAGCACGACAAGGACTATCTGCTCGCATCCAAGAAGTGGTGGCAAGAGAGACTGAGAGTCTGGCTAGGAGGGTTGCCGAGCTCGAGAAGAGAGCCATGCTGCGAAGTGACCAAGAGCAGGATGACGGCATGGTCAGAGTGACTTCGATGCCGGAGATGAGGATGAAGCTGGCCGATCGAGAGTCGACGATCAAGAAGTTGCGAGCTGAGCTCGATGCTGTCAGGTCGCGTGGACCGTGATCTTGTTGAAGCGGATGTTGGTTGTTCATATTGGAGTGTCCGACTGCTACTACCACTTTATGCCCTTGGCAAAACTCTGGGTGGTCCTTGCTTTCGGTGCATCGGCATCATTGTTGCTAGAAGGTGCAACGACACTTCTCCATCAACATCACAACATGTAGTCGCGTGGCATTCTTCATCCATGAATTCGCTTCCCATTCGTTCATTCGTATCCTGGTACGCCTGATAACTACTTCTGCTCATTCGCAGTGAGAACCACCTACTTGACCGACTCGCCCTTGACTCCATTGACTCTGTGAACTTGATTATGTTCTATTGGCGACCTTCACTACTCGGATTCGACTTCACAAGGAACAATCGTTGAACCCATACAGCCGAGCATCAGCGTGCAAGCTAGTGCTGCGGTCCTTACTCGTCAGCACCTGATCACGAGATCAGCAAGGATTAGCAACAGGCCTGACCTAGACCGCGGACGACACCACATCCAACCACTTTCGCAATTTTCAGTCAGTGACTTCACATGGACTACTTCGAACCCATGTCATAAGCTGACACAAGCAGGCCCGACTCTTGGAGAGGCAGTGTCAAGAATGTGCGTCATATGCACAAACAAAACACCCATCCACTGAGCAACAGCACGCGTGGCGTGAGATCACACGCATGCCCATGCAGCCTACCACAACCATTGCATCATCACACATGAAATATTAATGCTAGCTCTCCTCTCCCTCCTTCAAGATGGTAAGCCAAAACTACCGACAACCTTAAATACCGAGACACCCGCTGATCAAAAGCTTGACTTCACTGTAGGCGATGGAGAAGCTGATACTTCGTAGCGTGCTCTACGGCGCGGACAAAATACCCGACAAATGGTTTGAGAAGGTTCCTGGAGGTTTCTTCAAGGAGAAAAACGGACAGAGCAACGACAAACCCAACGACAAGATCAACGACAAGGGCCCCACGCCCAAGGACAGCGGAAGGCATCGAACTTCCGACAACAGACGCGACAAACCAGTAGACTCCCATCGTGGAGATCGAGGCCGCTCAGATGGCCGTAGACGGCCTGATAGGCGCAGAAGCTCATATGATGGCGGCGCTGACAGCGACGACGACTACTACCATAGCGAGGATGACAGATGGAGATCGCGGAGAGATAAGCCACATCAAAGACGCCATAGTGTGGACGACGATCGATATGGCTACAACAATGGACATGACCGAAAGCCGCACGACGACCGAGCAGGAAGAGTGAACGGCAAGCGGTCACCGCATGGACGAGATCGGTTTGTTGATCATGACCGGCCATCTAGTAGTGGCAGCAGCCAACCGTCCAACCGACCCTCGCCTAAAGTGTCCATACCTACCAATGGAGCCAGGGGCGTCGCAGCAGAGCCGCCACCTGCAGGACCATCTCCAACAACTGGTCACGCCCAAGGAGGCAACCCCACTTCGCCGACTGTCTCGTCGCCTCTATACACACAACATCATTTCCGAAATGGTGGAATGGAAGCCAGCAGCTACGTACCTTACTCCCACATCTACAACCAGGAGCGACCATCTTCATCCTCGCCTGTTGCGCCACCGCCCATGGGTTACGCTCAGAATCCTTTCGCTCAACAAGCACAGACCGCAGTGGACGCTGGAGCGGGCATGGACTACAACGGAAAGCAAGGCTTCATTAACCGGGCCTACGACCCACAGTACAGCCCCAGACGTGACCCGGGATATGATGGCAGCGAAGAAGCACGGTATGACACATCGTCTCCACCTCAGGCCCGACCTTCGACACGTGAATACGACTCGCCACACCCTAGTGGCGGTGATGGGCTCCCGCAACAAGATCGAGGTACGTTTTCGTTCGACAAGTCCGACCATGTGGCCGAACATTGAGCAACGCTTGCTAATGCGACCAAAAGCCGGAGAACAGTTCGTCGATCCACGTCAACCGTTAAGGCGACCCGCTACACATTATTCACCGCTTGGGTCACCCACGAGCAGGTAAGCCTCACTATTAATCTACTGAGCCCCACCGCCTCACAGCCCATGTGCGCCCTGTGCCTGTGCCTGTGCCTGTTCCGCACCGCATCAATACTGACGATACCTATAGTCACTACGACTCGGATCACAAGCGCGATCGCACACATGGGCGGCGGGATCATCAGAGAAGGAGGGACAATGGCTATTACTCGGATTAGAAATCCGGGTCTGAGTGGGTGGATGAACGCAGGCGAACCCATCTGCGCGCGATGGCGGACCATTGACCTACGTCCCGGTTAGGAGAAGTGCGCGAGGACACATCTACCCGATCCTAGCTACCTTAGTCTTTGACAGTGACAATGCTCTATCACCTACTCCTCAGTGTCCGCTTCCAGGCTTTTTTGCCAGCTTCTCCGCGCGCGCAATCCACTCCTCGCCGACATCAGTTACAGAACTCTTTAGCTCATGCTGGACAAGCTCTATCACTTTCTGCTTCCGTGCTTCAGCATCACAAGTATCGGTCTGTTCCTGTCTGTGCCGTCCAATAATGCATTGGTTACGAGTGCTCGGGATCCTCAGAACCTCTCGCTCAGGCTCGAAGCCTAGATCTGCGGACAGACTCGTGACGTAGGCACAGAGCGAAGCGTACGCAGATGGCATCTTCCTCTGGACTTCTGTTCGCTTCAGAGATCCGGACTCTGCTGCGTGCTTCGACGCCAACTGGTTCTGTTGCTCTCCTTGGCTTTCACCGTTGTGCTGCACTTGTTGTGGTAATCTGGCATTGCCGTCTTTCGGGCTTCTTGTCGAAGATGGTGCTCGAAATCGTGCACCGGACAGATCGTGGCTGCAGCACGGGATCGCGATGAACGAGGAATGGTTCATATATGCCAGCAGAGGCGTCCATGCTGTCAGCTCATCGGCGTGGTTTGAGATGATGAATGTTCCTGGGTCAAAGATGCCGTCGTGCCGCACGCCTTCTTCTTGTCCTTGTCCTTGCGAGTCAAAGATGTCTGGTATCAGCAGCCGACGTTGTAAACAATGCTGGACGTGCTCAGGAAAGATGCTCCATGTCTTCCGCTCTCGAGCATCGAAGCCCCACCCCTGGTAGCCCTCGCTGAGCAAGATGTGCACGAGTACGCCGTTCCCGCAGCCTATGTCGACGAAGCCCGGAAACGTAGGTTTTATGCGGGTGTCCTTTGCTTCTCCATTAGTCTCGTCTTCAAGCTCAAACGAATAAGACTCCCGCCAAAGTTCAACAAGAAAAGCCGCGATTCCTATATCTTCGAAGACGTGCTTGCCCGGATCCGTGACTTCAACCCATTGCTCCGCCAGCTGTCTACCATACTTCGTCTTCAACCGGCTGTACGTGTCCTGATACCGCTTCTGAGGCACGACCTGATCGAGGTGAACGTGTTTCTCATAACCTGCCACACATCCTTGGCCGTGCTTATGAGCAGTCTCGAGAAGGCGAAGGGCTGTTCTAGAAAGCTTTGTGTTCAAGGGTGTCGACGGGAAGAGACGGTAGGAGATGGATATCAAGCCATGGTTGTGCTCAGATGGACATAATTCGGGAGGAGATACCTTCCACCTGTGCTCGAATGCAAGTTGAGAGACTTCTGGGTGGTAGTAAGGCATTTCTTCTGCTCGTTGTACGTGCGGGACGTAGAGAACGACGTTCCGCTCCTCAGTCTCACTCCACTGATTATAGAAGTGGCATGTTTGCACGAGTGGCGAGTCCAGCTGAGGATTTCGTGGAACGAACTGGCGAACTATGGTGCGGCTCTGTTCAAAACCTGGCAGATCCGCAAGAATAGGTTGGTATTCTGCCTTGATGTGCTTCAGTAGAGTCCGATCGGGCTGGTCGTTCTCGCTGTCGTAAAAGATGTCGGCTCGAAACAGATGGCTGGCTGTGATGTTGGGGTTCTTGATAAGATTGAGAATGACCTCTGAGAAGGCATCTGGACCGAAAGTGCATGGACTGTCCAATATAGTCACCCAGAGCTCGTCTGGAAGCGAATCTTCTGCTGGGCCATCCGTTCGGTCTCTAGGCGTGAACTTCGTTCCACGTGCTGCGCCATATTCCTCATGACCTGGCGAGCCTGATGCCAGCTTATCGTTTGACATGCTGGTGTTCTCATGAACCGAGATGTGTCCTGCTGTATCGTGTTAGCAGCCGGTGGTCCCTAATATGTCACAAAGTACCTTACTCGCTTGACTGCTGGCTTCACGTTCGAGCATGCTGCTCACTTAGAGGACGCATGTAGGAAATCGAGGAATAGGAGGTGTGAATTGAGCTTGGCGAGGTTAGGCCCATACAGTATACATATAGTCGTCTTCACGTCGCTTTCGAGGTATATTGACATGATAAATATGGATTTGGTGCGCTTGCTGAGGTCCGCATAGTACGAAGGTATCTGTCTATCTATCTCTATATCCAACCACCTTGCCATAATCATTCGTGGACAATGCTTAGTAGGCGGGAGGTCCACGTATATCGTACACCATAGTCCCGCAAGATCTTCGCAGCGATTGGCTTTCGTGACGTTCTGATGTGCTGGCCGGTCTCGTTTCCGCAGCAATACACCCAGCAGACATATCGAAGGCGTGTAGCTCATCACCTCCCAGCCATAGCCATCCCCTATGTCTGTCCGTAATAGTGCGCCATCTCGAGTCCAGCGCGCTT
>JAABUW010001806.1_pt1 | contig 34218 bp, 29 predicted proteins | sample 5560081 | NCBI WGS metagenome assembly JAABUW01 (sample SAMN10711882, study PRJNA513363) | rock metagenome | isolation source: Antarctica rocks | place: Antarctica: Victoria Land, Knobhead sud | reverse complement strand
GAGGGGGCGACAAGATAAAGGGAGGGCAGGGCCGGCAGGCTACTAATCTAGACGCCCGCCGAGAGGCTCGAGCGCTTGGGCTGTTTCGGGACCTCCGGCCCGAAGTCCGCCCGTACGGGGGCCCGGCTATTGTTGTGAGGCCCCCGAAGCCAACATCTCACGACTTGAACGTCTCAGCCATTCATACAGCACCAAATTGTGGAGAATGGATGAAACATGGTATATCATCTCGAACGTCAGATATGAATCTCTAACTCTTCAATTGCAGCAGCAACAATCCGCGACTCTCCTCTCGATCATGTGTCTGATGCGTGCTTGATCAATGTCTCATCCCGTCTGATTGCAAATGTCTGTCATCAGTTTATCAAGCCGTGCTGTCGTCCATGTTATAGATGTCCCTTGTAGTTAGATCATCCATGCTTGCCTGTCATGACCGCTGTGCACCTCATTGAGAGCAGGCACGACTTGGACAGTGGTATTGAACCTTACACCCTTGAGCTCGAGGGCTGACTGACATACAGACCTGGGTCATGAAAGCTTGAGAAATGTTTGAGAGAAAATTACAGGATCTTGAAAAGCTAGCGCCATAAGCATATGTTTTGTTCCATGATGGATACCTTGATCTTTCCAACGACTTCTTCCAGCGAGACCCAACCTCCTAGAGACTGCAAGTCGCTACCAACTCAAATTCCGCCCGCCCTCACTGTACTCCGCCAAGGCAACGCATGTTTAACGATGGCAGGAAACCGTCACTGGAGTACGAGGGCTGATTGATATGAGACCTAGGCGAGCCTGGGTGCTGAGGGAGAGTATATCCTCTGGTCTGTAGGTAGTAGTGCATCTGGACAACCTGAAATCCAAGTCAATAGTGTCGTGCTGTCATGGCTGCGAAAACATAGGTCTTACGGAGAAGATGTTTGGAAGCCTTGATATGTTGAACAAGAGAGTTTGGTTACGTCTGATCCTGGTCCATGCCATAGCGAGGCCAGCTGATGAACGATCGGGTCTGTAGGCAGGCAAGCAAAAGTTGAAGAAGTCTGCTCTTTCGTTCCAAGTCCAGTAAGGGAAGAGGACTCGTACTTGGTATACCAAGACCTTTTCCGCAGGAGTATAGAGTTCAGACTGTCGCGACATGATGACAGACTCATCCGAAGCTGACAACGACACCATGGCTGGGAGCTGCTGAGTAGAGAGAAAGTAGATCTGTTATGAGATGATTGAGCAAGCAGGAGGAAAATCGCTGCCTGAGCGTCGAGGTAGCCCTCTGCTCTTTTGATTCATAGTCCTGCTTCATCTCCGATCCCAGCCGAATGGTAGGTTTGTCGCTGATAGGATGAAAGATCCGTGTGTCTCAAGGACAACAAAGAAGAACGAGCTCTAGAAGTTCAATACCTGACAGGAGGACGACATCTCGGACCTACGACCCCTGTCACTGAATTGGGCTTCGGAGGTTATCCCGTGGCCTGAGATAAGGAACGCTCTCTGAATGGTCTGATCCGTTCACCGAGTTCACTCAAGGCCACTAAGGCCGATGCACACAATCGCAGCATTGACGGAAGGTAGCTCGAAGTGATTGGAAGATGGGAACATGATAGATCGTAGCCAATCAAGACTTCACTCGGGAGATAATTGTTGCCGAGGAAGCCGCCACTACAGCCAGAGTATTACAGAAGCTTGTCAGCGAGGTGGAAAGTAAAAATAAGATGTTCCGTGTTCTGACTCGCCAACCGTCAAATTTCTTGACGACCACGACGTAGTCTCGTGGCGCAGCAAGAGTAGACGACCTGGACCAGGCCTCTGGAATCACACTGAATCCACCAAGGATTATCGAGGCACAATTTACAAGATCCAACGTGCTTGACAGGGTCACATGACTCCAAGAGTTAGAGGTCCAATTAGCCAAGCTAAGAGACATGCTCAAGAAGGTCATGCTCAAGATGCATCCCCAGAGGAAATTGAAGTTGCTAGCTTTCACAATCATGGTCGGCGAAGCGAAGGCGGAGCTAGAAAGACCTTCCGATCAATACTCTGGCTCTTTGCGAGGACAGGCGATGACTGAATATTCTTTGAAGCATGAACCCTCGCAGTGGTGCATACAAACAAGTCTCCAACTACGCGTTTTTGATTGACGATTAATGACATGCGCATTGTGGACCGTTAGGAAGATATGGGGACAAGCTACACTGTACGAAGAAGGTGAGATTCCTCAAAGCTAATTGCAACGCCCAACACAGACACAAACGGCCCGCTCAGATGGATTCGAAGGTCAGGATGCAGCTTACACACCATTGGTCAGAGAGGAATTCGTGAGCCATGGTACTTGAGTGTAGATCAATTCCTAGCTACTGAGCCAGCCTTTCAGGCCTTTCCCGGCCGAGACCAAATGTTCGATACACAGCACGAAAGTAAGTCGGTATCTACGAATTGCCCGAGAGAGGTTCGCGGTCATCATGTGGAGCCATTTGGAATAACAGCCGTCTCCGACGACAGTCCTTCACCTGAACCACGGTACTGATGTTGAGCGGAGCGGCGCTAGTAGATCATAAGGGAGGGTCCGAGCCCGTTCCTCGTTTATTGTTGCTGGACTTCTCTGACTTCAATCACACCCCCTGCAAGCTATGCTTCCCTGAGAACCTCTACCATTGTTTCACACACGCTGTTGGAAAAGCTGCACAACATAGGCAACAGCGGCTCGGCGTTCCCGATACAAGAACGCTAAAAGCGGCATCTACAACGTTTGACATGTGTAGGCATATCCTGTGGGGCTACTATCGTGAAAAGATAGGAGCGTGAGACTCGGCCAGCTCCAGACTCTCCTCCAAACAGGCAACTGATGGATCTCAATATCACCCTTGTCGATCACCGAGCATCTCAGGTGGAAAGGTCGTGCTACCTCTCAATCTAGATGCACAAAGAATTCACGCATTCGATCCCCCCTATGCCATGCGTATCGATTTGTGGATTTTGACCGAGCATCCCGTGTCGGCTGCCCACCTGTTCTATCGCCTAGCCCGAAATCTGCGCATGTATTTTACGCCTCTCTGTCAGGTCTTGACGACTCGCTGACTCCTGTACAGCATTACTTCACAGATCTTAGGTCAAAAGAGCATTTCATATTGGCCGCTCACCCGGACTCTCTGTCACAGCCATGAAAGCATACAACTGCCTCTCCAGTCAAATGCTCACCGGGCCCAACAGAGCATTCCAAGCTACCATTGAATCCTAGTGCCAACAGATGCAACCACGTCGACCTACTTGCCAGTCTGGACGCCCGATTATTGCCCATCACGAGCACCTCATATAAGCAGCCACCTTGCCCTTCCACGTTGAGGACTGATGGTACCGTAAATGCCGGCTACAAGTCCGAGCCGATCGTGAAGATAAGCTTGAAGGACACAGTTGGGTATGAGACAGATTCGATTCGATAGCAGCATACTACCTTGGCCAAGAATAGCATCCTCTCTTCTACAACCTTGGGCGGAAGACTTTGACGGCTACAGGCTCAACGAAGCTTGTGCCTTCTTCCAAAAGCTCTTATCACCTTGGATCCAACGTTTCGACATCTTTGCAAGCAAAGCTCTGATTCCAATAGCGCTCGCCACGCACGCTCTCTCCGACAATTGCCCGTACGGTCATCGAAGAATCACCCTACTTTTTCATCATGGCTATGGACCTATCTCTGCCCAACCAGCTGGATCGGAAAGGACGGTGCTACAGTTCAAAGGTATAGCTTGGGCAAGATGAATGAAGAGAGACCTTCTAATACCTAGGATCTCTCAGTTGGACCCAAGTAATGGACGACATCGGAAACGGAGAACTCGTTACAGCTTGCTCGATCTCATAGACGATTCGTTTACGCCTAGCAATGCCGTTCACCAGGCGCGGAGAGACATCCATCTGCTCGTACACCTTACAAATCTCATTCTTCCGTCAGCGATGTACACATAACAAGCCAACCATCTTATTGTCCAGCACCGTCCTGGAGGAAGTCAGGACTAGCATTATGCTCTCCCGAGGTCTTGACCGCAATGAGCTATAATACATTCCCATGAAGTTATTTCCAGATCATCCTAGGGCCCGCAGCACGAAGCATCTACAGACTGCTACATTGCGACGGAACACCTTACCGCTACACGTGTCGGAGCACGGCCAAATGTGGCGTGCTTATCTCCAGTATGCGCATTGCCCGCAGATATTCCCTCAACGTCATCCTCTTCTACATTGTCCAACGACACTGCTCGGTCCATCACGTACAACATATTCTCCGAAAGCCGTTTTCCTCATGCGCCAGCATATATGTACCTGGCGGAACGCTCTCGGGCGCCGTGCAGTCAATGCTTCAAACGGCCGCCAAGTAAGATCTTTCACGATGTCGTGAACGATTAGATAAGATCGTGTTCCCTCGGACTTAGCCTCGAAGGATGCATGTGCCTTCAGCACAGTTGCACGAAGGGTCGCATCCATCACCATTGTCGCTCAAATAGTGAGCAATTGCCTCATTGCGATCTACTGCGGTGACGCTTCGTTACAATTGCTGATTTTCATGTGCAGACGAACCTGAGCTTTGAAATACTCCTGCAAGTATTTGTCGTAACCCAATGCAGATGACTCTGGCGTCTCGAATTCGTCTCTGTGCAGCTATGACTGGTCTTTTGCGCTCACGTACATTGGAAACGTGCTTTGGTGGGGTCCACTGGCTGCATGGGGGCGATGCATTTGGCTTGGACTCTCCATGCAGTAGCTGTAAGCGCGGTTGTGAGATTCGTACCGGATTAAGTCCTTTGCAGGGTTCTTGATGTCTCCTTTTTGAAGGTTTGATTTCGGATTTTCCCTTTTGACTTCTACTTCTCAGTGGGCATTTCGAATGACGATAGTCGACCTCTGATTGCAACAATACTAGCTTAGAAAGAGTTTTCCTCACGATCATGACGGGCAGACATGATCGAGAAATTAGAGTTGAGATGACAACTGCCGACAGCGATATTTTCACCCCAACGTCGACGACTAACACAATCAAAGATGCGGAAGTCACTGATACCAAATGCACGGAAAAGCCGTTGAAGGTCTATCCGCCGTGTGTCGACGGCGTGAGTCTTGTAAGGAGCTTACATTGGCAATAGAGAAACTTTAGCTTCATCTCCATGCTTGGATTCACCACTACCATGCTGGCAACATGGGAATCCGTTCTCTAGTAAGTTACAAGGCTTCCAAGAAGTATTCCAGACTAATAGCTGTAGTGTCAATGCCTCTGCCCTTCTAGATGGAGGTCCAGTCTGTCTTGTATATGGATTTATTTTCTGCTTTCTCGGGTCCTTGGCTACCGCTGCCTCTCTGGCCGAGATGGTCTCTATGTAGGACAAACATATGGCAGAGGAATGCGTATGCTGACCCCGAAAGGATGCCCACTTCCGGCGGCCAATAGCATTGGGTGGCATTGTTGGCGATGCCAAATCAACGAGTGTTCTTGAGCTGGATTACTGGTTTCACTCGCTCGCTCTCGTCCATCGCAGCGTTCAGCTGACGATCTCAGGGTGGCTCTCGGTTCTTGGTTGGCAGTCGTTCGTCGCTAGCGCCATATATCTGGACGGGACTGTTCTCCAGACACTTGTGGTCTTGAATTGTCCGTCGTATGCTCCAACGCGATGGCAAGCTGTGTTGTTCGTGTACCTCAGTCTGAGTTCCAGTATGGTCATCAACACCGTCTTTGCCCGCCCCCTCCCCAAGATAGAAGCCGTGCTCCTGGTGGTCCACATTTGTGGGTTCTTTGCTATCTTAGTTCCTCTGGTGTGCCTGGGACCGATTAGCGACCCTTCGTTTGTGTTCGAAGCATTTGATGGTGGCGCAGGATGGCCGTCTGGGGGAGTAACATGGTTTATTGGGCTACTCAGTGGGGTCTTCCCTTTCCTCGGTGAGTGGTAATTCGAACTTCATTTCGAAGAGCAAGCTCACTTCTCGTGTTAGGCTATGGTGGCCCGTGCCATATGGGTCAGTTGAATCTCCGACGCGACTCTCCAGGCTTGAGCTGATCGGCTCCCTAGTCGAGAAGGTACGAAACGCTACCGTCGTGGTTCCATGGTGCATGGTCTTGACCATCGTGTTAAATGGCGCTCTAGGGTTTGCAATGATCATCGCATTTCTCTTCACAATCGGTAACATGCAATTGGCACTCAAGAACCCGACAGGCTACGACTTTCTGTATATCTTCGAAAGCGCGACCAGATCCAAAGCTGGTGCGATTGCTATGTCGAGTGTTCTCATCACAATGGGGATGTGTGCGACGATAGGCATCATAGCTTCTGCATCCCGACAGACCTGGGCTTTTGCGCGCGATGGAGGGCTCCCGTTTTCCAGATCTCTTTCCAAGGTTCGTCTCTGATCAATGTTGGACCGGTATCTCGGTCGTAACTGGTCATTGATTCTGCGCAGGTGAGCCCGCGCTCCGACTTGCCTCTCCATGCTATTGCCACGACCGGTCTGATCAACCTCTTCCTTGCACTCATCATACTCATCTCCGCTACCGCTTTCAACGCAGTCGTATCTCTCACCCTCGCAGGTCTTTCGACCTCGTACATCATTCCGATAACACTCCTCATGATGAAAAGGTTCACGGATGAACCTCTAAAGTACGGCCCTTGGCGGCTCGGAAGAGCTGGTACATGGATCAACGCCTTTTCCGTATGCTATCTGGTCATTACAACCGTGTTCTCATTCTTTCCGCCCGACTTGCCTGTCACAGTCTCGAACATGAACTACTCAGCTTTGGTGTTTGGGATTGTGATCATCTTTGGACTGGGTCATTATGCTGTCTTTGCGCGAAAGAGGTACACTGGGCCGATTGGCAAACAACTCGATACACTCACGTCCAGTCATGGCCACAATGGTGAGACGAAGGGTCCTCCTATAGGTCAGCATGTGAGATGCTAAGGGCTAGGGTACTGCCAAGCCTACAAGTTGCACCGTTGGAAAGAGCATAGATCTGTGCGCTAGATAAGTCTATCATTGCAGAAAGACGAGGGTTCTAATGGAATGTCACCATCTCTCTACCAAAAGAATCAATCGTCTAGTAATGCGTTGGCTTGCACATGAAGGTATGGCGAAGTGCCACAGTAGAGGTAGTTAGTTTAGGTACTCGCCAAGCCTCAGCCCTACCATATGATGACGTAACCTTATCTTATCTTCCTCCCATAAATCCACCTTCCTTTCGATTTAAAATATTGATACCGGTCTATGGCAAGGCTTGATCCGCTCCACTCAAGTATTCGACAGGCCTACTGCAAGCAAATCGATAGCCTTGGATTGTCCCCAGGTTTCCAATCATGCATGTTGAGGTACTTGTAGCTTCGACCGAACATCTGCGTGATGACGATGAAGACAGGAGGGGCTGAACGACATTCTTACTTGTCTTCCACTTCTTTCTTCTTACAACGTACGCTATGACAGCAATAATAGGCATCGAATTGCTATATTTTGAGAATGATTCCACCCATCTGACCGCTACTCCAAAGAACCCAACATGACTTCCATCCCACACCGTCACCGTCCGGAAAGCGTGACGACCGGCATTACCGCCGACCCCGGCGTAGCACCCCGCCAAATTATCCAGCGCGAAGATGGACAAGACGTCGAGCTTGTCACCTTTCCTCCGGAGGATCCTGAAAATCCACGCAATTGGCCGTCATGGCGGAAGTGGTCCATTGTCATCGCGATTGCTGCCATTGATCTCACGGTCAGCTTCGCCGCCTCTGGCTATTCTCCCGCCAGCACCAAATTCGCAAAAGATTTTGGGGTCTCTGCCGAGGTTGCTACGCTAGGTTTGAGTATGACGGTGCTTGGGTTTGCACTGGGACCTATGACTTTGGCGCCGCTTAGTGAATATTATGGACGTTCGCCGATTTACATAGTCTCGTACGGAGTATATCTATTCTTCGTCCTTGGAACGGCCTTAGTCAAGACCTTAGGTGGGTTTCTGGTATTGAGATTTCTATCTGGCTGGTTCGCCGCTGTAACGATTGCGAACTTTGGAGGTACGATTGCGGATCTTTTCGATCCCCATGAGACTGGCAGAGCGATGAGTTTGTTCCTCTGGGCGGCTACCGCCGGGAGCCCGCTTGGATACTTTATTTTCTCTTTCATCGCCCAGCATCGGGGTTGGAGGGATGCGTTTTGGGCGCTCCTAGGAATTAGTGGTGGGATTTGGTTGGTTATGTGCATAACCCTAAAAGAGACACGACACAGTATCATACTGCTACGCCGTGCGGCGATAGAGAGAAAAGAGCGGGGTACAGATACAATCGAGGTACCTGATTCGATGAAACAAAGAGGTGCAAGGGAACTGTTCAAGGATGCTCTACTGAGACCGTTCAGATTTCTCTTTACCGAAGCTATCATTGTGTTCGGGGCGCTCTATAACGGCTACCTCTACGGACTGAGCTTTTTGTTCAATGGCGCCTTCGCTCTGGTATTTGGTCCGGAAGGACATGGCTTTGATGTTGTTGGCGTCGGCTTGAGCTTTCTTGGTATTGTCGTCGGCATCAGCATCGGTCCCATTACCAACATATGGCAGGAGCGCTATTATCAGCGCAAGATTGCTGCAATGGGTGGCAAGAATGTTCCGGAGGCAAGAGTGCAAATGGGTAAGGTGGCAGCTGTTGGTGAGTATATACTAGGTATGCTAATCTACATGACTGATTTGTGGGTGCGAAGTCTTCCCAATATCGCTTTTCTGGTTTGCGTGGACCACCTACAAGACCGTGCATTGGATCGTGCCCATTATAGCATCAGCATTCTGGGGTTGGTCGTTTTACACGCTGATCTTGATGACCTACACCTATACAGAAGATTCATACAAGGTACTTTCAGCGCCACAGTAGCCTTTCATTCTTGGTCACCGTACTCAAGATATCTTAGGTCTATTCAGCATCCGCCCTCGCAGGCCTTGGCCTCATCCGTAACACAGCAGGAGCCGGCTTTCCGCTGTTTGCGCGGCAGATGTTCACGAACGAGGGATACCAGTGGGCTGCCAGTATTCTTGCATTCTTGGCAGTGCTTTTGGTGCCCATACCTTTCATCCTGGACGGATATGGTAGAGCGCTGCGATTGAGAAGTCCGTGGGCTAAGCAGCATATGGACGATCTGAGTGAGGAGGAGATGCCTGCGAACACGAAATTGACTGCGGTTGCTCCGTAGGTGTCATAATTGATTGAGCTCGGCGGACAGCTATCAGAAGGAGAAGGATGGCTATGTGCAGGCACTTTGAAAGCGATCGCAATGACAAGTATAGGATGACTCTTTGTCAACATCCACCACGGCTCACGATACTTACAACCTCGCAACAGAAAAGTTCATTTGAACAGTTTGGAAGGATCGAGGAAGATTACTACGCTATCCTTATTGTGGCATAATCTTTTATGTCAATGACTCTAATACGCAACACACCACTCTTCGATCGGACCATAAGTCGAGGAATAGCGACATTGTGCACTTTCCCCTAAAGAGCATGCTCCTAGCGTATATCAAATATCCATATCGATCTACTTACTCATAGGTGATGCTTGGCTCTCTTTTTTCTGCACCCTACCCTCAACAAAACGCTGCCTTGGATCTCAAGATGTAAATTTCTATCCCTCAAACACCGCAAAGACCGTTGCCGTCATATTCTACTCATTCAATCATAGATACCTGCGCCAATAAAACAAGAATAAAAGCAGACATGAGTAAATCCTCAGAATCAAGTTTTTTCCCTCTAGATATCTTTAACAGAATTATATTACTACATCCCTTTCCCCCCCAACTAACATCATCATTGCACCCCCTCCACCCGAATCGACTACATATAGAATTCAGGATTAGATATCATAGCATAGCATAGTCAGCACCAGACCTCGGAGATAAATGTAGGGATTGGCACAATGCTATTTTTTATATAGTAAGTGGTAGAGACGTGTGAGACTTTGTGGAAGTCGAAGTGGTCTAAATAGGGCTTAGAGAAGGGGAGAGGGGGACATAGGTTGTGTTGGTACTGCTATCTTCCCAAAGATACTTATCTTTGCTCCTCTCTTTTGGATTTCGAATATCGTGCATCCAGCGTTTTGCACTGTCTCACTGGTTACTATTGTTAATATACAGACCTTATTTGCTTATGCGGGGACTCGAGTTTGGCTAGATACCGGGTTTTGGTGGTGTATCTGGGCTTAGTATTTGTATCAAGTGGACGATCTTTTCTGGAAAGGGTTTTGGATTCGAGGGTGTTACTGTTGATGATCGCAGGCGGTATTTATATCAGGTCGCTGCAAGGAGGCGGTTTTGAGGTTCTATGGGGCTACGTAGACATTATGGGAGCAGATGATATTGCTTTTGAAGAGCTTTTTTCTATCAATAAGAGTAGTTGTCTGCCTCGCTTCCAAATGAAAGGAGGAATGAGGTATAGACTAGATGATCTCCTCACTACGAGTTAAGTAATCCAACTCCCTCGTCACGGACTAGTGTTCGGGACAGCCATCAAAGTACAGCGATTCCTAGAGGTGAAGTCGCAAGCCTACCAAGTAGGACGCTTCTCGATGCTCTAGATGCCTTCCGTGTGGGGACCAAGACCAGCCGGTTACTGAAACGATCTTGAGTCAGTCAGAGCCGGATACTTCGATCAAGCCTACCATGAGATGGCCACCAAACAGAGTCTCAGCACATTTTTACCCTTTATATGTCACGGTATCGGTCGCAGCGTTGCTGGAAGGCATATCACAAATTAGCTCAGTGTTTCACGCATGAAGTAGATGTCCAACTTCACCTTCCACGATTTTACTCAGTTGGTGCTCTACTTATATAAAGTTATCATGGTGAAGACCCTTATGCACCGTGCTTTATCCCATCTCCTGGCGACTTTGGCACTTATCTCGGCTAGGCCTTGGCCAAAACCCCTGAAACGAGTGATTGACCATGATATGGGATACCTTACTTCACGGTCGAGTCCCAATAAATCGATTCCAAGTCCAAAGATGTCGGATGACTGTCCAACTCCCAATAAACCGAGTTCAGTTCGGGGTTTTGCTCGAGATTGAGAAGAATTTTCTTGAGATACCGTAGACGAAGGTGCTCTGCGTCTATCGTTCCGCTGGGCATTCGGTCTTTCAAGAGTCCGATGGCGTTATACACCGTGATCGGTCCGCAGTCATAGTGGTTATCCTGCTGTGCCGAATCTCCGACGATGAACTCACGGAACCCTGGCTCTTCAAAGCCGGACGCGCGGCAGATTAGATGCTCGAGGAGCGGCAATTGTTGCTTGCACGCTTTCCAAGTAGGGCCTCGTTTGCCATTCGAAAGAGAATTGTAGAGGGTGTACATCCAGAGATCTTCGCTCAAGTCTATTTCGACAAGTGTCCAATGGATCCCAGTGGGGTTGAAGAAGAGAACGATCTTTTCCGTCCAGTAGGGGTAGCGGTAGAGATCAATCTCCGAGTCACTAAGCTCACTCTTCGACATCTGGTCGATCTGGTGTTCCAGGTAGCTTTGCCCGTACCATTCTCTCCAGCTTTTGTCGATGTCGTCGGAGACCATGGAGGCTAGGCCTAGACCGAAGTAGCGGAAGGACTCCTTCCCAACGAAGAGCCCTACTAGAACATTCATTGTGTCTTCGTGTAACCAACTTAATGCATCACCATTATTGTTGGGTGAGCGACTTTTGTCCTCGATTTTAACGGAATGTTGGTACCTTTCTGGAAGAATTGCGAGGACGTAGAGCAAGTTGATCTTAACGCCAGTGCCAAAATCTACTGGATGAGAGGTTGGGTTCTCGTCCTTGGCAGCCTTCTGCCAATAGTGGATGATAGAGGCGGTTGTTCTGGCAAAATCTTTGGAGAGCTCGTCGTTCTCGGGTGACTCAGTAGCTTCTATGAGCCAGGATCTCGTGTCTTCCGTTTGTTCTTTAAGTAGTTGCTCCGCCTCTGTCTTTCTTGTAACGGAACATGTACCCTCGTGATTAGCACTGGTCTGAGCTGTGGTGTTAGCTGTTGCCAGGTCGTCCGTAGAGCTTTCCCAGTCTTCCAATACCGTGTCGTCTGAAAATTCCGGTATATCATTCCACCATTCCTCCATTGGGGAAGTCATATCTGTAGACTTCATGTTCGATCTCGTAATAAGCCGTCCGAATTTCAATTTCGGTCCTTTGGAGAGTGACCAGTCTGCGGCTGGCAGGCTTTGTACAACAAGCGAGTTAATCTAAGTCTGGTACTTCCTGAGATTCGAGCGGGCATGGATTGGTCTCCGAAAAATCAAGTAAGAAGACTAACAGGGCATTCAAGAAAGTGCATTCTAAAACACAATACTTCTGGGGGCTGTGTATATCATCTTTGTGCATTAATGTGTCCTTGATGAATAGGCTTTAGTTGTTCTTTCAAGATGTCAAGAAATACCCCAACTTTACCATCATCGGACAAAGCCCATTCAGCAGATTACATTGAGAAGATGTCTCAGAGTCATTGTATTTGGGGTTTCAGAGACCAAAGACATTCACTGCACATCGATAATGCAGAATGCGGTCTCCTTGCCAAATTCCCAATGTCTCGTGTGCCGCTATGGTAGTTTTGTCTCGGAATAGTATAGCGTTGCATGAGGGGCCACGGGAGAAAGAAATTCCATGGTCAGGACAAGGGACATATGTTGGAATGATCTCAAGCATCAAGCCACACTATTTCGATCTAGCAGCGCAGGTGAAGCTCTAGAAGGAATTTGTTAATCTATCTCCGAATGGATGCCCAGACATCGATATCGAGTCTAAGGTTGTTGAAGGTGCAAAATTACAGGATCAAGTTTTCGATATTGCAGAAATGATGAGCAGTGAATTGCATGGCGAGGTGCCAAGCCTTTTATATCAACGGGGCGTGGATATAGTAACTTGCTTTATTTTGTACAACAGGCTGAATACAACATACCCGTGAAAGAAACACCATGTCAAGTCAGGCTCTAAAGCTCAATGGCTGCACCTCCACCCCTGGCGAGCCTTCGAGTCATTGAGCTTGCGGGACTGGCTCCAGGTATGCCATTGTCGTCCACTACTCCCCCTCTGCCCTAACAGCAGCTTCCACAAAGCCCCTTTCGCCTCGCTTCTTCTCGCCGATTATGGCGCCTCAGTCCTCCGAATTGATCGGCCTCACCCTCAAGCTCATACCGCAGACCCTCCACCTCCAACATTTGACTCACTGACCCGACATAAATCATCCATCGCCCTGAACCTGAAAACTCCCGCTGCTGTGGCTCTTCTCAAAAGCCTGCTCAAGCACGCTGATGTCTTCATCGACCCATTTCGCCCTGGAGTCCTAGAGTCGTTGGACCTTGTCCCTAGCGGACTGCTCGCAAGTAATCCACGCCTGATCGTTGCCCGTCTGACTGGCTTCCGCCGCGATGGACCCTACGCTGATATGGCCGGTCACGATATCAACTACCTCGCTGTATCTGGTGTTCTCTCTCAGCTCGGCCGCAAAGACACTCCACCATATCCTCCTGCCAATATCTTAGCCGACTTCGCTGGTGGTGGGCTGATGTGCGCTTTCGGCATTATGGCTGCACTGGTGAGCAGAGGACAGACTGGGAAGGGCCAGGTGCTGGAAGCCAATATGGTGGATGGGAGTGCTTACCTGGGGACCTTTATGCGCTTTAGCATGAAGACGCCGATGTGGGATGCACCGAGAGGGGAAAATCTATTAGATGGAGGATGCCCATGGTACCAGGTGTACAAATGTAAAGATGGTGGCTTCATGGCTGTTGGCGCACTTGAGCCGCAATTCTTTGCGAAACTCGTCGAAGGGCTTGGACTCGAAACATTGCAGGATTTCGATCGTGCCAACTGGTCTGCCTTGACGAAGGACTTTCAGCAGCGATTTCTGACGAAGTCAAGGCAAGAGTGGGAACAGATCTTCGAGGGCAAGGATGCGTGTTGTACGCCTGTTCTCACTCAAACTGAATTGGAGCAAGATGAATATGAGCAGAGGTCTGCGGTTCACTTGACAGGGTCACCAGGTCTTGGTATTCCAGCAGAGGGCCAGTGGAGTAGTGAGGGACTGTCGCCTGGAGCTGGCGGCGAGAAAGTCCTACATGCTTGGATGGGCTGGAGGAGAGGGATACATTATGAAGTCCAAGAGGGTGGCTTGATTAAGGTCGCTACTCCAAAGCTGTGAGAGAACCCCTGACGCCAAAGAGTTTGCCAAGCAAGCTGTCGTCCCTCAAGAATCAGCCACACATACGTAGTCCACTGGCCTATCCGGTTTTCTACTTTGTTATTAGATTTTATCTGATATATAAGGTAAGATCGACACGTTAGTCGGCTACGATAATCGATTCAAAATAGGCTCTTAAGGAAGAGAGCCCAGCGACCGCACTATCAAGCGGCCCACGCAGTTCTTGAAAATTTCGGGGCTGAAGTGACTCCAAAATGTCCCGTGTCACTCGTGGTTGCCTCCGGATGAGGTTCGACTCATTCATTATTCGGAATGCACAGAAACAGTTCGAACACGTCAGGGAGACCACTTAATGACGAACTTAATATTGTCCAGGTTGACCATTGTAGGAAACTCTGGTCGGGAACTAGGTAAGCACACAGTCACAGAGGAATCAAATTGCTGGAGGTGTATGAGGACGTTGGCTGTCACTAGGCCACCACAATGGGTCTGAGGCTCCTGAGACTGTGCAATGGTCTAATAAATGTTCCAACGCTTCTCTCATACATGTTTCATCCCTCGTCCAAGGCCTGCGCCGTCAATCTCACTATAGCTTTGTGTGAGAGGGTAGTTTCGCCAAAGGCCTTCTTACGGACATACAACATGAACCTCTGTACCAGCCTCTTCCTGATGTTTCGCTGGGGTCGTCAACGAAAACTCTCAACGAAATCACAGTACAAAGCAATGGATCCCGTTGGGCTTTCAGCACCAACTCTTCTTCCCTCCACCGTCGTCTCGGCAATCCAGACTGGGATCCGACTCGGAACTCCCAGATACGTTCTGATCCACCCAACCCAGAAGCACGATATTATAGTCGCTTGGCATTCATGTGAGATAGCCTGCAACTGCACTCTTCTTCCTACATATTCGAGTCATGAACCGTGTCAATAGCATCATCATAATTCCGACACTTATGTGCTAATGGAACAGCAACCTCAATAACCGCATCATCAGCCCAAGATTCAGTAACCTCATTAACATCCTCCCTTTTAACGATCGCCCCGAATCTCCCCTTCCAAAAATCCCACCGCTCTAAACAAAAGCTGGCTTGCCCGCCAAAGCGTTCCACCGCGAGCCACAGGTTCCCACTCCCGCTGACTTTTGAAAATAAAGTCTCCTGCGCAAAACACCCACACAGCAGCACCAGGCACATTCATCCAAAGCTCATCGGCATGCAAGTCCTCTTCCAGTGCAGGGCGCATTGTATGAATAGCATACACCTCGAAATCGAGCGCTTTGCATTGCTTGGTCACTAGCCGCGCAACAAAAGCATTGAATCGAGTCCACTGTTCTCTCATCCAGTCAGGAGCGAAATTTGGGTCCAGTCGTCCGTCATGGGCTAGTACTGCGTGCGCGCTGCTGGCAGCATCTCCCCAGCGACCCAAAGATTCTGGGACCTAGTAGGGAAGGTCTGCCCACAAGATGTTGTTTCGTGGCTCTGCAACTGTCCTCACCTCGTTGGGGGGTGATGGACGTTGCGATAGCGCTATGAGTATTTCTGCTAGCTTGGTGTGCCATGCGGAATTTTCGCGGGGGATTTGGACCATGACGCTATTGAATGTTTCCCATGTGGAATAGAGGGATTGATATACGAGGTCGTCGAGTTCGCGTTCGTAGTATGAGTCGATTGGATTGGCGAGCCGATCTACCGTCTCAGCGAGAGTGGCTTCGTCCTCTAGATATGAACGAATTGCATTGAACGGGCGATCTGCTGGTGCGCGAGGCTCGGGGAGACCTGAGCGGATCTTTGGTTGTACCAGTTGGGGGTTCATGTTTTTGGCGGGAGCTTGAGGTGTAAGGTATTTGAGTAGTCCCAGGAACTGTTTCTAAAAAGGCTGAGGGATCGTGGGAAGAGGTCGAATTGGATTCACAAGATGCAGATTATCATCTGTTGAGAGGTTAAGGCGAATATTTACAGCTAAGCGGCGCGATATCATACCATTATAGGGACGTTTAGTTTGTTTTAGATCATAGACAAAGCTGTACGTATGCACTGCCGTATTGAATGCGTAACCTATAGACTGCCGTAGCGTGGGATACAAGTTTAATCTAATCGCGGCAAGGTACAAGAACACTGTATCTGGTCCGGCAGAACCACCTTCTCTCAACCGTCTGAAGCCAGCGTGGAAAACTGGTCCGAATGCGCCAATCCGCGTCCCGTATTGGATCACGTATTCCGCATCATGTCACTCTATACTGTCGACTCGGCGTTGTGGCGTGTAGGGCAAAGCACGTGGAGGAGGTCATTGGAGCTTGACCACTCATGTCCCTCTTGACATCGACCATGAGCTCTGCCCGATGGGGAAGCTCGTAAGATGCAGACCAGAATCGTCGTCAGTATCTGTACCTGCGTGCCGTTTCGAAGATCGATAGTGTATATAATAATGTTGACTCCGGCTGTCGCAGAGACGGGTAGCCAAAGCTCTTCCACTCAATCATGCTACAGTCTACCTTCCTCGCTGTTTTGGCAGCCACCAGTGCCTTCGCTTGTGATTCCTGCTATGGCCCAGCTACTCCTGACCTCCATACCAGGCTCGTCAGACGTATGCAGCCCGAGTCCTTGAACGCTACCATCAATCCCAAAAGCCCTCTTGCCTGGGGCCAGTTGAACTTTCTTCACACAACAGATACTCATGGCTGGCTTGAAGGACATCTCAAAGAACGCAATTATGGCGCAGATTGGGGAGACTTTGTCAGCTTCGTGAAAGATATGAGGAAGAAGGCTACTGCTTACGGGGTGGACCTCTTGTTGGTTGATACAGGTAGGTACGGGAGCGATCACAATCCCACGTCGTGACTGATGATTGCAGGCGACCTTCACGATGGCGCGGGCCTATCTGATGCCACTAAGCCCAATGGCAATGTCTCCAACGCGGTGTTCGAGAGGATTGACTACGATGTCCTGACTATCGGCAATCATGAGCTATACTTGACTGACATTGCCTACGAGACCTTCACACAATTCAGCAAGTATTATGGCGAAAGATATGTGACTTCGAATGTCCGTATTCTGAACAACGCCACGGGCAAGTTCGAGTATATTGGTCAGAAGTACCGTTATTTCACGACCGCCAACGGGCTGAAGATCATGGCATTCGGTGTGCTATATGACTTCAAGGGCAACACAAACTACACGCAAGTGGTCACGGCTGCGAACATGACAAAGGAGCAGTGGTTCATTGATGCCGTTAAGACCCCCCAACCTGTGGACCTCTTTCTGCTGATAGGACATAATCCCGTCAGGCCTTCCGACTCGGAGAACACCCTCAAAATCGTACAGAAAGCAATTCGTAATGCGCGTCCAAATACACCAATTCAGATCTTTGGCGGACATTCGCATGTCCGCGACTTGGCGGTGTATGACTCTAGTTCTGTAGGGCTTGAATCTGGTCGCTATTGCGAAACGCTAGGATTCTTATCGATGTCCGAAATCCAGTCATCGAGCTACAAAGGCAAGATGAACCCAGCTGGTGTACCGCACCCAATGCAGAGGGCGATCAACGTGACCGCCAATGCAAGCGCGATCCCGGCATCTCAGATCTCTGATGGTCAGGTCCAAAATCCAAAGGGTCCGCTGTACTTCCGCCGGTACCTCGACTGGAACCGCTTGACGTTCGAGTATCACGCAGTGGGCTCGCAAGCTAGCACCTTCGACGTCTCGCCTGGCCCTAGTGTATCTGCCGAGATTACACAGGACCGCAAGGCGTTAAACCTCACAGCGTTGTATGGGTGTGCTCCACAGACATATTGCATCTCCTGCGTACCGTTCCTGTCCAATGGTAGCATCTTCAGTTTGATCCAAGTGGCTCTCGCTGCCGAGGTTGTCAACAAGTCGCGAGCGACCACTCCGCGATTCATCGTCATCAATACTGGGAGTATCCGCTTCGATCTGGTCCAAGGTCCCTTCACTTTCGATGACAGCTTCATCGTCAGTCCTTTCACAGACAGCTTCCAATACATTCCGCAAGTCCCATACGCAGCCGCCTCGCAGGTCCTCGATACGCTCAATGCTCAGCCAGATTCCAAGAAAAGAAACCTGCAGCGATTGGAATACACGCCAGACTTCAACGGAGCCGACGGCTGTTACGACACGCCTGACCTGCTAGCGGACGCAGAGTCTCGCCTCTACTCACGTGATTCCGCGTCCATGACTCGGCGGGCGACTCCTGCGCTGACGCCTGGCTACGTGACATCCGACGACTTCGGTACCGATGGCGATGACACGCCACACTCCAAGATTCCCAACTACGATTTACCAGCGTATGTCCAAACGAACGCCTCCTTCCCCACCGCAGGTAAACCCACCACGGTCGACCTTGTGTTCCTGGACTATGTCGCTAGTGATGTGCTTTCGGCGCTATCATCGCTGGGAGTTAAATACACCAAGTCGGATGTCGCGCAGTATCTGCCCAAGAGCTTCACGACGAACAGCTACCTGCCGCTGTATGCGCAGCAGTTCTGGAGCAAGGGGCCGGTCTGTCCTGTGGGTCAGGGAGTGCAGTAGGACCTTGGCAGACTGGTTGGACACGCAAGAATCGAATCTGGAGGGAGGAGCAACGTGTCGATGGCCAATATAAACGCCTAGGCTATCATCTGTAAATAGCAACGAAGACGCTTCGAGTCTCTTCTAATCGAGAACGATATCAGATCTTTTGTATTCCCCTAGGTGCGACGATAGCTATATACGCTTCGATGTGACGTGGCCGCTTCCCCTTCAGCCTCGAACTCTCCATCTCCCATCCACCCAGCAGGCAGCAACCTGCTCCCTTTCTCACTCTCTCAAGATCGTCCTCCAAGACGCATCTCCTCCCACCTAAACTCATCCTTCACCTGCTCCTTCACATCCCTGCTATCATCACTATACCCATCTTTGTCTCGCACGACCACTTCCGCTTCCACTTCCAGAACAACCCACACTATGTTCCACCCTTCCAACATCCTAATCCTTAAATACCTACACACCGCAAAGACCTCCAACAAGCCCGCCATCATCAAGCGGGGAAAATTAACGTCCCTCGAGGGGTTATCTGGCATTCGAAAATGACCCCTGAGAACATTTGTCGATCGATCTGAATAGCAAAAGTCCTCGCGCCACCGTGCGCTAAATCATCGTTATTCGCATCTGTACTGGCGGCGATTGCGACTGCGACTCTGTGTACTCCCATGAGGTCCTCTGCAGCGCCCTCATACTCAGATTCTCCGTTATGAACATAGCTTACTCCATCTAGCTCGCCTCTGAAGAAGAGAGAGGTGAAATCTACAAATAAATCGGCGCCTCTATTCGGCATGACGCGGAAGGCTTGAAGCAGGTTGCTTTTTTGGGGTGACGAAGCTGCTGGATCTGAGGGTGGAGGAGGAGGAGCAGAGTCCGGATTTTGTGAGGGAGATGGCTATGAAGAAGATTAGGACGAAGGTCGAGAGGTGGAGCTTGGCGAGTGAGAGGTTGGGAGTTGAGAGTTTCAGGTGGACGGAGAGGTAAGGCGTTTATGGTAATTCCTTCTCAATGGACCAAGGCTGTTCCGACGGAGAGGCGCATGGTGCAGCACGATGCCTCGATGTAGGTCTACGATCTGAGGCGTCATCTCAGCTCTGAAGGTAACAGCATGCTGTAGGTCTGGAGCACTGATCGCCTTTCTAGCTGTCGACAATGCAGCGTTCAATCATTCAGTGTGCGCGGTCAAGCAGAAGTTTGTCAGAATTTGGGGACATTGAGGTATAATCTTGGACCGGCGGAGAAATAGGCGGTGGTGAGGGAGTCTCATGTGGTGGTTGTGGAGGAACATCCTGTTTCGAAGATCGCGATATTGTGGATACTGATCGAATAAGCTGACAACGAGGTTTGAGTTGTGCAAGGTTGAGATCCTGCAGATCGTCTCTGAGCCAAGTTGGCAGAAGTGCATGCAGTCTTGAGGTCGTCGATCTTTTTCACCCTTTCTTGGAGAATTTGTAGCGGTATGCCTGTCCTCGATCCACCGTCGTCTTGGGTCCGAGCTCCTCACGGCCCCATCCCCACATCAACGCTTTACCCATCTTTTCTCGCTCTCGGAAGAGTAAATCTATCCTTCGTCTCCATTCCTTCTCCCGCTCCTCGAATGTCTCTACGAAGCGGGACTCCATTTCTGCGTTGACTATAGCATTCGCTTGCTGTGCATCATCGGCTTGCTGCCGCGCCTCTTCAGCTTCTGAGCGTGCAGACTCTGCTGTGGCGTTTGCTCTCTCCAGCTTGGCGCCTAGAACACGAATAGCAGACCGGAGTCCCTCCTCCAGGGGGCCAGAAGAGTTTGAAACTTTGGCTTGCCGTTGCGTGAAGGTGGCGATCTGCTGATGGAGCGAGGTGACTTGATCCTGATCCTGATGTTCTTTTGCGAGCTTCGCTTCGCGCTTCCGCATGTCTTGATCCGCCTGTTGAAGAGCTTTACGTAGCGTCTGTATCTCTTTGCCATGATCGGCTACTAACGAAGTCATAGAGATCTGGTGTTGATGAGACAATTCTTCAAGAGCGGCCTTGTTGGCCGCTTTGTCGATAGTGATTTGGCTGACCGCGACTGGCGCTGTTTCCGCGTCTGCGGGTTTCCTAGACTTGACAGTGGCCTCGAGCTCTACAAGTTGCTCAGCCTGACGCAAGTTCTCCTGCACCAGGCGGTCATTCTCATCTTCAACTGTATCCACTATACGTCGCGTCTCTATTAGCTGCTCTTGGGCATGACGGAGTTCTTTCTTGATAGCTTCAAGTTCGTTGGTCATTTCAGACACTTTGTTGTCTGTTCGTGAGTTGCTTTCGGCCAGCGAGACCGCTTCGTTGGCTCGATCAATGCTTTCCTTTCGCTCAAGAACAACCTCCTTTTCCCTAGCTTCTAGCTCTGTCTCCAAATGTTTGACTGCAACGCTATTTGTTTCCTGCATCGTATCATTTTGAAACTTACGGCTACTGGATTCATCTCTGCTTGCTTTTAGATCCCGAGATAATGTCTCAATCTGGGACTTGGCGGCTTTCCTGTCGAGCTCTGCTTGGGCCTTGATGGCCTCCAGCTCTTTAAACGCTGGCTCATATTTCGCTCTCAGCATCTCAACCTTCATGCCTCGGTCCGAAGTGGCTTGGTTCTCTGATACCCTAAGCTGCCCCATGACATTGTTGTACTCCAGTGTCAAGTCCTTGTTCTCGCGCTGCAGAGCTTCTTTGGATTCTGTGTGTGTTCGCTGCAACTGGTCGTGCTCTGATCGCAAAGCATCGTATTTAGCTCGGTCATCCTTTCTGGCGCTCTCATACTTAGTTCTCATCTCCTCATGCTCCTCCTCAAGGGCTTGGTGCGCGGCACGACGGGCCTCGTCTTCCAGCCGCATGCTCTCGACCTCTGCCTGGAGTGCCGATATACGATCAAAGACCTCTTCCGCTGCTTTCTCTTGCAGCATCTCGGTATTCAATCGAGATAGTGGGGGAGCTTGTAGTTTAGCTTCCTCCTCGACACCTTCCTCAATGATGGCATGATTCCTCAGTGGAGCAGGAGTAGAGGTTGCCAGCGGTTCGAACGCACTCTCCTCGGCGATCCCATTCCCAATCGTCGATATGCGCAAGTCCTGTTCAGGATCCGGATCCGGTTCATGCCCTTCAGCGATATCCTCGGTCTGTTCTCTTTTCCATTTCTTGCTACCTCTCATCCACGCCTCCAGATTCTGTGTGAAGTCTTCAGGTCCCTCGTCTTCACTGGGTACTTCTTCCCCGGGGAAGACTCCATCGTCTACTAGCACACTACTCGGCTTGTCTCCTAATCCACCCAAGTCGACCTCATAGCCATCCATGAAATCATCCCCTTCATTTTCGTATCCGTCGTCGTCTGCATCTGCGTCTTTCCTTCGCTCCCCATCTTCGTGTTCGTCCTCGTCTTCGTCTTCACCTCCGGCATCGGCGGCAGCATCAGCATCAGCGTCAGCGTCAGCATCAGCGTCAGCATCAGCGATGTCCTGCTGCTTCGGAGATGTCTGTTGATCGGTCCGCCTGTCGTTGAACGCCTGTTCAAAGCCCACTGGACGTACCACACCTTCCTTCCTTCCTAGCTGCGCAAGATCTACGGTATAATTCTCCATGCTAAAGTCTCCTAGACTCCCATCACTGGAATGCGCCGCCGATGACGCGACTGATCGCGTACGGTGAGAATGCTGCGACGGGGGTAAGCGCCCTTTCCTCGACAAAGATGTCCTGTGAAACGCGCCTGAAGCTGAGGTTGGACGAGGCAGGGGAAGGGTAGAGCTGAATGACGGTGTTGAGAAGGTTGATGAATTGGGCAGCTGCGGTATTGATTGCAAGGGCTGGTTAGGCCTGGGTGGGGGAGATAGGGAGTTGGGTCGCGGCATTTTGCGGCTCGATGTGCTTCTTGAGCGATGCCTGCTGAATGGTCTTCCTGTATCGCTAGTAGGTCTTTCCTCGGTAATATCGAGGTGCGCGATGGATGAGTGTGGAAAACGTTGATCGTGTTGTTTACGTGCCAAGACCTGTTATCGAAAGATTACGCGCCGATAAACTAGCCCTGTATCAGCCCGCATATGGGAAGTCTGGCGGAGGACTTTGAGCCTTTTCTTCAACCATGTTGACCGTCAATTGTTTATCGACTTCTAACTTTAAGACAACGCGTTGGCCAGCTTTATCATGGATGTTCCGATTGCAGCCAATGTACTTCGATGACATCGCGAAACGAAACCTCCGCGGCATTCGTCTGAGGCTCTGTATTTGATACCCCAAATCACTGTCAATTATCGTCGTCACAACACTGTGGGCTTGCAGCCTTCAATGATGCTCCTCTGGGCTTCGGCAGGCGTGCCACTAGGAGTCTACAACACCACTGAGAAATTCAACATCGCTTTGCGTATCCAGGCGCAGATCCTGACGTTCTTGAGTCTGCTGACATGGAGTCAATGCTACTACTATGGTAAGAAGTGGAGCATCTTTCGATGTGCGAGTACCTTGGTAGGGATGTGTATCTTGATGGGCGGCGTGGAGGCCCGCCTGATCTTCGCTTTGAAAGTCAGTCTTTGGCAACAATTGGAGGCCTTCAACACCCGTGATAAAATGATGTCAACCAACGACCATGAACTGCTATCATCGTCTCAGGCAGGCATTGACAGGCACATCACCTGGCCGGTCACTCTCATCGCTATTCTCGCTGCGGTGCTTCTGGCTGTTGGGGTGCTTCGGCATTACTGCGACATCTACATCGATCGAACCGTTCGAGGCATTAGCTTCATCTTCGTAGGTATCGACGCTGCTGGTGACCTGTTTTCCTTGATTTCAGTGTGTAAGATCAGCCCTGGCAATCATCCTCCTGTTCAATATCACGGTCTTAGTCTTCCAGACGGAGTAGACTGTTCTCGGAATGGCCATCTATGGTACGGAGCTCGCTCTTTGGACCGGCGTGTTCATCTGCGGCGAATACTTCAATCTGACGCCCTGGGTTAGGGCCAACATTAGCCGCAGGGGGCAACAAGCCGAGACCGAACGGCAAGTAAGTGCTCAACGAGACGAAAGTGGTACGATTTCGCTGCATCAGATGCCTTCATCCATCTCCGTTTTTAGAGCCCCCTTAGCTACGCTGGTAGAGCGCAGCAGTAGGTGAACCCAACAAACATCGACTTTTATGCCTACGTATTTCGGTAATAACAGGCTCGATGTATGGGTCCCCATGTCCAGTATGCTCGTTTAATCGGGCGGCGGCGACGTAGCCTTCGTGAGTTTGATCTCGAGGTCGACTAGCGAGGCGTAACTCCACATTCATCAGAATATCGAGCAGTCGAGTCTGGTTGGCTGTAATCTCGGTACTATCTCTCAAGTCATCACTATCGAAAGCCAAAACAGCACCACCTTGATGTCTTCTTTCGGAGAAATCAGATTCCACTGCATGCATACATCATACGTCAGGAAGCAATTTGCCTTGCTTCACTCATCCATGGCTGCAGCCCGATTCGGCAGATATGCCCGAATCGGTCGGCTGAGAATGAGAGTACACCCTTTTGAAGTGGAGTATTAGCCTAATTCTGCTCGAAGAGAAGAGGGAATGCTTAGAAGGTCGCAGTCTTTGTCTGCATTTAGCCAGTCTCCGGGTGCTATCTTATTCCGAAAACACGCAAACCGGATGCAAAGTTCCCATCGATTTCATACTCAAGACTGCTCGGGAGCATGGGACCTTGCTGACAATATTCGTACGTGTACTACGGTAACATACAGTACCATTGCATTGTTCGGCTTTGTTGGCCCAATATCTGTTCTGCGAGCGTTCCTGTCTGAGTGCCACAATACGTTGTCGCAATCGGCCATGGTGAAATGGGCTTTCTCTCTCAGGGTGTACTGGTTGCATCAAAGCCGGGTTGCTGCAGTGCGTTTGTAAACCTCTTTTGGAAGATTCACCCCGTGTTGATAATACTGCGTCCATGTGAGGACACGCCACAATCATCTCACCCACCTTGGAAGTGGGTAAGTTGCTGTGTTGGTTGTTCTGACAGCCACAGATCCAAGCATCATTCAGGTTGACAGGTATATCCGAAATTAATAACGGCACGAGAGAAATCCCACTTAGTGACATAAATCTTACACAAAACCACCTCCTTGCACACTAATCTTTACAGCTCAAACTCATAAATCGACTCAAAAGGAAGCAAGCACTCCCAACCCCACAAACCTATCCCGCGGTCCCGCGCTCCCAATATAAATATAAAACCCAAAATACAACCCCGGATACGCCTCCGCATAGCTTGCCACCCCATTCAACGCATCCAACCAAACCGCCCACGTCAAAGCCTGTTCTCGACCTTCCTCCGCATCAGGATACAACTCCATGAAGACATTGCCCCCAGATGCATACTCGTACAGCTCATCCGTCGGCATCAGCGCTTGCCGGTCCGTGTGCCCTATATTTTCGACGATGGCTTTGGCAATGGTTTCCCGTACTTCGGTCTCGCTGCGTTCGGGGCTGAGGAAGTCTCTTTGGAATTTGAGGACGGTGTTTGTGTTGGGGACGGGGTAGATGTAGAAATGAGGGAGCTGTGGGTAGGGAGGGAAACTGCTATTCGTGAGCTGCGCTGCTGCAGGTGTATTTTCTGCTTTTTGCTGACTTACGTGTGGCTGACTGAGTGAGAGATATTGCGAATTAATGGGAATGTCGTGTTTGTGGTACTGAGGAGGGCCAGGGATGGCAAGTTTAGGGGTGGTGCTGCGGTGGCATAGGTGGACAGCCAGACCAGCAACAAGAGATATGACATGACGGGATTCTTCATTTGATTCTCATAGAAAGATAATGGTATGATGTTCATGAGGGTAATCATATCCGTTACGATTGTGCATGACTATGCGGTCGCTTCTGAGCTAGTACGCGCTGCTACATTTTGCCGACCAAATGGCGAACGCTGGATTGATCTAACCCTGGAGCTGTCTGGCAGCATCAATTGCTAGATCCCTGTGGTAGCTTACCAGACGTATAACGAACGCTGGCTGGGCATTTTTAGCTGTCGTTGTTCGATCTTGCTACCTTCAAGCCGTAGACGACATAATTCGATCACATCAGCGCTAATATGGCCACGCAGCCGCCTCGACGATTTTGACGCAGTATCCGTCAAGCTGTACTCTTGCTTGATTGCCTATTTCGTGTTTGATATGATCAGTGATTTGGACGGTGAGAAGCTCACATCATTGTAAGCCATGGAGACTCGGGGCGAGGGAACACTTATTGGACACACCATTTATTGGACGCGCGCACCAAGGTGTCAAGCACTGGCATCGACAGGGCTGAATATGAAATCCATCGAGATCTTGGAATTGTACGTGGAACATACTATTATAGATTAACATTTTCCCAGCGTATAAATAATAGCCAAGTATTAGCGGCAATATATTCGAGGTGTCGATCAGAGTACAACACGAATTGCCAAATCACCTTGACGTAGCTTTCTAGTCGTACTCGGCGCTGATATGGTGGTGTTAGAGAGTCTTCAGCGGGCTCTGAGCCTACAGCTGGCAAGATCTTTGCGGGCGTCTAGATGAATGCAAGATGGCGCCATTCCACAATGTTTGACGAGCCGCTCCAAGCATGGTCGACGGGCGTCATAGGAGTATCGAATTGATGATGATGGCAGATAGTGTCCAAGGTCTTTGGTCACCCTAGCGCAGTGCTGCCATTGGTATCCAGCACTCCCTCCACCAATGAATATGAAGGTGTAGCTACCTTTACTTTCTTCCTCAGTAGGCCAGCAGAGAGCATACTGATCCCAGGCCCTTTCGTCTCAGCCTCTATCGCCGTAGCATGCCCATTCATCTCTTCAGCCGGCCGCTTTTTCTTCCTTATCAGCCCAGCATTCAGCATTGTCGGAGCCGCGTCATTCTCTTGCGTATTGCTCCTCAACGTGGTTGGGACGGTCCCAACCATGGGCCGGCCCCAGGTTTGGACTCCAGCTCTGTCGGCAACGTCATTAATCCATCGTCTAGAACTGTCTAGGGCGACCTCCTCATTCGCGTAATCAAGGCGCAGTAGCAGGTTACTAGCACGCTGATAATCCTTGTGTCGTAATACCAACTCGCCACGACTCGAAGTAGGCCAGTAGTAACACTTTGTTTGTTCTGGCTGACTCCTTATTGCTGCTTCCTTCATCTTGTGAGGCGTTGTCGTTGGCGTGTACCGCGAAGGCGCAGGTCTTTGCTTTAACGGAGTAGAAGGCAGTTCCGGAGCCGGGCTCGACCGGACTGGAGATTGAGGTGGCAGAGGAATTGGGTCCCGATGTTGGGAGACGTCCGGGGTTGGCGATGCCGTCTGTGGAGGGGTGCGAGAGCACTCCTCATCGACTATCCTATTGGGAGCAGATAGGCTCGCTGGTTGAAAGGTGGCCCACAGAAAGCCAACGAGGCGACCGGAAGAGCATTCTTGTCGATACGACATCATTTCCCAGAATTGCTCGAGACTTCTCACGCTTCTCCATCGACCCAGGCTCTTCGACCACGACTGTAAGTGTTGCGATTCTTCCTCAGGGAGCTCATCGTCGAGCTCCTCCAGGAAGCGAGCTTTAGGGTCATCTGGAAATCGAGGTATCAAGCATCTCTCGGGAAGACTCGACGACCTGCCAAGCTCCGCGAGAGGATCAGACGTATACCATCGATGCTCTCCCGTCAGTTGTCCAGACTCTCCTTTAGGCAGGAAGCTCCGGGTCTCGTATGTATCGCATCCCGGCACTCTGAGATACCCACGAGACTTCACATCTATCTTTCCTAATGTAGCATCGTCATGCTCTTCGATTGTGGCCCTAGTTGCATTTCTAAAAGATACCAAAATCGGATCCACTACCTTGCACCACCATTTGATCAAGCCTCTGTCGTCCAGGACATGTTTGTGGCTGTTTTCAATGCTTCCTGGGAAGAGGTATTGGTTCTGCGCCCTGGCGAAAAGGGAGAGGACGAAGCTTCTATCGGATCGACGGCGTGCGTCAATGAGATATCGTAAAAATGTCGTGGATATCGCTTTTAGTGGAGATGGTGTTCCAGGTCGTAGTCTGAGCAGGTGGAGGTAACCAGTCGAGTCGGCCTTGGAGACGAAGAGGGTAGTAAGGTACTCGGTGCTGTAAATGAGCACTTCGATACCAAAGACTTGCAGTTGTTGTCCATTCGTGTCAATTGACACACTCAGGAAGTGGCTCTCACAGTATGTTTCCTCCACTAGCCCACCGGGAGGCGGAGTATAAAGAGGGCGGGACTGGGTCGGTGGGGTGGAGACATGGTGGATCGTGAAGCGACAACCCTCCGGCAAGACCTCAGCAAGCCGTTCTGGCAGCAACGACCCCATTTCAGTAGTCATGCTTGGCACTCGAGACCGATAGAGGGTGGCGCCATAACGAGCAATACAGTGAGCTTCGAAGACTTCAGACGCGATCAGTTTGTGGGCAGGTGAGCGGGTCAAGCTGCGAAAATCATGCCCAAGACCCTAATTCTAATCGCAATATCCATTATGACTAGATCTAATAAGGCTGAATAGTCTTACTAATCACTAGATAGTCTATATCTACGAAAAGGTATATTAAACATATATATCTTTACTATAATAGAATACATAATAACTAAAATTTAGAAGATCTTCTATTCTTATCTATCCTTATCTATTAGCTTATATCTAGACTAGGATTAAATATTAAGATTTACTAAGATCTATATATTATATATACTTATATACTTATATATATTAACTTAATTAATAATTAATTTATATTTAAAGATATCTATTATCTAATAGTATTTATTAATAGTATAGAAATTAAGTAGTCTATTAATATAAAAGATATATAGTTTTACTTACTTACTAAATTTAAAGTCTTTATTATAATTACTTACCTATTAGTAATTACTAATAAACTTAAGTATATCTTAATATTTAATAAACTCTAATATATATTCTAATAATATACTTTAATAGTTTTTATATATATAAAGTAGAATATTAGTAATCTAGTAACTTATATAAGATATATTTATAAGGTAGTAAGAAGATAATTTACTAGAGAGGTAGAAAGCCTATCTAAGTACTAATATATTAAGCCTAATCTAGCTAGTAGCCCTCTAGGCTAAGTAATATACTAAGATATAAAGTCTTTAATAATAGCTATAATAGTTATTAATAAAAAAAATTATTATTATCTTAATAGATATAAGTATATAGCTACTATAAATATATAAGTAAAAGCGGATTAATTAGAAATACTTAAACTATATTACACCTTAAATAAAATTTATTAATAATATTAAGGTTCTTTATAAAATAAATATAATTTTAATAGTAGGTTTATTTATCTCCTTATACTACCTTATTAAGTCCGCTATATTAGGTAGATAATACTCTAGTATTTATATATTATCCTTTAGCCTATACTTAAGCTATTTAATAAGATATTAAGTAAATTAACTATATCCCTTATAAATCTACTTCTTCTTAAGTAACTTCTTAATCTTATACTTAGTTTCGCTATTTACAATAACTAGAGGGATAGGTAAATAGTATTAATAATAGGGATTATCTACTAAATTAATAGTTAATTTAAGATATATAATTAAGATAATATTATATATATATATAATATTAAGTAGTTATAGCTTATAAATAAGATAGCTAATTTATTTAAAGACCTTAAATAGTTTTATAAGGTATTAGCTAAGTTTCTTTAATATACTATTAAGTACTTTATATCCTTAATATAAGTATATATTAATTAAGTTCCTAATATTAAAGAATTTAATTATATACCTAGATGTAACGTACGTTAGAGTATAATACAATATACTTACCTAGTACGTATAAACGAGTATAGTATTACTTAATAGGCTAGGATACTAAGTAGTACTACTACTTAGGGGGCTTAGTAGCTAAGTATACTAAGTATTACTCTTAGCATGAATCTTATATATCTATATAAATGGCGATATTTCTAATAGATAAGAGCTTCGTATTTAACTTATATTATAATCCTAGATATCTTCTAAGTATTAAATATAATACTTTATATTAGACTTATTTAAATAAAGCCTACTTATTTATATCCTTAATACTCCTTTTTAAGAGAACTAATTATAGGTCTATTCTCCTTAAAGTAAGTAGAACTATAATACTTGAAGTACCCTTAAGATAAGTACCTTAAGAAGTAAAGACCCCCCCCTAAGTAATTAGGATTTATAACGCCTGATTATAAATATTAAAGATAGACCTAAGGTCGCTAAACCCGACTTATATTATAATAAAAGGGAGAAGCTAGAGGACTAGCTTATATAACTTTAGCTTTACTTCACCTTTAATAGATTAGCCTTACTAGCTATTTAATAGCCCGCCTTTACTATTATTTATATAAGAGGATAAGTATAGAAGTAAGTTTATCCTTCTCTTAAGAAGTACCTTAAAGATAAAGATAATAAGGATAACTAAATTATTAAATAATAGATAGAGAGTTTCATACGATTTTATATAGAAATTCAATAAGTTTTTAGTCCCTTAAATAAAAATAAGGTAATAATATAAATCATTTAGTATCTATCTTAAAAGAAGTCTACTATTAAGTATTTCACGTAATTTCAGTAATATATAATAAAGACGGATTAGGATAATAATACTTTAATAATAATATATTATCACGGATTAAAGTTTAACGTTAAGGAAGAACTTATATAAACTAGAGTATAAATCAAGGATCTTAATACTTTTATAATAGAGGTTATAGAGGTTAATAATAAGCTTTATAAGTTAATAATAAAGAAACGACATAATAGTAAGATATCTAGGATAGGATAATTAGGAATATTTTCTAATAATAATTATAATAAGAAACGATTCTAACCCCGCGACTTATACGGGTATATACCTATAGAACTAGACTTCACTTAGAAACGAGATAAGGGAAAATTCAGGGGTAAGAAATAATAAAAAGAAAGGGGTAAGAAAGTAATAATCTATTATAATTATAATAAACCGGGCTACTTTACTAGAGACTATAAGATAAAGAATATAGTATTACGTCGATAATTAAATATATTAAGAAGAGTTCTATATATAGAACCTCTTAATAATCTAAAGGAATATAACTCTAATCTACCTCCTAAATAGGTTAAGGTAGGGAAACTAGAGGAAGTTATAAAAGATGAATACTATTTTAATATTATTTAGAAAGTACCTCATTTTATTAGGAATCTATTAAAGGGGTAGATATCGCCTTAAGATATTAATAAAAGAATTAAATAATACCTTATTTAAGAGGGATATAAGGACTTAGAACTTAAAGAGTTTTTATAATATGCGATTAATAATATTTAAGATAATATAAAGCGGTTATAATAATAGCTCTAGGATATCTAAGATAGGAGGATAGAATTAGAATCTTTAAATAATGGCGAGGTTGTAGAGTATAGCTTAGAATATAGATAAGGAGATTAAGAAAGCTTAGAAGAAGAAGCACCGCGCTATAAATTAGATATAAAGATTTTAAATAACTCTTAACCTTACGCTACTATATTATAAGGATTAAGTAAAGGAAAGGACTCTAAGAAAATATAAAATAATAAACTATATATTAAGGATTATTAATTTAACTTGATATACCCGTAGTACGGCATTATATACTAGACGGCCTATATAGATAAGTATTATAGGTACTACTAACCCGCTTAAAAGGAGATTAATAAGGATATAATTAAGATAATATATAGGAATATATAATAGGAAAACTATTATAATAATAGTTATAATTAGCATTTAATTAGTAAATATAAGAACCTATAATTCCTAGGATTATCTAGAGGATAGCACGATAGTATTTAAGGTTAACTAAAGTAATATCTAAATATAATAGATTATTATTTAATAGAATAGTATACTTATAAATATAATAGGTATAGGAAATATATACGCTAAAAGATATAGAGCGGTTTTCTCCTTAAATAGGGAAAAGAGTAATCTCTTATATTATAAGGAGATATAGGTAGATTAATATACTAATCCTAAAATAATTCTTATATACTACTTAATATAATATATATATAAATATACTAGTATTAATTAATAATTAGTAAACCATTATAATAATAGATTCTAGAGCGACTAGGAATTTTACCTCTTAAGACTTAGTATAGTTAGTAGGCCTACTAACTTGAAAAAAGAAAGACTAGTATAACTTATAAATAGCCGACAGGTTAATACTATTAATAAGAAGGATAGATAAGGAAATATACTTATTATATATAATAATTTAATGCTATTATAAGGAGTTAACCTTTAATATTATTAGGATAACCACTTATTATATTATTTTAAGAATACCTTAATTAAAGAAGTATAACCTAATAATTAATTAGAAGAAAGAAGTACTTATATTTATAAATACTAGAGATATCGCTAGTATATAACCTATACGCCGATAGTAAATAATAGTAGATAAGAAATAGAATTAAAGACTAGTTAAAACCTATATTACTTTAATTTTAAATAAGGACGACCTCGTATAAGGGTCTAACTTAGTATATATTAATAAGGATTATAGGATAAATAAGCTAAAGTTAATAAAGGAAAAGATAAACCTCCTAATATTCCTTTAAAATATTAGAAGTATATAGTTCTATTTAAGGAAGAGTTAATAATAAAAGTATTACCTAAATACTAACCTTAAGATTATAAGATTAAACTTAAACTAGGAAAGGCCCTAATATTTAGATTAATCTATATACTTTTAGAAAAGGAACTTGATATACTTTAGGAGTATATTAACGAGAACCTTAAAAAAGGATTTATTTAAGAATCTAAATTACTAGTAAGATACCTAATCCTCTTTATATTAAAGAAGGATAGAACGCTTAGGCTATATATTAACTATTAAAAGTTAAATGATATTACTATTAAGAACTAATATCCCTTACTAAATATTAATAAGCTATAGGATAGACTCTCTAGGATAAAGATATTTATAAAGCTCGACTTATAAGGAGCTTAACCTAATTAAAATAAAAGAAGGTAAAGAATAAAAGACTATATTTAAGACTTATTATAAATATTATAAGTACCTAGTTATACTATTTAGACTTATTAATATACTAGTAACCTATTAGATACTTATTAATAATATAGTTTAAGCTTAGCTTAATTATTTAGTAATAGTTTACCTTGATAATATAATAATTTATTCTAAGAATAAGGAAGAGTATATCGCGTATATATAAGACGTTCTTTTATACCTATTACAGGCGGGACTTCTTCTTAAACTAAAGAAGTACGAATTTTATAAGGAATTAATAGAATTCCTAGGATTTATAGTAAGTATTATAAGTATTTAAATAAGCCTTAAGAAAATTTAGGTAATATTAGAATAGCTTATACTATATAATATTAAAATAATTTAGAGTTTCTTAGGATTTATTAACTTTAATTAATAATTTATTAAAGGATATTTAAAGAAGGTACTCCTACTTATAAATATTATAAAGAAAGAAATTAGATTTTAATAGAGACTAGCCTAGAAGTAATTATTCGAGATACTTAAATAAACTTATATAGAACTATTAATACTCTATACCTTTTAAGCTAATAAACTGGTATATATTAAAATAGATACCTTAGATCTTATAATTAGTACTTACTTATATTAATAAAGAGATAATAGATAGTATCTTATAGCCTACTACTCTTATAAGATATTAGGAGTAGAATAGAACTATAATATCTATAATAAGGAACTGCTTATAATAATATATATACTTTAGAATTAAAGGATATATATAGAAAGTTATTTAGAACTTAATATTTTTATAGATTATAAGAACCTCCTTAACTTTATAATAATAAAGGAGTTAAACTAAAGATAGGTTTATTAATTAGAATTATTAGGATAGTATAAGTTTAAAATATTATATACCCCTAAAAAGGATAATAGCTAAGTAGATACCTTAAGTAAGTAAGCTAACTATATAGAATCTAAGGATATCACGGAGAAACTAATTCTAAAATAAGAAAAGGACGGATTACTAATATTAATATAAAGTTTAGTAGCTATTACGCGAGTTATAGTCTAGGATATATCTTTAATCTTAAAGGAAGGCTATATTAATAATAATCTAGTTATAACGCTATAGAATTAATAACTAGGATAAGAACTACTTTAATATAAGGGGAAGACGTACTTATTTAAGAAGTATATAAAAGAGGTAATTAGGGATTATTATAATAATCCTATAATTAGGTATCTAGGAGTATCTAAAATAGTAGAACTCCTTTAATAAATATACGCGATGCCACGAATACGCGCGCACGTTAAGAAATATATTAAGGGATATATTTATTATTAATAGAATAAGTCTATACGCTACGCTAAATATAAATAAATATAATTTATACTAGTTCTAGATATATTATAGAAGGATGTTATAATAGACTTTATTATTAAGTTACTAAAATTAAGGGATCTAGTTATAAAGGATATCTTTAACTTAATTATAATAATTATTAATAAGTTAATAAAGTACGGTATTATA
>JAABUW010001805.1_pt1 | contig 34221 bp, 48 predicted proteins | sample 5560081 | NCBI WGS metagenome assembly JAABUW01 (sample SAMN10711882, study PRJNA513363) | rock metagenome | isolation source: Antarctica rocks | place: Antarctica: Victoria Land, Knobhead sud | reverse complement strand
CGGTGCGGCCAGAGCGGCGGAAGGGGCGGCGGCGGCAGGCCCGGCGAAGGCCAGGGCGGCGACTGTGCCCAGAGCGAGGAGCGGGGTCCGGATGAGGCGGCGCAGGTACATGTGGACAACCCTTTCGTGGAAGGACGGTGCCCACGCAGTCTCGTGACCGGGTGCCGCCGGGACAACAGGCCGGACCGAGTTGGGGAAGGAAATGACCTCTCGATGACCAGAAACGGTGAAAACCCCCACATCGACCGGTCAGCAGCATCGGTGATTTGGTCGCCTGTGCTGCACACGGTATCTTTGAGAACTGTGTCTGGGACCTCTCGGACGCCTGAGCTTGGCCGGGACACCACGCCTTCGGAGCAAGCTCACCTCTCGCCGGGCAGTCCGCCGCGACCGATCCACCACGACTGGGCCAGAACCATCCCCCAGGGCACCTGTGGCGGGACGGAACACGTGGAGGGAAGTGCAGGGGAGTGCACCACGACGGCACACCCCCGCGGGGATGGGTCGTGGGAACCACCAAGGAGCTCGACCGGCAGCTGCCGCAAGAGCAGACAACGCGACGTACGGAGAACAGGTTGCCGACGATCAACCAGCTGGTGCGCAAGGGCCGCCAGGACAAGGTCGACAAGACCAAGACCCCCGCGCTCAAGGGCTCGCCCCAGCGCCGTGGTGTGTGCACCCGCGTGTACACCACCACCCCCAAGAAGCCGAACTCGGCGTTGCGCAAGGTGGCGCGCGTCAAGCTGACCTCCGGCATCGAGGTCACCGCCTACATCCCTGGTGTGGGCCACAACCTCCAGGAGCACTCGATCGTGCTCGTCCGCGGTGGTCGGGTCAAGGACCTGCCGGGCGTGCGCTACAAGATCGTCCGCGGCTCGCTCGACGCCCAGGGTGTCAAGGGGCGCAAGCAGGCCCGTTCCCGTTACGGCGCCAAGAAGGAGAAGAGCTAATGCCTCGCAAGGGCCCGGCCCCCAAGCGGCCGCTCGTCGTCGACCCGGTGCACAACTCGCCCCTGGTCACCCAGCTCGTCAACAAGATCTTGCTCGACGGGAAGAAGTCGATCGCCGAGACCATCGTCTACGGCGCCCTCGAGGGTGCCCGGCAGAAGACCAGCAGCGACCCCGTCGTCACCCTCAAGCGCGCGCTCGACAACATCAAGCCCTCCCTCGAGGTCAAGAGCCGTCGCGTCGGCGGCGCGACCTACCAGGTCCCGATCGAGGTCAAGCCCGGTCGCAGCACGACGCTCGCGCTGCGCTGGCTCGTCGGCTACTCGCGCCAGCGCCGCGAGAAGACGATGACCGAGCGCCTGATGAACGAGATCCTCGACGCCTCCAACGGCCTGGGCGCTGCGGTGAAGCGTCGCGAGGACACCCACAAGATGGCCGAGTCCAACAAGGCCTTCGCGCACTACCGCTGGTGACCGCAGCGGTATGCCGGGTGCGCACGGCGCGCACCCGGCATACCTGCCGTCGGACGGACGTTGACTCCTGCGGCACCAGAGCCTGACTGCATATCCCGACCAGACTGAGATGAGACAGCACCCGTGGCACTCGACGTCCTGACGGACCTGACCAAGGTCCGCAACATCGGCATCATGGCGCACATCGACGCCGGCAAGACGACGACGACTGAGCGCATCCTCTTTTACACCGGCATCACCTACAAGATCGGTGAGGTCCACGACGGCGCGGCCACGATGGACTGGATGGAGCAGGAGCAGGAGCGCGGCATCACGATCACGTCCGCCGCGACGACGACGTACTGGAAGAACCACCAGATCAACCTCATCGACACCCCCGGGCACGTCGACTTCACCGTCGAGGTCGAGCGCAACCTGCGCGTCCTCGACGGCGCCGTCGCCGTCTTCGACGGCAAGGAAGGCGTCGAGCCGCAGTCCGAGACCGTGTGGCGCCAGGCCGACAAGTACGGTGTGCCGCGCATCTGCTTCGTCAACAAGATGGACAAGCTCGGCGCGGACTTCTACTTCACCGTCAAGACCATCGTGGAGCGCCTCGGCGCCAAGCCGCTCGTCCTGCAGCTGCCGATCGGCTCCGAGTCCGAGTTCGTCGGCGTCGTCGACCTGCTGACGATGAAGGCGTTCACCTGGCACGGCGAGGTCAAGCTCGGTGACGACTACACCATCGAGGAGGTCCCCGCCGACCTGCTCGAGCAGGCGAAGCAGTACCGCCACGACCTCGTCGAGATGGTTGCCGAGTCCGACGACACCCTGATGGAGAAGTACCTCGAGGGCGAGGACCTCACCATCGCCGAGCTCAAGGCCGGCATCCGCACGCTGACCATCGCCGGCACGATCAACCCCGTGCTGTGTGGCACCGCGTTCAAGAACAAGGGCGTCCAGCCCATGCTCGACGCCGTCATCGACTTCCTCCCGTCGCCGCTCGACGTCCCCCCGACGATCGGTCACAAGCCGGGCGACCTCGAGACGGAGATCGTGCGCAAGCCCGACACGACCGAGCCCTTCGCCGCGCTGGCCTTCAAGATCGCGACCCACCCCTTCTTCGGGACGCTGACCTACATCCGGGTCTACTCGGGCGAGGTGACCTCCGGCTCCCAGGTGATCAACTCCACCAAGGGCAAGAAGGAGCGTCTGGGCAAGCTCTTCCAGATGCACTCCAACAAGGAGAACCCGGTCGACAAGGCGTCGGCGGGCCACATCTACGCCGTGATCGGCCTCAAGGACACGACCACCGGGGACACGCTCTGCGACCCGGCGAACCAGGTTGTCCTCGAGTCGATGACCTTCCCCGAGCCGGTCATCTCCGTCGCCATCGAGCCGAAGACCAAGAGCGACCAGGAGAAGCTCGGCATGGCGATCCAGAAGCTGGCCCAGGAGGACCCGACGTTCCAGGTCCACCAGGACGACGAGACCGGCCAGACGATCATCGCCGGCATGGGCGAGCTGCACCTCGACATCCTCGTGGACCGGATGCGGCGCGAGTTCAACGTCGAGGCCAACGTCGGCAAGCCCCAGGTGGCCTACCGCGAGACGATCCGCCGTGCCGTCGTCAAGCTCGACTACGTCCACAAGAAGCAGACGGGTGGCTCCGGGCAGTACGCGAAGGTCCAGGTGACCATCGAGCCGCTCGACATGCACGAGGGCGAGATGTACGAGTTCGACAACAAGGTGACCGGTGGTCGCATCCCGCGGGAGTACATCCCGTCGGTCGACCAGGGCATCCAGGACGCCATGCAGTACGGCGTGCTGGCCGGCTACCCGCTCGTCGGGATCAAGGCCACCCTGCTCGACGGCGCCTACCACGACGTCGACTCGTCCGAGATGGCCTTCAAGATTGCCGGCTCCATGGTGCTCAAGGAGGCCGTCCGCCGGGCGGACCCCGTGCTCCTGGAGCCGATGATGGCTGTCGAGGTGCGCACGCCCGAGGACTACATGGGTGACGTCATCGGTGACATCAACTCCCGCCGTGGCCAGATCCAGGCCATGGAGGACATCAGCGGCGCCAAGGTCGTCAAGGGCCTCGTCCCGCTGTCAGAGATGTTCGGGTACGTCGGCGACCTGCGGTCCAAGACCCAGGGTCGCGCGAACTACTCGATGCAGTTCGACTCCTACGCCGAGGTCCCCAAGGCCGTGGCCGAGGAGATCATCAAGAAAACCCGAGGCGAGTGACGGGCGCACGTCCCGTAGGCTGTCTCTTCGGATCAACCAGCACCACCCAACAAGCAGCGCCACGTCCTGCCCTGGTCGTACGGCGTAACACCTGCAAGTCCTGAGGAGGACCACAGTGGCGAAGGCAAAGTTCGAGCGGACTAAGCCGCACGTCAACATCGGCACCATCGGTCACATCGACCACGGTAAGACGACGCTGACGGCAGCGATTTCGAAGGTCCTGCACGACAAGTACCCCACGCTGAACCCCCAGTTCGCGTTCGACGAGATCGACAAGGCGCCCGAGGAGAAGCAGCGCGGCATCACGATCTCGATCGCCCACATCGAGTACCAGACGGAGTCGCGGCACTACGCGCACGTCGACTGCCCGGGCCACGCGGACTACATCAAGAACATGATCACCGGGGCAGCCCAGATGGACGGTGCGATCCTCGTGGTCGCCGCGACCGACGGCCCGATGCCGCAGACGAAGGAGCACGTCCTCCTGGCCCGCCAGGTCGGCGTCCCCTACATCGTCGTGGCCCTCAACAAGGTCGACATGGTCGACGACGAGGAGATCCTGGAGCTCGTCGAGCTCGAGGTCCGTGAGCTGCTCTCGTCCTACGAGTTCCCCGGCGACGACCTTCCGGTCGTCAAGGTCTCCGCTCTCAAGGCCCTCGAGGGCGACGAGGAGTGGGGCAAGACGGTCCTCGAGCTCATGGACACGGTCGACAGCTACATCCCCGAGCCGGAGCGCGACATGGACAAGCCGTTCATGATGCCGGTCGAGGACGTCTTCACGATCACCGGTCGTGGCACGGTCGTCACCGGGCGGATCGAGCGCGGTGTGCTCAAGGTCAACCAGGAGATCGAGATCGTCGGCATCCACACCGGCCCCCCGGCCAAGACGACGGTCACCGGCATCGAGATGTTCCGCAAGCTGCTCGACGAGGGTCGCGCGGGCGAGAACGTCGGTCTGCTCCTGCGGGGGACCAAGCGCGAGGACGTCGAGCGCGGGCAGGTCATCTGCAAGCCGGGCTCGATCACGCCGCACACGCAGTTCGAGGCCAACGTCTACATCCTGTCCAAGGACGAGGGCGGCCGGCACACGCCGTTCTACGACAACTACCGTCCGCAGTTCTACTTCCGCACCACGGACGTGACGGGCGTCGTCAAGCTGCCCGAGGGCACCGAGATGGTCATGCCCGGTGACAACACCGAGATGACGGTCGAGCTCATCCAGTCCATCGCGATGGAAGAGGGCCTGAAGTTCAACATCCGCGAGGGTGGCCGCACCGTCGGCGCCGGTCGGGTCACGAAGATCATCAAGTGACCTGAGGCGGTTAGCCGTTTCACGCGTCACTTCTCAGTGGGGCCCGGACCTCGGTCCGGGCCCCACTGGTGTCCCCGCACCGAAGAGCCGGTGTGCCGGCTCAGAACTCTCCGGTATGCCGGGTCAAGGGCCATCCGGTATGCGGGGTGGCGCGCCTGTGGAGGACCGACCCTGCGTCGAGGGATGGCGTTAGGGTGTGGATGGTTTCTGCGAAAGGTCTCGTCCCGATGTCCCAGCCTGCTGGTCAACCCGCCCGACCTGACCTCGACGTCGCGCTGGAGCGCGCCAAGGGCGAGGTGTCGGATGTGCTTCTCAACGTCGAGCACGCCCTCGACCGGGCCAGGAAGGCGCGCAAGGTCGTCACCAAGGACGGCGTCGACCGCAACGCCGAGCTGGCTCTGGGCGAGGCGATCGCGGGGCTCGAGATCCTGCGCAAGCGGCTGCTCCAGGACACCTACTTCGCCGGCGACAACGTCCGGTTGTTGTGACCCCGGTTGCCGGGGGCTCGCCGCGCAGCGGTGAGGAGATCCAGGCCGCTCTGCGCACGTTCGTCGTGCGGTGGAAGGACTACTCGGGCACCGAGCGGAGTGAGGCCCAGACCTTCCTCAACGAGCTGTTCGCGTGCTACGGGACATCGCGCCTCGACGTGGGCGCCAGGTTCGAGGACTTCCAGGCCTCCGCGTCGGGCTCGGGTTTCATGGACCTGCACTGGCCCGAGGTCGTCATCATCGAGATGAAGCGGCCCTCTCGGGGCAACCAGCTCTCTCGCGCCCAGACCCAGGTCATGGACTACTGGCGCGAGTCCGCGGACTCCGACAAGGACCAGCCGGCCGCGCGGTACGTCGTCATCTGCTCGTTCCTGCAGTTCGAGGTCTGGGAGCCGGGACGCTACCCCAAGGGTCCGCGGATCGTCTTCGACATCGAGGACCTGCCCGACCGCTCCGAGTCGCTCGCCTTCCTCGCGGCCCCCAACCTCGTGCCGTCCTTCGTCGACCACTACCGCGAGCTCACCAAGGACGCGGCCTCGATCGCGCGGCTCTACCAGTCACTCAAGGACCGCTCCGCGGCGCCGATCGACGAGGTGCAGCGCTTCGTCATGCAGACCGTGTGGTCGCTCTTCGCCGAGGACCTCGGGATGATCGACGGCTACCCGCTGCAGAACATCGTCCAGGTCCTTCGCCGTGACCCGTCCCGGTCGTCGGCGGCCGAGATCGGCATGCTCTTCCGGGTCCTGAACCAGAAGGGCCACCACAACCGGCAGGGTGTCCTCGCCGGCACGCGCTATGTCAACGGCGAGCTCTTCGCCAAGCCGGCCGAGGTGGGGCTCAACCAGGACGAGCTGGCCCTGGTCGCCACGGCGGCGGAGCACGACTGGCGCAAGGTCGACCCGACGATCTTCGCCTCGCACTCCGCGGTTCGCGGCGGCATCCTCTACCGGGAAACGGTTCGCCGCGACTGGGAGTCGAAGGGGACCGTGCCGAACAACGCTGTATGTGTGTTTGCCTTCGAGGACGACTTCTCGATGGGGGTGCTCCAATCCCGGGTTCATGTGGCGTGGGCATGGGCGCAGTCGTCCACTCTCAAGGGTGATCTGCGCTACACGCCGACGTCGGTGTTCATGACCTTTCCCTGGGCTGGAGCGTTTGCTTCCTCAGAGCAACGAGATCGAGTGGCTGATGCGTGCAGGAGGCTGTTGGCTCGGCGGTCCGAGATCTGTCTCGCCGAGAACATCGGCCTCACCACGCTCTACAACCAGGTCGACGACGGGGCGTGGACCGACCTCAAGGCCCTGCACCGCGAGCTCGACGTGGCGGTGGCGGACTGCTACGGCTGGCCTAGGTCGGTCGCCCAGGACGACGCCGAGATCGTCCGCCGGCTCACGGCGCTGAACCGCGAGATCGTCGAGGGATCGACGGCGTACGAGCCCTTCGCCTACCTCGAGCGCCAGACCCAGTCATAGGCGAGCTGCATCTCGCCCGAGCTTCCCGGCATACCAGACGAGGTATGCCTGAGCTGGTGGCAGGCGACGCATGTGGGGTCGGAGTCGAGCGTCCTGGCTCTCCAAGCACCACGAGCCGAGCTGCCCGACTCGGGATCGGTTCCTCACGAGCCTCGACTCCGTTCAGCCTTGAAGGAGCGCGGCGAGAACGGCCGCCTCACTGATTTCGGGATGCTTCGTGGCGGTGAGCAGCGTCAGGGGGCATTTCTCGGTGAGCTCGTGCAGGTGCAGTAGGCCAGCAGCCTGTTCTGGTTCTTTCAGCTGCTGCCGGTAGCGCTTAGCGAATTCGTCAAAACGTTCCGGCACGTGGGCGTACCACTTCCTCAGAGCCGTCGAGGGAGCCACCTGCTTGCACCATTCATCGAGGTGCGCCATTTCCTTGCTGAGCCCGCGCGGCCAGATCCGGTCGACAAGGACCCGGGTGCCGTCCATGTCGAGGGGCTCGTCGTACACGCGGCGCACCATGACGGCATTGTTGCTCACGAGCATCCGAACTCTTCGAGTCGATCCGAGAGGAGCCGCCTGCGCAGTCCCAAGCGAGATGGTTCCCGACACTAGCACCGCCTATGGTCGGCTCGCTGGTCAATGGGTCGGCAGTAGCCTGCCTCGTTAGGCTCGCGCCATGGACCCTTCGTCGGAAGATCGACCGCTCCCCGCTGCAGATATTGGTGCCGGGGGGACACGCGCGAGCTTCCGGACGGAGCTCGACATTCAGCGCTACACCGTCGTAGACGAGAGTTGGGCAGGCGGCGTGCCCGCTCAATATGGTGTCGCGCCTCGAGTGCGAATCGGTCAGGCCAAGTGGTTCAACCTACTCTGGCTGATCCCGATCGGACTTCTCGTACTGCTGGTCGGGGTGGCCGTCGCCAAAGGGGTACGAGGGCTTCCCGCGGTGCAGGATTTCATGCACCGTTATCCCGGCATGTCGGAGTTGCAGGGTAACGCTCCCGTGGGGATACCTGCATGGGTGGGCTGGCAGCACTTCCTGAACATGTTCTTCATGATCTTCATCATCCGCTCCGGGGTCACGATCATGGCCGACCATCCCCGGTTCTACTGGACCCGGCACTCCACCCCGGGCAAGGACTGGTTCCGGGTCCAGAAGCCGGTGCCTGCCAACCCGCTGTACACGGCAAAAGAGGACTCGATCACTTTGCCGAACGGTGTCGGCCTCCCGGGGCGCCGACACTCCATCGGCCTCGCCCGCTGGTGGCATCTCGGCGTCGACACCTTGTGGTTGGCCAATGGCATCGTCTTCTTCAGTCTGCTGTTCACGACGGGGCAGTGGATGCGCCTGGTCCCGCTGCACTGGGACATCGTGCCGAACGCTATCTCGGTTGCGATCCAGTACCTGTCGCTCAGCTGGCCGACCGAGAATGGGTGGAACAACTACAACAGCCTGCAGCTGATCGCCTACTTCATCACGGTCTTCATCGCCGCCCCGCTGGCCCTGGTCACGGGACTTGGGATGTCGCCGGCGCTCTCCACTCGTTTCCGACGCATCAGTTCCGCCTTCAGCATCCAGGTCGCCCGGTCGCTGCACTTCCTGGTTCTGTGCTGGTTCCTGATGTTCATCGTCGTCCACGTGGCTCTCGTGGTCACGACCGGGGCCCTCCGAAACCTGAACCACATGTACGCCTCCCAGGACACCGAGTCGTGGACGGGGTTCTGGATCTTCGCCGCATCCATGGTCGTCGTGATCGTCGGCTGGGTGCTGGCCACACCGTTCACCTACCGTCACCCACGGATCGTCCAGAAGGTCGGTTTCGCCCTGGTCGGGCCAGCCCAACGCCTGTTGGAGCACATCGACTCCAAGCCTGGCCAGTACACGGAGAAGGACATCTCCCCGTACTTCTGGCACAACGGCAAGTATCCCGAGACCGAGGAGTACAAGCACCTCCAAGCCGGTAACTTCGCCGATTACAAACTTCTCGTCAGCGGCCTCGTGGAGAATCCGGTAGAGCTTAGCCTCGACCAGTTAAGGGCCCTCGCCCATCACGAGCAGATCACCCAGCATTTCTGCATCCAGGGCTGGTCCGGTGTTGCCAAATGGGGCGGTATCTCCATGCAGACCATCCTCGACACCGTCAGACCTAGACCCGAGGCGAAATGGGTCATCTTCTACTCCTTCGCCCTCGGCCCTGAAGGGGGCCTTTATTACGATGCTCAGCCCGTCGAGCAGATGAGCTACCACCTGACCATGCTCGCTTACGACATGAACGACGAACCCGTGTCATTCGGTCACGGGGCGCCCCTGCGGCTCCGCAACGAAATCCAGCTCGGCTTCAAGATGGTCAAATGGATCAAAGGAATCGAGTTCGTCGAAGACTTTGCAGATGTCGGAGGCGGCCTCGGTGGATACAACAACGACCACGAGTTCTTCGGCTACCGACAGTCGATCTGAAGCGGCATGAGCTCCGAGACGCTGGATCAACCCGACCAAGTGGCGTGACGCCGAGCTCCGTCTGCCGTCGAGCGCGTCGAGGAGACGACGACGGCGTTTCGTCGGTGCTCGAGCGGATCGTATTCGTGACAGTGGTTGATCGGGCTGGACCTTGGTTGAGAGGGCGTCGAGGAGACGACGACAGCGGCATACGGGTTTGATGGCCGCCCGACGTGACCCCTCTACAGTGGCGCCCATGGCGCACTCCTTCGACACCGATACCGAGGCCGCCGGCCTGATCGCCTTCGTCGACGCGTCGCCGTCGCCGTTCCACGCCGTGGCCGGGGCGGGCCGGATGCTCGAGGGGGCAGGGTTCGCCGAGGTCCGGGAGGTCGACGCCTTGCCGAGCGAGCCCGGCCGGTACTACCTCGTCCGCGGCGGGTCCCTCGTTGCCTGGAGCACTCAAGGGTCCGACGGCGGGCAGCACAGCCAGGGCGGTGGCACGTCGGGACAGGCGGCCGCTGCAAGGCCCTTCCGGGTCGTGGGAGCGCACACGGACAGCCCCAACCTGCGGGTCAAGCCCAACCCCGACGTGAGTCGGGCGGGCTGGCAGCTGCTGGGCGTCGAGGTCTATGGCGGGCCGTTGCTCAACTCGTGGCTCGACCGTGACCTCGGGCTCTCCGGGCGGGTCGCCGTGCGCGAGCCCGACGGCGGTGTCGGCACCCGGCTGCTCACCGCGACCGAACCGGTGCTTCGCGTCGCCCAGCTCGCGATCCACCTCGACCGGGAGCAGAACACGGGCCTGGTCCTCAACCCGCAGCAGCACCTCGCCCCCCTCTGGGCCCAGGACGACGTCCCGGGGGACTTCCGCGGCTACCTCGCCGAGCAGGTGGAGGTCGATGCCGCCGACGTCCTTGCCTGGGACGTCATGACCCACGACGTCCAGCCCTCGCGGCGGATCGGCCGCGAGGGAGACCTCATCGCGGCTCCCCGGCTGGACAACCTGGCGACGAGCTACGCCGGCGTCCGGGCTCTCGTCGACGCGGTCGAGCAGCAGCCGGCCCACGTGCCGGTCCTCGTCCTCTTCGACCACGAGGAGGTCGGCAGCCTCTCGGAACGTGGCGCGATGTCGACGCTGCTTCCCTCGGTCCTCGAGCGGGTCGTCCTCGCCCGCGGCGGCACCCGCGAGGACTACTTCCGCGCCCTGGCCGGGTCGGTCATCGCCTCGGGCGACATGGCCCACGCCACCCACCCCAACTACGCCGACCGGCACGAACCGCAGCACCAGGTCGCCCTCAACGGTGGCCCCGTCCTGAAGGTCAACGCCCGGCTGCGCTACGCCACGGACGGGCTCGGCGCTGCCGCCTTCGCGCTCGCCTGCGAACAGGCGGACGTCCCGATGCAGCGCTTCGTCTCCCGCACCGACCTGCCGTGTGGGAGCACTGTCGGCCCGATGACCTCGGCGCTGACGGGCGCCACGACGGTCGACGTCGGCGCACCCATGCTCTCGATGCACAGTGCCCGCGAGCTCTGCGGGGCCCTGGACCCCGCGATGTATGCCGCGGCGCTGGCAGCCTTCCTCGCGCCGGCCCAGCACTGAGCCGTTCGCCCCGCGCCCCCACATCGGTATCAGGGAATCGCCCAATTCGGGCGCCGTAACGTGATTCTTTGATACCGGTCTGGGCGTGGCCCGGAGCCGCGGTTAGGCAACGGTTAGGAACCTGGGCCCCGACCGGCATACCCTGCTCTTGTCGGTCGACCTGACCAGGTGGTGTGCATGACGCGCCACCTGGGCACGGATCCCGAGCAGGTCCGCACCGATTTGATAGTGCGCCGCCCGCTCTGGCACACTAGACCGGTTGCTTGAGCGCGGGACCGACCCATGTCTGTTCCGCCGCCTCTATGAAGACAGTGCTGCACTGCAGTGGTGGCCATAGGGAAGCGCAAGCCCCGGGTTCTCCCGGTTTCTGATCCACGCCGGCCGCCACGCACCCACAGTGCAGGTCGTCGGTGCGCGGAGCGGGTGCGACACACCCGACCTCGGGGGTGGGGAGCCGAGAACCAACAGAAGAAGATGTCCGGCGAGAGAGAGACGTAACGGAGATGGCGGGACAGAAGATCCGCATCCGCTTGAAGTCGTATGACCACGAGGTCATCGACAGCTCGGCGCGCAAGATCGTCGACACGGTGACCCGTGCCGGTGCGACGGTGGTCGGCCCCGTGCCGCTGCCCACGGAGAAGAACGTCTTCGTCGTCATCCGGTCGCCCCACAAGTACAAGGACAGCCGCGAGCACTTCGAGATGCGCACCCACAAGCGCCTCATCGACATCATCGACCCGACGCCCAAGGCTGTCGACTCGCTGATGCGCCTCGACCTGCCGGCGGACGTCAACATCGAGATCAAGCTGTAGGACTGACGATGACCAACACGACTGTGAAGAACGTCAAGGGTGTGCTGGGCGAGAAGCTCGGCATGACCCAGGTCTGGGACGCCACCGGCCGCCTGGTCCCGGTGACCGTCATCAAGGCCGGTCCGTGCGTCGTCACCCAGGTCCGCGACGCCGAGACCGATGGCTACGGCGCCGTCCAGATCGCCTACGGCGACATCGACCCCCGCAAGGTGAACAAGCCGATGAAGGGCCACTTCGAGAAGGCCGGGGTCACACCGCGTCGTCACCTCGTCGAGCTGCGGACCGCCGACTTCGCCGACTACAGCCTCGGTCAGGAGCTCACCGCGGACACCTTCGAGGCGGGCCAGCGGGTCGACGCCACAGGCACGACCAAGGGCAAGGGCTTCGCCGGCGTCATGAAGCGTCACGGCTTCCACGGCGTCAGCTCCTCCCACGGCTCGCACAAGAACCACCGCAAGCCAGGCTCGATCGGTGGGTGCTCCACCCCGGGCCGGGTCTTCAAGGGCATGCGCATGGCCGGCCGGATGGGCGGCGAGCGTCAGACCACCCAGAACCTCACGATCCACGCCGTGGACACCGACAAGGGCTTCCTGCTCGTCAAGGGTGCCGTTCCCGGCGCCCGCGGCAGTATCGTCCTCGTCCGCACGGCCGCGAAGGGAGCCTGAGCCGATGGCTACCAACTCCACCACCGAGACGGCTCTGCCGTCGAAGATCTTCGGTGTGCAGACCAACGTGCCACTGATCCACCAGGTCGTCGTGGCCCAGCTCGCCGCAGCCCGTCAGGGCACGCACTCGACGAAGAACCGCGGGGAGGTCCGTGGCGGAGGCGCCAAGCCGTACCGCCAGAAGGGCACCGGCCGCGCCCGTCAGGGCTCGACCCGGGCCCCGCAGTTCACCGGGGGTGGCGTCGTCCACGGACCGAAGCCGAGGGACTACTCGCAGCGGACCCCCAAGAAGATGAAGGCCGCCGCCCTGCGCGGAGCCTTGTCCGACCGGGCTCGTCACGAGCGCATCCATGTCATCGAGAACCTCGTCACGGGCGACGTCCCCTCGGCGAAGCAGGCCTTGGCTGCCCTCATCGGGCTGACCGAGCGGACGAGCTTCCTGGTGGTGCTGGCCCGCGGTGACGAGGTTGCCTTCAAGAGCGTCCGCAACCTCGAAAACGTGCACGTCCTGGTGGCCGACCAGCTCAACACCTACGACGTGCTCTGCGCCGAGGACATCGTCTTCACCCGGGCCGCGTTCGACGCGTTCGTCGCCGGCCCGGCCAAGGCTGAGCCGAACTCGCGCCTCATCACCATCGAGGACTCCCGCGTCAAGGACGTCGAGGATGCTCCGGCTGACGAGGCGCACGAGCGCGCCGACAACGCTGTAGTGGAGGACGACAAGTGAGCAGCATCCACGGCAAGGACCCGCGCGACATCCTGATCGCCCCGGTCGTCTCCGAGAAGTCCTACGGGCTCCTCGACGAGGGTAAGTACACCTTCCTCGTGGACCCCCGGGCCAACAAGACCGAGATCAAGATCGCCATCGAGCAGGTCTTCAAGGTCAAGGTCGACAAGGTCCACACACTGAACCGTCAGGGCAAGACGCGCCGGACCCGCTTCGGGCTCGGCAAGCGCAAGGACACCAAGCGCGCGATCGTCTCCCTCAAGGAAGGGTCCATCGACATCTTCGGCGCGAGCGCCTGAGCCGAACGAGGACTGAAGGAATCACACTATGGGCATCCGCAAGTACAACCCGACCACCCCGGGCCGTCGTGGCTCGTCGGTCGCCGACTTCGTCGAGGTCACCCGCACCACGCCGGAGAAGTCGCTGGTCCGTCCGCTGACCAAGAGCGGCGGTCGCAACAACGCCGGGCGCATCACGACGCGTCACATCGGCGGCGGCCACAAGCGTGCGTACCGCGTCATCGACTTCCGACGCCACGACAAGGACGGCGTGCCGGCCAAGGTCGCTCACATCGAGTACGACCCCAACCGCACCGCCCGCATCGCCCTGCTGCACTACTCGGACGGGGAGAAGCGCTACATCCTGGCGCCCAACCGCCTGAAGCAGGGGGACCGCATCGAAAACGGCCCCGGCGCCGATATCAAGCCGGGCAACGCCCTTCCGCTGCGCAGCATCCCGGTGGGGACGGTCGTGCACGCGATCGAGCTCAAGCCAGGCGGCGGGGCGAAGATCGCCCGCTCCGCCGGCTCCAAGGTCCAGCTCGTGGCCAAGGACGGCCCCTACGCCCAGCTGCGTATGCCGTCCGGCGAGATCCGCAACGTCGACCTGCGCTGCCGCGCCACGGTCGGCGAGGTGGGTAACGCCGAGCAGAGCAACATCAACTGGGGCAAGGCCGGCCGGATGCGGTGGAAGGGCAAGCGCCCGACCGTCCGTGGTGTCGCCATGAACCCGGTCGACCACCCGCATGGTGGTGGCGAGGGCAAGACCTCCGGTGGTCGTCACCCGGTCAGCCCGTGGGGACAGGCCGAAGGTCGCACCCGTCGTCCCAACAAGCACAGCGACAAGCTCATTGTTCGTCGCCGCCGTTCTGGCAAGAAGCGCTGATAGGAGCCCTTGGATATGCCACGTAGCTTGAAGAAGGGCCCCTTCATCGACGACCACCTGCAGAAGAAGGTGGACGTGCAGAACGAAGCGGGCACGAAGAGCGTCATCAAGACGTGGTCGCGCCGTTCGGTCATCTCGCCGGACATGCTCGGTCACACCCTCGCCGTCCATGACGGCCGCAAGCACATCCCGGTCTTCGTGACCGAGTCGATGGTCGGCCACAAGCTCGGCGAGTTCGCGCCGACCCGCACGTTCAGGGGTCACGTGAAGGACGACAAGAAGGGGCGTCGTCGCTGATGCCCACGACCAGCAACCAGGACAGCACTGACGTGGTTCTCGAAGCCAGGGCGCAGGCTCGGCATGTGCGCGTGGCCCCGCAGAAGGCCCGCCGAGTCGTGGACCTCATCCGCGGCAAGCAGGCGACCGAGGCCGCCGCGGTGCTCCAGTTCGCCCCGCAGGCTGCATCCGAGCCCATCCTCAAGGTGCTCGAGAGCGCCGTCGCCAACGCGCGGGTCAAGGCCGACCGCGCCTCGCAGGCCTTCGACGAGCGCACCCTGTTCATCTCGGCCGCCTTCATCGACGAGGGTCCGACGATGAAGCGGTTCCGTCCCCGTGCACAGGGCCGGGCCAGCCGCATCAACAAGCGGACGAGCCACATCACCGTGGTGGTGGCTCCCAAGCCGGCCGCCGTGAAGCAGAAGACCTCAGCTAAGGGAGGCACCCGCTAATGGGTCAGAAGGTCAACCCGAACGGTTTCCGTCTCGGCATCACCACCGAGCACAAGAGCCGCTGGTTCGCAGACAGCACCAAGGACGGGCAGCGCTACCGCGACTACGTCAAGGAAGACGTCGCGATCCGCAAGCTCATGGAGAAGGGCATGGAGCGCGCCGGCATCTCCCGCGTGGAGATCGAGCGCACCCGCGACCGCGTCCGCGTGGACATCCACACGGCACGTCCGGGCATTGTCATCGGTCGCCGCGGCGCCGAGGCCGACCGCATCCGCGGCGAGCTCGAGAAGCTGACGGGCAAGCAGGTCCAGCTGAACATCCTCGAGGTCAAGAACCCCGAGATCGACTCGCAGCTGGTCGCTCAGGGCGTCGCCGAGCAGCTCGCGGCACGCGTCTCCTTCCGTCGCGCCATGCGCAAGGGCATGCAGTCCGCCCTGCGCGGCGGCGCGAAGGGCATCCGGGTCCAGTGCTCCGGACGTCTCCAGGGCGCCGAGATGTCGCGCTCGGAGTTCTACCGCGAGGGCCGCGTCCCGTTGCATACGCTGCGCGCGAACATCGACTACGGCTTCTACGAGGCCCGTACGACGTTCGGTCGCATCGGTGTCAAGGTGTGGATCTACAAGGGTGACGTCACGGCCCGGGAGCTCGCACAGCAGCAGGCCGCTGCTCCCCGCGCCCCTCGTGGCCCGCGTCGTGAAGGCGCGGACCGGCCGACCCGGGCTCGTCGCACCGACCAGGACGCACCGGCCTCGGAGCAGCCTAGTACCGACGCGGCACCAGCCGCCGCCCCCACCACCTCCGCTGCCCCGGCGACTGCCGCGGCGAGTTCCTCGAATGAGCAGGCCTGACCATGTTGATCCCTCGTCGAGTCAAGCACCGTAAGCAGCACCACCCGGGTCGTTCGGGCTCTGCCAAGGGTGGGACGACGATCGCCTTCGGCGACTACGGAATCCAGGCTCTCGAGCCTGCCTACGTCACGAACCGGCAGATCGAGTCCGCCCGGATCGCCATGACGCGGTACATGAAGCGTGGTGGGAAGGTCTGGATCAACATCTACCCGGACCGCCCCATCACCAAGAAGCCGGCCGAGACCCGCATGGGCTCCGGTAAGGGTTCCCCGGAGTGGTGGGTCGCCAACGTCAAGCCGGGCAGGGTCATGTTCGAGCTCGCCGGTGTCCCGGAGCCGGTGGCGCGCGAGGCCCTGCGTCTGGCCATGCACAAGCTCCCCATGAAGTGCCGTTTCGTGCGGCGTGAAGGTGGTGACATCTGATGGCAGTCGGAACCAAGGACCTCGCCGCCGAAAGCCTGCGTGGGCTCGACGACGACCGTCTCGTCGACGAGCTTCGCAAGGCCAAGGAGGAGCTGTTCAACCTCCGGTTCCAGTCGGCCACCGGCCAGCTGGACAACCATGGTCGTCTGCGCGCCGTCCGCAAGGACATCGCCCGGATCTACACCGAGATGCGTGAGCGCGAGCTCGGCATCGGCTCCGCCCCTGCGGCCCCCGCGCCTCCGGCCGGGTCCGACAGCAAGGACGACGCCGCGGACGCCAAGAAGGCCAAGAAGAAGGCCGAGGACAAGTCATGACCGACAAGGACACCACCGTGAAGCTGGCCACCGACGCCCAGGACGCTCCCGCTGCGGAGCGCCAGTACCGCAAGACGCGGCAGGGCTATGTCGTCAGCGACAAGATGGACAAGACCGTCGTGGTCGAGGTCGAGGACCGCGTCAAGCACGCGCTCTACGGCAAGGTTCTGCGTCGCAACAGCAAGGTCAAGGCGCACGACGAGGCGAACGCTGCCGGCGTCGGTGACCGGGTCCTGATCATGGAGACCCGCCCGCTGTCAGCCACCAAGCGCTGGCGCATCGTGCAGATCCTCGAGAAGGCCAAGTAGGCCCTTCTTCCCCCATCCAGAACCACCGTTCGGCAAGGCTCTATCGGACCGGCCTACGGCCCCGCACTGAGAACCGGCACGACGACAGGAGACAAAGACAGTGATCCAGCAGGAGTCGCGACTGCGAGTCGCCGACAACACCGGTGCGAAGGAGATCCTCTGCATCCGTGTTCTCGGCGGTTCGGGTCGCCGGTATGCCGGTATAGGCGACACCATCGTCGCCACCGTCAAGGACGCCATTCCCGGCGGGAACGTCAAGAAGGGTGACGTCGTCAAGGCGGTCATCGTTCGCACCGTGAAGGAACGGCGGCGTCCCGACGGCTCATACATCAAGTTCGACGAGAACGCGGCCGTCATCCTCAAGGCCGACGGGGACCCGCGGGGGACCCGCATCTTTGGCCCGGTGGGCCGCGAGCTTCGCGAGAAGAAGTTCATGAAGATCATCTCGTTGGCTCCGGAGGTGCTCTGAACCATGTCGAAGATGAAGATCAAGAAGGGTGACCTCGTCCAGGTCATCTCCGGTCGCGCGCAGAAGAACGGCGGCGACCGGGGCAAGCAGGGCAAGGTCATCGCGGTCTACCCCGACTCCCAGCGGGTGCTGGTAGAGGGCATCAACCGCGTCACCAAGCACGTCAAGGCCGGCGCCACCTCTCGGGGCACCCGCACCGGCGGGCTGGTCCACACCGAGGCCCCGGTCCACATCAGCAACGTGGCCGTGGTGGACCCCGACGACAAGAAGCCCACCCGGGTGAGGACCCGGGTCGAGACCGTGGAGCGTGATGGTCGCCAGAAGGTGACCCGGACCCGCGTCGCGGTGCGCTCCGGTAAGGACCTGTGATGACGACGAACGAGACGACAACGGCACCCTATGGGGGGCCCCGGCTCAAGCAGCGCTACCAGGACGAGATCAAGGCCGCCCTGCAGGAGCAGTTCGGCCACGGCAACGTCATGCAGGTTCCCGGCGTCGTCAAGGTCGTCGTCAACATGGGCGTCGGTGACGCGGCCAAGGACAGCAAGCTCATCGAGGGCGCGGTGCGCGACCTCGGGGCGATCACCGGCCAGAAGCCGATCGTCACTAAGGCACGCAAGTCCATCGCCCAGTTCAAGCTGCGTGAGGGCATGCCGATCGGTGCCCACACGACACTGCGCGGCGACCGGATGTGGGAGTTCCTCGACCGTCTCGTGACGACCGCCCTCCCGCGCATCCGCGACTTCCGCGGCCTCTCGCCCAAGCAGTTCGACGGCCTGGGCAACTACACGTTCGGTCTGACCGAGCAGTCCATGTTCCACGAGATAGACCAGGACAAGATCGACCGTGTCCGGGGCATGGACATCACCGTGGTGACCACGGCGAAGAACGACGACGAAGGCCGTGCCCTGCTCAGGGCCCTCGGCTTTCCCTTCAAGGAGAACTGACATGGCCAAGACTGCCCTGGTCAACAAGGCGAACGCCAAGCCGAAGTTCGCGGTCCGCGGCTACACCCGCTGCCAGCGCTGCGGCCGTCCGCACTCCGTCTACCGCAAGTTCGGCCTCTGCCGGATCTGCCTGCGGGAGATGGCGCACCGCGGCGAGCTGCCCGGCGTGACCAAGAGCTCCTGGTAAGCCCGCACCAAGCACCAAGCACCAAGCACCAAGCACCACGCACTACCGGACCCGGCCCCGCCGGGATCCTCCACCACCATTCCATTGACCTCTTACACCGTAGGTCGGCGGGCGGGCAACCAGCCCGGCTGAAACCCCGGTGAGGAAGGGCGGACAGCCCCCATGACCATGACCGACCCGATTGCCGACATGCTGACCCGAGTCCGGAACGCCAACTCGGCGCACCACGACGACGTCGCCATGCCGTTCTCCAAGCTCAAGTCCCACATCGCTGAGATCCTCCAGGCCGAGGGCTACATCGCCGGCTGGAAGGTCGAGGACGCCGAGGTCGGCCAGACGCTGACCATCGACCTCAAGTACGGCCCCAACCGCGAGCGCTCGATCGCCGGCGTCCGACGGGTGTCCAAGCCGGGTCTTCGCGTCTACGCCAAGTCGACGAACCTGCCCAAGGTGCTCGGCGGTCTCGGTGTGGCCATCATTTCCACGTCCACCGGCTTGTTGACCGACAAGCAGGCGGCCCAAAAGGGAGTGGGCGGGGAAGTCCTCGCCTACGTCTGGTAAGGGAGAGAAGACATGTCGCGCATTGGACGCCTCCCGGTCACCGTGCCCTCTGGTGTTGACGTCAGCATCCGGGGCCAGGCCGTCACGGTCAAGGGCCCCAAGGGTGAGCTGGCTCTCACCGTTCCCGAGCCGATCACGGTCGACCGAGCTGACAGCGGCGAGGTCCAGGTCGCCCGGCCCAACGACGAGCGGGGGTCCCGCTCGCTGCACGGTCTGACCCGCTCGCTCATTTCCAACATGGTCCTGGGTGTCACCGAGGGCTACGAGAAGAAGCTGGAGATCCACGGAACGGGCTACCGCGTGGTCAACCGGGGAGGGAACCTGGAGTTCTCGCTCGGCTACAGCCACTCGATCACCATCGAGGCCCCGACAGGCATCTCCTTTCTCGTCGAGAACCCGACCCGTTTCTCGGTCCAGGGCATCGACAAGCAGCAGGTCGGCGAGGTCGCCGCAAACATTCGCAAGCTGCGCAAGCCCGACCCGTACAAGGGCAAGGGCGTCCGGTATGCGGGCGAGCAGATCCGTCGCAAGGTCGGAAAGGCCGGTAAGTAAGCCATGGCAATGATCATCAAGCGGGGCAAGACCAAGGCCGCTGCCCGGATCCGTCGTCAGGTGCGCGGCCGCAAGAAGGTCGCTGGCACCACCGAGCGTCCGCGCCTGGTCGTGTCCCGCTCCAGCCGGCACCTGTTCGTCCAGGTCGTCGACGACACCGTCGGCAAGACCGTCGCGTCGGCGTCGACGATGGAGGCTGACCTGCGCTCCTTCGAAGGCGACAAGACGGCCAAGGCCAAGAAGGTCGGCGAGCTGGTCGCCGAACGAGCGAAGCAGGCGGGCATCGTGTCCGTGGTCTTCGACCGTGGCGGCAACAAGTACCACGGTCGCGTCGCCGCGATCGCGGACGGCGCTCGCGAGGGCGGTCTCTCCCTGTGACCAGCTCCGCGACCAGCTCCCAGACTGCACTGACCATGATCGAGACGAGGAACATCTGATGCCTGGACCACAGCGACGAGGCACCGGCGCCACCACCGCCGCCCCCCCCGAGCGCACTGACCGTCGTGACGGCCGCGGTGGCCGTGACGGCCGTGACCGCCGCGACTCACCCGCCGAGAAGAGCCAGTACATCGAGCGGGTCGTGACCATCAACCGTGTTGCCAAGGTCGTCAAGGGTGGCCGGCGCTTCAGCTTCACCGCGCTGGTCGTCGTCGGCGACGGTGACGGCACCGTGGGCGTCGGCTACGGCAAGGCCAAGGAGGTCCCCGCGGCAATCGCCAAGGGGGTCGAGGAGGCCAAGAAGGAGTTCTTCAAGGTCCCCCGGATCCAGGGCACCATCCCGCACCCCGTGCAGGGTGAGGCCGCAGCGGGCGTTGTCATGCTACGTCCGGCCGCCCCGGGAACCGGCGTCATCGCCGGCGGCCCGGTCCGGGCCGTGCTCGAGTGCGCCGGGATCCACGACGTACTCTCCAAGTCCCTCGGGTCGTCCAACGCGATCAACATCGTCCACGCGACGGTGGCCGCCCTGCGCGGCCTCGAGCGTCCCGAGGAGGTCGCGGCCCGCCGTGGCCTGCCCCTGGCGGACGTCGCCCCCGCGGCGATGCTGCGGGCCCAGGCCGCCGGGATCGCTGAGAACGCAGCGAAGGCTTCCGCAGGTCTGCGGGCTGGTGCGTGATGGCCCGGCTCAAGGTGACCCAGACCCGTTCGGAGATCGGCGGCAAGCGCAACCAGCGTGAGACGCTGCGCACCCTCGGTCTCAAGCGCATTGGCGACGTCGTCGTCAAGGAGGACCGTCCCGAGATCCGCGGGATGGTCAAGACCGTGACCCACCTGGTCGCGCTCGAGGAGGTTGACTGACATGGCTGACAAGAAGGCCACCACCACCAGCAAGGCTGCCGCCAGCGCCGAGGCCGGCACCCCGTCGACACTCAAGGTGCACCACCTGCGCCCCGCCCCCGGAGCCAGGACCGCGCGGACCAGGGTCGGTCGCGGTCAGGGCTCCAAGGGCAAGACCGCAGGCCGGGGCACCAAGGGCACCAGCGCCCGCTATCAGGTCCCGGCGAGCTTCGAGGGCGGGCAGATGCCTCTGCACATGCGCCTGCCGAAGCTGCGCGGGTTCAAGAACCCGTTCCGCACCGTCTACCAGGTCGTGAACCTCGACCGGCTCTCGGCGCTCTACCCCGACGGTGGGGACGTCACGGTCGACGACCTCGTCGCCAAGGGCGCAGTCCGCGACGGCTGCCCCGTTAAGGTGCTGGCCACCGGCGAGCTCACCGTCAAGGTCAACGTCACGGCCGACAGGTTCTCGGGGACGGCCAGGGAGAGCATCGACGCTGCCGGTGGCACTGCCACGGTCCGCTGAGGCCCACCACGAGTGACATCCGGTATGCCGGTTGCCGGCGGCCCCCTGGGGTCAGCTGCCACCCGGCATACCGCTGAGGCACCCCGGGACCGGCCCTTCCCTGAGAGGTCGGACACCCGGGGTGTCCTCGCGCAAGGTATTCTCTACCCGCGGGGGCGCCGCCCCCGAACACCCCGCCCGACCCGCATGGCAGCCTTGGTGCCCTGCGTCCAGCACGACCCGCGTGGCAACTCCCTGACTGACGGAGCCACTGCACCACGGTTTGCTCATCGACCGCGCTTCGCGTGGCAACAGGAGGATCAGTGCTCTCGGCCTTTGTTCGCGCGTTCAAGACGCCCGACCTGCGCAAGAAGCTGCTGTTCACGCTCTTCGTCATCGCGGTCTACCGGCTCGGCACCGCCGTCCCCACCCCCGGGGTCGCCTACACCAAGGTGCGGGCCTGCCTCGACGGAGCGGACCCCCAGTCGGGCTTCATCGGCCTGGCCAACCTCTTCAGCGGTGGCGCCCTGCTCCAGCTGTCGATCTTCGCGCTCGGGATCATGCCGTACATCACGGCGAGCATCATCGTCCAGCTGCTCACCGTGGTCATCCCGCGGTTCGAGGCCCTCAAGAAGGAGGGCCAGGCGGGCCAGACGAAGATGACGCAGTACACCCGCTACCTGACCATCGGTCTCGCGGTCCTGCAGTCCTCGACGCTGATCACGTTCGCGCGCAACCCCAGCCGGATCTTCGGCCCGAGCTGCACGTCGATCATGGAGAACGACTCGATGGTGACCATCGTCATCATGGTCCTGACCCTGACCGCGGGCACCGGCCTGATCATGTGGATGGGTGAGCTGCTCACCGACCGGGGCATCGGCAATGGCATGTCCGTCCTGATCTTCACCTCGATCGCGTCCGGCTTCCCGAGCTCGCTCTGGCAGATCCAGCAGAAGGACGGCCGCTGGGACGTCTTCGTCGGCATCATCCTGCTCGGCTTCGTCATCATGGCGCTCGTCATCTTCGTCGAGCAGTCCCAGCGGCGGGTGCCCGTGCAGTACGCCAAGCGACAGGTCGGCCGCCGGATGTACGGCGGGAGCTCGACCTACATCCCGCTCAAGGTCAACATGGCCGGCGTCATCCCCGTCATCTTCGCCAGCTCGCTGCTCTCGCTCCCGGCGCTCGTCGCGCAGTTCAACACCCCGCAGAACGGTCAGCCACCACCCGGCTGGGTGCAGTGGGTCACCAACACCCTGACCCGCGGTGACCACCCCGTCTACATGGTCGCCTACATCGGTCTGATCCTCTTCTTCACGTTCTTCTACGTCTCGATCACGTTCAACCCGACCGAGGTCGCCGACAACATGAAGAAGTACGGCGGCTTCATCCCTGGCATCCGCGCCGGGCGGCCCACTGCCGAGTACCTCGACTACGTCCTGACCCGGATCACCGTCCCGGGGGCCATCTACCTCGCCGCGGTCTCGCTCATCCCGCTCATCGCGCTGGTCGCGATCGGGGCCAACCAGAACTTCCCGTTCGGTGGCACCTCGATCCTGATCATCGTCGGCGTCGGACTCGAGACGGTCAAGCAGATCCAGGCCCAGCTGCAGCAGCGTCACTACGAGGGTTTCCTCCGGTGATACGCCTGATCATCATGGGCCCCCCGGGGGCCGGCAAGGGAACGCAGGCCTCCCGGATCGCCGAGAAGTACTCCATCCCGGCCATCTCGACCGGTGACATCTTCCGCGAGAACATCAAGAAGCAGACCGACCTCGGCCGCCAGGTGGAGCAGGTCCTCGCCTCGGGGGGCTACGTCCCCGACGAGGTCACCAACGAGATCATCAAGGACCGGCTCGGTTGGGACGACGCGGGCAACGGGTTCCTCCTCGACGGCTATCCCCGAACCACCGGGCAGGTCGACTTCCTCGACACCTTCCTCGCCGGCACGGGCCACCCGCTGGACGCCGTCATCGAGCTGACCGTCAACGAGGACGCCGTCGTCGGGCGTCTGCTCAAGAGGGCCGAGGTCGAGGGCCGCGCGGACGACGGCGAGGAGGTCGTCCGAGGGCGCCAGGCCATCTACCGTGCAGAGACCGCCCCGCTGATCCACCTCTACGAGCAGCATGGCGTGCTCGTCCAGGTCGACGGCATGGGCGAGGTCGACGAGGTCACGGCCCGGCTCATCGCAGCGATCGACGGCTTGCCCGGCTGATGTTCGGACGCCGGCAGACCCCCGCCAAGACGGACGAGCAGCTCCTTCTCATGCGCCGGGCGGGCCTGCTCGTCGGCCAGACGCTCGGCCTCCTCCAGCGTGAGGCCAGGCCCGGCCTGACGACCCTCGAGCTCGACGCGCTTGCCGAGGACCACATCCGCTCGCACGGCGGGATCCCGAACTTCCAGCTCGAGCCCGGCTACTCCCACACCCTGTGCACCAGCGTCAACGAGGAGATCGTGCACGGCATACCCGGCAAACGGGTGCTCCAGGACGGCGACCTGCTCTCCATCGACTGCGGCGCCGAGGTCGAGGGCTGGAACGGCGACGCCGCCATCTCCCTCGTCGTCGGGGGGGCCGAGGAGACCAGCGAGGCCGACCTGCGCCTCATCGAGGCCACGGAGGCCTCCCTGTGGGCCGGACTGGCCGCCCTCGTGGTTGGCGCGCGCCTGCATGCCGTGGGGGACGCCGTCGAGGCGAGCATCCTCGCGTCAGGCGAGCGGGACGGGCACGACTACGGGATCGTGCAGGACTACGTCGGGCACGGGATCGGCCGTTCCATGCACGAGGACCCGCAGATCCCCAACTACGGGGTCCGCGACCACGGCCCGCTCGTCCGGTCAGGGTTCACCGGCGCCATCGAGCCGATGGCGACCTGGGGATCGCCCGACGCCCGCGTCCTGGGCGACGACTGGACCGTCGTGACGCGTGACGGCTCCCGGGCCGCGCACTGGGAGCACACCGTGGCGGTGACTGACGCCGGCCTGTGGGTCCTCACCGCCCCCGACGGTGGCCGGGCCCGGCTGGAGGCTGCCGGCGCGGCCTACGCGCCCCTGGCGGGCTGAGCGTCGTGACCCTGGGTGGAGACCTGCGCGATTAGGTCTTGAGCACGGGCCTACCGTAATGTTGTCCGTTGGGTGTCGCGCGCTCCGGCACCCATGACCTGTGCTCAGCCTGGGCAAAGAGTCGCCAGACGCCCCGAGCGCACCCACAACGGATTGACGGAGGATATGGCCAAGAAGGACGGTGTCATCGAGATCGAGGGCACGATCGTCGAGGCTCTCCCGAACGCGATGTTCCGGGTCGAGCTCTCCAACGGTCACAAGGTACTCGCCCACATCTCGGGCAAGATGCGTCAGCACTACATCCGGATCCTGCCCGAGGACCGCGTGGTGGTGGAGCTCTCGCCGTACGACCTCGACCGTGGCCGGATCGTCTTCCGCTACCGCTGACGCACGACCGCACACCCAGCACCACTTTCCCTTGGTCCCGACGATCGACAGACAGCAGGCAGATGAAGGTTCAGCCCAGCGTCAAGAAGATCTGCGACAAGTGCAAGGTGATCCGCCGTAACGGGCGGGTCATGGTGATCTGCGCGAACCTCCGCCACAAGCAGCGGCAGGGCTGAGCAGAGCACCACGCACGACTCGACAGAGCTTCACCAGGACGCAGTAGACACGCACGACAGCAACACCCGGCCCCTGTGCCCGGTCACCGACCAGCGCAGGACGTCACCCTCGGCACGGAGGCCGAGGACCGAGGAGGGCGTCTCGCCCGCTCCCACCCGGGAGCTCGGAACGGTGTCTGCTCCAGACCTCCGCACCTGATCAGGAGAACAACCGACATGGCACGACTTGTTGGGGTGGACCTACCGCGCGAGAAGCGCGTCGAGGTCGCACTCACCTACATCTTTGGTGTGGGCCGCACCCGGTCCCACGCGGCGCTGACCGCCACCGGCGTCAGCCCGGACACCCGCGTCAAGGACCTCACGGACGCCGAGCTCGTCCAGCTGCGAGACTTCCTCGAGGGCAGCTACAAGATCGAGGGTGACCTCCGCCGTGAGGTCGCCGCCGACATCCGCCGCAAGGTCGAGATCGGCTCCTACGAGGGCATTCGCCACCGGCGTGGCCTGCCTGTGCGCGGACAGCGCACCAAGACCAACGCGCGCACCCGCAAGGGTCCAAAGCGCACCGTCGCCGGCAAGAAGAAGGTTGGTAAGTAATGCCTCCGCAGAAGCGTACGGCTGCTGGCGCCAAGAAGGTGCGCCGCAAGGAGAAGAAGAACATCGCCCACGGGCATGCTCACATCAAGAGCACGTTCAACAACACGATCATCTCGATCACCGACCCCTCGGGTGCCGTGATTGCCTGGGCATCCTCGGGCCAGGTCGGCTTCAAGGGCTCGCGCAAGTCGACCCCGTTCGCCGCCCAGATGGCCGCCGAGGCCGCTGCTCGCCGCGCGATGGAGCACGGGATGCGCAAGGTCGACGTCTTCGTCAAGGGTCCCGGCTCCGGCCGTGAGACCGCGATCCGTTCCCTGACCGCCGCTGGCCTCGAGGTCGGCGCCATCAGCGACGTCACGCCCTCGCCGCACAACGGCGTCCGCCCCTCCAAGCGCCGTCGCGTCTGACCGGCCGGTCCGACAAGATCCTGAGAAGGAAGTCCTTAAACCATGGCTCGTTACACCGGCCCCATCACCAAGAAGTCGCGTCGCCTCAAGGTCGACCTCGTCGGCGGCGACAAGAACTACGACCTGCGCCCCTTCCCACCCGGCCAGCACGGCCGTCGCCGGATCCAGGAGAAGGAGTACCTCACCCAGCTCCAGGAGAAGCAGAAGGCCCGCTTCACCTACGGCGTCATGGAGAAGCAGTTCGTCCGCTACTACAAGGAGGCGGCGTCCCGCCCCGGCAAGACCGGTGAGACGCTCCTGACCATCCTGGAGTCGCGGCTCGACAACGTCGTCTACCGGGCCGGCCTGGCCCGGACTCGACGTGCTGCCCGTCAGCTCGTGACCCACGGCCACTTTATGGTCAACGGCCACCGCGTCGACGTCCCCTCCTACCGGGTCGAGCAGTACGACATCGTCACCGTCCGCAAGCAGTCCGAGAAGACGTTCCCGATCGAGCTGGCTCGCCAGACGTTCGGGGAGCGCCCGATCCCGGCTTGGATGCATGTCGTCGACGGCAGCCTGCAGATCCTCATACACCAGCTGCCGATCCGTGCCCAGATCGACACGATCCTCACCGAGCAGCTGATCGTGGAGCTCTACTCGAAGAACTGACCACGCTCGGGGGATCGGCCGTGGCAGGCCTGCCCCCCGGGTACCCCACGACGACGCGTGTGGCCGGCTTCGGTCCACGAGTCGTCGGGGGTGCTTGACCTTCGTGTATGCCGGGTCGCCGCGCAGGTGCACAGCGCACCAGAGGCGGCGACACGGCATACGGGCAGGGGTTTGACCGGTTGGGTCACGGACAGAGGTGGCTCGACCACGAAGGACTCCGTCCTTCGCGTTCACGAGGCGTCAAATAGCGGTCGCCCGTGGGAAGGAAACCAACCGTGCTCATCGCACAGCGTCCCGTCCTCTCCGAAGAGGTTGTCAACGACAGCCGTTCCCGGTTCACCATCGAGCCACTCGAGCCGGGCTTCGGCTACACGCTCGGCAACACCCTGCGTCGCACCCTGCTCTCGAGCATCCCCGGTGCGGCCGTCACGTCGATCCGCATCGACGGTGTCCTCCACGAGTTCCAGACCATCCCCGGGTGCAAAGAAGACGTCACCGAGGTCATCCTCAACCTCAAGTCCCTCGTGGTCTCTTCCGAGCAGGACGAGCCCGTCGTCATGTACCTGCGCAAGCAGGGGCCCGGCGCCGTCACGGCCGCGGACATCGCACCCCCGGCCGGTGTGGAGGTGCACAACCCCGGCCTGCACATCGCCACGCTCAACGGCAAGGGCAAGGTCGAGATGGAGCTCACGGTCGAGCGTGGCCGCGGCTACGTCTCCGCCGCCCAGAACAAGGCCGGCGACGCCGAGATCGGCCGCATCCCGGTCGACTCGATCTACAGCCCCGTCCTCGCGGTCAAGTACAGCGTCGAGGCGACCCGCGTCGAGCAGCGCACCGACTTCGACAAGCTCATCCTCGACGTCGAGACGAAGAACTCCATGGCTCCGCGTGACGCCATGGCCTCCTCCGGCAAGACGCTCGTCGAGCTGTTCGGCCTCGTGCGCGAGCTCAACGTCGAGGCCGAGGGCATCGACATGGGCCCGTCCCCGACGGATGCCGCCCTGGCTGCCGACCTGGCGCTGCCGATCGAGGACCTCGACCTGACGGTGCGGTCCTACAACTGCCTCAAGCGCGAGGGCATCCACACCGTGGGTGAGCTCGTCGGGCGCAGCGAGGCCGACCTGCTCGACATCCGCAACTTCGGTGCGAAGTCGATCGACGAGGTCAAGGCCAAGCTCGTCGGGATGGGTCTGCAGCTCAAGGACAGCCCGCCCGGGTTCGACCCCAGCGCCATCGTGGACAGCTATGGCGACGACTTCGACGACTTCGACGAGGTGGCCGACGACGGCCGTGCCCTCGCCGAAGACGAGCAGCTCTGACCAACCGACCCTGATCCAGGAGGACGACCATGCCTACCCCCACAAAGGGTCCCCGTCTCGGCGGCGGTCCGGCTCATGAGCGGCTGATGCTGGCGAACCTCGCCACGTCGTTGTTCGAGCACGACCAGATCACCACGACCGAGACCAAGGCCAAGCGCCTGCGTCCGTTGGCCGAGCGCCTCATCACCTTCGCCAAGCGCGGCGACCTGCACTCGCGCCGCCGGGTGCTCACCGTCGTTCGCGACAAGGGCGTCGTGCACCGTCTCTTCACCGAGATCGCGCCCGACATGGAGCTGCGTCAGGGGGGCTACACCCGGATCACGAAGATCGGGGCCCGCAAGGGTGACAACGCCCCCATGGCCGTGATCGAGCTCGTCCGCGAGCCCCTGTCCGCCAAGAAGGCGACGGTCAAGGAGGCCGAGGCAGCGACGAGGCGCTCGGCCCGGGACTCGAAGAAGGGTCCGGATCCGCGGGCCGCCAAGGCTCCGGTCGACGCCACGGCCGATGAGGCCACCGAGGCCGCGTCGCTGGTCTACGCCGACACGGAGGCCGCCGTGGCCGACGAGCCGCAGGACTCCGCCGTGGCAACGACGGGTGAGTACGGTTCCGACTCGGCTGCCCCGAACGAGGACGGCTCGGCCCCGGCCGGGTACGACATCAAGGGCAACAAGGACTCGATGAAGTTCCACGAGCCCGACGGCCAGTGGTATGACCAGACGATCGCCGAGGTCTGGTTCCGGACCGCCGAGGCCGCGCACGCCGCCGGCTTCACCAAGGCCGGTGGCGAGGACGGCGAGTAGCCGGCAGGCGCTGACTGACCAAAGCCCCCCGGTGTGTAGAAAGCGTCGCCCGGGGGGCTTCGTCGCGCTCCAGCCCACCTTGCGTCGCCCAGCAGACGGTATGCGGGTGTGCTGGGAAGCCGGAGGTGGGCTGAGCGCGGTCGAGTCCCGAACGGTCGGAAGGGCCCGGGCGCCGACTCGCTCAGATCAGACGGCGTCGAGGTCGGTGGTCCCCCCGGCCCGCCAGTAGTGGCCGTCGCGACGCTCGAAGAAGCCCTCGTCGACGAGGTAGCGCCGCAGCATCGCGACGTCCGGCAGGAAGTGGGCGAGCCGGTCGTTGACCTCCTGCTCGGGCCAGGTCTTGCCGATGGGGAACGACTGGGCCACGTGGTCGAGGACGACGAGCCGCTTGGCGATCTTGGTCGGCATGCCGAGCAGGCTGCCGTCCGGCGCGACGAACGCCCGGATCACGGCGTCACGCTTCCTCAACGCATCGGCCAGTGTCGGGCGGTCCATCCGGCCACGCTAGCGTCGCAGGATGAGCGGAGTACAGCTGTTCACCGAATCCTTCGACCGGGTGCATGAGCTCGTCACCGGGGTCGTCGACGGCCTCAGCCCGCAGGACCTGTCCCACCGGGTCGATCCGGGCGCGAACTCCATCGCCTGGCTCGTCTGGCACCTCAGCAGGGTGCAGGACGACCACGTCACCGCAGCAGCAGCAGCACTCGGCCGCACGGACGGCACCGAGCAGGTCTGGCTGGCCGACGGCTTCGTCCGCCGCTTCGACCTGCCTTTCGCCGACACCGCGACGGGGTACGGCCAGACGAGCGCGGACGTCGCCAGGGTCGCCGGTCTGTCCGGGTCGCTCCTGACGGCCTACCACGACGCCGTCCATGCCCGGACGGCCAGCTTTCTGGAACGTGTGTCCCAGGACGACTACGGCGTCGTCGTCGACGAGCACTGGGACCCGCCGGTGACTCTCGGTGTCCGGCTCGTCAGCGTCATCGGTGATGCGACGCAGCACGTCGGACAGGCGGCGTTCGTCCGAGGAGTCATCGAGCGCTCCCGCTGACCGCGTCGGCTTCTTCGTCAAAACCGATATCATCGGCCCATGACGATGACTTCGCGGACGACGCGGCCTCTAATGGTCGACCGTATGAGCGAGACAACAGAGGTCGCTGCTCTCAGCGCCGCCGCCTGCATGTTCCGAAGCCTGGGCGACCCGACCCGGTTGGCGATCATCCAGCACCTGGCCATCGGAGAACACCGAGTGGTCGAGCTGACCGGGCACCTTGGGCTGGCGCAGTCAACGGTCTCTGCCCATCTGGCGTGCCTGCGCGACTGCGGGCTGGTCACCTCCCGGCCCCAGGGACGGTCCTCCCTGTTCTCGCTGACCCGGCCGGAGCTGCTCGGGCTGCTGTCCTCGGCCGAGAAGCTTCTGGCGGCCACCGGCGACGCCGTGGTGCTCTGCCCCACCTCTGGCGAGGAGGCCAACCCGTGACCAGCCCCGCCCCCCTGGTCCGGATCACGGCAACCCGAAGGCGCAGCCTCGGTCGGCGCGCCCAGCTGCTGGCCGGCGCGAGCGTCGCCTACAACATGATCGAGGCCACGGTCGCGATCGCGTCCGGAGCCGTGGCCGGCTCGGTGGCCCTGATCGGGTTCGGTCTGGACTCACTCGTGGAGGTCTCCAGCGGTCTGGTCATCCTGTGGCAGTTCCGCCATCGAGTGCCCGAGACCCGGGAACGGCGCGCGCTACGGCTGATCGCGCTGTCCTTCTTCGCCCTGGCGGCCTACGTCGTCTTCGACTCGCTCCACACACTGCTCTCCGGGAGCGAGCCGGGGACATCGGTGGTCGGCATCGCGATCGCCGGCGCATCACTCGTGGTCATGCCGTTCCTGTCTTGGGCGCAGCGGCGCACCGGGCAGGCCTTGGGGTCCGGCAGCGTGGTCGCAGACTCCCGACAGACGTTGCTGTGCACCTACCTGTCCGCGGTCCTCCTGGCCGGACTGCTGCTGAACGCTCTCCTCGGCTGGGGATGGGCCGACCCCCTGGCCGGACTGGTGATCGCCGCAGTGGCAACCAAGGAAGGCATCGAGGCCTGGCGGGGGGAAGCCTGCGGGTGTAAAAACACGGGAACCCAGGAGACGACCGAAGCCGGCGGGACGGGCCGCGACCTTCACGGGGCGCGTGGCGACGACTGCTGCCCGACACAGGCTGCCGCAGAGCCGCCCCACCTCGCGGGCCGACCGTGAACGACGAGCCGCCCCGCACCGACCCTGACCCACGTGCCAGCCTGCGGGGAGAAGAACCTGGCACGAGGCAGGACCGCGAGCACGTCGAGAGCGGACACCTGCCCGAAGTGACCGCCGAGAAGGACCGTCGCTACCTGATGGTGTCACTGGTTCTGCTGGTCGTCTTCATGACCGGGGAGGTGGTCGTGGCCGTCTGGTCCGGCTCCCTTGCCCTGCTGTCAGACGCCGGACACATGCTCTCGGACGTCGGCGCCATCGCGGCCTCGCTGTGGGCCATCCGCCTCGCCGCCAGACCCGCCACCGGGGCGTGGACCTTCGGGTGGAAACGGGCTGAGATCCTCTCAGCTGCCGCAAACGGGATCACCCTGCTCGTGATCTCCGGGATTGTCGGCTACGAGGCCATCCGCCGCCTCGTCACGCCACCTCCCGTGGACGGCGGGCCGGTCCTGGCCGTCGCCCTTGTCGGCGTCGCCGTCAACCTTGCAGCCGCGTGGGTCCTCGCCCGGGCCAACCGAGCCAGCCTCAACGTCGAAGGCGCCTACCAGCACATCCTCACCGACCTCTACGGCTTTCTTGGCACCGTCGTTGCCGGGCTGGTCATCCTGACCACCGGCTACACCCGAGCCGACGCCATCGCCTCCATGCTCGTGGTCGGCCTCATGCTCAGGGCCGCCTGGGGGCTGCTGCGCGACAGCGGCCGGGTGCTGCTCGAAGCCGCCCCCGAGGGCATGGACCTCGAACGGGTCCGAGAGCACCTGCTGGAGAACGAGCACGTCCACGACGTGCACGACCTCCACGTCTGGACCGTCACCTCCAACCTGCCGACCCTTTCCGCGCATGTCGTCATCGACGACACCTGCTTCAACGACGGCCACGCACCGCAGCTGCTCGACCGGCTCCAGGCCTGCCTCGACGGGCACTTCGACGTCGAGCACTCCACCTTCCAGCTCGAACCGGCCAGTCATACCGGCCACGAACCGGGTACCCACTGAGACCGCGGGCACCAGGACAGCGAGACGGCTTCGCACCGTGGCTAGCATCGCGGGATGATGGAGACGATGCGGGTCCGCCTGGACGTCGCCTACGACGGCACCGACTTCTCCGGCTGGGCGGCGCAACCCGGGCTGCGGACCGTCGAGGGCGAGCTGTCCGCGGCCCTGACCACGATGCTCCGCAGCCCCGAGCCTTTGCGGCTGACCGTCGCCGGGCGCACCGACGCCGGGGTTCACGCCCGGGGTCAGGTCGCCCACGCGGACGTCGACCCGCAGCTCTGGTCGCTGGTGGCGGGCCGCTCCGCCCTCTCCCCGGAGGTCGCCGCGCAGACCCGGCTGACCGGCATACTCCCTGACGACATCTCGGTATGCCGGGTGAGGCGGGCGGCGGACGGGTTCGACGCCCGCTTCTCCGCGACGTCCCGGCGCTACCTCTACCGGCTCGCCGACGACGAGTCGGCACACGACCCGCTGCGCCGGCGCGACACGGTCCGCGTGAGGGGGCAGCTCGACGGCACCGTGATGCACGAGGCGAGCCGCCAGCTGTTGGGGCTGCACGACTTTGCCGCGTTCTGCCGCAGGAGGGAGGGGGCCACGACCGTCCGCACCCTGCTCGAGTACTCCTGGACGCGCCTGCCCGACGGGGTGCTGGCCGGCACCGTCGTGGCCGACGCGTTCTGCCACTCGATGGTGCGCTCCCTCGTCGGCGCGGTCACCCCGGTGGGGCAGGGGCGGCGCGGGACCGGCTGGCCGGGCGAGGTGCTCGAGAGGCGGCGGCGCGATGCCGGCGTCACGGTCATGCCGCCGCACGGCCTCAGTCTCGAGGAGGTCGTCTACGCCGCAGACCAGGCGCTGGCTGCACGGGCCAGCGAGGCCCGTGCCCGGCGCGACGCTTCGGACTAGACCCAACCGCGAGGTGTCGGACTGGACCAGACCGCGAGGCCGTCGGGGCCTCCGGGGCGCCCGTGAGCTCCTGCACGCGCAGGGGTATGCCGCCACGACCGTCGCGCAGGTCGGCCGCCGGGCACTGGTGTCGCTCCCCTGGTCCAGGCGCTCGTCCGGGCGGGGGAGGACGACCCGGCCTGTCGCGCCGCCGCCGCCGGCATGCGTCAGCTCGCCGCCGACCTCAGGGGCCACGGGCGAGCTGCGGACCGACCTCGACGACGACACCGTCGCCGACCTCATCTGGTCGACGAACGCCGTGGAGCACTACCAGATCCTGGAGCGCCGCGGCTGGACCGCCGAGCGTTACGGGTCCGTTCTGCTCGACCTCTGGAGCCACGCGCTCCTGGCCAGGTGAGCACCCGGCATACCGGCTGCTGGGCAGGCGGGTCGGGCGGCCGGTCAATCCACGTGACGGGCGCCGGCTCCTTTGGAAGAGTGGACCCTCGTGGGCCATGTCGACGTCAACTCCGTCTCCTTCTCGCTGCCGGACGGGCGGCCGCTTCTCCACGACGTCTCGCTGCGGGTGGGCGAGGGAGCCAAGGTCGCGCTCATCGGCCCCAACGGGACCGGCAAGACGACACTGACCCGGGTGATCGCCGGTGACCTCGTGGCGAACGAGGGGGCGATGACGCGCACCGGTGGGCTGGGAGTCATGCGCCAGTTCGTCGGCAAGGTCCGCGACGGGTCGACGGTGCGCGAGCTGCTGCTCTCGGTGGCGCCGGCGAAGATCCGCGCCGCAGCGGAGGAGGTCGAGCGCACCGAGCTGGCGATGATGGAGCACGAGACGGAGCAGGACCAGCTCGACTACGCCCAGGCGCTCGTCGACTGGGGCGATGCGGGTGGCTACGAGTACGAGACCTTGTGGGACGTGTGCTCGACGTCGGCGCTCGGGGTGGCGTTCGAGAAGGCGCAGTGGCGCCCGGTAACGACGCTCTCGGGCGGGGAGCAGAAGCGGCTCGTCCTCGAGGCCCTCCTGCGCGGGCCCGAGGAGGTGCTGGTGCTCGACGAGCCGGACAACTATCTCGACGTGCCGGCCAAGCGCTGGCTCGAGGAGCAGCTCATCGCCTCGTCGAAGACCGTGCTGTTCGTCAGCCACGACCGCGAGCTGTTGGGCCGCGTGGCAACCCGCATCGCGACGCTCGAGCCCGGCGCCGGAGGGTCCCGGCTCTGGGTGCACCCCGGGCGCTTCGCGACGTACCACCAGGCCCGGGTCGACCGTCTCGCCCGGCTCGAGGAG
>JAABUW010001803.1_pt1 | contig 34255 bp, 30 predicted proteins | sample 5560081 | NCBI WGS metagenome assembly JAABUW01 (sample SAMN10711882, study PRJNA513363) | rock metagenome | isolation source: Antarctica rocks | place: Antarctica: Victoria Land, Knobhead sud | reverse complement strand
GTCACCACGAGCCCGCGGCGGTCACCACGATGGCCTGGTGACCGGCGCACCGGTCACCACGATGGCCTGGTGACCGGCGCACCGCTCACCACGACGGGGTCAGTCGCGAGCCCGGGCGGTCTTGCGGTTGCTGGCCTTCTGGAGGGCCTGGACCAGCTCGTCCTTGGTCATCGAGGACCGACCGGGCACGTCCAGGCGCTGCGCGAGCTCCATCAGGTGCCGCTTGGACGCGTTGGCGTCGACCCCACCGGCGGTTGGGCGGGGATCGTCACGCTTGCCGGGCCCGCTGGGGCGCGCGGCCTGCTCGTCGCTGGGGCCCTTCTCGTCCTTGGCTTCCCAGTGGTCGCCGACCTTCTCATAACTGTGCTTGAGCGAGCCGTAGGCGACGCGGTGTGCCCGACTCTGGTCGCCGTCGTAGGTGTCCTCCGCGGAGTCCAACGTCTCGGCGAAGATCTCCTGCGCCTTTTCGTCTGAGCGCGCCAGGGTGGAGGGCAGTTCCGCCCGCTGATTTTTCGACAGTGCCATCAAAGCAGCCTCGCCGTCCCGGACCATCAGGGCAACAGCTGCTCGTGCCGGTGTCCGCCGGCGCGATCCACCGGCTACGGACTCGTGATCGCGCACCGGATGCCGGGCGCGCGGCCGATCCGGGTATCGAGGGTGACAAGCGTGGTGTCGAGCAACTCCGCCAGGGCAACGTAGCTCCCGTCATAGCTGGTGAGGTCGGTCCGCAACTGCCAGGACCGGGCGGCCAGCACTTCGTACGGCCAGCTCTGCACGCTCAGGTCCAGCAGATCCGCGTGCGCCTGGGCGGCCTGGTCCTCGCTGACCAGCCGCGCCGCCGCGTGCCGACGGATCACGTTGGCTGCTTCGAAGGGCAGCAGTTGGGGCGCCGCAAGCTCGGCACCGGACAGTGCCTGCGTCGCCCAGTGACCGTCCCGGCCATCATCGAGCAGCATCGCGACCACGGCCGACGCGTCGCAGACGACGCGGTTCACCTGCGGTCGGCGTCGCGGGCGGCCAGGATCGAGCAGGCGTCGACCCGTGATCCGGTGGCGGCCACCCGGGCGCGGGCCCGGGCGATGACGTCCTCCACGCTGGGCCGGGTGGCCGTCTCGACGAGCATCCCGCGCAGGTACTCCTGCAACGACTTGCCCGCGCGGGCCGCGCGTGCGGCCAGCTCGTCGCGGACACCGTCCGGAACATCCCGAACCGTAATGGCCACCGTCATGCAGCCAAAGTAGCAGCACTGCTGCCGAATTGCAGCTGGGTCGGCTGTCTCAGCTGTCGCACCCTGTCCCAGGTGCTCAGCTGGGCAGCCAGGACACATGTCCAGCCAGCAGGGCGTAGCCGACGAACGCCACCAGGTCGATGAGGGTATGGGCGACGATCAGCGGCATCACCCGACCCATGCGCCGGAACACCGCGGCGAAGATCACCCCCATGACCGCGTTGCCGGCGAAGGCCCCGAAGCCCTGGTAGAGGTGGTAGCTGCCGCGCAGCACCGCTGAGAACAGCACCGCCGGGCCCAGCCCGACACCGGCCTGGCGCAGTCGGGTCAAGGTGAACCCGACGACCACGGTCTCCTCCAGCACGGCGTTCTGCGCCGCGGAGAGCAGGTAGATCGCCCACGACCACCACTGCCCGGGCAGGTTTCCCGGGTTGACGGTGACCGCCAGCCCGGCCGCGTGGGCCCCGAGGTAGAGCAGCAGTCCGGGAACACCGATCACGGCTGCGAGCAGTGCTCCCAGAGCCAGATCCAGTAACGGCCGGCGGGTGTCAAAGCCGATCAGCCGGGCGCCGGCCGCCCATCCGGTGCGGACGCCGCTGACCAGCGGACCCCCCAGCAGATAGACCGCCAGGACCACCGGCATCAGCGCGAAGCCGATGCTGGCCAGCTGGCGCAGCAGGTCGAAGACCGGGACCTGGGACAGCGACTGGTGCAGGGTTGCGGTCCCCGCCCGCAGCCCGCCCGGTGAGCTGAGTGTCTGGGCGAGGGAGAGCACCGCATACACCGCACTGGCCAGCAGGGACAGCGCGAGCACCAACCACAGCTGGTTCCACGCGTCGCGGCGCACCGCCGGGTCGACCCGGGCCCGGTCGGCGCGCCAGAGCCCGGCCACGGACCGCGCGCTCGGATCAGTGCTCACAGGACGACGTTGACCAACCGGCCGGGTACCACGACGATGCGCCGCGGAGCCGCACCATCGAGCAGTTCGGCGATGCGCGGCTCGGCCAACGCGGCCGCGGACACGGTGTCCCGGTCGGCGTCGGCCGCCACCGTGATCCGGCCGCGCACCCGACCGTCGACCTGCACCGGATACTCGATGCTGTCCTGGACCAGCCACACCGGGTCCGGCACCGGGAACGGCTCGTAGACCACGGTGCGCTCATGCCCGAGCCGGTGCCACAGCTCCTCGGCCACATACGGGCACAGCGGGGAGAGCAGCAGCGTCAGCGTCTCGGCCACCGAGCGGGGCGCGCCCTCGATGCCCGATCCGGCCAGCTCCCGGGTCAGGTGGTTGACCAGTTCGATCAGCTTGGCCGCTGCAGTGTTCGGCCGCAGCCCCGTGTAGTCCGCCCCGACCCCGGCGATGGTGCGGTGCAGCACCCGCAAGGTCTCCGGGTCCGGTTCGACGTCGCGCACCAGCAGGTCCCCCGTCTGCTCGGAGACGACCAGCCGCCACAGTCGCTGCAGGAACCGGTGACTGCCCACGACGTCGCGGGTCGACCATGGCCGGGAATCGGCCAGGGGGCCCATCGACATCTCATAGAGCCGGAACGTGTCGGCGCCGTAGCGGTCGCAGACCTCGTCGGGGGTGACCACGTTGCGCAGGCTCTTGCCGATCTTCCCGTACTCCCGGACGACCGGTTCACCGTGCCAGGAGTGGCCGTCCGGCCCGGACTCGACCTGTTCGGCCGGCACGTAGACCCCGCGGTCGTCGGTGTAGGCGTAGGCCTGGATGTAACCCTGGTTGAACAGTCGCCGGAACGGCTCGCGGGAGCTGACGTAGCCCAGGTCGTGCAGCACCTTGTGCCAGAACCTGCTGTAGAGCAGGTGCAGCACCGCATGCTCGACCCCGCCGACGTAGAGGTCGACGCCGCCGGGGTCGTCCGCGTGGCCGACGCCGGCGCCGCGACCGGGTCCCATCCAGAACCGTTCCAACTCCGGGTCGGCAAACGCCTCGGCGTCGCGCGGGTCGGTGTAGCGCAGCTCGTACCAGCAGGATCCGGCCCAGTTGGGCATCGTCGAGGTCTCGCGCCGGTACTGCCGCGGACCGTCGCCGAGGTCCAGCCTCACCTGCACCCAGTCGGTGGCCCGGGCCAGCGGGGCCTGCGGGTCACTGTCGGCGTCGTCCGGGTCGTAGGTGACGGGGGAGTAGTCGGCGACTTCGGGCAGCTGCAGCGGCAGCATCGCGTCGGGCAACGCGTGGGCCGTGCCGTCCTCGTCGTAGACGATGGGGAAGGGTTCGCCCCAGTAGCGCTGTCGGCTGAATAGCCAGTCCCGCAGCCGGTAGGCCACCACCTGATCACCGACGCCGCGCGCGGCCAGCCAGCCGGTCATGGCCGCCTTCGCCGCGGCGACGTCCAGCCCGTCCAGGCGCAGCTCGGCGTTGGCGGAGTTGATGGCCGCACCCTCGCCGGTGTAGGCCCCGCCAGCGAAATCCTCCGGGGGTGCGACGGTGCGCACCACCGGCAGCCGATAGCGCTCGGCGAAGGCGAAGTCGCGCTCGTCCTGACCGGGGACCGCCATGATCGCGCCAGTTCCGTAGCCGGCCAGTACGTAGTCGGCGGCGAAGACCGGTAGCTGTGCACCGGTGGCCGGGTTGCGCGCGTACCGGCCGGTGAACACGCCGGTCTTTTCGCGATCGGTGCTCTCACTCGAACCCCGAGCATCGCTCTCACCGGATCCGCGAGCATTGCTCACGCCAGCTGCCGAGGCGTTCCGATAGGCAGTCAGCGCAGCATCGGGATCGGCTTCGCCCGCGGTCCATTCCGGGTCGGTACCCGCCGGCCAGTCGGCCGGCAATTCCTCCAGCAGCCGGTGAGCAGTGTTCACCACCATGAAGGTCGCTCCGAACAGCGTGTCCGGCCGGGTGGTGAAGACCTCCAGCGGATGGGGGGAGTCGGTCACCTCGAACCGGATCCGCGCTCCGGTGGAGCGCCCGATCCAGTTACGCTGCATTGTCTTGACCGACTCCGGCCAGTCCAGAGTGTCCAGATCATCGAGCAGGCGTTCGGCATACGCGGTGATCCGCATCTTCCACTGCCGCAGATTGCGGGTGAAGACGGGGAAGTTGCCGCGCTCGCTGCGGCCCTCGGCGGTGACCTCCTCGTTTGCCAGAACCGTGCCCAGCCCGGGACACCAGTTGACCGGTGCGGTGTCGGCGTAGGCCAGCCGGTACCGGTCCAGCACCCGTTCGCGGTCCGGTGGGCTCACCTGCGCCCACGTGGTTCCCGCCGCGATACCGGGCACATCGGTGGGCAGTGCTCTGCTGCCCTCGGCGAACTGCGCGATCAGCTGCGCCACCGGGCGGGCACGGCCGCGGCCACCGTCGGCAGTCGGGTCGTACCAGGCGTCGCGGAAGCGCAGGAACATCCACTGTGTCCAGCGCAAAAAATCCGGGTCGATCGTGGACACGCGCCGGGACTCGTCGTGGCTGAGCCCGATACGCCGGAACTGCTGCAGGTAGACCTCGATGTTCGCCTCGGTGGACTCCCTCGGGTGGGTCCCGGTCCGCACCGCGTACTGCTCGGCCGGCAGCCCGAACGCGTCGAAGCCCATCGTGTAGAGGACGTGCTTGCCGGTCATCCGCTGGTGTCGGGCGTAGACGTCGGTGGCGATGTAGCCCAGCGGATGTCCGACGTGCAGGCCCGCGCCGGAGGGGTAGGGGAACATGTCCATGACGAAAGTCTTCGCGCCCGGGTCCCCGCCGCCGTCGACCGGCTCGGCCGGGGTCCGGTAGGTCTGCTGCTGGGACCACCAGTGCCGCCACCGGGCCTCGATGGTGTTGGCCAGCGCGCCCCCGTACCGGTACGGCGGCGCCGCGCCGTCATGCCCAGCGGCGTCCTGCCCGGCGGCGTCCTGCTGCGTCGTGGTCACTACCGTCCTCTCCCGGTGCGCGGTGGTCCACACACCTGCTCATCCCCACACACCTCACCAACGATGCGGACCGTGCCGCCAAACGCCGTGCCGCCAAACGCCGTGCCGCGACATGAGGAAGCCCCCCAGCCGGGCAGGCCTGGGGGGCAGCCGCACCGAGCCGTCGGCAGGCGGCTCAGCGCGGCCCCGGAAGCGCGTCGACGCGGGTCGTCGTCATCGCCGTGAGCTTAGCGCCGGTCCGTCGGGGCACTCCGGACGGACCGGCGCCGCTTCCGCTCAGCCGGCCTTCGCGTCGCTTCCCAGGGTGACCTGGGTCGTCTTCGTATTTCCGCTGCGCTGGTAGGTGATGTCGACCTTCTCGCCGGGGCGCATGGAGCGGATGGTCGCGACCAGCGTTTCCGCGTCGGGGATCGGCTGCCCGGACACCTTGGTGATGATGTCGCCGGCCTTGAGCTCGGCGGCCGCTGCCGGGCTGCCGGAGCTGACGCTCTGCAGCTTCGCGCCCGGGGCCTGGGCCTGGGCCAGCGGGGACCCCTGGGTCGGTGCCAGCAGCACCCCGAGCTGGCCGTGGGTGGCCGGCTGCTTCTGCTGCAACTGGTCCACGATCGGCTTGATGGTGTTGATCGGCAGCGCGAAGCCCAAGCCGATCGAACCGGACTGGGTGCTGCCGCTGCTCGCGCCGAGGGAGGCGATCGCGGAGTCCATGGCGATCATCTGACCGTTGAGGTTGACCAGCGGACCACCGGAGTTGCCCGGGTTGATGGCCGCGTCGGTCTGCAGCGCGAGGATTGTCGAGGTTGGCGGCGCGACGCCGGGCTGGGTCTGCTCCCCGGTGCTGCTGACCGGGCGCCGCAGCGCGGAGATGATGCCGCTGGTCACGGTTCCGCTCAGCCCGAGTGGGGAGCCGAAGGCGACGACCGGCTGACCCACGTCGACCTTGGAGGAGTCCCCGAAGGCGATCGGGGTCAGCTGACGGTTCGTCTTGGCCTTGATGACCGCGACGTCCAGCTTCTCGTCCCGCCCGACGATCGTGGCCGAGGCCGTCGTGCCGTCGTTGAGGGTGACGCTGAGCTTGCCGCCGTTGGCGGCCGCGGCGACCACGTGGTTGTTGGTGAGGATCATCCCGTCGGAGCTGATGATCGATCCCGAGCCCGTGCCGCCGGACTGCCCGTTCACCTCGGTGATCTGCACGACGGTCGGCGCGACGGACTTGGCGACGGCTTCCACGGTGGCGGCGCTGGCGCCGTTGACGGCCGGGATCGCGGACGAACCGGTCAGGGAGTTGACCGCAGGCGCAGCGGTGGCAGCGTTGCTGCTGACGGCTGCCGTCGTGTTCTGGTCCCCGGCGTAGTAGCCGGCGACCCCGCCGACGACGCCCCCGACCAGGGCAGCAGCAAGCAGGGCGGCGACCCCGGAGACCAACCCGCCCCGACGCCGGCGTGACCGCTCGGCTACCGCAACCGACCCGGATTCCGATTCCGGCCCGGGGCTCCACGAGCCGCCCGCCGGGTGCCCCGCGCCGCTGTTGCCATAGCCGCTGTCGCCGCGGTCCCCAGGGCTGCTGCTGCCGCGGTCGCTGGGCTGGCCGTAGCCATGCTCGCCGTCGCCACGGTCTGGCTGGCCATCCTCACCCCGCCTCGCGTACTGGTCGCCGTACCCGCTCGGCCGGTCGTCGCCGAGGGAAGTGGTCGGCTCGTCGTCACGGTCGGGGCGGCTGTCGGGGTAGTGATCGCTCATGGACCCAGCTTGACCCCGGGGGCTGAGGTTGCGCTGAACGGAGCCTTTGACCGGGCTGTGATTTCCGGCCCCGCCCGATCGGTCAGTCAGCTCGTGGGCGGGCTCGCCGGGAAGACGAGGCAGAAGCGGGCCCCGCCCCCCGGTGCCGGTTCGGCGCGCACGCTGCCGCCGTGGCTCTCCACCACCTGGCGCACGATGGACAGGCCCAGTCCGGTGCCGGATGTCGAGCGGGCCCCGTCGGCGCGAAAGAAGCGGTCGAACACCCGGGGCAGATCCGCGGCCGCGATGCCCGGTCCGGAATCGGTCACCCGCAGCATGCCGGCCGCCAGCTCGACGTCGACCGTCCCGCCGGGCGGACTCCACTTGGCGGCGTTGTCCAGCACGTTGACCACCGCCCGCTCCACCAGCGCGGGGTTACCGCGCACCGGCCAGGGGTTCAGATCGGTCTGGAAGACCAGTCCGGGGGCGCGTCGCCGGACCCGGTCGACGGCACCCTCGACCACCTCGGCCAGGTCCACCTCGGCCTCGGTCGTGCGGGCCTGTTCCTCCCGGGCCAGCTGGACCAGGTCGTTGACCAGCCCGGACAATTCCTCGGTCTGGGCCCGCAGATCGGCCAGCATCTCCGCGCGTTCCGCCGGCGGCAGCACCGGGCCGGGCTCGGGCGAGCCGTCCTCGTCCGTGGACTCCGCGGCGATCCGGTCGGCCTGTAGCAGCAGATCGAGATTGGTCCGCATGCTGGTCAACGGGGTTCGCAGTTCGTGGCCCGCGTCGGCGATCAGGCGCCGTTCCCGGTCCCGGGACTCCGCGAGCGCCCCGAGCATCCGGTTGAACGCACCCGCCAACCGCGCCACCTCGTCGTGGGATCGGACCGGAGGCATCACCAGCGGAGTCAGCCGGGTGGTCCGGGCGACGTGTTCGGCTGCCGTCGTGAGATCCGTCACGGGGCGCAGGCCGGTCCGCGCGACGCTGTAGCCGGCCATCCCGGCCAGCACGACTCCGCCGAGACCGATGGCCCCGAGCACCAGCGCGAAGGTGTTGAGGGTCTGCTGGGTGTCGGCCAGTGAGCGGCCGAACACCAGGGCGGACCCCGCTCGCCCAGGAATCTGCACCGCGGCCACCCGGAAGTCGGACCCGTCGACCTGGGCGGAGCGAAGTGTCGACTCCCGCCTGCCGGTGGCCACCGCCTGCTCGGTCGGGCTGACCAGTCCGTCGCCGCGCGCCGCGGTCGGGTTGACGGTGAGTCGGCCCGCCGAGTCAGCGGTGAGCAGGGCCAGCTCGAAGTTCATGGTGCCGGAGGTCGCCGCGGCCAGTAGATAGGAGGTCTGCGGGTCCGCGGCGCGCGCCGTCGTGCGGGCGCTGGTCAGCAGCGAACTGTCCAGCTCGCGGTACAGCTGCCGGTCCAGCACCAGATAGGAGGCCAGCGCGGCGAGGGCGACCGCGATCCCCACCGCAAGCGCGGTCAACACCGTCAGCCGGGTCCGCAGCCCGAGTCGCCCACGACGGTGAGCAGCCGAGCGCCCGCTCCCCTCGCCGGCCCCGGCCACCGTGCTGCCGGCCACCGTGCTGCCTGCCACGGCGCGGCCTGCCGCCGTGCGGCCTGCCACGGTGCTGCCTGCCACGGTGCCGCCAGCTCGGACAGGGGTGGTCACGGCGGACTCTCCCGTAGCGCGTATCCGACCCCGCGCACGGTATGGATCAGGCGGTGTTCGCCCTCGGCCTCGGTCTTGCGTCGCAGATAGCCGACGTACACCTCCAGGGAGTTGGCCGTGGTCGCGAAGTCGAAACCCCAGACGTCCTCCAGGATCCGCTCGCGGGTCAGCGCGGTGCGGGGGTGGCGCAGCAGCATCTCCAGTAGCGCGAACTCGGTTCGGGTCAGCCGCACCGGCCGGGCACCGCGGAAGACCTCGCGGGTCCCGGTGTCCATACGAAGGTCGTCGAAGACCAGATCCGGGCCGGTTTTTGAACCCGTGACGGCCGGGGCGGCCGCCGCCCGCCGCAGCAGGGCCCGCAGTCGGGCCAACAGCTCCGCCAGGTCGAACGGCTTGACCAGGTAGTCATCGGCCCCGGCATCGAGTCCGGCGACCCGGTCGGCCACGGCGTCGCGGGCGGTCAACGCCAGAATCGGCAGCTCGTCACCGGCGGCGCGCAGGATCCGGCAGACCTCCAGCCCGTCCACCCGGGGCATCATCACGTCCAGCACAAGGGCCTCCGGCCGCGACCGGTGTAGTTGCGCCAGCGCATCGGCCCCATCCACCGCGACCGCGACATCGAAGCCGTTGAAGACCAGAGACCGCCGCAACGACTCCCGGACGCTGCGATCGTCCTCGGCCACCAGGACGCGCGGCCGCGGTGGGGAGGGGGCGGGAGCCGGGTTGCCACGGTTCGGGGCGGTCACGTCCGCAGTCTCGTCCGATGGCCGGGACAGCGGCCGAAGGGCGCCGTTCCGGGCGCTCCCACCAGCAACTGTCACAGATTGGAGTGTCAACGTGACAGAACGCGATCTTAGGTTTATCGTGACGCGAGGTAGCTGATCAACTGCGGAGCGTCTGCGTTCCAAAGCGACAGTACCGAGGGAGGGACCGGGATGCCCGAAACCGTGCGTCCATCACCTCCCGACACCGCTCGGGCACACCCGTCCGGTGATCGTTTCGCATCGAGTGCCCACGCGCTCCGGCAGCTCCGAGGAGACCGGCATGGCCGTTACGCGAGTCCGCAACGCTCCTGCGGTCGATTACACCTGGCAGGAGAACGCGGCCTGCCTGGGAACGAGCGGTGAACTATTTCTCGGCCCCGACGAGGAACGCCCGCGCGAACGGGCGCGCCGGGAAGGGCTGGCGGTGGTGCTCTGCACCGGCTGTCCGGTTAAGCGCGAGTGCCTCGGCCATGCCCTGACGGTGCCGGAGCGGCACGGCGTCTGGGGTGGCACCACGCCAGCCGAACGGATGGAGATGCGTCCGTCCGCCTTCACTCTCGCCGAGGCCTGACCCACCACCTGCCCGCTGCGATCGCTCGTGCCGGCGGCCCGGGCCGGCACCGGCCGCCACGGGTTAGCCTGCCCGACGCGGAGGTGCAATGCCCCGCGGGGATCCGAGCCGGGCCGCTCGCCGGGCCGGGGGGGAAGGGCGGCCTGCCGTGCCGATCGTGGTCGCGTACACACCGAAGCCGGAGGGCTGGGCCGCGTTACGGACCGCCGCAGCCGAGGCCCTGCGACGGTCGGTGGAGCTGGTGGTCGTGGTGGCCATCCGCGTCCCCGGCGGTGCCGGTTCGGAGTCCGGCGGAGTCGACCCGGCAACGGTCAGCGACGAGGCGCTCGCGCGGCTGCTCGGCGAGGGTGCGCCCAGCTGGTCCGTGCGCCGGTTCCTGGACAGCCTGGACCCGGCCGACGACATCATCAACGCAGCCGAGGAGGTGGCCGCCGACGAGATCGTCATCGGACTGCGGCGGCGCTCACCGGTCGGAAAACTCATTCTCGGCACCAATGCGCAGCGGATCCTGCTGGACGCCGGGTGCCCGGTGCTCGCCGTGAAAGCCGCTGCCGACGACGAGCCCGATGCCCGCGGGACCCACTGAGCGTTCGCCCCGCCGAGCCCGCGTGGGCCGATCCGGGCAGCGCGTTTCCCGACAGGTCTGCCCGCTCCGTGCCACAATCGAGCAGGTCGGCCAGGACCGGGGAAACCGTCGGACCAGGGCGCCCGGGACGCAGCCGACACGCCCCCGGCGGCCACCGGATCCTCAGAACCCGAGCCCGGATCGGCCGACCGACCGCTTTCACCTGTTCCGGCCCGACCTGCTCGCTACGCCAGCCCCCGTGTCCTGTCGAAAGGTGCTTCGTGTCGTCGTCTGCCATCTCTGAGGACCCGAACCCCGACCGCATCGCTGCGTCCCGGGCCCGCGGTGGCCGTGCCCTGGCCGCAGCTGGTCGGTCCGCGGTGGCCACGGTCACGATCGACCCGGACGCCACTGTTGAACCGGACCAGGCAACGGACGCCGAGCGGTCCTCGTCGGGCAAACGTGCGACGAGCCGGACGCGTTCCCGCAGTTCCGGAGCACCCCGTAAGGGCGACCCGGGCGAGAACGGGGCCGCGAGCAACGGGGCCGCGAAGAACGGGACCACGAGGAAGGCTGCTGGCAGGAACGGGGCGGCCAAAACGGGGACCACCAGCAACGGGACCACCAGTAACGGAGTCACCGCTGGCGACGCGTCGGCCCCAGTCGTGCCGACTGCCGGCTCCCCGGCGACGGGCCTGCCACCGGCGCTGGACGAGGTGGACGACGCGCCAGCCGACATCGGTGCCGACCCCGAACTGGCCGCAGTGGAGGCCGACGTTGCGACCGGAGTCGGCATAGAGGGCGACCCGGCCGGCGCCGAAAGTGGCGCCGACGCCGAGAGCTTCGTCATCTCCGACGATGAGGACGACGAGCCGGTGCAGCAGATCGCCTCCGCCGGGGCGACCGCCGACCCGGTCAAGGACTACCTCAAGCAGATTGGCAAGGTCCCGCTGCTCAACGCCGAGCAGGAGGTCGAGCTGGCCAAGCGGATCGAGGCCGGGCTCTACGCCGACGACCAGATGGCCGGGCCGATCGAGATGGTGTTGGACCTCTCCGTCGAGATGCAGTGGATCGCGATGGACGGCCGGAAGGCCAAGAATCACCTGCTGGAGGCCAACCTGCGCCTCGTGGTCAGCCTTGCCAAGCGCTACACCGGCCGCGGGATGCTGTTCCTGGACCTGATCCAGGAGGGCAATCTGGGCCTGATCCGGGCGGTGGAGAAGTTCGACTACACCAAGGGCTACAAGTTCTCCACCTACGCGACCTGGTGGATCCGGCAGGCGATCACCCGCGCGATGGCCGACCAGGCCCGCACCATCCGGATCCCGGTCCACATGGTCGAGGTGATCAACAAGCTTGCCCGGGTGCAGCGGCAGATGCTGCAGGACCTGGGCCGCGAACCGAGCCCGGAGGAACTGGCCGTCGAGCTGGATATGACCCCGGAGAAGGTGGTCGAGGTCCAGAAGTACGGCCGTGAGCCGATCTCGTTGCACACCCCGCTGGGGGAGGACGGGGACTCCGAGTTCGGGGACCTGATCGAGGACTCCGAGGCGATCGTCCCGGCCGACGCCGTCAGCTTCACGCTGTTGCAGGAGCAGCTGCACTCGGTGCTGGACACGCTGTCCGAGCGGGAGGCGGGCGTGGTGTCGATGCGCTTCGGGCTCACCGACGGCCAGCCGAAGACGCTGGACGAGATCGGCAAGGTCTACGGGGTGACCCGGGAACGTATAAGGCAGATCGAGTCCAAGACGATGTCCAAGCTGCGCCATCCCAGCCGCTCGCAGGTCCTGCGCGACTACCTCGACTGACGACCCGCCGGAAGGGCCTGCAGCCCAGCGCGCCGGCCGTGGTGGCGGCCGTTGTGGTGGTGGCGCCAGCAGTACACAGAAGCGGCCACACCCCGACAGGGGTGTGGCCGCTTCGTGTCGCTACCGGCCCGAGAGCCGGAGGTGCTCAGCGTTCTTCGGCGACCGCAGTCGGTGAGGTGGCCCTCAGGCGGTCGGTCTCGTCGTGGATCTTGACGGCCATGCCGTCCAGCTTCGGGGCGTATTCGCGGCGGTGGTGGGCGCAGAACAGCAGCTCACCGCCGCTGGGCAGGCTCACCCTCGCGTAGGCCTGAGCGCCGCATCGGTCGCAGCGATCACTCGCGGTCAGGGTCTCATTAGCGGTCAGTGTGGCGTTCATTGTGGGCTGTCCCCTCTCCTGCGTCGCGCCGGGTCGTTCCCCGGGGACCGTCCCAGTCGACAGTCTCTGCGGGGGACTGTCGTGGTGCTGTGGTGCGGGCTGCACCGCCCATCCAAGCAGGGTCCTCCCCACGATGGGCGCCCCGTCCTCAGAACGTGATCCGGGCGTGTCCGTCACCCCGCACCGGGCAGGGAGGGCACATCCGGCGTCTGCGGCGTGTGTGGTGCCCCGACAGAACGCGCCCGGCAGGGACAATGTTCCAGGCGGGATCCGTGACGAACCCGTCGGGGGTGGGGCGTCGCGCAGGTGCATCGAGGAGGGGTTCCCGTGGTGGCAGAGCCGGCAGCGGCCGGGACGTCGGGCAGCGGCAGCCACGGCTACTCCGCGCGGGACCTGGCGGTGCTGGAGGGCCTGGAGGCCGTCCGTAAACGCCCGGGGATGTACATCGGGTCCTCCGATTCCCGGGGACTGACCCACTGCCTCTGGGAGATCGTCGACAACTCGGTCGACGAGGCGCTGGGCGGGCACTGCGACGCCATCATCGTCACCCTGCACCCGGACGGATCGGTTTCGGTCGCCGATGACGGGCGGGGCATCCCGGTGGACACCGAGCCGCGGACCGGGCTGTCCGGGGTGGAACTGGTGCTGACCCGACTGCATGCCGGTGGGAAGTTCGGCGGGGGTTCGTATACCGCGACCGGTGGGCTGCACGGGGTCGGGGCGTCGGTTGTCAATGCGTTGGCCGCCCGGATGGACGTCGAGGTGGACCGGTCCGGCAGGACCTACGCGATCAGCTTCCAGCGGGGTGTCCCGGGCGACTTCAGTGATCCTGCTGCCGGGCCGAGCCCCGATGCGCCGTTCACCGAACGTTCCGGATTGCGGGTGGCCCGTCGGGCCCGGCGTGGTGTGACCGGGACCCGCACCCGCTGGTGGCCGGACCCACAGGTGTTCACCCGCGACGCCGTGCTGGCCATCCCCGAGCTGGTGCAGCGTTTCCGCCAGACCACCTCGCTGGTGGCCGGGTTGGCGATCACCCTGATCGACCGGCGCGACCCGGCTGCCCCCAGCGAGCAGCGGTTCCAGCACACCGGCGGGATCGCGGAGTTCTGCGCGGATCTGGCCGCCGAGTCCGGTGACGGCGACGTGTCCGGGGTGTGGGAGCTGACCGGATCCGGGGTGTTCACCGAGACCGTCCCGGTGCTGGACCGGGCTGGGCGCCTGGAGTCGACCGAGGTCGAGCGGGTCTGCGAGGTCGCGGTGGCACTGCACTGGGGGACCGGCTACGAGACCACGGTCCGCGGGTTCGTCAACGTCGTGGCCACCCCGGCAGGCGGGACCCACATGACCGGGTTCGAGCAGGCACTGCTGCGGGTGGTGCGCGAGCAGGTCGCCGCCAACGCGACCCGCCTCAAGGCCGGCAAGGACCGCCCGGACAAGGAAGACCTGCTGGAAGGGCTGACGGCGTTGGTGGCGGTCCGGCTGGCGGAGCCGCAGTTCGAGGGCCAGACCAAGGAGGTGCTCGGGACGGGCCCGGTGCGCGGCATCGTCGCGGAGGTGGTGCGCCAGGAACTGACCGCCCGGCTGACGGCGACCCGCGGGCCCGCGCGAGTGGAGGCCGCCGCTGTGCTGGACAAGGTGGTCGGGGCGATGCGGACCCGGATCGCCGCCCGCGCGCACCGCGACACCGCACGGCGCAAGACCGCCCTGGAGAACAGTGCTCTGCCGACCAAGCTGGTCGACTGTCGTACCAACGACGTGAGCCGGTCGGAGCTGTTCGTGGTGGAGGGTGACTCCGCGATGGGGACAGCGAAGGCGGCCCGGCGCGCGGAATTCCAGGCGCTGCTGCCTATCAGAGGCAAGATCCTGAACGTCGCCAAGGCCAGCGTCGCCGACATGCTCGCCAACAACGAGTGCGCTGCTCTCATTCAGGTCCTCGGTGCCGGGTCCGGCCGGAGCTTCGATCTCTCGGCGGCCCGCTACGGCCGGGTGGTGTTCATGTCCGACGCCGATGTGGACGGCGCTCACATCCGCTGCCTGCTTATGACGTTGTTCCTGCGCTACCTGCGTCCGCTGGTCGAGGCCGGACGGGTGTACGCGGCGATGCCGCCGTTGCACCGCATCGAGATTGCTCGCCCGACCAGGGGCCAGGAGAAGTACGTCTACACCTACTCCGAGGCCGAGTTCGCCGAGACGGTGAAGGACCTGACCCGGCGCAAACAAGCGGTGAAAATGCCGCCGCAGCGCTACAAGGGGCTCGGGGAGATGGATGCCGACCAGCTGCGTGACACCACGATGAACCCGGCCAGCCGGACGCTGCGCCGCATCACCGTGGCCGACACGGCCGCCGCCGAGGCGACCCTGGATCTGTTGATGGGCAGCGAGGTCGCGCCCCGGAGGGAGTTCATCGTCGCCGGCGCCGCGGCGCTGGACGCGGCCCGGCTGGACGTCTGAGACATGCAGGTCGGCGTTGCCGGACTGAGGCGGATGGGAGCGGTGCTCGCGTACCGACTGATCGACGCCGGACACGAGGTGGCGGTGTGGAACCGGTCACCGGCGCCGGCCGCGCCGCTGGCTGATGCCGGGGCGCTGGTGGCCGACAGCCCGGCGGAGCTGGTCGGGTCCGTCGAGGCCGTCGTCGTGCTGGTCAGCGACGACACCGCGGTGCGCCGGGTGTGGCTGGCTGAGGACGGCCTGCTGGCGGGTCCGGTGGCGGGCCGATTGCTCATCGAGAGCAGCACGATCCGGGTGGACGCGGTCCGGGAGGTCGCCGCGCGGGCGGTGGCAGCCGGGGCGGCGGTCGTGGATGCCCCGGTCTCCGGGACGGTTGGACCGGCGCGGGCCGGGCAGCTGCTGGGGTTGGCCGGCGGCAGCGCGGACGACGTGGCACGGGCGAGATCGGTGCTCGCGATCTGGTGCCGGCGGGTGGTTCACTTGGGCCCGCTCGGGTGTGGGATGGCGAGCAAGCTGGCGTTGAACATGGCGATGGCGTCGATGTGGGCCGCGCTGGGGGAGTCCTATGCGCTGGTGGGCGCGCACGGGGTCGCGCGGGCGGACTTCACCGACGTGCTCGTCGACTCCCCGCTGGCCGGGCCGGCCGTGCTCGCCAAGGCCGCGCTGCTGCGCTCGGACACGGTGCCGAACGACGGGGTTCCCGGTTTCGACGTCGCCGGGGTGCGCAAGGACCTGGTCGCGATAGTCGCCACCGCTGTCGGGGCGGGGGTACCGGCGGCGGTCGCCGCGGCGGCGCTGGCCCAGTTCAGCGCGGCGGTGAACGCGGGGCGTGGGGCGGCCGACCTCGTGGCGATCGCCGACGTGCTGACGGCCGCGACCTACCCGGTGCTGCCTGTCGATCCGTCCCCACAGGTGTGAGTGACCGGGTCTAGGAGAGTGACGTTCTCGCACGACGGGCCGGGCCGACGCCAGGTTGGCCGGTGGGCGTTGCTGTCGGCAGTGGGGTCCGTGGCCCTGGTAGATGCCTGCTCGCCAGCCGCCGCCGGCACACCGCTGCTGCAGGGATTACCACCGACCGACGGCCGCAGCGACCGGAGCACTGCTCCCGCGCGCCCGGGCCTGGCCGACCGGGCGCTCGCCGACCTGCTCAGGCTGCAGGGACCGTTCCCGGCGGTCGCGGACCCCGCCGGCCGGTATCCGGTCTCGGCGGGGCTCACCGGGGCGGCCATCGCCGCCTGGGCCCCGTACTGGCGTTACGTCTGGCCCCGGGATGCGTCGTTCGCCGCCGCCGCGCTCGCCAGGGCCGGACATGCCGGGCACCCGGCCGCTGGTGCACAGGTCATGGACTTCCTGACGCGGATCGCGCCGACGGACGGGCACTGGCAGGCGCGGTACCTGCCCGACGGGTCCGGTCGGGTTCCCGACGACCGGGGCGTGCAGTCCGACGGCGCCGGGTGGGTGTGTTGGGCGGTCTGGTCGCAGCGAGCCGCAACCGGGATCGCCACGCCGCCGCGGTGGTGGCCGATGGTGCGGGCGTCAGCGGAGGCGATGGCCACGTCGCTAGGCCCCGCCGGTCAGCCCCCGGAATCCAGCGACTACTGGGAGTTGGCCCCGGACGGGGTGACGCTGGAGACGATGACCGCGCACCTGGTGGGGCTGCGTGCGGCCGCCGCGGTGGCGCGCGAGCTCGACCGGGCAGCGCAGGCGTCCCGGTGGTCGCAGGCGGCGGGCAGTGTCGCCGCGGCGCTGCGCAGCCGGTGGTCCGGCGCCGGGTACCCGCGCACCCTCGGGCACGGTGGGGCTGACGCGGCGGTGGGGCTGCTCGCCACGCTGGCCCCGGACCTGCCCGGCCTGCCCGGTGCCGTCGCGGCGGCGGGTCGGGAGCTGGTGCTGCCCAACGGTGGGGCTCGGCCCGGTGCCCACTGGCCGCACCGGGACGGCATCGCCTGGACCCCCGAGGTGGGCATGCTCGCCCTCGGGTCGGCACGCTTCGACCCGGCAGCGGCGTCCTGCTGGCTGCGCTGGCTGGACACGCACCGCACCACGGCCGGCGCGTTACCGGAGAAGGTGACTGCCGACGGCTCACCTGCGTCCGTGGCGCCGCTGGGCTGGACCTGCGCGCTGGTGCTGCTGACCCTGGCCGCCGCCCGCGCACCGCTGGCCCCGCCGATCAGCTGAAGAACCCACCGCAGTGACCGCCCTGACCGGCCGCTGGTCACCGTACTTCCCTGCCATGCCGCTGTTTCCCCTGGTGGCCGAAGCCCCGTTCGGGAAGCTCGGTGAGCAGGTGTCGGTTCAGCCGCGCCGCCGGGGCCCACCAGGAGGGAATGGCCTTGCGGGCGGTTCGGTGTTGAGCGGACGGCTGCTTCGATGGAGCCCCGGCACCGATGCCCCGGCGGTGCCGTCCCACGAACCTTCGATTGGCGGTACCTGCCTTGCGTCCGGACCAAAGATCGACCTGCTCCCCACCGTGTCCCGGCCGACGCTGCACCCGTCCGGGGATCGCGCGGTCGTCTCGATAACCCGGCCCGACGTGGCCGCCAACGACTACGTCGGCCAGCTCTGGGCCGTTGCGCTGGATGGGTCCGGACCGAGGCGACTGACCCGCGGGCACCGGGATACCGCGCCGCGATTCTCCCCGGACGGGCGGATGCTGGCGTTTCTGCGGGCCGGCCCGGACGGCGGCAAGGCGCAGCTGCACGTGGTCGCAGCCGGCGGCGGTGAGCCGATCCAACTGACCGAGCTGCCGCTGGGGGTGGGGGAGCCGGTCTGGTCACCGGAGGGCACCCGGATTGCGGTCATCGCCCGCGACCCGGAGCCGGGCCGGTACGGGACCGATGACACCGTTGCGCCCGATGCCGAGCCGCCCAGGCTGATCACCGATGTCCGCTACCTCTCCGACGGGATCGGGTATGTCGGGGACCGGCCGGCGCAGGTGTTTCTCGTCGACGTGCCGGACCCGGCGGGGGAGCCCGCTGCCGACCGCGGCGAGCCCATCCGGGTCACCGCCGGGCTCTTCGATGTCGAGGGTGTGGCGTGGAGCCCGGACGGTGCCCGGCTGGCGCTGGTCAGCGCCCGCCATCCCGGCCACCACGACGACCTGCGGGTCGAGGTCTGGACGTGCCGCGCCGATGACAGCGACCTGGTGCCGGTGACCACCGGTCTGACGGTTGAGCTCGTCAGGTGGTCGGGCTCGGCGCTGTGGCTGCTGGCCAGCGATCCGGGTCCCTCCGGGCTGGATTTCGTCGGCCGTTCGACCGGGCTGTGGTCGGTGCCCGCGGACGGTTCGGCTTCGCCGACACGGCTGACCGACCGAGAGAGCGTTGATCTCGGCGAGATCGGATCACTGCTCACGGTAATCCGGGCCGGGGTCGTGGTCCAGGACCGTGCGCAGGGTTCCGTGCGGCTGCTGCGAGTGCCCTTCGATGGCGGTGACCCGCAGGTGTTGTTGGAGGGGCCGCTCTGGGTGTCCGGCCACGATGCGGTGGACACCCCTGATGGGCCGGTCATCGTCGCGAGTGTCCAGACCGCCGACTCGCCGGGGGACCTGATGGTGGTCTCGCCCGGTGAGCCCCGGCGGATCACTGATCTCGGAGCACCGCTCCATGCATCGGGAGCACTGCGCTCACTTCACGAGGTGAGTGTCGCCGCCGACGACGGATATCCGGTGCACGGCTGGGTGGTGCTGCCGGACGGGCCGGGTCCGCACCCGGTGCTGCTGGACATCCATGGCGGGCCGTTCACCCAGTTCGGCTGGCACATCTACGACGAGGCCCAGGTGCTGGCCGCCGCCGGGTATGCCGTGCTGCTGGCCAATCCGCGGGGCTCGGCCGGCTACGGGCAGGACCACGGCCGCTCGATCACCGGCGCGATGGGGCAGCGGGATGCCGCGGACCTGCTGGACTTCCTCGACGGTGTGCTGGCCGACCCGGCCTTTCCGGGGCTGGATCCGGACCGGATCGGGGTGCTGGGCGGCTCCTACGGCGGATACATGACCGCATGGCTGACGGCACATCCGCGCGCGACCGGCCGGTTCGCGGCGGCGATCGTCGAACGCGGGTTCCTGGATCCGACGACCTTCGACGGCACCTCCGACATCGGGTGGTTCTTCGGGGGCCAGTACCTGGGTGACGACCCGGAGCAGGTGCTCGCCCAGTCGCCGATGGCCGCGGTCGGGCGGGTCCGCACGCCGACGCTGGTCATCCATTCCGAGCGCGACTACCGGTGCCCGTTGGAGCAGAGCCAGCGCTATTTCGCCGCGCTGCACCACGCGGGCATCGAGTCCGAGCTGTTGATCTTCCCGGGCGAGAGCCACGGGCTGACGCGGGAGGGCCAACCGCGACACCGCCGGCAGCGCTTCGACCATCTGCTGCGGTGGTGGGCGCGATACCTGCCCACTCCGGGCAACAGCGGGACGGCCGCCGATGTGGAGCCGGGCCCGTGAGCGTGCGGGCGATCCGGCTGTTCGGGGACTCCGTGCTGCGTCGGGTCGCCGAGCCGGTGGTGGACTTCGACCGCGAGCTGGCCGAGCTTGTGACCGACCTGACCGACACGATGCTGGACGCGGACGGCGGGGGCATCGCCGCACCGCAGATAGGGGTTGGGCTGCGGGTGTTCACCTACGTGGTCGACGACGAGGTCGGTCACGTGGTCAACCCGCAGCTGTCGTTGGTCGGGGATGAGGAGCAACTGGCTCGCGAGGGCTGCCTGTCCATTCCGGGCCTGAAGTTCGACTGTCTACGCCACCTGCAGGTGGTGACCACCGGATTCGATATGCATGGCGAGCCCGTGCGGGTCGAGGGGGAGGGCCGGCTGTCGATGATCGTGCAGCACGAGACCGACCACCTGGACGGCATCCTGTTCGTGGACCGGCTGGACCCGGAGACCCGCGCGGCCGCCGAGCAGGCGATCCGCGAGGCGCAGTGGAGCGGCGGGGTGATCCCGGAGATCCGGCCCAGCCCGCACGCCCCCTTGCGCATCGGCTAGTCCGGAGTTATCGCGACCAGGTCACCTCGAATGCGGCGCGGACAGGTCATATCCCCGTGGGCCAGCGCCGGGTCACCACCTAGACTGGTCTGACCAGACCAGCTATGAGGAAGGTCGGTCCAGCGATGGTGACGGTGTCGGTCACGGAGGCCAAGGCGTCGCTGAGTCGCCTGCTGCAACGGGCGCTGTCGGGTGAGGTGATCGCGATCGGGCGTCGAGGTGAGCCGGAGGTTCTGCTCGTCGCTGCCGATCGGGACCCGGCCCCACGGCCGCTGGGCAGTTGGAAGACGGACGAGCCGTTCTGGATGGCCGACGACTTCGACGAGCCGCTGCCGGACGTCGAGGCGAGCTTCGAGGGCCGTCGCCGGACGTGAGACTGCTGCTGGATACCCATGCGCTGCTCTGGGCCGCTCGGGAACCGGGCCGGTTGCCGATACGCGCGCGCACTGCGGTGGCGGACCCGGCCAACGACGTCTGGGCCAGTGCCGCCAGCGCCTGGGAGGTTGCTATCAAGCGCCAGCTGGGGAAACTGACTGCGCCGCCGGTGACGCCCGAGCTCGTCACGCATCTGAGGTTCCGCCCGCTGCCGATATCGCTGGAGCATGCCGGCGCGGTCGAGCAGTTGCCGCTGCACCACCACGATCCCTTTGATCGCGTCCTGATTGCCCAGGCGCAGGTCGAGGGACTCACCCTGGTCTCCGGCGACAGTGCCATCGGCGCCTATGACGTCAGCCTGCTCTGGGACTGACCGCGCCGAGCGCCCGGGTGTGGTTACTGGCCGACGCGGCCGTCGATCCGCTCGCGTAGCAGGTCGGCATGTCCGCAGTGGCGGGCGTATTCCTCGATCATGTGGACCAGGATGTCCCGCAGTACAGCGCCGTTGGCGCCGACGTGGTTCATATCGGGCGCCGCCGCGACGTACTCCTCGGCGAACCTGATCTCCGATTGCCAGGTCGCGAAAGCCTGCTCGACGACCCCCGCATCGGCGACGGCGCCGTCGAACTCGCCGTCCGGGCCGGCGTTGCGGTAATGCCTGGGCAGATCGTGGCCGGCCAGTCGGATGCGGAACCAGGTCTGCTCCACGTCGGCGAGGTGGCGGACCAACCCGAGCAGCGACAATGTCGACGGCGGGACGGACCGTCGCGCCAGCTGGTCGGCGTCCAAGCCGCCGCACTTGAGTTGCAGCGTCAGCCGGTAGTTGCGCAGGTAGTCGGTGAGCACCGAGCGCTCGTCCGTCCCGCCGCTGCCGTCCGCGTCCCGCGGGTCGTCATCGGGGGCCGCGAACATGCCGTTCCACCCGAACTCGCGGCGTGGCGGGTCGCCGACTTCCGTTTCGGTCACCCGCTGAGTCTGCCCGGTGCCCGACGTCCTCCAGAACGGCCCTGAGGACAACCGAGGTCTTGTCAGACGCGGCGCGCATCATCTCCAGAGCGCCTGCTTCCGCGACGAGGCGTGTACGTTCCGCCACCACATCCGGCGCGCTGGACCGGTTCGCCGTCGAAAGAGAGGACCCACCATGCCCCTGTCCCTTGCTCAGCTGACCGATGCGGTCGGCGCCAGTGCCGGGCTTCGCGCCCGCACCGACCTGGAGCCGCTCGGCGGCGCCGGGGACAAACTCTTCCCGCCCACCTACTCGGTTCCGGACTCTGCGGAGACGAAGTACGCCGTCGAAGACCGTCGGGTCGACGGTCCGGACGGTCCCCGCACCGAGCGGTCCGTGGTCCTGGATTCCGTCGCTTCGCAGGCAAACCGGATGGAGGAGGCCATCCTGTCCGCCATCCGGAGCGGCGCTCTGGACGCACCGGTCACCTCGGTTGACTTCGGCGCCAACGGTCTGCCGGATCTGGACCGGGTCAGCGACTGGGAGGCCCCGCACCGCATCTTCGATGCGATCCTGCGCGACTCCTTCGACGGCGACGAGCTGTTCCGGACCGGAGCTGTCGGGCGGTCGATCACCGAGGCCACCTCGCGGAACGCCGCCGCCCTGGCCCATCACAGCCCCCACACGCTGCTGTTCGGCGGCTGGGACAGCACTGGGCCCAAGGGTGGTCGCGGTGCGAAGTACGAGCGCGCACTGACGTCAGAGATCGTCGCTCTCGACGTCCGGACCGGTGTCAAGACCGCGTCGCGGGTGGACCCGCTGCGGGTCGAGCGCGCAGCCGGGACCATCTACCAGTCGGCGACCGACGTCGGGTGGACGCTCGACGAGCGCGAGGCCGACCGGGACGGTGCGAAGGCCAAGGTCTATGACCGGCAGGGCAAGGGTGACGTCGGCCGTCCCTCCCAGCTCAATCACGGCAACGTCACCCCGTCGATCGACGCGCAGGCAGGCGGGGTCACCGCGGGCAGCGTCGTCGCGACCACGGTGCTCTCGTTCATCCAGCTGCGGCGCCTGCGCTTCCCGACCCTGCCGGACGGGACCGCTGTCGACCCCGGGCGCCGTGCTGCCGTCGAGCGGGCGGCGCATACGGCCCTGGCCGCGCTGGGGATTGCCGCCGCGGTCCTCACCTTCGACGCGGGGTTCGACCTGCGGAGCCGGTGCGTGCTGGTGCCGATCCGACCACTGCGCCTCGAACTACTCGCCGGCGGGGGGGAGCGCAGCGAGGTGGAGATGTCAGCGTCCGACGCGCTCGCCCTCCTCGCGGAGGCGACGCAGGCAGCGCGGGACGCCGGGTTGGGCTGGCGGGCCGGCGAGCGGACGCTACGGCCCAGCCCGCGCCTGGTCGACCTCGTCCGGCGGAGCCAGGACGTGGCTGTCCACGCCCCGGCCGGGGCGGGCGCCTGATGTTCGTCCTGGCCGTCTCGCTGCTCACGGGTCGGTACACGGCGACCACTTTCAACGACCGCAGCACCGCGGAGTGGCCGCCCCACCCGGCGAGGTTGTTCTCGGGGTTGGTCGCGGCCTGGGCGGACGCCGACGAACCCTCGGCGGCCGAACGGAACGCCCTGCGCTGGTTGGAGAACCAACCCCCGCCCGAGCTGTTCTGCGACCCTCTCGACCGGGTCGTTCACCGGTCCGAGGTGACTCACTACGTCCCGGTCAACGACGCCTCGGCCCTCGGTCGCGACGTCATCGAGGACAACTACCGCGACCACCACGAGGCAGCCCGCCAGCTCGCGTCGGTCAGCGGCCGGGCGGACAAGGCGGCCCTGAGGCTGCGAACCTCCGCCCAGAAGCTCGCCGCGAAGACGCGGCAGGCTCTCCTGACGGCGACCACCGCACAGGGTCGGGAGAGCGCCACCATCGTCGCCAGCGCCCGGCAGGTCCTGCCGGGGGACCGGATGCGCCAGCCGCGGTCCTTTCCGACCGTCCGGCCGGCGACCCCCTCCTTCGAGTTCCGCTGGCCCGACGCCGACCCGGACAAGGCGACCTTCGCATCGCTGGCGGGTCTTGCCGGGCGGGTCGGTCGGCTCGGCCACGCCTCGACCCTGGTCGCCGTCGAGGCGCGCCGCCTGGCTGAGGAGGACCCGACATTCGTTCCGGACCCGGCCGGTGGGGATCTGCCGCTGCGGGTGCCCCGCACCGGACTGCTCGACGCCCTGGACGCCCAGTTCGAGCGCGACCAGGGCATGGAGCCCCGGACCATGCCGAGCGGCGTCGCCCGCTACCGATCCGGCGGCCCGGCCGCGCCGAAGGCCCGACCACTACTCGGTGGTGACTGGATCGTCCTGGGTCTGCCGCGTCGGGATGTCGACGGTGCGGCCCAACCGAGGCTGCGCCTGACCCGGACCCTCGATGTAGCGCGCGCCGTCCGCGGAGCGCTGCTCGCGCACGGGCCGCAACCCGCGCCGAGCTTCCTCACCGGTCACCGGGGTCCCGGCGAACCGCACCCGCAGCCCGACCCGGACGCTGACCCGGGAACAGGCGATGGAGGTGGGCTGCGGTCGACGGCGAGCAGTCAGGCGCACCTCGCCGTCGTGCCGCTGCCCGACGTCGCGTCGGTGCACAGTGGCGGAATCCTGCAGGCGGTCGCGCTCGTGTTGCCTGCCAGCTGCCGCGACGAGGACCGCCAAATGGTGGTCGAGGCCGTCCGTTCGTGGGGTAACGACGGCCGGGTGCTGCGGTTGGGCTCCGTCTCCGGAGACGGGCTTGTCATTGCAGTCGACGAGCCGGTGGTGGACCCGGTCTGGGGTGGCTCGGGTCGCTCCGCCCGCTCGTCGCGCGCGACGGCGCGGCGGTCCTTCTGGTGCCGGCCCTCGCGCAGTTGGATCAGCACGACCCCAGTCGCCCTCGACCGGTTCCCCGGCGACCTGGCAGCCCGTGACACCCCGACAGCCGAGCGAGCCCGGGCCGCCGCCGAGGCCGGGATCGCCCGCTCGTGCGTTCTCGCCGGCCTACCGGAGCCGAGCTCAGTGACAGTGTCGAGCCAGGGTCTGCTCGCGGCGGTTCCCGGAACGACAACCGGCCGCGGCGACCGTAGTGACCGCTTCCCCGGGTTCGTGGCCGGCACCAGCGGCCAGCGACGGATGACCGTCCACGCCCGGATCGAGTTCCCCGATGCCATCGAAGGACCGGTGCTGATCGGCGCCGGCCGGTTCCTCGGCTACGGGCTGTTCCTGCCGGTTGCCGATGACCCACCCGGTCCGACGGGTGCCACGGAGGTTCGTCGGTGACCAGGGGTGGAGTCCTCCTCGAGCAGGCGCTGATTCCCGACCGGTTCGCCGAGTTCGTCGCCGCCCTGCACGACTCGGGTGACGGCCATGCGGCACGAACGCCCTTCCCGTGGCAGCGGCGCCTGGTGGAGCAGGTGTTCGCGACCGGTCGGTGGCCAGACCTGCTCGACCTGCCGACCGCGTCCGGCAAGACGACGACGATCGAGATCGCGCTGTACCTGATGGCGGCCGGCGTAAGGATGCCGCGGCGGATCGTCCTGGTGGTCGACCGGCGGATCATCGTGTCGCAGGCGGCAGCCGTCGCGGACAACGCCGCATCCCGGCTGCGACCGGATGCCGAGGGCATCCTCGGTGAGGTCGCCCGCGGACTGCGCAGGCTCGCGCCCGGGCCGGACGACGGGGACGCGGCCGCCCCGGTCCTGAACTGGGCCGAGCTTCGGGGTGGGATCTCCCGCGACGAGCAGTGGGCGACCCGCCCGGATGTCCCGGCCGTGGTCGTGTCGACGGTGGACCAGGTCGGGTCCCGGCTGCTGTTCCGCGGCTACGGGGTCTCGGACCGGATGAAGCCGATCCACGCGGGGCTGCTGGGTACCGACTGCCTTTTCCTGTTGGACGAGGTCCACCTCTCGCGCCCGTTCGCGGACACTTTGCGGGCCATCGGGACCCGGTATCTGGCGCCGGCTTCCGTCGTCGGCGACGGAGCACGCTGGCGCGTTGTCGAGCTGTCGGCCACGCCGTCGGGCTCCACCGGTGCGGACCGCTTCGGCCTCGGCGGCGCGGACCGGGACGCTGCGGTCACCCCGGTCCTCGCCCGCCGGCTGGCCGCCCACAAGCCCGCCCGAATGGTGACCGTGCCCACCCGCGGCAAGGACGAGGCCGCCCACCGGCGCGCACTCGCCGCACAGGCCGCGAAGGAGGCGGCGGCCCTGGTGACCGGCCCGGACGTCACCGCCGTGGGGGTCATCGTCAACCGGGTCGACACCGCACGGGAGGTGCGCCGACTGTTGGCTGACGACGACCGTTTCGACACCGAACTGCTGACCGGGCGCATGCGGGGGTTTGACCGCGACGACCTGCTGAGCCGCACCGTCGCCCGGGTGGCCATGGGCCGGGTCCGTGCGGCGGGGGATCGGCCGCTGGTCCTGGTCGCGACGCAGGCGGTCGAGGCCGGTGCCGACTTTGACCTGGACGCGGTCGTCACCGAATGCGCGTCACTGGACGCGCTCCAGCAGCGGTTCGGCCGGGTCCGACGCGACGGCGTGCCCGAGGAGCCGATCGCCACGTCGGTGATCATGGCCACCGCCGCGGCAATTGCAGCCGGCGCGGACGATCCCGTGTATGGGACCTCGCTGGCCACGACCTGGCAACTGCTGACAGCGTCGCCACAGCCGCTGGACCTCGGTGCCGACCGCTTCGCCGAGCTCCGGGCGTCGGCCCAGGCAGCCGACATCGCGGCGGCGTCGCCGGAGCGCGAGCGCAGCCCGGTGCTCCTGCCGCGGACCCTCGACCTGTGGTCGCAGACCTCCCAGCGGCCGTTCGTTGATCCCGACCCGGCGCTGTGGTTGCACGGCCTGGTGCCCCCGCGGCCCGAGGTGAGCGTGGTGTGGCGGGCGGACCTGCCCGACCTGCGGAGGCCGCTCGGTGGCGGGTTCACCCTGGACGCCGGAGCGCTGGCCGACCTGGCCGACCTGGTCGGACTGGTCCCACCGGGTTCCGGGGAGTCGATCAGCCTGCCCCTGCCAGCCGTCGCCGGCTGGCTGGAGAAGTTGGTGACCCGAAGGGACGATCGTCGGGCGATCGACGGAGGATCGATCGCGGACGTGGACGTCGGCGCCGAATCCGTCGAGGAGCGTGGTGGCGGTCAGCAGATCGCGCCGGTGCTGCGGTGGGAGGGCGACCAGAGCTCGCTCGCTGCTTGGCGCCGCGAACTCCGGCCCGGGGACGTGCTGGTGGTGCCCGCCGTGTACGGAGGCATCGGGCACCGGACCTTTGACCCCGACGCGACCGAGCCCGTTGCTGACCTGGCCTCGCAGGTCGCCGCCTCCCAGCGTCGGCGAGCGGTGCTCCGGCTACGGTCCGACCTGCTACCGGCCGCACTGACGGGCGGTGGTCTGCCGGAGCCGGATGCTGACGGGTCGCCCGCCGATGACCGGGTGCTCGCGCGCGCTTGGCTCACCGAGGCCGGCGACCGACTTTCCGCCCGGGACGGCGATGGCGTGACGTGGCGGGCCGTCGTCAGCTCGCTGTCCCGCGACGTCCGCACTGGTCGCCGCTCCGTCGTCCGTCGCGTGACCGCTGACGGGGCCGAGCGGCCATACCTGGTGCTCGTCGGGACCAGTCTCCTGCCGCGGGACGTCGGTTCGGCCGAGGCGGACACCGTGGACGAGGACGCACCGGAGATGCTCGAGCGACCCGTGTCGATGGCGGAGCACCTGACCGATGTCGGGGTGTGGGCCGAGCGGCTGGCGCGCGGTTGCGGGCTGCCGGAGGCGATCCTGGACGACCTCGTGCTCGCTGGTCGGGTCCACGACATCGGGAAGGCCGATCCGCGGTTTCAGACGATCCTGGCCGGTGGGTTGCCCCCGGCCCGCGAGGATCCGCTGCTGGCGAAGTCGGGTGACAGTCCGGACCTGGCCCGGCGTCGCGAGTTGGCGCGCCAGGCCGGGTACCCGTCGGGCACCCGCCACGAGATGACCAGCGTGGCCATGCTGACCTCCGCGCCGGATCTGCTCGCGGGTGCCCACGACGTGGACCTCGTTCTGCACCTGGTGGCCAGTCACCACGGGCGGGCCCGGCCGTTCGCCCCCGTGGTTGCCGACACCTCGACCGCCCGAATCGAAGCGACGATCTCAAACCAGTCGGTGTCGAGTCCGGTGACGAACGAGCTGTACCGGCTGGGGTCGGGGATCGCGGACCGGTTCTGGAGCTGCACCCGGAAGTACGGCTGGTATGGGCTCGCCTACCTGGAAGCAGTGCTCCGTCTGGCCGACCACCGGGCCAGTGAGAGCGAACAGGCCACGACCGGATCGGAGCAGAGCAGGTGACCGCAATCGATGCATCAGCGACGCTTTCGCTCGCCGGATTGGCCGGCAACAACCCGCTCGGGTTCCTGGCCGGCCTCGGGGTGTTGGATGCCTGTGCCGCGGAGGGCCTCGACGCCCGGCTGAGCTGGACCGATGACCTGACCCCGACGGCGGTCCTGACCACGGCAGCTGGACTGGACGAGGTCTTGGAGGCGGTGGAGGCCGACCGGGTCCGGTTCGTCGGATCGTCGGTGCTGAACGGCCCGCCGGGCCACCCGCTCACTGACGCCAAGCCGGGCAAGGAGGTGCTGCGCCGCTGGGCCGAGGTGATCGGCGATGAGGCGGAGCCGCCACTGACCGGTGGTACCCCGGAGCAGAACCTTTTTGCCGCGCTCGTGGCCGAAGGTGCGACCGATACTACCGCGAACCGCAACGCCAAACCGACGCACCTGCACTTCTCCGCCGGCCAGCAGCAGTTCCTCCGGCTCGCCAAAGACCTGGCTCAAGCGGTGACCCGTTCCCAGCTCAGCGAGGCGATGACCGGTCCGTGGCGCCCGGACCCGGCGGCCAAGACGTTTGGCTGGAATGCGGGTGGTGCCCGGGTGTACGCGTTCCGGGCGAGCGACCCCGCGGGGGAGAAGCGCCCCGGCTACCCCGGCCCGGATTGGCTCGCGTTTCGGGGTCTGGTGGCGTTGCCCGTTGTCGCACGGGCGGGGCGGGACGGGTTCCGGCTGGTCACCACCGCGTGCGAGACGGGTTGGAAGGTCAGCAGCTTCCGGTGGCCGCTGTGGTCGTCGCCGCTGCGGACAGATGAAGTCCGCTCCCTGATCGGATCAGTCATCCCGCAGCCACCCAACCGCGTCGATCCGCTGAACCTCGGGGAGTTGCAGGCCCGAGGAGTCACCCGGGTGTTCCGGTCTCCGATTTCCCGAACCGACCAGGGCGGGTACGGCAGCTTCGCCGGGGCCGACGTGGAACTCGACACCTCCAGCGCCGGAACCTCGCCGTGACGGACTCCTCGACCGACCTGTCCTGGCCGTCGGTGGTGCCCGACCTGGTGCCGGCTCGGATGCTGAACGAGCTGGCCTACTGCCCGCGGCTGTTCCACCTGGAATGGGTCGGGGCGATGTTCGCCGACAGCGATGACACCGTGGAGGGCCGTTGGGCCCATCGGACGACCGACCGGCCCGGGGGACGGGTGCCCCTGCCGGTCGACGACGGTGCGCTCCGGGTCGCCCGGTCGGTGAAGCTGTCCTCGGTTCAGCTGGGCGTCGTGGCGGTGGTCGATCTGCTCGAGGCCGACGGCGAGTTCGTCGTGCCGGTCGAGGTGAAGAAGGGCCGCGCGCCGGACAACGAGCACCGGGCCTGGGAGCCGGAACGGGTCCAGCTCGCGGTTCAGGCGCTGCTGCTGCGGGAGCACGGTTATGCCGTTGAGCGAGGCGTGCTCTCGTTCCTGGAGACCCGCGAACGAGTCGATGTCCCGATCGACGACGAGCTGGTCGGACGGACCCGGGAGCTGCTGGGGCAGGTTCGCGTCGCCGCCGCGCAGCCGGTCGCCCCGCCGCCGCTGGTCGACAGCCCGAAATGTCCACGGTGTTCGTTGGTCGGAATCTGCCTGCCAGATGAGACCAACACCCTGGCGGAGCGCGCCAACCGCCCGCCGCGTCGGCTGATCCCCTCGGCTGATGCGGCGCAGCCGCTCTACGTGTCGGTGCCCGGCAGCGTGGTGGGCCGGGACAAGGGGCGGGTCGTCGTGACCCGCAACGGAGTTCGTGAGGTGTCGGTCCGAGCGATCGACGTCTCCCAGCTCGTGGTCACTGGCAACGTCTCGGTCAGCACGCCGGTCCTGCGCGACCTGATGGCCCGCGAGGTGCCCATCTGTTACTTCAGCTTCGGTGGGTGGTTCGTCGGGATGACCACCGGGCTGCCGGGCAAGAATGTCGAGCTGCGGCGCCGCCAGGTCATCCGGGCGGCGCAGGGCGGGCTGGACATCGCCCGGTGGGCGGTTGCCGGGAAGATCAGGAACAGTCGGACACTCCTCCGGCGCAACAGCCGGGGTGACGTCGCGCGGACTGTTGCCGCGCTGGGGGCCCTGGTCGATCGAACCTCGACGGTGATCACTGCCGGGGAGTTGCTGGGCGTAGAGGGGACAGCGGCCCGGCTCTACTTCGAACAGCTGCCGACCATGCTGCGCTCGGACAAGCAGCTGCCCGGTCAGCCGTTCTCCTTCGAGCGGCGGACCCGCCGGCCACCGACGGACGCTGTCAACTGCCTGCTCTCCTACCTCTACGGGCTACTGGTCAAGGACCTGACTGCCGTCACCGTCGCTGTCGGTTTCGACCCGTTCATCGGCTTCTATCACCAGCCGCGGTTCGGGCGCCCGGCCCTGGCGCTGGACCTGGCCGAGGAGTTCCGGCCCCTCGTCGCTGAGTCCGTGATGATCCAGTTGGTGAACAACGGCGAGGTCGGCGCATCGGACTTCATCGTCGCGCCGGCGGTGTCGGGTTGACCGCGGACGGACGTCGTTCGGTGATCGCCGCGTACGAGCGGCGGATGGCAACCACGATCAAGCACCCGCTGTTCGGCTACGAGGTGACATACCGGCGGGCGCTGGAAGTCCAGGCCCGCCTCCTCGGAGCCCACCTGCTGGGCGAGGTGCCGGAGTACCGGCCGTTTGTGACGCGGTGAGCTGTGGGGCGCCGTCGGTACATCGTCGCTTACGACATTCGCCAGCCAGGTCGGCTTCGACGGGTGCACGACATCGTCCGGAGCTTTGGCGACTCCGTCCAGTACTCAGTCTTCGTTTGCGATCTGTCCCGCAGCGAGCTGGTAGGCCTTCGCGCGCGCCTCCACGGAATCGTCAAACTCAGCGAGGACAGTGTGGTGTTCATAGATCTTGGTGAGACCAAAGGGCGGGGGCGGGAGTGCTTCGAGTTCCTCGGCGTCGCGCTGCCCCTGCCAGTTCCCGGGCCGACGATCGTCTGACGAGCGCTCCGGTTCGCCGGTCGCCACGGGTCAGTGCTCGTACGCAGGTCAGCGGCTCGCGGCGCTCGCTCGCACCGAGTCGTCAGCACTATTTGATCGTCACAGGCCGTGAGCGCTCGCGTGGTACCGTGTTCCCGCAGGTCACCGCCGACATTTTCGGCGAGCCCTTTCCGCTGACTTTGATCAGCGGCCTCATTGAAGCGCCGAGGCCTGGTCGGCCCGCTCATCGTCTCCGGCTTTCCGCTGACTTTGATCAGCGGCCTCATTGAAGCAGCGCCTCCCGATGAAACGGTTGCTGTGAGTGGATGCGACTTTCCGCTGACTTTGATCAGCGGCCTCATTGAAGCGTGGCGGCCCGGTCCGCCCCGGTCGTGAGACGCCTGCGCTTTCCGCTGACTTTGATCAGCGGCCTCATTGAAGCCAGCGCCAATTCCAGCCGATAAACCCAGGGGCGCAGCGACTTTCCGCTGACTTTGATCAGCGGCCTCATTGAAGCGACATCCCCATCACCCGGCCGCGGGTCACGATGGTCTTTCCGCTGACTTTGATCAGCGGCCTCATTGAAGCGGCATGTCCCACGACCGCGGCCACGCCGCCGACCCGGACGCTTTCCGCTGACTTTGATCAGCGGCCTCATTGAAGCCCGCGACACCCTCGGTCGGGACGCCGCCGCAGCCAATCGACCTTTCCGCTGACTTTGATCAGCGGCCTCATTGAAGCTCGCCACGACACGACCGCGGTCATGCTGGAGACGCTCCCAACTTTCCGCTGACTTTGATCAGCGGCCTCATTGAAGCCGGGTGCACGTCATCACCCCCGTTCGACTGGCCGGGATCCTTTCCGCTGACTTTGATCAGCGGCCTCATTGAAGCCTTTGATGGCGTAGGCATAGATGAGATACGCCGCAACCTTTCCGCTGACTTTGATCAGCGGCCTCATTGAAGCTTTGGGCATGGTGGGTTGGTTTACCGGCACCATTGCTCCGCTTTCCGCTGACTTTGATCAGCGGCCTCATTGAAGCACGACGTCACCGACGTTCGGGCCGGACGACTCTGCCGCTTTCCGCTGACTTTGATCAGCGGCCTCATTGAAGCCTGCCCTCAGTGCAGGCCGCGCACGACGTCACGCAGGCTCTTTCCGCTGACTTTGATCAGCGGCCTCATTGAAGCCCCCACAGTGTGGTCACTGCCGGTTCCCTTCGGTCGGTGCTTTCCGCTGACTTTGATCAGCGGCCTCATTGAAGCACGCCTGTGTTGAGTCGATTGGCACAGACGGAGCGATCCGCTTTCCGCTGACTTTGATCAGCGGCCTCATTGAAGCTCGGCCCCGCCTTGGCTGACGTGGCGTCCGTCGACGGTGGTCTTTCCGCTGACTTTGATCAGCGGCCTCATTGAAGCGGCCCCAATATCGAGGTCTTCCAGCGGTGGAGGTCGGGCCGGCTTTCCGCTGACTTTGATCAGCGGCCTCATTGAAGCACCGCGGTCACCCATCCGGCGGACATGATCAAGCGGCTGCTTTCCGCTGACTTTGATCAGCGGCCTCATTGAAGCGTGGCCGCCCGCCGCCAGCGGACTCCGCCGGTTGGCTGCTTTCCGCTGACTTTGATCAGCGGCCTCATTGAAGCGTGGCGGCAGCGACCAAGGTGCCGGCAAGGCGGGCAACGGACTTTCCGCTGACTTTGATCAGCGGCCTCATTGAAGCACCGACGACCGGCAGCCGCAGGACGTGACCCCCGGGGACCCTTTCCGCTGACTTTGATCAGCGGCCTCATTGAAGCGTGCACGACCTGCACATCAGTCTGAGCGATGCTCTCGCTTTCCGCTGACTTTGATCAGCGGCCTCATTGAAGCAACCAAACGATGTGCCCATTCCACGTGCTCCCGAAACTTTCCGCTGACTTTGATCAGCGGCCTCATTGAAGCGATCTTCAGCGGATGGCTGATGGTGTCTACCTGGTACGACTTTCCGCTGACTTTGATCAGCGGCCTCATTGAAGCACGGCACGCCCTGCGGTGAGTGCGGTGAGCCCATGTTCTTTCCGCTGACTTTGATCAGCGGCCTCATTGAAGCCAGGGTAGGACTGACCCCGCACACAACCGGAGAGGTTGCACTTTCCGCTGACTTTGATCAGCGGCCTCATTGAAGCGCGGGCCAGGAGTGCGCTCGTGCAGAATGCGTGACCCCGCTTTCCGCTGACTTTGATCAGCGGCCTCATTGAAGCCGGCCGTGATGGTCCGCGCCCGCTGCATGACGGTGCTGATCGCGCTTTCCGCTGACTTTGATCAGCGGCCTCATTGAAGCGTCGACCGCGGCTTGCGTCCGGCATGGAGATCTGCACCAGCTTTCCGCTGACTTTGATCAGCGGCCTCATTGAAGCCCGACCCTGGGGCTGGTCGTGCGACCGGGCGATGTCGCTTTCCGCTGACTTTGATCAGCGGCCTCATTGAAGCCTCGTAGCCAGGCCGGCAGCTGCACGGAGCCATTACGCCGCTTTCCGCTGACTTTGATCAGCGGCCTCATTGAAGCACCACGGCGGGCAACCGTCACGAGAGCGCGGCTCTCGTGCTTTCCGCTGACTTTGATCAGCGGCCTCATTGAAGCCAGGTCATCTCGCTGGTCATCGACCGCGAGCTGGCCAGCACCTTTCCGCTGACTTTGATCAGCGGCCTCATTGAAGCTGGGCCGCGTAGAGCGTGCGCTTGCCGTCGTCGTCACCCTTTCCGCTGACTTTGATCAGCGGCCTCATTGAAGCAGGCCCTCGGTTGCCAGCTTTGCGACCCCCATGACACCCGCTTTCCGCTGACTTTGATCAGCGGCCTCATTGAAGCCTCAGTCCGTCGGTGTTCAATGCTGGTCCGCTGACTCGGACTTTCCGCTGACTTTGATCAGCGGCCTCATTGAAGCGTGAGGTCTTTGGTGCTGCCCAGCTCGCGGTCGATGACCAGCTTTCCGCTGACTTTGATCAGCGGCCTCATTGAAGCCGGGTCGATCGGCGGGAATGTTGCCCGGTGGGCCGGGCTCTTTCCGCTGACTTTGATCAGCGGCCTCATTGAAGCGCGCGCACCGCTCTCCCCTTTGCCCGGGGTGGTGCGCGCTCTTTCCGCTGACTTTGATCAGCGGCCTCATTGAAGCGCCATCGGGACCCCGTCCCCTCCGTCCTGGCGCGAGATCTCCCCTTTCCGCTGACTTTGATCAGCGGCCTCATTGAAGCGATGACCCCGCCGTGTCGCCGTCGGACTTCACTTACACGCTTTCCGCTGACTTTGATCAGCGGCCTCATTGAAGCAACTTGATCGCCGCCACGAACGCGAAGTTGACCCCCGGGCTTTCCGCTGACTTTGATCAGCGGCCTCATTGAAGCCGTGCATCGCGGGGGCGGCTCAGAAGTCTTCGGGTAACCTTTCCGCTGACTTTGATCAGCGGCCTCATTGAAGCTCGTGCCCAGCGCTGACAACCACGAGCCGGCGGCCAGCTTTCCGCTGACTTTGATCAGCGGCCTCATTGAAGCAGGAATAGCTGCGCCGAGGCGTAGACGCGCGTGGCTCCGGCTTTCCGCTGACTTTGATCAGCGGCCTCATTGAAGCGAGCAGCCGAGCGATGTAGGCGTCCTGGTCGTCCTGGCGGG
>JAABUW010001797.1_pt1 | contig 34314 bp, 21 predicted proteins | sample 5560081 | NCBI WGS metagenome assembly JAABUW01 (sample SAMN10711882, study PRJNA513363) | rock metagenome | isolation source: Antarctica rocks | place: Antarctica: Victoria Land, Knobhead sud | reverse complement strand
TTTTAAGAATTTTGCACAATTCGCTATATTTGCTTTTAAAAATTATAGCGAAATTTATATTGCATTTTTGTATTAAATACTATTTTCAAAAAAGTTTTTAAAATATATAAGAAAAAAGACTACAAAATACAATATATTTTAGATTAAAAAGTTAATTGTTTTAAATTAAATTAAGAAAATTATAAAAATATTTTTAAAAAAGCTTTTAAATGCGCTTAATATATATAATTAAATAAAGCATTTAATTAATTTTGTAAAAAGCAAAATATTGCGCATAGAATACGTATATAATATATCGCAAAATAAATTAATTGTAATACAAAAATATTTCGCAAACATATTAGAGAAAAACTAAATATATTTTTTAAATAATTTTATTAAATCTTTAATATTGTTTGTAAAAAAGTCAAATAATAATTTGCGTTTTTGCGTAAATTATTATAAACTTAATAAAATTACTATTAAAAATAAATTTTTTTTTTCTTTTCTTTTAAAGATGCTTAAATGCTTTGTAAATACAAAGCGTTTTATTAAAATTAATATATATAATATATATTATCGCATTCAAATTTGTTAAAACAATAAATAAAAAATAGTTTTTTGTATTTAATACAAATAGTTTAAGTACTAAGTTATATTTTTTTGATTTTGTTAATACTTTTGCTATCTTTTAATCTTATATAAATTGTATATTAAAATTGTATATTAACATTTGTTGTATAATATATTTAAATAACGTATTTATATACTTAAACTTAAAAAAGTAGTATTAAAAGAATATTTGCAAAATACTTTGTATATTGTTCGAACATTAATTATATATAAAACTATCAAAATATATATTTAATTGCGACAAAATAATTTTTCTAAAATTTATAATTAAAAAGCAAGATATTTAAATAAAACAAATTTGTATTAAAGCTTTAAAAATAATTTAAACTAAAATTAATAAAAGATATTTTTGTATTTTTTAAATTTGCGAAATTTTATTAATGTTTTATTTGTAAATTCTTTTAAATTATAGTATCTTTAATTAATTTAACAATAAATACAAAAAAGAGCAAAATATATTTGCAATTTATATATATTAAAAAAGCGAAAAAAGTTTTTAAGATACTTAAAATTGTCTTTATTATTGTTTCTATTTTAAAATACTACAATTAAAATATTTCTTTTTGTATAAAAATTAATATATCAAATTGTAAAACAAAAGATATACTTAATTAATTTAACAAAAATATGCAATAATATTTTATTGCGTTTATTAGTTATAAGTTTAAAGAATCTAAAATTTGCTAAAATACGTACAATAAAAAACTTTATACTATTATGCTAGTTTTTAAATTTTGAAGATATTATTTACAAAATAGTAAATATATTATTTGTGTAATTATAAATTATAACAATTTTTGCTATTTTATAATTATAAAGAAGCTTTTAATTAAATAAGTTTGCTAAATTAAAAAATTAACTATATTTAACTTTAATATAAAATATTGCAAAAAAAAACTTAATTTCGCAAATATATTGTTAAAAAAATCTAATATTATAAAACTCGATAATAGCAAAAATAATAATAACAATTTTTTGTCTATTTTGCAAAATAAGTTTTGCAATTCGAAATATTAATTAAAATTGCAAAAAAATAAAGATATTTTTACTATAGTTAAACTTGTAGCTTTAATAACGCAACTAAATAGTACTATTATTGTAAATATCTAAGTTATAAATTTAAATAAAAAAGTTTTTAAAAAATTACGTAGTATTATAGACTTTGTATTGTCTTAATTTTTAATACAACAAATTGCAAAATTAAAGAAATTTTTTGTTAATTTAAAAGAATTGATAGCAACGTAATTGCGAAAACTATAATAGAAAAACACTTTTGTTATAAAGAAATAATAACGTCAAAAATTTACAAATAAACAAAATAAATTTTCGAAATAAAATGTCGAAAAAAATAAATTGTTATATTAAAGTTTCGCAATCTATATTTCGAAAAACGCAACAACAAAGAATAAAATTCTTTGTATATATTACAATAACTTTATATTTAAATATTTTATATATTAATAAATCAAAAATATAATGCAATAAAAATATTATTAATTTAATATAATTAAAAAAATTAATAAATATATTTGTATCTATTTTGATTATTAGTATATACGTATTTATTATTATAAATTATATAAAGAACTTAGCTTAATATTTTTTAAAGATTTGCAATTTTTCGAAACAATAACAATAAACTTTATTACAAATATATTATTTGCAAGAGATTTATATATTAAAAAAATTAGTAATGCAATTTTAATATTAATTAATAAGTTAATTAAATACGCAATTTATATTGCAACTATTAAAAAACTTAATACAAATTTTTTTGCAAAGCTTTTATAAAAAGAGTTTGTATACTATTATAAAATAATACGTAATATTATTTTCGATAAAGATTTGCTTTTTATAAACTATTTTTGATCAACGTTATGCTAGCATTTAAATATAAAATATTAATTTAACATTATATTTTATTCGCAAATTAATAGTTAAACAAAAAGACAAAACTAGATTTTAAAATATTATTTATATATTTATTGTAATTATAGATAAAATTATTAATTAAAACTACTATCTATAATTGTGTTTACATATAATAATAGTATTTACTTAGATACTAAAAAAGTTTTTTACAAATTATTAATAAATTATATTGCAAACTTTGCAAATATATTTATAGATAAACTTTTAACAAAAGAAACACTTTTAACTATAAAACAAATAAAATAATTGCAAAGTACTAAAGAGTATTTAAAAAAGTTGTAGATAATAATTTCGAAACAACAAATAAAAAGCTACAATAAGAATTACAAATTAATAAGCTTTTAAATAGACAACAAAGTACTATTGCAAAATATTAATATATATATATTGCAATTTAAGAAAAAGATTAATTATTATTAATTAAGATTCTTTACTATTTTAATTAAGAAAAACAAACAAATATATTAATTAAATTTATTTGCAAAATACAAAGCAATTTATATTATCTTTTATATTTTGCTACTTAAATTTTAATATTTGCGAGATAAAAATTTAAAGTTAAAACTAATTTTTATTAAAAATAAAGAAAAATAAAATATAAATAAAGTGCTAAATAAACAAATTAAAAATAATATATTTAAGTATTTAATTAAATAACTTAACGCAATTTTATAAAAAAATACATAAGAGTCTTTAAAGTATTTCGAAAACGCAATAGATAAAATTTAGAAATTTAAAAAAAAATAAAAGAAACACAACGTAATTGCGAAAATATTAAAGAAAAAGAAACAAAAAAAACAAATAGTTAGCAAATAAAAAAAGCAAGAACAATTACGCAAAAACAAATAAAATAAAAAATTAAATTAAAGTTCGAAGATTATATTTTTAAAAACTACAAAAACTCTTATAGTAATATAAAGATTTAAAAATAGATTTAATTATATAAAAATACAATTATATATTTATATTTATATAAGCTAGTTTTTGCTATTTTAAAAATAACAAATAAGATATATTTTAATTGCAATTATTATAAACAAAACAATTATTATTATAAGCAAAACTAATATATATTAATTTTATATACTATAAACTTTGCAATATAATTTACTATAGCAAAACAATTTGCAAATTCTAGCACAATTTTTTTTATTAAAAAGTAGACAATTAGAATCGAAAATTACAATATAATAACAAATAATTTAAGAGAAGCAAAAAAAATTATTAATAACAACAATTGCAATTGTGCAAATTAATTTAATATTTTTTTGAAATTTGTGCGTTATACTTATTATATTACGCACAATAATTTATTTTTAATTAAAAAATATTAACAACAATAAAGAAAACTATTATAATAACAACAACAAAGCAAACGCACAAAACAAAAAAAGACGCAATAGCAACAATAAAATTTAGTTTGCAAAAATACTTTATTATAAAGCAACAAAAATATTTAATAATGCGACTTGCTATTAAGAGATATACAACAAAGAAATTTTGTTTAAAAACAAATACGCAACAATAGTATTAAACAATTATTGTATATTATTAATTTTGTTTCTATCTTTTTTAATTTGTAAATGTGTTCTATATTGCGACTAAAAAGCAAATCGAAAAAAGCAAAAAGCGCAAATAAAATTACAACAAACAAAAGAGAAACAAAGAAAGCAAAAAAAGCTAAAATTAAAGCAAGAAAAATAAAAATTAAAGCAAAAACAATAGAAACAAATATAAAAGCAAACGCGAAAGCAAATGCAAAAGCAACAACAACAATAGCAACAATAACAATAGACAAAAAATGTTTGTTAAAATTGCGTAAACAATTTGTTTGCATATATATTAACTTTATCTTTAAAACAACATTAATACTATTAAGTTGCTTATTATTGTTCAATAATTTGCAAAAATATTAGTAATACTCTATATAATCAAAAGTTAATCAAATTTTTAAATTAATTTCGCAATTATCTTTGTTGCAATTAGAATTAAAATAAAGTTATTTCTTGCGTAGTACGTAGACAATCTTAATGTTTATATATTAATTGCAATAAATATATAAAATACTAAAAGATAAATATTTGCAATTGTGTTTGCAAAGTCGCGATATTTATTTGCAAAAAAAAATAAAAATTATTATTATTATTGCAAGATAAGCTTAAAGATTGCAATATTGATTGCATTAATTTAAATTAAGTATTGTAATAATTAAGTATCTTTATAGTTTATAAATAAATGCAAAAATAAAAATAATTATATTTACAAAATTGTTTTGCGAAATAATATAAAAAGCAAAAAAGCAAAATAGTAATAATAATATTTATATTATTATATTGCGTCTAAGAACAATAGCAATGCATCTACGTATTACAAGAAGAAATAAGTTATTGCTATCTATTTAATATTTGTTAAAAGCAATTCTATTAAAAAAATTAATCTACAATTATTAAAATAGACAAAAATAGTAATTGTAAATATATTATCGCAAATATTTATTACTTTCTTATTATCTATAAGATACAAAAAACTATTTTAAATATTTGTTTTTGTCTTATTGTTATTAAAAGTAATTGCAAAGTAAAACTTTATATATTTACAAAACTATATATTAATTTTATAAATATATTGTTGCAAATATTTATTGCTTTCTTATTATTTACAAAATGCAAGAAATTATTTTAAATATTTGCTTTTATTTATTGTTGTTAAAAAACAAATAATTGCAAAATAGAATTTCGCGCATTTATATTGCAATACACGCAACTTTATAAACATTGTTATAATAACAATTTAAAAATTATATCGCAATTAGAACTTATAATATAAATCTTAGAAACTAAAATTCTAGAAAGAAATGTAACTATAAAGCGTGTCTCGCAATACTAGATTTGCTTCGCAATAATATATTTAACATATATTAATACGTATTTGACAAAGAGTTGCATAAACTAGATTTAAGTAAGACTAATATTAAGTTAACAAATATTATTTGCGCATTGTTCTCTTTCAATAGCAAGCGAGAAAGCGTCTTATAGAAAGCAAGATTTTTCTTGTATTTGCGTTTCTTAGCAATTAGTTTTACTACAAATGCTATTATTACTATTACACGTACTACTTAACTTGACTCGCTTAACTACGTAGCTCTATCCAAAGAGATAGTGGCTACTTTACACGTAATACTTGTATAGATACAAAATTCTAAAAGAAAATGTCTTAATAAAGATTGTATACTCTTTTAATTGCTTAAACTTAAAAATATATTTTTTAATACTTTTTGTATTAAATAGATCGACAAGATTTATAAACTTTCTTAAAAAGAATTAAATACAACAATTAAATATATTTTTCAATATTGAACTCAAGAAGAAATCTTCTTTTATTAAAATTCTCGCGTAATAACAATTATCTAAGATAATAGAACTTGTTATGTGTTTTTATAATCAATTATTCTAGGATCAAACTTGGGTCCTCCATCAAGAACTAGTCCCTGCTCGTGAGCACCAAGCCAGATATAAAAACAGCCCAGTAATTTTCTGACCAATTATGACCCCCCCCAGGTCAGGAGGTACGAGGTGGTGATGGAACTTTAATTCGCTAGGAAGTTACTGGCATTGGATATGATGACTAAGATCAAGCACGTTCTGAACACCGAGGTACTAGCTTACGATCTAGCCGCCCTACATATACTTTACCATCCCGAGATGCCATTTCTGCGAGAATCTTCCACGATGCCAGCCGACCTAGCCTGATCCTCGATGTGTTATATTTCTTGTATGAGGTTCGAATCCTAACGGCGCTGGTACAATGGTGTAATGAGTTTTGTTTCATATTCTTTGGCCAAGGAAAAAGTGACCTTCGCAAAGCCATTGGCCCTTAGCAGCATGGATGCTTACGCTTCTGGCAAAGCTGCAGCATCGGATACGACGTGTCGTTCTCCTTCACCTACGACCCGCTTCCCGGTGTCAGAAACGGAAGAAGCTAACTTTGTGCTACCACACGTTTGCACCGAAGCTCAGCAGCAAGCCGAAAGCTTGATGCCAGAACGAGGCTACCAATCAGTCTACTTACCATTAATCCACATGATAAAACTACACTATATCATAGGTCTAATCTCCCCTGACTGCCTGATTGCAAACTCTTTGCCGATACGCCCGAAACTTTGCTTACCACCTTTCTGGTCTCCCCACCTCCTTTCGTCCTGCTTCAAGTCTATCTCTATCAAGTTTGCCTTAGAAATTTCAAAATGATGTTGAAACCATTCCAGATAAATGCCCTAAACGAGTTGTGTTTCAAGAATCAACTAGATTTGCTAGACTTCGTCGACTGTCTTCGTTCGCAAGACATTAGCCATTATGTCTCATTGCCACAGATTATCGTATGCGATGACTAGTCGTCTAAAAAAAGCTTCGTGTTAAAGGCAATTTTTGACGTATCTTTTCTTGTTAAAAGCAATCTAAGCACTCGATTTTCGACAAAATTAGTTCTTCGCAAAACGTCGCAAATGAGTGTAAGCGTATCGATTGTCTCGCATCAAGCTCGCACTAAATTCGAACAACTTTCTTTCAACAACTTTCACGAACAACTAAAGGGCTTCGAAGAGCTTTCAAGTCTAATTAAGAACGCAAAAGCGACTATGGGAATCTCAACTCATGACAAAGCTTTCTTGAAAGATCTTCTTCGAATTGAGATCTCGAGTCTTGATTGATCTCACTTGATAATTGTGGATCTATCTAGACTCATCCACTTCGAAACAAAACAACAATCTGCTTTCGATGTCGAGCTTATATAAAAGATCGTTCAATTCTATATGAAGAAATCGAGAAGCATCATTTTGACGATGATCTCGACAAAGAACGACTATGCAAATCAAATCGTATTGAAGCTCGTTCGTGCAATCAACAAGAAAGGAAATTGAACACTAGGTGTTATTACGAAGCCCAATACTTTGATTGCAGGTTTCGAGAGTGAAGCTTTGTACGTCTCTCTTGTAGAAAACTAGAACGTGGAGTTCCATCTTAAGTGACATGTGTTGAAGAACATGAACTCTAAAATAGAAGAGTGATCATTGACGAATCGCGATATCAAGAAAGAGAAATTCTTTTCTTAAGAAATATGAGAAGACATGTTTTGATCGCTCTTAGGCGTTAACAAGTTACGAAGCAAGCTTAGCAAGATCTTGCTTGAACAAATCGTTGTTGAGCTATCTAGCTTGATTGATGAGATTGAAGTCAAATCAAGCGTTTGTCGCAGCCAATTGAATAAACTTGGAGATCCTTGAGGTACCTTATTAGAGTAGCAGCTCTATCTATTTCAATTAAGTCAAGCATTCTAGTCTCTGGTTAAAGCTGCTATGGATGGTACATATAACGATTCGTTCTTTGATGACGTTAAGTTCAAACCCAACTATCAAAAGCGCATACGAGTCGTGATACAAAATCTCAATCTAGACTTCGCAAACAACATCGCCAAACGAGATCATTGTCGCGAGATTATCGATCCGAAGGACACAAGTCGCATCTCTAAAGACGTAATCTCAATCATTAGGGATAAATTCATTGATTATATATAGCATCTAGTGAAGAGAACTAGAGGCCAAGAGTTGCTAAGGACCTTCAATTCTATGATCGTGTTGAACTTGTTCTTAGAGCAATCAACTCCCTAGAAAGTTATCGCTCGAAGTCACGTTAACAAGGTCTAGAAGATCGCTAAAGAATTCCTTGATCATGCAACCATTTACGTCGTCGATGCCACAACCTCCAAAGCACTCTTTTGAAAGATATTCGAGCCTGCTTTGAACCATCTATTGGAAACTTTAAATGAGAAAACCATCGAAATGCTAACATCATACTAGAAAAGTCATCTAATCACTTATAATCATTATTTCATCGAAAATCTTTAAAAGCTTCGTAGCGAACGCTACCAAAACGAGTATTCCAAGATCATAAAACAATTCTTTGGTGTCTCTTCCCTTGAAAGATCCCATTATTGTGGCGACAATCATAATTTCTACCAACTCGTCATTGCTTTGATGCAACGCACAGAATCAAACATGAATCGCTTTGTCTATTCCGAAGCTTTAAATTATATAAAGACTTATTACAAGGTCGACCTTCCATTTCTATTCTACTACTACTTCTGTTATCTCCTTGCTTACCCCATCGTGTGATTATAGGTTGCTTTGAAACGCTTCATCAACGACATCGCCATCGAAGTAATTGAAGCAAAGCTTATCTCTTCCCTCGACGATATCTTCACTCCCATAGTTGTCTCGATTATGTTCGCCAATCTTGTGACGAACATGATTGATGAATTCGAGAAGAACTATACTTAACGTGAACAACTAACCAAGCAACTTAACGTTCTCACGAAAGACTTTGATACCTATAAGCGCTTCATCGACCTTAGACTGCTTAGTAAGACAAGCCTCTACTTGTTCTATTTTAGCAATTGCTTAAATCTCGAGCAAATGCAAATGATGACGCAACTTAATCTAATCTTGAATGCAATAAAGACTTTGCAAGCGATAAGTCCATTAAGTTTAACGAAGGTTTTAAGCTTTCGTTTAAGAAAGACACTAGATCTTCGACGAATAAATCTACAAGACTTAGGCACCCAATCGTTGAAAGATTTGAATGCGTGATCGAAGCGAAAAATCTTGCTTTTGCATCAAATCTAGTCCTCGAAGCTCTAGATAGTAAGTTTGTCACATTAGAGTTAAGCTCGTCCAAGAAGCTCAAGAAGAAGTCAAAAATGTTTGCAAAATAGATTGTCTTTGAATAGAATTAGTTCTCGTTTTCCAATCTTAGACTTGAATTGCAAGAACAAGGGCGAGACATAAGGCCGGAACGATGGAACATGATAACTGGACATGAAGTGGCTGTGATGGACCCGCTTTAGGCACCCACTTCGTAATCGTGCATCAGTCACTCCATTTCACGAAATCGTGTCCCACGCCATGAGCACCTTCCTTGCCAATGCTATCGCAAATCTCCATTCATGCTCGTCGCCTACTTTCGCCATCTCGGATCTTGCAACGACATTTTAGTGTAGACATGATTGATGCAATTCTAGCCTAAGCGACTTCGCCATCGTTGCTAACTTTGGCCGATCTATTTGTAGGCATCATCGACGTATAGGTTGAAACTTATCGATGCTTGACTTCAATAATATCTCCTTTCCCCTTCCCGAGCTATATAACACCGTTCAAGGTCAAGGAATTGTCGCTTCATCTCCGTGACTTTGCGCCAAAGACCTGTTCCGCCAACATATCTCGCCAAACGCGGGCCTCATTACGCTCGCTTGGTCTCATCTCTGGTCTCTGCATCGTACAAGAAAGAGCAAATTTGTCCAAATGCAATCGGAACGAATGTCATGTACAATTTGCCCTGCCATCCAACTGCAGGAAAAAGGCGTTGGGAAGCCACACCACCTGAAGCTCCAAGTCCGAGAAAAGGGGCGAAAATTGCCAAGGACGAGGCGGAAGAAGTGACAAGATCCGAGGCACAGGATCTATTATCGCGGTGACTGTCCATGGACATCAGGATACCGAGTACAGACGTCAAGGATGCTTAGCGAAGGCAATCATGTCTAGTGAGATGATGAAAAGGCGGAAGAAGGCGAAGAAGAGGCAGAGAAGCAGGCTCGAGGCGTCGCCGATCATTAGACGGAAAAGACCGTGAGATTGGATTAAACGGCGACAAGGGCGTGGGTGGAACACGTCTATTGCAAACGAGCGAAAAATGTGCTGCTGCAATGCATACTGACTATCGAAGGAGCACTCCCAGTCATGCTGGTCAAGCGATGGAGGCATGAGCATAATCATTGAGGTGCTAGTTTAGACGAGTTATTAGCTTTTGATAAGAAGTACACTCAAGAACTTGTTTTGCTTCGCCATCTTCAAGGGATATCTTTCGCCTGGATTTTCTTCCATATACACCATCAACTCTCTTCTCGATCGAAAATGGTGCGGGATGCTTCCAGCTTTTTTGGCATCAAGGAAATGATAGATGTTGATGTTCACGCCTTTGAGTGCCTAATGAATGGAAGGACACGTTAGCATGGATACGACCACGCGGATCCCGTCGAGCGCATCGTTGCAAGGGCTGCACCTTTTTGCATTGGTTGATTGATGATGGTACGAGATTGACTCCGCAATCCTAGCAAAGCGCTTGCCACCTCTCCGTGACGCGGGCGTCGCTCCCGTAATGTGATGCAAATTCCGTGCCAGCCCTTCGGACTTTTGCTTCCTTACTAGTTCCTCTCTCTAGGTCGAGACTTTGAAGGCTGCGCAGCATAGTGGAAAAATCTTCGTTATTCGTGCTATATTGAGCTTCAACACGACTTTCCATCCCGTCGATATTGTAACCGACAGGAACCTTTGATCCGAAACATTGATTCCAAGCCTTCTCGAATATCCTGCTGTTTGACCCCTGTTTCCATCTACGAATTTTTGCTAAGCGACGAAATTCGATGTTGAGCGTAGGGCGAGGGTCGAAATCAAAATTATATTGTTGGAAGAAGGCCGACCTTGCCGAGGCTAACATAGGTGTCATCACAAATATGGTATGTTCGTGGGGAACTAGGTTTTCGGACTTCTTGTGGCCTCGAACACTGACTCTTCTTCTCGATACGGGAGAGCCGAGAGTAAGAAGGTCAGCGGAACCCCTGCCCGACACGGTCGAAACAAGCGTTCCAGTTTCTATGGCGAAGTAACAATGAAGATCAGTCTCGCGCGGAAGAGATATATTGCCAGAGACGTTCATCCCAGGAAGAAAGGCCCACACAATTGACCACATAAGGTTTTTTTGTTCGACGAAATCAGGCTCCTCGTTATGGCTATCGGGTCCGAGCTCTGATCAGAAGCGGAATTGCAAAGAGAGAAAGTGGTGTACCCTTGATCGAGACGAAGCGCATGACTGACGGCATTACGAGGCATCCTGCGCCTCTGCTTCTCGTGGACGAGTGGCTGCTCGAACGCTGTAAATGTCAGAGCAAAGGCCTCAGGCCCTGGTAGATTTGCTTTCAAGGACGCTTGGAAAGTATCAAGCGCCAGTCTCGATTCATCGTGTCCCTTGAAGGGGTCAGGTAGATATGATATGGATGAATATTATAGCTCGGTCACTACCGGTTTGCTGGGAGCTTCAGCCAGGATAGCCGGTGTCGTAAACTCGGTCACCACTGTTACCAGAGTTTCGATACCCAACAAATCTACCACCAGTACCGCTGAATGCCATTAGTCCCGTGCGGCTCAGTGGGCTTTGTATGCAGCTCAAGCTGTAAGTACTGTACTGGAGATCGACAGGAACGACATACCTGCAAGCATCATCTGATTGACTATGCGCCGGACGTTCGTGCCACTTCAGTAATGAATTTCTTGAAAATCGACGACAGCAGCCGAATTTTCCCTTATAATATTCTTTCATCCTCGCTCGACGACTTTCTTGATTTCCTTTGTATCATAGAGTCCAGTATCAGTGGTGTAGACTTTGAGCATCACCGAGCCTTGCAGGGTGGCATGCGAAGAGCGCGCTATCCCATCCGGTGCCATGGTGTACTCCTAAGGGCTCACTATGTCAAAGGTTTGTCACTGTCTCCTCCGAGCTGTCTTGCTCGATGTCTTGATTGCGCAAGACAAACGTCCTGATGATGTGCCTTTTCGATCCAAAGTCTCCCTCGGTTATTCACTTCGTAAAGTCGTTCAAAGGTTTTCAAGGGTGCGCCAGGAGTCGTCGCACTATATGTTGCCAGTGAAAGAAGTAGTGTCTTGTGGAGCGTTATTCAACCATGTGGAAAAGACTGCTTAATCAGATACCCTTGCGCCTGTTTGATGCATACATAATACATGGGGGCGTGAAAGATGCTAGTACATCGAAGACCTCGCTTGCTGCTAACGAATATACTTGCATAAGCCAGATTACGACCGTCGCCATGAAGAGCATTTAACAGATCGTTCGAAGCACGCGTGAGCGAATATGGTTAGAAAAGCAATATAGCCTTATTAGAACCTTCGCAAATCTCAAGGACTCCGGAAGCATTCTTTTGAAGCACCTGTGGACAAACGAAGGAGGGCTTTGACTGCTGTAGTCTCCCAAAGCCTACGCTATAGTACATGCTGCAGCATTTGCAGTATAAAGCAAGTGTTTGCGAGATTCCTTGCCACCTAGGATCGCTTGATCGACTCAATTCCGAACTTCGTATATGGTTCTTGACTCCAGAGATTTGGAGATTGAGCCTGAAAGAACTAAGTCGCGGACAAGTCTACGATGCGCTCCGGTGCCGGCGTTTGATATCAGAACAAAGCTTCATGGTCCAAGCTCTGGAGCCTCTTCTCGCTCTTCGATCGTCATCTCTCGCTCATCCGGGCCACCTTGATCAGTTGTGGATTTGGATTGTACGGTGTCTCCAAGAACGCCCAAATGTGCGAAATGTAGCGATCGACTTGGGATAGATCGTTTGTGGCGTAAAACGAAACTTGGGACAGATGAAGAGACATCGGAAGCTTCCACTTGACGCTTGGGGCGGCCTCTCTTGCGTAACATGCAAATGAAGAGGGGACTCAACGTGGGAATGCAGGCACACACAATGCCCACGTTCAGCTCTACGACTGTCCAGATATCGATAGGCACCTCCTGCCCTTAAAGGATATAAGCTGATGGGGCTCCATATGGCCAGAAACAGGCAGAGACTTACAGGTCGGATCAAGATGCGTAAGCTGATGAATGATTACGCAACGATAGATACTGACGAAGCAGACACTGAAATGTGATTAGCAAGTCTTTCAGGAGCTTTGTAGAAAAGTTTTGCCTACAAGATGCCAACGCAGAAGATGCCCATGATCTGAACCTTCTCCTTGAAGGGTTTCCGGAGACGCGCAAGTGGAGGCAGGGGAAGGATCAGAATTATCAAGTCGGTCAGGACATTGACCGCTGCAAAGATAGTACTAGCAATACTCAACCCGAGGCAATGGTGCTTGACCGTAGGATCCCAATTTGACCTGAATGGAAGACACTGCAGGACGGCCCCAACGGCATTAGCCAGAGAGTAGCCGATCATAAAGGATGCAAGACCCCACAGGACCAGGACAAATCGCCGACTTATGGCGGAAAATATCCGATAGTAGAGTCGTATTATGGACAACTTGATAGACGCAATTGCAACATTGTAGAGTACTTCTGCGGCGATGACTGACTGGAAACGTACGATAAGTCAGTGCGCTCGTCCGGGCTTGCATTAATATGCCGTACCTTTGTGAAGCGGGCTATGTCGGGTGCAAGTATTGAATGCCTGCCGTTCCCACCGCCCAGGCCTGTTCACAGAATCAATAAATCTGGTTCAAGCCAACGACTGAACCGGAATCCCCACTTATCAGTTCACAAGACCCGAAACCACCGGTCAGGATCTGATGATGCAGCGGGTCAGTGGCGGGCTTCGCGTCTGCTGAGCGAGGCGGACCTACCAGGCCGGCCAAAATGAGCCAGTCATCTGCTTCGTACTTGATCCTCTTGATTCTGCGGCAGGTAAACCTCAGGGCGACAGCGATGGCGGCGAGGGAGAAGCATGCTGCGTTTACAGCTATCACGCTCGGCACGCCGTTGTCATTGATGTGGTCCTCCTGATAACGGATCTCAGCCGACGTGAGCACCGTAGCCATGGTATCAGGATCGATTTGCCGTCAAGCTGCTGGAGGATTGTTGGGGATCCTCAGAAGATCAGACTTCACGAAGATGGAATCATTGTCTCCCAGACACCGTGGCTCCTATAGAAGGACTGAAGGGAGCTATGGTCTCAGAGCAGTGTTTCGATAATCTCAGGTCGCTGAAGGATGATACCTGAGAAAAGAAAACCTCCTTTTCAAAACCCAAATTCGCAGTCTGATTTCTCTCTGTTATCGAAATGTCGCACTTGAAGAGGCATGACAGATTAAGTCCGTAGTTGGACATAACCACCCTTATGTGACAGGAATCAGAGTGTTCGTTTTCAGTTAGATTCGTGTTCTAAGACGGCCCTTTGACTTCTGTGTGAGCGGGCCTGGCGGCGTAGGATAACTAGGGAGGTCCAGGAGGATATGTTTGAGATGCATCAGTTATAGTACACGCTTGTTTATAATGCATCACCCCCGAAAACCCTGGTTTTGGCACAGAGGATATGTTTATGATGCATCAGTTATAGTATGCGCTTGTTTAAGATGCATCACCACCCTAATGCAGGCGGTAATGCATCGAAAACAGCACTATCTACGCCTCGTTATCTTGCAGTTTATTCTTCATCTCGTTTACCGTTTATATTATCGCCGCTCTTTTTGCAGTTATCGCCGTCTTTTTGCAGTCGTTCTCTTTGCAGTTATTGTCGCTTCTTTGCAGTCGTTGTCGTCTCGATCTCGCGAAAATATCTCCGCATCTACCGTTTCTGATTCTTCTAGTAGAAATTTATTATATGTTTCAGAAAGATCTCGCGATACAGACAGAATCTTATATTGTAATCTTTTTTGCCGCAGCAAGAACAGTTCTGAGTAGAGTTCTCGCGAACGGGATTGAATTGTTTTTTCGAAAAATTTCTATTGAACGCCGTTGTCTCGAATCGCTTTATCTGCTATCGGTTTTTCTGCGTATATGCTTTAGACAACAATAGAGTATCGTTTGTAGTCAGATTGTTAATTCTAATCGATTTAATAATTTGTTTGTAAACAAGTTGTTACGCTTTCTGTCTTCAGAGCTATAAAATATGCAGCAAGTAGTTGCAAAAAGTAATATTTATTAAGACAAGATTGTAATTATATAGTAGTTGTATATTCTGCCAGCGTCCGCAGTCGCAATAGTCAGAGTAGCAATTGTCAGAATTAAAAAAACAGATATAGATTCTGCAACAATTACTGTTGTATTGTAAATTTGTAATACGATCTTCTATTCAGTCTGAGCAATCGGCAACTATCTTGATATTGCAATAACAATCAAAGACTTGATTCTGCGTCAAAAAACTTTCGGCAAAAAATATAAAAAAACTTTTGACATTGCTTATTGTACAGAGCTCTCGAGTTTTCTGATAACGCTTGTGTTTTTGTTCTGCAACTATATATTACAAATTGTTTAATATCTAAATAAGAAAGAGACATCTGATCTCGCGCAGTCAGAAGTTGTTCGATTCTGCAATACTAGAAAAAATATAACTGTATTGACAGTCAGAAAAGTTTTGTCTGACAAATTTATAAAAGAGAAAGTCTAGTAGATAGATTTTCGCAATCTAATTTGAGTAGATATATATTAGTAAATGCAGTTGTTCGCGGAATGCAGTCGATAGAGCAAAAAAACAAGCAACTGTCGATATTGATACAGATTAAAAGTGGTAGAAAAGATCTGCAAAAGATAGTAGTTTTTGCAGAAAATATAAAAAATTGAAAATAAACAAAAATTTGTTTATAAGATCGATTCTGACTGATTCTCGATCCGCGTTATAATACGCGGACCGAGATTATATGTTTATAAAAAACAAGTTTTTGATAGCAAATTACGCAACATTATCAGCAAAAATCTTTTTCCGGACGACGCTAATAAAAAAACAACAATTTATATATAAAAAGATAAAATTTATCGCAAAATAGTATCAATTTACAGAATTACTTTTCTCAAATATCTCTTTTATATCTCTACTTACTGCCGTATCGATATTTGTATAAACTAATTGTTTTACTATTTTTGCGCAATTCTTATCGAACTTCTTTTTTATATTTCTGACTAGATATTAGACGCAAAAAGTACAAAAAACAGCAAAAAATATATTGTCGACAGCTCTGTATTCTTTGGTACAATCGGAAATAATAGTTAAACAATACTGATTTTTATATATATAAGATTGATTGAGCTCCGAATAGACTCTATTCAATTGCTGAAAAAACTATTGTCAGATATTTTCAGTTTCGAACTCTACTAAAATTTAATACAGCAGAAAGCAATAGCTGTTACTGTTACAATCAGTTGTTGCAAACAAAATTATAGCGAAACAGTTTCTGGCATAGATTCTATCGATTGCAATAAACGGCAGAGTAAATTGATTTTGATAAATTTCGATTTCAGAACTAATAAATATACGCTGAAAGTGTTGTCTATTTTTATTATTAATATAGCAGATCTCTGTTATTGTTTGATCTAATTTATCGAAGAGCGCAAATTCAAGAACGCAGCAACAATAATTTTTAATCTATTTAAAATTGCTGTCTATCTGTTTGTTACAAGTCTAGCGATATATAAAATACGCAGAAGAGTAGAATCAAGCACAAATATTCGCATATGTTCTATCAGCTCTATCAGAAAAGCAAAAAGAGATTGCTTTTTCTGTTTTTTCAGAAAAGCAGAGATAGTATTGTTTTATAGTTCTATCAGAAAAGTTAGAAAAGCAGAAACAATTTTATAAATATATAGATCTTCTAGAATACAACTTTCTTATAGATTGTGTTCAACTTATCTATCAAATTACTTTCTATTATTGATACAAGCTGCAAACTCTTGTTATCAAATAATTGCTTGTATTGTCTGAAAACGTCTACAGATCTTTTTAAAAGTATCAATCTATTCTGATACTCTAGTTGTTTAAATAGCAGTATAATACTTTAAATATTCTAAAAATATCTGTATTAGATTAACGCGTCTCTATCTCGAGCACTAGTTTATCAGTATTATATTAACTATCGATTATAGAAAACAACAAGATCAGAATTAACAAATTCGATATCTACTATAAAAATTGTATCGATCTGAAAAACTGATTTATACAGATAAATATCTATTTTATTTTCTATTCTGTTTCAGCAAATCAGAAAACAATTTTTGTATCAATATTTTTCAGAGAAAGAATTTAATATTGATTCAAATTAAATTTATAAAAGTATCTGAAAAACTATAACAAAAATCTTTGTGCAATATTTACGAATTTCGACAACTTCAAAAAAGAGCTTCGAAGAATTTTTGAAATATTTAACAAAAAACAAATTGCGAAAAAAATAATTCAGTATCTAATTTAATAAATTTCTGCAGCAAACTATGCAGCTAGATTCTAGAAATATATCAATCTAATCGAGTAAAACAATATTGTATTTATAACAATATTTCGACAAGATTTAAAGAACAATCTAAAAGACAAAATTATATATAATAGAAGAAGTATCAGCAATATATTCGATTTTATCGAAATAACTATCGATCTCGACAACAAACTGTATAAAAAAACTATAAAAAAAAATACAATCAATTTTAAGAAAAAGCAAAAATCTTTTTTAAATCAGCAATTAAATATTAATAGAAAAAATTTTGTTCTAATCAGAAATACAGTAATTCCGACTATTGTAAATCTGTATCTATAAAACTGAATTTTACTCAGCAATATAAAAAGAAGAACTCTAGAAAAAAGCAAGATAACAGAAATTCGAAAATATACTATTTATATAGCAAACCGAATTACTTCGCAAGAGATTGTCGATTACAAAATTTGATAAATTGTCGACAGATTAATACTATATTAAAAAAGATATTTAATAGTTAGAACAATATCAGAAAACAAATCGATACAAAAACAAATATTTCTGAAACTGAATCGAACAACAATTACTATCTGATAAAAAATCCAGATCAGTTATAGAAAGTTCTAAATAGAATATTATCAGACAAGATATTTGTATCTATATAGAAAATTAATTAAATATTTAATAAAACTATAAAAATACAACAATCAGAAACACTATATTTTTACTCAGTAACAGATTCAGACAACAAATATAATTGAAAAAACTTTTACAAATATCTAAACAATATTACAGAATATCTCGAGACTTTAGTTAGTTTATCGAAAAAACAATAGATTAATTAAACTGTAAATAAATGCAAGAAAGCGCTAGAAAACGACACTACTATCAAAAAAGAAATTTTCGATAAAATCGAACAACAGCTGAGCAGTATAAATCTATTCCGAGAGAAAATAGAGAAAGCAAAAAAATATACAATACTCAGTTAAACAAAATACTATAACAACTTATACTGAATTTATCTAGAAGACAAAAAAAAATCTGAATAATTTTTTAGAAAACTATCTATTTTTAAACAACAACAGAAAAAAGTTCAGCGCAAACAGATATTTAAAGCAGAGATTGCAGTACAAAAACAGAGAAAAGTTTAAATTTTTTGATAAAAAATATATCAGAGAAATACAATATATTAGTTTAACAGCAGCAACTAAATTTAACAGTATATGCACAATATTTTATTATATCAGTTAAAATTAATAGCTGTCAATTTACTGCAATAGTCGATTCTGATACAACAGATAATTTTATAGTCAGAACTTTTGTTAAAAAAAAAGTATTCTATTTAAAAAAAGTCTGATATATACAATTTAGTAGTTGTAGATAGAAATCTATTATCCGACAGAAATAAAAAAATAAATAAAAAAACAAAATTACTACCGATAGCTATTCAGCAATATTACAAGAAACTAATTTTTAATATAGTAAAAATAGTTATTTACAATATTGTTCTAGAAATATTTTGATTAAAGCAGTACAATTCAGAAGTCGACTGAAATACAAAAGTATTTAGATTTATACAATATAATTATATAATTTATATTTAATCTATATATCGGCAGCATTCGATAGTAGATAAAAAAACAAATTGAAAACTAATTACAAACAGCAAACTTGTATTTTTGCAAAAAAACAATTTAACAAAATCCGACTCGACAGATACTGACAGAGATTAGTTAAATTACAAAATCAGAATAAATAAAGAAAATTACAAATTTTTTGAAAATTTTGAACTATTTGATACAGCAAAGAAATCGCTAAAATATATATTACAAATATACAACAGTTAAAAGTATCTGTTTTAAAAAAAGAAAACAACAGAGACTCTCTCTAAATATCAATTGTAAAATTACAAAATCAGACTTAAATCAGACAAACAGTTTATATTTGAATCTATATATATTTTATTCGAAAAAAAACTCGAAGTACTTCGCGAATATCTGACAGAAAATTAAAAAAAAAAATTATTAAAAAATCTTAATTACAGACAGAATATCCGATTTTTTTTGTATTAAAAAAGAATAGAATTCTCTGTCTATATATCAATTACTGAAAGTTAAATAATATTACAATTAAGAATCGATACTTACTATTCAATATCAGCAAGCTTCAGAATCGATTATTCGGAGCAAAATACTTTATTAAACTAGATTTACAAGAAATATACAATCAGATTAGAATAAAGACAGAGAAAAAATAAAAAACAGTTTTCTATATACAATATAGATTATACAAATATACAATAATACTATTCGAATTTACAAACGTTCCGGCAATATATCAGAAAATAATTAATAATATACTACAACAATATCTGAATCGATTTGTTATAGTATATTTGAACAATATTATAATTTACTCAAAAATCTTGAAAAAATATATTAGCTATATTTTCAAAATATTGAAATATCTAAATATAAGAAACTTATATTTTAAGTCAGAGAAATACAAATTTTATCGAGAGAAAATTAATTTTCTCGAATTTGTTGTTAAACAACACAAAATATATATAGATTTCGAGAAGCTACAAACAGTTAGAAAATAAAAACTATCAACAAATATTAAAAAAGTACAATTCTTTCTAGATTTTATAAACTACAATAAAAAATTTATTAAAAACTATTTAGCAAACACAATATTACTGACAAATTTTACAAAAAAGAATACACTATAGTTATAAAAATTTGCAGAAGAAAAATTATTTCAGAATCTTAAACTAGAATATTTAAAAAAATTAGTATTAAAAATATACAATTTGCAATTGCTAAACAGAATTGAAATCGACGTATCAGATTTAGCTATCGATATATATTTTAGTTAAAAATATAAAAATATATAGTATTCAGTAATATATTTCTCGAGAAAATTCTTGTCAGTCGAACAGAACTATAATATTTACAATAAAAAACTACTTGCTATAGTAGTTTTTTTGAAATTATAGAGAGTATATACAGAAAAATTATTAGAACTTACAATTTTTACAGACTACAAAAATTTTGTACATTTTACTACTACTAAGCAGCTTAACAGAAGATAAATACAATAGTCAGAAAAACTTAAACAGTACAAGTTTAAAATATAGTATATTTCAGACAAAAATAATAGCAGAGCAGACATACTTAGCAGAAAAAATAATTATATAGAAATAAAAAAATTGTTTAATTACAGTATATTTAAAATTAACAAGAACAGATTACTATTAGCAAACAAATACAAACTGAATATTATACTACAAATATTTCGAGACAATACAGAAGAGTTTTTAATAAAAAAAAGAAAATTTCAGATATCTATCGACAAAATTGACAAATATATAAAAAAGTATTATAACAGATTACTGCAAGAGCATTCAGAAGTAACAAAATTTTTTCAGCTTTTATATTAGTATTGTCAGTTTTTACAGATAAAACAAGCTGTCGAGACATATATCAAACAATATTTTAGTTGTTAGCAGAACAAATATAGTACGCACGCAAACTATAGCAAAATTCAATATTAGAAACTATCTGAATCGCTATAAGATAAAATTACGATAGATTTTATTATCAAATTGTCGAAATCGACAAATTCAGCAACTGAAAACAGATATAATTCGATACTGATAATAGTTAATAAACTTATTAAATACTTATATATTATCGCATGCAAAGAGAAGTTTATTGCAGAACAACTGAAATATATTATATTGAACCGACTTATACAATATTACAGTATACTTAAGAAACTAATCAGTAACAGAAACAAGCTTTTTATATCTAACTATTGAAAAACGCTTTTCTTAATATTAGATACAAGATTTCGAATATCTACTGTTTACTATTCGATTACAAATAGCTAGACAGAACAAACAAATTAGAGTCTTAAACAATATCTAAAATACTATATTAACAATATTTACAGCAATTAAATATTACTTCTATCTATAGTATAACTGATATTTAATACAAAGATTTCGAATATTACTAAAATAACTTTATTCTTTGTTAACTATAGCAAAAAATTAAATTTTTTCAAAAAAAAGCACATATATCTGTCTGCGCAGTCAGCTATCGAAAAAATAGTAACACTGAAAAAGATATACAACAATATCTCAAAAATGCAAGAAAAATCGGCCAGATATCAAAATAAAAAACAAAAAACAGTATTTCAGTTAAAAAAGAGAAATAAAATATATTTTTTTACAAAAAATTTTAGAACAAAAAAATCAAACAAAAAATTGAACTATATTAAAATCGGATCGTTTTTTGTCAAAAAAACTAAGAGATTAGTTAACTACAAACTCGACTTATTCAAAAATATCAGAGTATTTTCAGTATTTTATATATTATTGTTGAAACTAGCAGATTCAACTACATTTTTACAGAATATTTTTTATTTCTATTAATAGAAAAAAGAACAGTTTAAAATCGAAAAAATTCTACAACAGAAAAGTCAGAAATATCTTGTCAAGTAAAAGAAATACTCTATCTCTGAAAACACTTGAAAATCTATTAAAAATTTAAAGCACTGCCAATATTGTCTGCAGCAATTCTATCAAAAAAAATTAACAAAATAAACAATTATTTTTTTATAATATTAAGAAAAACAATCTGTTCTGAGACAATATCGATCAGAAACTCAGAAAACAGTTCGAATACTAGTTTTTCAGCTAATAAAACAAGCTTTTTCAGATTTTGAAGCTTTCTATTTACTATTGTTTGTTGCTTATTCTTTACGTATTTTAATTGCAACAGCAAGCAATTTTCTTTTGTCTGTATTTTACAACATTTTATTACAGTATTACAAAGCTGCTGCTTGAGCGCTTTTTGTTGCGCTTCGAGACAGCGCTAGCGCGCAGTATTCAGAGAAATCAGATTACAAAAACAATTTTTCTTTATATATTCTATATATTTATCAGAATCTTCTTGAATCCGACACAACTTACTCAGACAATTGCAACAACAGCAGAAACGTATTCTATCGATAGAAATATCGAATTCTGTTAGTTGAATAAAACAGCAATTATAGAAAAAAGATTTGTTTTTCGATATTGTGCGAAACTTGTTTTCGGAACAAAAATATAAAAAAAAGAGAGATATATTACGAGTCTAGCGGTATATAGAATACACAGAAAAATAGAATCAAGCACAAATATTTGTATATACTCTATCAGCTCTATTAGAAGAGCAAAAAAAGATTGCTTTTTCTGCTTTCTCAGAAGAGCAGAGATAGTATTGTTCTATAATTCTATTAGAAAAATCAGAAAAGCAGAAACAATCTTATAAGTATATAGATTTTCTAGAACACAATTTTTTTATAGATTGTGTTCAATTTATCTATTAAGTTACTCTCTATTATTAATACAAGCTGCAAATTCTTGTTATCAAGTAATTGCTTGCATTGTCTGAAGATATCTACAGATCTCTCCAAAAGTACCAATCTATTCTGATACTCTAGTCGCCTAGATAGCAGCGTAACACTGTTCTGTCTGAGTTCTGATAATTTCGGTTTTTGCTCTAGATACTGCTTGTTTTTAAACAAATATATCGAATTGCTGTTGCAATTGATTCTGAATTGCAGTAACAGACGTTATAATACTTATATCTATAATTCTTGAAATAGCGTCGACAAGTCAGACACGCGTAGAGATTATCTGTTTCTGACAAGACTGATTTTCAAAACAGATATATTAATTAACTATTTTAGTAACGCGAGCTTCGTTCTGATAGCTGATATAGTGTATATTTATAACAAACAAACAGATCGCAGTACTTCTATATCTAAAACAAATTTGCGTGCAATCAGAAAAAACTATCTGAAGTATCTATTTCTTGCGAACAGATATATCGACAACAGCATTTTTAAAAACAGTCAGCGTTGGAAACTTCTGACCGATCTGAATAGAATTCGAAGAGATAATCTCGCGAACAGACAATAAAACTGTGCAAAACATAGTGCAAAAAACGGTAGATTAAAAACTAAAAAAGTCAAGATACAGACAATTTAAACAGATTTCTCAGAGATTTTTTCAAAAGTTTTTCTGATAAATTCTGCGTGTTTAAATAACGATGTTTCGAGATACTAATTGAAGTTTGAATTAGAGCTTTGTAACAATCTATTTAAATTCAAATTTGATTCGAAAAAGACTTCAGAGAAGATCTCCGACTACTATTTTTGCGTATCGATTTTGTTTTTATTTTACTACTACTATTGATTCAGAACTTGAAGATAACATCTATATATACTACTGAAAGCTACTGTGTGTTTTCCGACCGTTTCTGGCTGCAAAATGCAGTAGACGAGATTGTTGTTGCAAAGTCAACAAGTTAACAGAGCGCGAAATCTGTCGATTTTCTCAACATCTATATTGTCAGACTCTTGATTGAGTATCGGAACAGCAGAATCAGCAGATCTATATATACTAACAGAGCTGACAATAGTATTATTGATTGGGCTTGCAGACGATAAAATTTGAAGCAATCGGCACAACTACAGCTATCGTTTTTGCGACCGCAGCAGTCTAGACAGTGAGAATACACAAAATTGCAAGCGAGATGCAGTATTCTGTTTATTAGCTATAGGCGGGTGGCTCTAGATAGTGCTGTTTTCGATGCATTACCGTCTGCATTAGGGTGGTGATGCATCTTAAACAAGCGCATACTATAACTGATGCATTATAAACATATCCTCTTTGGCACATCGCGTAGGCCCAGTTTATCCAGCTTTTAGGACTACTAACTCTTATCGTCGCAAAATTTTGTTTTCTTCGTTCTTCTTGTTGTCGTTGACAAGATTTGACGAATAGCATTGTGCGATGTTATCGCATATAAGATTATTGCTTGACACAAAATCAATATATACGCTAACAAGATCTTATTAGACGTAAATTGCAACAAGATACTTGCGATAAAAAACAACAACGTCTAACAACGCCTGGTAAGCTTTGCGAACGACAGCAGCCAACATTGAGAAGCTAGATAAACTGGGCCTGCACGATGTGCCAAAACCAGGGTTTTCGGGGGTGATGCATTATAAACAAGCGTGTACTATAACTGATGCATTTTAAACATATCCTCGAGGTCCAGGCTTGCCACTAGCCAGAACGGTAAGTGTGCTAGCGTGTGGCAGGATTGGCGTTCTGTAGCTTGCTCTATGCGTACCAATCAAGGAGCCCCAATCTCGCCGCCGTAACCTGTTCCTCGCTTGGCTCATGTCATAACCATTTCGACGGTCCTCTGCTGCAGTGTTTGAAGGTCTGGCGTCCAGTAGCTCGCCACGATTTGTGTCCGTTATTGTCAAAGCGTTATACAATGATTGGAGGAATACCGAAATCAGCCGCGATCAGATCTCGGGGTCCACGACTCCTCTCGGAGAATTATCACTCTAGGTGCATGATGCACACTACCGCTATGTCCCTCTGTTGACAACGTCCGTTCATTCGGAATTTTCCACCACGTCGCGTTCTACGCCTGTTTGTGACTCTGGCGACTGTGCCCCGACGAAGGTCTGCCTGCGGTATGGTCTCCACCAGTCTGTCAAGCTTGAGCCATACCCAAAATACGGAAGATGTCGGGATTGCACCCATCGCGCTGCGTCTCCGATTGCATCCGGCTCACAACCGTCATCGATACCTACGAGCTTGTCTCCGAAACAGACAGTCAGCTCTCTCTTACGGAGAAGGTTGGTGCTTGCTGGTTGAACAGGTGCAACCTCCGAACTCTGCTGGGAAGCTACATGTTCCTCAGCATTGTTCATGGACTTGCAAAAACCATCGAAGGACCCCGTGTCTGGGAGCTTGCGGCAAAGGCGTTCCCAAGTCCTGTGTTCTATCCAATTGAGTCTCCTCTGGTATTTAGCTAGGTAAGTCATCTCCTTCTGCGTTATCCATATAGATCGATGGTAGTCTTCTCCGGACACCGTTGCAATGTACACGAAGGGAGAACGGCAGCGCTGCGCATGCTCGAATAATCTTGCTTTGATAGGCTCCAGCTCCTCGAACAGATCTAGCATCTCGTAGTCGAGCCACTTGCGGCTGGCGATCACGGCGTCAGCATACATTCCCCTGCTGGTCAATTTGAGCTTGCTCAGTGTACGCTGGCCCAACCTGACTTTGGTTGTGATAAACATTGCTTTAGCATGGCAAGAGTTATTCAAAGCGGCATTGAACTCCCCAGCTGGATATGTCGTGTGCAGAGCATGAACTAAGATTTGCTCGCGGAGCTCGAAAGGAAGATCGTTGAAGGTAAGCATGATGCTCGATTAGTTAATGTATCGTGTATATCGTAAACAATTCTTGTTTAATCAAGGAACCAGAATGCCAGCATGCTGGAGTCAGATGGATGTAAGATGTAGACCCTGGAGATTTATTCATCTGCTATGCGCCTTCCCATTATAGAGATACTTGCTCAATTATCAAGTATTAGTCATGTTGATGCTGGGCAGTACTTGTTGGTCACAAATTGGACCCACGGGGCATCAAGTTGTTGGGCTGCGCGAATTCCTATGACTTTTCAGAGGATGACATCGACACGGCGTGCAACAGTCTTGAATGGAAGGCAAGCCTGCTTTCATTCGGAAATTCGCTTAAGCATGATTTCACAGAGCTGGTCTCCGCTCTTGTCAACATTTGGTTGAATTGGTCCAACAAAATAACTGGTCGTGGGAGTCGGAAGGGGTTTGGGATAATTGACTGATGTAAGTATTTTCGCTAGTCTGGTAGTCACGTGACGTCAGGGGTTTCTCGACGGAGCTATAGGCTGACTCAGAGGCCATGGCAGAAGCCAAGGCTGTGTACAAGCTGGCTCGCCCTGTATTTAGAGTCACATGCGTTGTTTACCATGCAGTCAAGAGGTTGATTTCCTATCAGTGGACCCGGATTGGGTGTATCTCTCAATGGAGCCTCGTGAAGCTGTCTCTCAGCGCTTGAGTGTTGTTTATGGAGAAGAACCTATGGACTACGTCAAAGAGCGAGTATGATACGACAATCATTGATAGATATGAAGAAGTTTGCAGGTTTGATTTAAGATTAGTCTATCTAGAAGAAAAGCTAGCTGTGGTGGGGTAGGGAGCCATGTGGTGCGTCCTTAACAATTAGAGGCAAAAAGTGGTCTTGACCTTCGGAGACTTGATAAAGTCTTACCAGATCAATGTAATATGCAGAAACTTGATAAGGGTTCTGAGGCATTGTCGCTGGAGTGGTCCAGCTCCAGTGAGATAAGGCCTCTGAGGAATGCATTACTATGCCAACGTGAAAAGGGATAAGTGTGGGCTATGCTTGCTAAGGGCTTTGCAGCGCAAAAGAAGGGTGATGATGCTAAGCCAAGGATAAAAGGTTTCCTGTGTGTTCGAGTATCGCACGCGAGAGAAGAAGCTCAAAGCAGATGCTGAGCCGCGCGCAAGTTTTGTGAAAAGCGAAAGCAATAAGGAAACGAGAGAAACCGCCTCTTTTTCCGCCAAGCATGCAATAGCCCACCGGTCACCACGCCAGGTTGTTGTTATGCATCGTTTGTCTCGGATTCGTTGTTCGTGTCATCAGCGATATCACCGTTCGTGTCATCAGCGATATCACCGTTCGTGTCATCTGCGATATCGTCGTTATCGGTGTATGGTTCGACCTGTACGATCGCGCAAATCTGGTTTGCCGGAATATTACCGTCCCGACAATAGTCTCTGAGACCGTACTCCCCAAAGCTTCTAACTAGGCGCCTGATGCTCGGCAAGTATTTCGAGACGAACTGAAGAAACTGGCGATGAATGTCGATCCAGGAATTGGAGACGGCGTATCCTCCGACACCTGTCTCATGTCAGTTGAGTAGGACACAGCGTCTCGACGAGGTGGAAAGGTCAAGGGTTCCTACCTGCAGCAATCAAGACCAGTGCAATGCCAGTGCCATCGAACCACTTTGCTACCTCTAGCCACTTTCGGCCCTGCTGGTATTCCATCTTGTACTTGTGCACCAGTTGATCCTTAAGCTCCTTAGAATCGTCACCAGCCTTTTCAGAGGCCAATTGCTCCAGCGTTTGGATGTGACTGACTCCCCCTTTCTCCGATGTGATTGCAGCCACAACGGCAAAGAACCTCATCTGGCCATAGGCCCGATGAATTTTGGCATTGACGGTAACCTTGTCAATCTCCATCAGGGCGTCAATAATCTGATGCGGGTCTTCCATTTCGATCGTTAGGGGTATTGTATCACCTTTCGAAAGGCGACTAGTGAGGTACGCGACAAGCTTTGCTTTGACTACAATGAAGTCCAGCTTCGTACAGACTTCGAAGATGCGGGCCAGGTCGCTCTTGGAGCGCGTACGACAGACTCGGACCTCGTCGAAAAAGAGTCCACTGACCAGAGTCTGTATCTCCACAGTTCCCCGGGTAAGACCCAACTCGATACTCGTCTCTGAATGTTCTGCTGCTTGCATGTTTGGCACGTGCGTGTTCTCATCGTTCTGCATTGTGACGGTCTCTTCGTTGTTCTCTTCCTCGTCCTCGCTGTCGCTTGATAGTTCGGGTGTGCCTGGAAGATCCTGCCAAAGGTTTAGTACTATCTCCTTAGGAATGGAATCGATCTCTCATTTACCTTTGCACTAGGCTTCCCACCTAACACATGCTTAGCGAAAGGATTATCCATATCCGTCTTGTTTCTCTTCCGAGCTGGGTAATCTCCATATGGTTCATGCGTTGGTTTCTCATACACGATGTCCTCGCGCGCACGCTTCAATGCTGCCTCAGCCGTTCGAGAGGCGTCTTTAAGAATGGTTTTCATCTTCGCTGGTGCGTTATCTGCAAGAAAAAGGATGCATCCCTTAACTCGTATGTCTCTCGAGAGCCATCTGGCCGACGGCTCGGCGAGGGTTCTATACCCTTCTCCCATGTAGAACGCGATTTGGTCACGGATGCGCTTCTGTTCTTTGGTAGCCCGCATGATTAAGAAGGTGGCGATGGGTGTTGAGGAATGAGATATACTGCTGCAGTGAAAGTTGGGCGCAGTGGGTGGTCTTGTTGGGTTACAAAAAGTGCTGGAGGATGAGAAGCTTGACGCAGGCCTGTTTGTGGTAGCTGTCAAGAGGTTACTAAAAGTGGTTCTTTGACTTGTGTTCTGTCGGCTTGTTTTGGAGAGTGGTAATCCCGATAGAGAACAACGCTTTTGTGAATTTGACGATACCAGCGAGCTGGCGTGATAGGTAGAGAGTCGAGCAGGGTCTTTGAAGATGAAAGTGAGCTATTTGGCGCCTGGGATATAGTGAAGAGATAGCACACTGTGATGGTGCACAGCAGAAGCGGGTTTGAGTTGAAGAGTGATGCCACAGTTGATGGATCAAGCGTTGAAAGCTCGGGAAGGACAAGCAGAAGTGAAGTCGGGTAGAGTAGATGGGAGTGGGATAGTGAGTGGACTGACCTTAAAGAGCGCTGCAGAATGACTACTCCATGTGTAGCCCGATTGAGACTAAGAGTGGGTAGTGAGCTGTACTTCTGCACTACAATCCAGCAAGACACACTGTGAGTTCGCCTTCCACTGAGCCTGAAAATGAGAATCCAGTGAGAGTCTCAAGGTAGGATATGATAAAGAAGTCCGTCAAGTTCTGAGGGGTTTCGGGATATGGAGTAAAGGGATCCAAAGTCGAGTTTTGAATGGTAAATGACTTGCTAGAAACTTGTAGTGTTTGGTGATAGGTTCCAGTGAGGCAACGTCGGTGCAGAAGAAGAGTAGATGAAGTGCAGGAGTAGTTGCGAAATGAAAGAGCTGAGGCAGCTACTGCCTGTGGATGACTAGGAGAGGTAGGTGGAGCTTGGCCGATATGATGCAGGATGCTGTAAGTCGGAAATCAGAAGACCCGACTAAAACTCCTAAGTGCCAGACGCTGGCTAGTGCATAACCGTCTGCGTGGACAAGCAATGTAATATGGCGGCGGTCCTACGAATTGACGGGCCGTCGTGATAATCCTAAAAGGTATAAGGTGCTGTACCAGAGCTGCACTGTATGAATTGCGTGCAACGGTGAAACCCCTAAGCTCGGGCTGGCCAGATAGAAACTTAGAAGCTCTATCAATCAGCTCCAACAACGAGAGGTTAAGAACACCGAGTAGACGTACTGAAATCTCCACTAGAAGCAGCGCCCAGTATACAACCACCACTGGAGCTGTCCATCGCAGCAGTGGCATCATAAGCCATCTTCTTTCCTGAGTTTGACCTAGATCCGATAGACAGCTTTCGTCCAAGACGACAGGCATGACTCGATCTCCCAACTGTCAGCTGATGGCAGACGCAGGATCCGGCCATACAGCGAATCGAAACCGTAGAGACTGGCTTTCTGCGGTATGACAAGTCGACTTGCTCTGCCGTTAGCCAAGGTTGGGAAGGGTGGCCATCTCTATTGAAGGACAGGTCTTCCCAAGTAATCCGTGTATGGAAGTTTCTCTGCTGTCGGTAGCGACCTTAAGCTTTGTCAAAATATTTATCAAGACTTACCGCTGCCATACCATTCACATTAACGCCAAGCACGTCTGCCTAAACCCCGATACCTCCTAGCCCCCTTCAGGAAGAAGACGCAGGTTCAATCGAGTGAAGAGCCTCTTCACAAGCCGGGTCCCTCGCCAGAATTTTGTCTTAGCGGGCTTCCTGAAAAACGAATTGACGAGCCGCAGGTACCAGTGGATGGGACACGATTTACATCCTTGTGTCGGGCGAAGAGAGAAAAGCTGCATCGAAAAACAAGAGGTTGGTTGTCTCGGGGCGTTGGGCTTGGCTTGCGTAATGCTTTCGTGTGCCTACCTTAGATATGGTGTTGTTCGGTCGTAATAGGATCGTGCCGTAGAAGCAAAGGGCGTTGAGCCATGAGGTTCGAGGTTCTGTCCTCGTTTTCATGAAATCGATGAAATCTGCAAGGATCCTGGAGGGGGATGGCGGATAAACAGATAGGCGATGTCTTCTGCCGAGGTAGAAAATCTGCCAGGAAGGAGATGGATGAAAGCAGTAAGTCATAATCATGCTATTCCTCATCTATGCTGCAAGTAAAACAGAAGAAGCAAAGCTTCTCCGCAGCTCGGGAGATAAAGTACATAATACAGGTAAAGTTCTCTCTGGCAATAATAATGCAAAGAGTGGGTATCCCTGGAAGAAAGTTACCATCTACCCACGCTTAAAGACCGTTGCTGTGTGGGGCCGTTGACCCAAAGGTGCTCCTCTCCCATGCCCTCGCTTGTGTTCCGTTATCTCTTGCTTACAACTGAAGAGTGAAGTGCTAATACTAGAATGTTGAAGATATGATGGTCGTGCTTTCGCTGCATTCGATATCATCTCGCATGGTTTAGCCTTCGACTTCACCCCCGAATTGGCTGCCCTCCATGGCCTCCGTATCTTCCTCGCCGTCATCATCATCGTTGATATCAGCGGTGTTCATCAGTGAAGTAACCTGCTGGTCATTATCACCATCGGTGGCTTCTCGATCGTCGTACATCGTCGTTTCGGGGTCGTAGAGGGATTGAGGATCCGCATTCAGATAGTTGCGCAGGCGGTTGACACCATCGCCCGAAAATACACAGAAGACCGTGCGTTGATGGTCGGTAAACTCTTTAGAAAATCTGTCATTAACTATGCAATCAAAGGAGAGAGGAAATCCAAACATACCATCAGGTGCATCGCGGCAAAACTCATCAAGGTCATCTCTCATATAGAAAGCTGCAACACCCGTCAGGCTCAGGTGTGTGAGCTTCGGGCATTGATTCAACAGTGCGTGTATTCCCTAATTTGGTTCAGTGAGGGACAGCGACACTGATCTGGGCCACTCACTCCCAATGTCAAATGCAAACAATAGCTCAAGTGCACTCTCTCCAGTAGACTTGGTGCCGCAGGCTTAGCCGGCCGCTGCCTCGAGGCTTTTGCCAATGCGAATATGCTTCCATCAGAAATGGCGTGGCATTTAACCAGACCGATTCTCCTCAATTTTGGCAATTGAGCAAGCTGTGTAACACTGGCATCCGTGAGCCGTCCGCAGCATGCCAAGTCAATATACCGTATCCTATTGCATAGCTTGACCAGCTGGATGACTGCTTCGTCTGTGATGTTTCCACAATGGCCGAGGTGGATATAGTGGAGGTTTTTGCCCAGCTTTGTAATGGCGATGACTGCACGATCGGTGATCTCTCTGCATTTGGCCAGCACCAAGTTCCGAAGTCTTGGGGAGCTGTCAATGATCTTCTCAACAGCTTCGTCATGCAGCTGAACACAGCCTGTGAGATCGAGGATACGGAGACTCTCGAAAGTAAGAGTCTTGGGCAGCTCAAGGAAAGCGTGGTCTGTGATCAATACGCAGTGATTAACGCGCAGTTCGCGAAGCTGCCGGCCGTGTGCTAAAAGGTCGGTAATCGATCGATCGGTGACCAATCTGCAATTATGCAGGTCGATCTCGAGCATCGAGGGGCAACCCCTCGCGACCGCAACGATGGATTGATCCGTGACAAGGGTGCAATTGTTGAGTTTGAGCTGAACACGCTGTTAGCCGAGAACATCCAACAACACGGACAAGTCACATACTCTCTTCAGATACCGGCAGCTCTCGGCCATCGCCACCAATGATTCGTCTGTGACCCTCGAACAGTCTGTGATATTGAGTCCTTGGAGGCGCCCGCAATTCCTTGCAACGGCCAGAAGTGTGTGGTCTGTGATCGAGTCTAATCCTGTAACATCTAATGCCAAGAGGCTTCTGCTGCCGTCAATCAAGGTCATAACCCCCTGGTCTGTCAACTTCTTGCAGCCAGTGAGCGTCAACCTCTCTATCCTCTTGCACCATTGGAAAGGTATCACCGTTCCGTCGCTGACCTTGTCGGTGAGGCTCGAGAGGTTCAGTCGTTTGACGAGATCACTGTATGGGAAATAGCAATCCTGTTTTCCGACAGATGTGACGACGTTGGCCAAATTCTGCCATGTGTTGCATAGCGGGCGGTGCCAAAGAAGGTCCACGCTATTTTTTGCCCAGGTCTTCGAGACCAGCATGCAGTTTTTAAGGTCGACGCTCGCGCTCAGTTTTGCAAAGACGCCTATGAGTATCTCGGGAGGCAGCCTGCTAATGGGTGATAGTCGATATTGGCGCTCCAGGGCGGGCGACACGGCCATGTCTCGAAGCGAGAGGGCACCTATGGAGGATTGGGAGTCGTTACGGTGTTCTAGGAAGAAGTCGGTGTCGTCGTAGGCAGCTTGTTCCGGCGAACTAGCCGAAGAGGAAACTGAAGTGGACTCGCTGACTTCGAGCGTTGAGGGTCGAGGCCGGTCTGTGCGTGCCATCTCTGGCGTAAATGGTAGAGGATCCATGTTGCTTGGCAATTCCAATGTTTTATGTGCTGTGGTAAGGGCGATGGAAGGGCAAACACCGCCCTTAAAGGTTCGATTCTGGTATGACGTGGTATTGTCGTGTGCTTCTCGAAAGCTTTACCGTGGGACTGCCGAAGACCGCGTGGCAGAGAGCTTTGAGTTGACAGTGGCTTGGCCTAGAACTGTTGCAAGCGAGCTCTTGAGTTCATGCCAAAGACGTAATGTTGAAGTAGGTTTCGGAGGGTAGTCTCGGCGAAGGCCGAGAGGCTCTTTCTTCACGATGTTCGTAGAGCTGCTTCCCTAGAGCTTTCCCTGCCAGCCCTGTGACAGAGGTGCTTTGACCCTTCTTTACCCGATGGCTGTGGGTTGAGCTTGACCCGTCAAAGGTGTTTGAGGTGTAGGACAGCCGGCGCTTGCACAGGAACGGTTGGCTGGAGGCTTTCGCGACGGCGGAAGGATCATGGTGCCTAGGGCGGAACAGTCGCAGTGAGGTGATGAGACATAGGTGATGTAGGATATGGTGTTGAAGAGATGTCGAAGTAGGTCACAGCGTAGGCAATGTGAAGGGATGATGGTCGATGAGGCTGTGGTTCGGCAGACGGAAGAGAGCAGGGGTTGTTTTGGTGGGGTTGGTCAGACGCCGCCTCAGGCATCAAATCGTTCTTACCGAGTCCAAGATGCTGATTGAATTCCAAGTTTCGTTTCCGATACACTCAGTCATGTTTCTCAATCACTCCGATGACTTCCTTCCTGTTCGTATTCACATTCGGGCAATATTCTCAGCTATCGTAGGGTCGGAAGTTGTTGGAGCACCCTCCGCCGAATGACAAAGACTGGTTACGGTGGCCAGAGAGCCAGTAGCTACAGAGACAACTGCTCATTGAGGACGATGTAACCATTCCACTATCCGAATGCAGTAGCAAGCCTTTCCAACCATATTACAAGCATCGCCTTGCTTTAGGCATCTTCCGCTAGCGAAAATACCAATAGACGAGGTATCCAATGACCAAAGACGGTGGGTTCCCTGGGTTCTTCACGAGTCCATACTCCTTTCACCCCCTTTCGCCCACTCGCGCAACACGTTCTTCTTCAGCTTCCCAGTGCTTGTCTTGGGCAGTTCCTTCACGACTTCCACTTCCCGAGGGACCATAAATTTGCTGATGCCGCTTTCGTGCTTTGCCCAGTCAATCACGTCTGCACCCTTCAAATCTTTGCCCGCCTGCACTGTGATAAACGCTTTGGGTCGCTCGCCCCAGTGTGAGTCGGCCACGGCGACCACAGCTGCCTCCAGGATCTCGGGATGTGTAGCGAGCATAGACTCCAAGGCAATTGATGATATGTTTTCTCCACCTGGATTCGACGTGAGTCGAGTAGATCCGGAACTCAAACAGGATCTTATTTACCACTGATGATGATATCCTTC
>JAABUW010001796.1_pt1 | contig 34334 bp, 63 predicted proteins | sample 5560081 | NCBI WGS metagenome assembly JAABUW01 (sample SAMN10711882, study PRJNA513363) | rock metagenome | isolation source: Antarctica rocks | place: Antarctica: Victoria Land, Knobhead sud | reverse complement strand
CAGGGCGCGCGAAAGCTGCGCGAATCGCTTAAATTATTTCCATTTTCGCCGCTGCGCGAATCATGCCCGTGACTACGGTAAGGTACCCGGGGGGTGATGCACTTTGAGCTACATGGTTGGGGGACGGGGGTGCCAGACACCCCCCACTAGGGTGGTCGGCGCTGTGAAAGTTTCGTGAACGGTCTGCTAGATAGGTAGCGCTGGAATGCGCTTAGCTTGCCACGGCTTTGCCAATGTGCTCAGAGAGCATGCGCTTTTTGGGCATTTGTATGATAGGCCAGAGGGGTTACGTACAGGCAACCATTCATGGGTCTGGCTCAGCGCAGAGGGGATGCAGTCACTGCTGTCTGTCCTCGCCGAAAACTTTCTGGAGCTGTTTCCGGAGTGTACTTCCACCTTCCGCTGGCACGTGACCAAGGAGAGTTTATTCCCCTTGCACCTTGAAATCGTCGATGACACTGACTGCTTGCTTTCCACGCTGTTTGTAAATCTGCTTTACATGGCTACTGAGGCCCAAATTTGTCAGAGCGCGACACGCTGGGAGTGACGCGGCAGTTCTTCACACAGATCTCTAGCAGGGAAATCACCGCAGTGAAGCCGAGTAAGTCTATAATCGTTTCTGATCTTGAGCTCAGCAAAGCGCTTGCAACTCGCCACTGCCCGAATCGCGCCCGGAACACCGACTGCACACGCCGTCGGGATTCGCTAGCAGGCAGCTTCGACTGCGAGGCTCGAGGCTGGTTGCTTTGTTCATACCGGCTTGGGCAGCGGCCCTGCGCGAGGCGACTAGCGCAGTCGCCTCGGCTTGGCGTCCGGCATGATGCTGTCGAGGTTACGGCTCGACAGCGCGGCGCCATGCTGCAATATGCACCCGCGCCCAGCGCCGCGGCCGCATGCGCGGCACGACTGCAGACGGGTGGTCTGCCGTGCCGACAGGCTCCCGCAGCTGCAGCCCAGCTGCAGCTACGTCGGCAGCTGCGGCCTGCGGCGCACCGCGGGCCGCACCTCAGCACAGCCAGCGTGGGCGTGGCGGCACCGGTTACAGCGGCCGCCGCCGGCGCCCTGCCGAGCCAGTTCCTCGGACAGCAAGCAGCCGAAAAAGGACGAGGGCTATTGTCCGCCAGGTGGGAGGTTACTCTCTGTTTCGTTTGCATCGGGGCTCTGATGCAGCTCACAGCGAGAGTCGCTGTCAAGGATCATGGGCTGGTGCTGTGTCTCCACACATCGGCAAGCAGCCCTCGAGCATTGCTACTCGCTGCTTGGGCCGAACATTATACATTCTCGCATCTCCAATCAGATCGGCAGCTTGCGGAACACATTGTGCGGCCTCCGCTATGACATGCCGCATGAGCATCATCATGGCCATAGCCGCCGCCGCCGCTGCCGCCATCCGCAGGTTCCCCTGGCACAAAGCGTGCAACTTCAGACAAATACCCTGCACCAGCCCAGACACAATTGAGAAAGATGCCTGATGACGCTGCTTGCTGCTGCACGATCGTGAAGCCATGTGCCAACTGGTGTAATATCTTCCTGCCGCAGACGTGTTCGACTGCGAGGGCGGCAAGGGCGGCAGCGGCGTCGGCACGGAGGCGCTGCCGATGTCGCCGCCGTCGGGCGGCATGGGGGCGATGTCGCCGGACAACCTGGAGCCGCTCATGACGCCAGAGCCTGAGACAGCCGGCGCAGAGGATGCGACGTCGCCCTCCCGCCCCGCGCTCATCAACACCTTCCACCTGGTGGGCCTTCCAGGGTTTAGGACGCTCCGGCGCTGACTGCAGAATGCTGTGCCTCCGGAGACATTCGGGCAGCGCGTCAATTGGCGGTCGTGCCGGGATGCCCGGCCGGTTACGTCCGTGGGTTGCATGCTGGCAGCCCGCAACGTCGCCGATTCCAGCCTGTCGATCTGCGGGCGCTGCAAGTCCTAGCACTGGGCATCAGCAGAACCAATGCCAGTGTCATGAATATTCCATCAGGAATGCATCTTCTGCAAACGATGACTCGTATCCTGCACAGGGAACCGTTTCTGCTGGTGCTGGACGCCGCCGCATATGATTATATATGCAATGACATGTCGTCATAACAAGCGCTGCTCCCTGTACAGGCGCTGTTCTTCCTGGTGCTGGGCATAGGCGTGCTGTTCCTGTCGCTGCTGCTGTACATTACGGCGGACATCAATCTGCAGCGCGCCTGTATCACCGTCGTGCGGCGGCTGCTCAAAACCGTAGCGCTGCGCCAGGTGGGTCCTTGAGGTTTCCATCAGCGTGCTCCCTCCCGCCTCAACCGATCGTTATCATGCCTGGATGCTCGACAGCTGCTCATGGCACGGGCAGGAAGGAGCGGTCTCTGTGGTCTCAAGTGCGCATTGCAATCTATTTGGCAACTTGCGCTCTACATGCCAAGCTGTTCGTGCTGCAAGCCGTGCTGCAAGCCAAGACGTTCGTAACAGCATTGCCGTGCTTTCCCACGGTCAGTGTGCCAGATCGGGGTGCATGTGTGGGCATGGCGTCAGTGGCCGTGCGCACACGGCTGTAACATGCCGCAAATTGGAAAGGCCTCACCGGCAGACCGACCAGAGGCAGCATGGACTGGTGTGGATGTTGTCCTGGTGCATGGCTGCAGGCGGTGGCCTTCCAGCGCTGTCCACCATGTCAGCCCACACACCCTCCTCACTCTTACACACCCACACAAAACTCCTCACAACCGCAGGTGATGGGCATCCTGGGCGCGATGGTGTTTGTGCGCATGGGACTGGAGCCGCTCGTGAAGGCGTTGCGCCAGGTGTTCAGGGCCAGCGGGCCTTGGGAGAAGTCCTCCGAGTTCCACATCCTACGCGAGGTGAGACGGGAATGCCATTCCTGACTGGCAGAGAATGTGAACTTGCTGCAAGGGCGGGCAAGCATCTCAGTGTGCCGTGAGTGAGCAGGGGAAATCCGAGTTATACTTCCGCGAGATGCATGCCGTATTACGTCAAAAGCTGCCACAGATCATGATGCTGAGCCGAACTGCAGCGGTTTCGGCAGAGTGATGGCTTCCGGTTGATCTACACGTTTGTTGCGAAATACACGTAAGCGTGCTGACGTGCTCGCTGTCGGCGCCTTGCAGGTCTACAAGCCGATGGAGACGCTGTTCATCATTGCGGCCTTCACCACGCTGGCTGAGAACTTCCTGCCGCAGCTCATCGCCATCCCCCGGGTACGGCCCACCTCACTGTGCATGTCTTCTGAGCCACGACAGCTCCCTCTCAAACGCTGGTCGCATCGCCAGTGGGGATCGCACGGCGCTAGCTCTGACACCGCGCGAGCACGCCCCCTATACACGGAATTTGGACAGGCAGTGGGGCGCAGCTCTGTCCTGTCTGCAGCATCCTGCTGATCGACAGCCGTGATGAGCTTCCTGCTGCTTAAGGGTTTTTTCCAGTCCTTTTTCACATCTACGAAATTTACTGACAGTGCGCAGTTGATGTACACCCTCCTGCTCGTGCGCGCGCAGGCGGTGGTGCAGAACGTGGTGCGCTCCACACTGTCGCTGACGTTTGTCATTGCGGCGGCGCGCGTGGTATTCAACGTCAAAGGGCGCATGCTGCGGGAGGCCACCTGGGAGATGGAACTCAAGGGCGACCTCACCAAGCAGCGCCGCGTGGAGGTGACAGATCCGAGGAATCAAAAGTGTGTTTAGAAAGCATTAAATCTTTCAGTAACACTGAAACCGCATCCAGTACTCAGAAACTTCACCAGACGGATGGAGCTCAAGGGCGACCTCACAAAGCAGCGCGTGTGGAGGTGAGTGCCCAAAATAAACATTGCGTTCTTTACTGACATCGTTGAGGTCATCTGAAAGATGGAGCCCATGGGCGACCTCGCAAAGCAGCGTCGCATAGCGGCGAGCACACAACAGTTCATCATCCGCTGAGGGACATGGTACATCGACGGGAAAGTTTGCTGGCAGCCTCCTGTGTCAGTCAAAACCTCAAGTGTCGTTGAACTTGGTTTCTGAGCAACAGAGCTCAAGAGCGACCTCAGCAACCAGCGCCGCGTTGAGGTGAGAGCTTCCAATACTGATATCATCAAAAAATGCGTCAGCAGTCGTTGCATGTCAACCTAGGCGGAGCTGACGGATGCGGACGGCGACCACTGGCGCCGCTGCAGATGGTCGCCCAAGCGGCTCCCCCGCGGCCCAGCGAACAAACTCAGAAGCAAGGAAGAGTGCCCGCCACTGTAGAGATGCACTCGCCTCAGTGCAATGGGTGACGATGGCCTCTTTGATGCAATGCAGGCGATCGACAAGCTGCTGAGCGTGATGACGCTGCTGGTGGCCTCCATATTCGGCCTGCAGGCAGTGGGCCTTGACGGTGTGTTCCTTTGAACGCATATGCAGAAGTTGGGATCTTTCTGGTGTAGAGCAAGCATCTGGTGTAGAGTAGAGGAAAGGAATTAAAATAAAGGAAGGGTTATGGCCGGCTGCGGTGGCATGTTGGCACTCCTTGGCTGAGCGGCGTGTGGGTCGCCAGCAGCGTGCCGCTGCACTGTTGCTCAAATCGTCCAAATGGCATGCATGGACAGCAAGTAACTGTGACACACCTGTTGATCTCCCGAAGCTCTGCGCATGCAGTCAACTCGGTGCTGGCGATCGGCGGAGTGGGTGGTCTGGCCATTGGTCTCGCCGGCCGCGAGATCCTAGAGAACCTGTTCACTGGTCTCATCATCCTGTCGTCCAGCCCCTTCGAGGTTGGCGAGGAGGTGCTGTTCACCCCACCCAGCGGCCCGGTGAGTGACAGTTTGCACCCCAGATCCATTATTCTCTTCTTTGTTGTAACCAACTGCAGAGAAGAGCAAGGAGGAGTTGCTGTTCAACCCGCTCAGCGGCCCAGCGAGTCATGTTCCCCTGTAATGGCACCTCGAATGGCGCTCAGAGGCACGCGACAGCGCTCCAGCAGAATTCGTTTAGACTATGCACGAGTATCCTGGTGTAGCTGTGCCACCTCTGTGGCGGATAACATCAGGTGCAGCCCTGTAGTGGCACTGTGCCGTTGCTCACGGCTCTCGGCGGTTGCCACTACCACTTACTTCGAATGCCCCCAAGCGCCCTTTCCTGCATGCCTTTTGCCGCGCAGCCGGTGGAGGGCATCGTGCTGGACGTGGGGTGGTGCCGCACCACAAAAATGCAGCTTCGAGCGGGATATATGTATACAAACGTCACCGTCCCAAATTGGTTTTCGTAATTATCTTATAATTATCTCTTTTGCAGCCGGTGGAGGGCATTGTGCTGGACGTTGGCTGGTACCGCACCACCATCCGCAGCTTCGAGCGGGAGATATACGCCATCCCCAACTCCGTGTTCTCCCGCAATGTGGTGCTCAACATTACGCGCAAGGGCCGCGAGTGGCGCATCTTCGAGTTCATTGGTGCGCGAATTCCAATGAACTCTACGTGGATCAGACGCTGACATGCACATCCACATCGCCAAGAACTGTGATGCTCTGACACATGCAATCCTCTGCACAGTCGCTCTGCATGGGCTGCTTAAATGCCATGCAGCACCAGTCATGTCACTGGCAGTCGTGCTGTGTCCCCTTGCCTCACGATGTGCTCGTACCCGCTGTACCCCTGTGCCGTGGCCAGCATTATTACACCATCTGCCCCTGTCTGAAACAGGCCTGCAGGTCAACGACATCGCCAAGGCAGCGGGCGTGGTGGCGGACATGCGCAAGGTGTTCCGCTCGGACACGCGGATCATCCAGAAGCTGCACCGCCGCGTGTTCCTGGACAAGATCACGCCGGAGCAGGTGCGGCGGCGGCAATCAAGGTTGCGCACGTGTCCTCTGCTGGGGTGTGGCTGCGTTTCGGCCGGCGGCTGTGCTGTGGTTTCGCAAGCTGCGGTGGCGACGCCAGCTATGTGCATCCGCAAGCCACCAGGGCATTGCCGGCTGACTGGCCAGCAGGGGCGGTCTGGCATGTCTCAGGACGCTGGGAATCGAGCGCCAATGTCATGCGTGCACTGCGTAGGTGACGATCTACATCAGCGCATATGTGGAGGCAGCCAACCGCGATGCCTTCATGGCGGTGAAGCAGGACCTGTTGCTGGCCTTCGTCGACTGCTGCAACCGCAACGGCGCCAAGCTGTCCCGCAAGCGCACCCAGGCACGCGTTTTCGTCCGCAGCTTTCTAGAGTGCACAGCTTTGCGAGAGCGTGCACTGCTGTGAGCCGAGAATACACGTCAACCTGCCCCTGTATTGTGTGCGTCCCGGCACGGTGCTGCAAATCCAGCTTCACTTCTGGGTTAAGCATTATCGAGACCTGTCTCGGAGACAATCAGTGGGTGACGTTGGAACCGTGTCATGCCGACCACAGGTGGAGCTGGTGTCGTCACGGTACCCCTCGGCCCTCACCTCGGGCGGTAAGGCGGTGTCCACGCAGACCATGGACGGCGGCGGCGGCGGCGGCGGTGGCGGCAGCAACACCAACACCATCGACCTCATCGGGCTGCTGCCGGTGGGTTTAGAGTTTCGGGAAACCCTGCGCCCTGCAGCAGGATGGAGCGTTGGACAACTTGAAGCGTCGCGCATGCCGCTGTGTTGCCGATACGGGCGGTTCAGGTCTAAATTGGCAGCACATGCGAGTCCTGATTGCACATGACACTGCGCTGTAACGTCCCCTGACATCAAAAAAATTCTGCTGCAGGTGACCTTCCCAGGCACGACAGCGGCAGACGACGATGGTGAGGCGCCTCCATCCAGTCCCCGCACGTCAGGAGGTGCTGCTTCTGTGGCTCTTGTGACTGTCAGGAGGTGCTTTCTGGTAGCTGTCTGAGTGGCTGCTTGTGGCGCAATGGCTCTGCGGGGCAGCATGCATGCGCCTGCTGCGCAGCTCATTCGTGCTTGCTTCGCCACCTATTTGAAAAGTCTAACGGAAACTTTGTGCCTGCATCGCAGGCGGCGGCAGCAGTGGCAGCGGCGGCAGCAAAGCTGCGCGAGATGAGAAGGCACGCACAGCTGTGAATCAGATTGCAAACGCTGCGGCTGCCGCAATGGGTCTGGAGGGGCAGAATCGGCAGCTCATCACGGCATCGTACGATGACATATGATTCAAACTTGGAACAAGTGTGAAGTATCTGCACCGGAACAGCAGTTGGCGCTCATATGCATCCAGCGATGGCCCAGAAACGGAAAGAAGAGTGGGTTGGTCGAACGTGAGCACTAGTAAGCAGCATGCTCCGCCGTTATGTCTTCGAGGGGTACATGCAGTCAATAGACGCGGTATCGAGTTGGAAGCAAAGCATCTTCAACTGAGCGTTGTAACCATTCGGCGGCTTTCTGCCCTCCGTATCAATCCTCAACATCAATCGAGTATCCGTTTGCACGTAGATGACGTAATTTCCTTTGAATCCCCAGCGAGACAAAGCAATCTGATACGCACTGAAGCGTTCAGACTGACAGATGATGATGTGTTGTCGACAATGCTGTCATCTGATTGATGAGGCCGTGGTGTACAAACTGAGATAAGTGCTTTGAATCCACCCTGGTCCTGACTCTTTCAGATCCATGCGGCCCCTCCCTCACACGATGGGCTCGCTGAGCTCGCCATTTCCAATCTGCGATGACAGATCTGCCACGATGACTCAGTCGACCCGCTGATAAGCTGGAAGTTGAATAGCAGGTGCGCGCCATGCAGTCATACAGGCACAGCGGTGCCAGAAGGGGCTGCGTACGTCGGTGTGGATTCCATCTCGAGAAAGAATGTAAATCGCAAACAGCAGTCCCGGCAGCCAGGCGAGTATGAACAGCAGCAGGCTGATCCAGAACTCATTGGTGATCTTGTTGCCCTGCCCGCCATCACAGTCGCGTCAGTAGTGTTTGCGGCACACAAGCATTGAGCGTTGGGGCTGCTTTCATGATGCGGATGAACGTGCAGCAAGGTTTAACATCATGAACAGCCGGCTCAAACGATGATGGCTGCTTCTGATCCATCATCTGCACCGACCATGCATGAAGAAAAGTGGCATCATGATTACTCCAGAACAATTGAATCGGAGGATGCACCTGCGCGAGGAACACTCCCAGAGGAGGCAAGAAGAACGTGATGACGTATATCAGAAGCTCGCGCCCGGTGATTTTGGCCATGCTGGCGCCGAAGTGCACACTGCGCGGCACACATGAGATATGATCAAGGCAAACATAAGATGTACCAGGACCCACTCGATATTGATGCTTATGCCACCTTTAAGCCTTGCGGGCCACTGAGAACGACTGGTGCCGCTGCATGCGCCGCTGCGCCGCTGCCCTAGGACAGCGAAACAGCGTTGGTGCGGAGCCAGTGCAAAGGCCGGCGAGCCGTGAGGGATACAAAAGCAGATCAAAATCAATCTCCCTTGCAGATGAGACCCGCGAGAGCACCAAGTCCGCAGTCAGTGCCACTCTGGACTGCGTGAGTGATTTGAGATCAACATGGCAAACTACCTGGCCGAATCGCGCTCAGCCGAACGGACGGAGTCTGCTGTTGCGATGCAGTTCAATATCATGTCCGTTGCTTACCTGCTGCGCTGTGGTCGCGGTGGAGTAGCTCGACGAAACCCTCAGGGGACCCGGAGCTTGAGACGCTGCCTTGAGATCTGGCAGCTGTGCTCGCGAGCGTCACGGTTTATTGTTTATCAACTAAGCCTTACGGCAGAAGCGAGAATGCTAAATCTTGTCTCTTGCGCACAGACTTTCCAGATTTCCTTGGCGAACATGTGGCGGCACGTGCAGCGGGGCAGAAAGGCGAGGTGGAGGAGCTTGCAAGCGAGTCTGAAGCTTGCCCTTGCACCAGCGTCTCTGCTGTGTTACCAGAACAGGATGCGATAGAGTCAAAACGTAATCACACAACAGCGTCCAATGATCAAGCCGTAGCTGTGCTGCTGTGCGCAGACAAAGTTTGTGGCCAACTCCGTTCGCGAAGATGTCCAATGTGCCAAGCGCAGACACTTTGTCTCTCTGACCAGCAAACCGACAGCTCGCTGCCAGGATCTGCTGCGCAATGCCGTTCCGTGATCACTTGCGGGCGTTGCAGCGGAAGCACTCGGCGCGCGAGGCAAAATTGTGGGCGTTGCAGTCCCGGCAGTTCCAGTCTCCGGCGCGGAACTCCTGGCCGCCGCCGCCGCTACCGCTGCCGCCACCGTAGCCCATGTAGGAGGAACCGCCTGCACCAAGCCCAACAGCAGCCACAGGCTTACCCGCCCTGTCTGCAAGGCCAGACACAGCAGGGGATGCCTAGTGACACTCTGCATGTGAGAGCGCCGGCACCCCCCGCGCATGCTGCTGCTACTGCTGCTGCTGTCGCTTCAGATTGCTTCACGATGCCGTCACTTGTTGCCGCCGCATTTGTAGCACGCGGGCCGGCTGGCAAAGTTGTGGGCCTTGCAGTCGCGGCAGTTCCAGTCGCCAGCCCGGAACTCAGGGGCGCCACCGCCTCCCCCACCGCCGCCCATACCGCCACCCCCACCACCACCGCCTATAGCAGCGGGTATTGGGCGATGCGGGTTCTGGGCTGTGCGCAGACCTCCCAAGGGGGAAAGATGGTGGAGCAATGTGAGTCAGGACAGCAGGAAGCCCTGGCAAGCTGTCGACCTGATGGCTTAGCTGAATTTGCGAAAGAATAGGTGTTTTGATTGTCCTATTGTCCCGCAGGATGCGAGCAGGGAAACAAACCTCGATAAGGCTCGAAAAGACTCACCGTAGCCGCCGCCGCCGCCGTAGCGAGAGTCCTGGTAGCCTCCGCCGCCGCCGTAGCCTCCGCCGCGAGAGGAGCCGCCGTAGGAGCCGCCGCCGCCTCCATAGCCGCCGCCGCCTCCTGTCAGAAAGAATAAAGTCAAGTGTCAGCGTCGGCATGTTCTGGCAGTCTGCCTGGCGCTGGGTGCAGGCCACAGCCTGCTCGTGTGCTGTATGTCATATGACAGCCGGAACAAAACTGTAGAGGGCACATGTGACAGGCCGCACAATGCAGCGGACATGCGACTGCAGTGCCTACGGCGTCTGTTCACAGCAATCTGCAGGAGTCACTTGATGCAGTCAGTGCCACAGCATGACCCAAGCATGACCCAAACTGCACGGAAGCGCACCGGGCTTGTCGGCAGAGCAGGAGTAGCACCGGTCGCGGCTTGCAAAGTTGTGGGCGCGGCACCTGCGCCAAAAAATCCTTCATGCTCAGTGCTGCTGTTGCCAGACGTTGCGGTAGCTTGGCCCTTCTGGCTCTCCCGGCTTTGGTGCAGCGCCGCTGTACAAGAGATAAGAGAGCTGCGATGAAACGCAGGTGTGGTTCCGCCAGCCCCATGACATGCAAGTTCATGTAGTAGGAACAGCAAACCGGCACAAAATTGGCCCAGGTGCTCAAACAAAAGCGCAAGGCCCGTCAGGACGCACTTGGAGCACTCCCAGTCGCCGGCGCGCCAGGACTGGCTGTTGAAGCCGGCCGGGCCGCCGCCGCCGCCGCCTCCACCGTAGCCGCCACCGCCGCCATACCCTGGAGCAACCGCCACCCAGCCACACCCGGTTTGTTGAGGTTGTTGCATCCACGCGTATGCCAGCACCGTACCAGCGTGCCGCCACACCCAGTCCCCACAGCGCGGAGACTCCCCCTCCCTCAACCAAGCAGGTGGGCCCAGCAGTGTTCCGGCGGTGCCACCTCTCTCAGCGACACCCGTTGGTCACCCCATCACCGACACAGCCGGGGGCCAACCTGGAATCGGCCACAGGCGGCACTTCTGAGAGGAGTCCGTCTGGGCACGTGCATGTGCAGGCACAGCTGTCTGCGCAAGGTCGGCCACAGATTTGCTGCAGGTCAGGGCAGATGCGATAGATCGCTTGCCTTCTGGCAGAGTATGCGCTCTCAACAAGGACGATCCGTCTGCAAAGGGGACCCACCTCCGCCGCCGCCGCCGTAGCGGTCGCCGCCGCCGCGAGCGCCGTAGCGATCGTCGCGGTCATCGCGACGAGAGCGGTCGCGAGAGCGGCTGCGGCTGTAGGACCTCCTGCGGCGCCCGCGGGAGCGCGAGCGCGTGCGGGACCTGCGCGCCAGCGGCAAACGGGTTCGGAAGACCACGATCAGGTTGCACGCAAAGGATCGAAGCACGGATGGCACCGGCACAGCAATGGAAAACACGAATGTGGGTTTGCAAAAAGGGTTTGTTGCAGAGTAGGGCCTCTGCCGCACCTGCAGCGGCAAGAGCACAAGCTTGTCTCCGGCGCAGGCGCGACGACCGCGCTTTTGACCGTCAAGTAAAGAAGTAGAGCTTCTCTCCGTTCGCTTGAACATAGATACGGAGCAGAGGAGAGGGCGGCAACACCTCAGGAGAAGTCTGGTTTGCTGTTCACCTTCCTGAAGCAACACGGGTCCCCTCTGTCCACCGCTTCCCACGATGTTATTGCAGGCATGCAAAGGAGGGGAGGCGATACCTGGAGCGACTGGAGCTAGACCTGGAGCGGCTTGAGCGCGAGCGGGAGGAGCGGCTGCGGCTGCTGCGACTGCGGCTGCGAGACGAGCGGCTGCGGCTGCGCGAGCGGCTGCGGCGGCCGCCCGGGCTGGGCGAGCGGTCGTCGGCCTTGGCCACCTCATCGGCCTTCGCCTCCTTCTCCAGTTTCTGCATTTTGGGCGAAAGCAGTACCTCATGCATTGCCCCTCGAGCCCCTCAACTGCTGGCTAGATGGGTGCGTACATGGGCAAACAGCGCAGACGCACGCTGCAGCAGTCGAAGCACAGAGCAAACAACCTCTGAGCTCTCTGTGCGCGTTGCAGAAGAGCGTCACCGCCACGAGCAGAGCTAGGCACCACAAAGTGCAAAGTATCTCAAGGGGTCTGCCAGGTCAGCTGCTCGCCATGCAGCCGGCCAAAGCTCTGCACCAAGCGATTTCGTTGCGAGATATGGTCATTGGAACCTCAAAGACAGCCCGCGCGAGTCGTAGTCGCCCGTGGCTGAGTGGGAATCCTCCTGAGTGCTGATTGCTGTTGCCGTGTGAGAAAGGGCCTCGTCCGGCGACAGGGTGAAGCCCACAGCGTGATCGCACCTCGACGTCGACCGCCGGGGCGTCGTCACCGTTCATGGCAGGGGCGACAGCGTCCTCAGACATCCTTGCCGCCTGATCAGGCCGACCTGGGCACTGCGCGCTCTCGGCTGCGACGCTGCTGCGCTTGATGTATGCTGACCAGTGTGAATCGAATGTGAAAGCTTTGCAGTGTGTGAGACAGCTTGAAACGGAGGCAAAGTGCCTGACAACGCGGCCAGCGCTGGTCCCCGCAGCGTCACCTCGGCAAGGATGAGATTCCCCTTTAGATTAGACAGTAAATTCCCCTTGACCTCGGCCTGGTGACGGGACTCTCAGATGCACCTTGAGACGTCGATCATTTCTGCGATCATCAGCCGCTGTACCCGAGGAGAAATGATCGCCGTTAGCAAGGGCTTGGTTTCGAACAGAGCTTGCTGCCTGGCCGCGCTGCAGCACCTTCCGAGCTGCAGTGCATCGGCAATCGGCCAGCTGTACGCCGGGACACGCCTGCACAGACGCATCAACATGGCTGCGACAGCGTCTGCGCAACATCCAGAGCCTTGCTTCTCGCTGGCACGCGATGAGGAGTGGTCGAAGTGCACAACGTCCTCTGAACAATGGCTCCGCGAAGCGCCTCGAGGTGCAATAGATCCTTGAACGATACTTCATTGATCGGCGCGCTGAATTGCGTGGTGCTTTGTGATATCATACTGCTGGAGAGTGCTGACGGTCCTGCTTCTTTTGATCAGGCGCTTACACGACCTCGCGCACGATCGATGGCGACGCCATCTTTAACCTGCAGCACCACATCGATCGGCTCGCCAACTCGGCGCAGTTGATGCACCAGGATGACTGCAAGGTCAGTGGTTGCATCCGGCACGCGGTCTGCAGGGACCCTTAGCACTATTGCATGAGTGTGACCCCCAGCTCAGCACGATCTCCGACGGAGGCATGGCTTGACAGTTTGAGGTTCGCTGCAGAAAGGTGTGTCCGATGCACTTGCGTTCGAGCACGCAGCTGTGACGATGCTCAAGTCCGAGCACCTGCGGCCGCGCATCATAGCATCCCTGCGCGCTGCCACGACAGGCTTCCGCAAGCTCTGTGCAGAGCAGGAGGCGAGTCTATCTAAACATGCCTCACCGGTCACGAAACTGCTGCGCCCTTACCTTGCATGGTGTATGACTGCACCTCGCATGGTTGCACAATACCAGAAGCGCGTCTGAATGTTTGGGACACCTGGAAACGGCAGCATGGTAACCTTTGTAGACACAGGAATCCCCCTACTATTCAGATCGGCCGAGCTGCCACTCGGAAACAGTCTCCTGGTTCGTCACAGGGCGAGGTGCGCCTCACGACGCTGCTGACATGGGGCTCGGACGAGCCGCATGTGCTGACGCATGCGGCGCCGATGCCACCCGCGCCTTCGCCGCCCATCAAAGTGCAGGTGGCCGTGCATGTTGATGTAAAGTCTCGCTTGCCAAATTCGCACCACTGCGCCGTTAAATGGACATGATAAGAGCCTGGGCATGTGCTCATGGCAGTGAGGTGCATGTTGCACCAGTTCAGACGCCCTGCTTGACCAACAGCTTGGCATTTGTGCAGAAGATGAATCATTCCAGCGTTCCAGAGATGCGCTGCTGCCCTGTAGAACGAGCATTGAATGACCGATGCCCCACATAACGGCGCGTGTCACCGGCGCAGATCCTCGGGGTGGCGCGGGAGAATGCAGAGGCGAAGGACAGCGAATGGGTGCGGCAGCGCGCGGCCATGCAGGTGCGCTCGGCATGGTGTTCTGCAGGCTGTGCCTTCCTGCAGGCTGTGCGTTGTTGCAAAGGAAGGCGGCACGGACACTCTCTGCTATCGAGGCGGCACTGAGAGAGCCATTGCCGCGAACATGTATTGCCGCTCAGCCTATGAATCCCTGTCGTCCAGGACGCGAAGAAGTCCGGACGTCACCGGGATTGGCTTCGAGTTCCTCAGCCTTCGAACTTCTTTGTGTCCAGGACGCAAAGCCTCCGGACGTCAACGAGATCTTGCTGCTGGACGAATTCGGCGGCGTGCTGGAGGGCATGAGCTCCAACGTCTTTGTAGTGGTCGGCGGCAAGGTGGCCACGCCGGGGGAGGGCGTCCTCGTTGGCACCGTGCGCAACCTGGTCCTGGAGGTGCGATCGTGTTGGGTTGTATGCTGTGTTTTCTCTTTCCCAGACTCCATTATCCAATCAAATACCGGGCGACCTGACGTCCTGGTGGTGTGTGCTGCATCAAGCAAGCAAGGGAAAGTTCACGATGCGGAGGCAGTGGTCGAAGCGCTGAGTTGAGGCTGCCCAAGCATTGCCGGCACCGGCCCGCTTCTTGCAATGCCCACTTGCAGGCAGCGCTGATAATGGTATTCTAATTTGTGACGGCCCACCTGCCATGATGCTTGGACACTAGCACCACTCGTGCCACGCCCATAGGCTTGCGCAGATCGCATTCAGTCTCGGTTGGTGGTCCTGATCCGCGGCGCCTTTCTCTTGTGGCAGGTCTGTGAGCGGGAGGGGATCCCAGTCGTGCTGGCGGCGCCTAAAGTGGACGATGCTGATTCCTGGGATGGCATGTTCATCACCAGCACCTCCCGCCTGGTGCTGCCGGTGGACACCCTGGAGCTGCCGGACGGCAGGGTTTTGGAGTTTGGGCGCAGCGAGCTGCTGCGGAGGCTGCAGCGAAAGACGGCCGACTCGATCCGTGACCACAGCGAAAAGTTCTTGTAGTGGATGGGGCAGGGGTGCTACTTCTTGTTGCAGGAAGCACAGGCAGCAATTGAGGGTGATCGGTGTGCTTCTCTGTTTTGAAGCTTCAATGGACACGAACAACGTGGAGCTTGAACCCTCGAGAGCGTTTTAGTATTGCAGTGGTGGCATCTCTTGACGGCAAAAACCATTTTACCAAGCAGCAATTCGTCTCAGCGGCGCCTCTCACGGGACGCCTAGTCTCACAACGCTCTGCGCTCACAAGAATGCCTTGACTGCTGGGGAGTCACAGCCTGATCGGACCCTCAAAGCGGTGCTGCGAATAGGTATGTCTTTCTGCGGCAGCCTTCCCTCCTCGGCAGCGCTGCACTGTCTGCTGACAGGCTCACTAAGCGGTGGCAGGCTTGGCTGGCGCAGCTGCAGAGGTACAATTCGAATAATTAGAAACAGCAGGCCTAGCCATGAGGGCGTGACACACTTCTCAAGGTATGCACCTTAGCAAGTACAGGGCAACTGCGGTGCTTCCTGCAATACACAGATGACGGCCATGCGCCGTGTACGTTTGCATCGGAAGCCAGGGAGGTCAGGAAGCCTGGAAGGACAACTCACCCTTGTTGCGCTTTGACACCTCGGTGTACAGATATGTGCCTGCAGCGGCAAAACGGCAAAAGGTCAAGTTTGAACTGTCTGAAACTGCATCTCCTGCTGGCTCTTGTGCGCATCGGTCTTCACAGCGCAGGCGACTGATTTGCACGGAGAACATGTCCCCGGGGCAGTATCGAATTGCAAGCGTGCTGCTCTATTGACTCGGGGCTGCGTGGATCCAGTGACGCAAGTGTTGCATGGCAACTGGAAGCCATGCCAGCTGCAAGAGCTGACCCTCCGCCCGTATTACTGGACACTTGGACACATGACGGACTGCAGCGAGCGTGATCACCACATAAAGCCTTGCAAACAAAGTTCTCACCGATGAGCGCGATGACGGTGCCCAGCTTGGTCTGGTCGGTCATCTTGTTGCCGAAGAAGATGACGGAGGTGCCGATGATGCACACGCGCTTGACAACGTTGCACACGCCGTGCGCCACGGGCGTCACCCGCGACAGCGTGTTGAAGGCGAACTGCGAGGCAGCAGCCACCCGCGCCGTGACGAAATCACAAAGCCATGCATGGAAAGGCGCACCTGGTTGTACGGCTGGTACAGCAGGACAGTGCTCATGATGCGTTCATTTGAATCTACACCAACAGCCCCATCAACTCAACATGCCCACCTGGTTGTACAGGTGGTACAGCAGGCCGACGATGAACAGGTCCATGTAGAAGTTAGGGTGCGCATTCCCGAGCGCATCCACCGCGGCGCGCAGGCGGGGGCCCTGCAGCAGCGCATGCGGCGCTCAGCTGAGCAGCGATTCCAGGAAGCAGGTGCATGGGCCGCTGCGGCGTTGGTGGGGCGCGTTTGTGTCCTTGCTCGGAGATGCAAGTCTGCTTGGCACTGAAATGTGCCCCAAATACTGCACTCACTACCAGCACTCTCAGCACCGGACGACATTGTGACAAGCTGGAAGGAAGCATATCCGCCGTCATTCCCGTGCTGGTTGCAGAAGCCGGACTCATCATATGGTCACTGGGCTTGATTCACTCTTGAGGCGCATCACACCTCCATGATGAGTGCCGCAGGCACGCAGATGAAGACAGAAATAAGCGTCGTCCAGGCGTACACCGCAGTACTGTTGAGATTCTTGATGTCGCCCATCGCTCTGCAGAGTGTGCACATGCCGGTGAGCAAGGTGCCGGAAAACCTGGGCTGCTGCGCAAGCGGGAACTGTGCTGGTAGCAGCTTGATCGTTCGAGTGTCTGCGACCTGTCCGTTCCGCAGTCCTGGCACGCGGTCAACCTTGGGATGTCATGCTGCAGTGAGCAGCTACTCTTGAAGACAGCTATTCTCAAAGTGAAGACAGGCTGGACAGGCTGGAGCGCGCTCTCCTTGCTCGGCATGGCGCGGAAGCCAAAAGTCATGTGGAAGGTCAAGGGGGAGTTCAGGCCTTTCGAGGGTCACAGTGCAGGGGCCGGGAGTTCGAAGCGCGCTCTCCTTGCTCAGCACGGCGCGGAAGGCGAAGGTCAGATCGGAGACCATGACGAAGTTCAAAGTTTGTACGCAGGATTTGCAGGTTTAATGGTATAAGGCACAGGGGCTAAAATGTGCACTTCTTGCTGAGCACGGCACGGAAGCCGAAGGTCACGATGGGAGATCATGGCGACACTCTATAATCTTTGGGGCAGGCTTTAAACCATGTGGGGCTGAGATGTAATGCGCACTTCTTGCTGAGCACGGCGCGGAAGCCGAAGGTCAGGTTGGAGATCATGGCGGAGATGAAGCCCATCCAGTTGAAGGACAGCTCTGCAGCGGACGCCATGGCCACGCCCACCTGCACAACAAGGTTTGAGGCTTCGAGGTAGGCCGATCCAGTTGAAGGACAGCTCTGCGGCAGACGCCATGGCCAGGCCCACCTGCACGACAGGGTATCAGGGGTGAGAGCAGGGCCCCACTGGTACCATGAGGCAGGGCGAATTGCCTGCGCCATCAAGCGCGCCCTGAGCCGCCACACGCGGCTGGCAGGCATTATTTTGGCAGGCATTTTTTACTGCCGCAATGCACGTGCAAAGAGCTGCAGGACCTCCGAAGAGGGGGCCGGACAGAGAGCGCTTGAAAGCCTCGCCATGATGGAGAGCTGCGTGCCGGTGATTGACACGAAACGAACTCATAGAACCTCGTTTGCCGCATGTTGCCCCTGCTGGGGCCCCACCACAGGCCAGCGGGCATATCTGGGCATAGCTTATTAGCAAGCACAGTTTGTTGAAGGCTACTTCGACTCGATCGACTTTTCTCAGCTCACCATGATGGGGACGAGGACGCCGATGACGGGGGCAGCATCACGGTGACCAGGTTTCAATAGGAGGAAAAACAACTTTTCTTGTGACTACGGAACAACACCCGCACCATGATGGGGACGAGGGTGCCGATGACGGGGAGCGGCGTCACGTTGCCGAGCAGCACCCGTGACAGCACCACGTTGAACGCCGGCTCCAGGGTTTTGACGGTGTGCGTCAGCGAGATGGCCACCGCCGCAAAGGACAGGTTGGCCGCCACATGCCCGATCGCGTGCATGCTGGCCGGCGCGAAGATCTGCTTGAACTCCTTTTTCGTGATCATCTGCGGCACAGGATACGCGCGCAGGCTTGTCAGGCAGGGTTCCAGGCACACCAGGGTGCCAAGGTCAGCTGGTGGAGATGACGCGGCAGCGGCGCGCATGTGCAGGGGCGCTGAATGGGGAGCACGGCAGGAATGACTCCGTACGGGTTTCTCGGGCCGACCCGCCCAGGGAAGCGATGCGGTGCCCAAATCATCACTGACTCGTGTTCCTGAGTCCGAGTTCCGGAGGCGTTTCAGGAGATATACATAAGAATGGCGCACCCGGCCGAAGGAGGCCTCCTTGAAGCCCAGCAGGTAGGTTATGCCGCAGTAGGCGGCGCCGACCACCACGTGGATGGCCGACACCGTGTATGGGAAGGGGAAGTAGTTGAAGATGGTCTTGTTTTTGAGGTTGAAGCCGATGTTCAGGGCGTACCTGCGCAGCGGAACACATCAGAGCTCATGCAGGAATGATGGCTGACACCGCAGGTTGCGAATGCCGTGGCTGATGCCCCAGTGCGCAGGCTGGGTCTTTGTCGGCATCACATGTCCCGAAAGCCTTTGCTGCCCGTAGTCAAGCCAGCAGGGCGGCAACATTCAGATTGCCATGCTGCACGATGACTCACCACACGGCAATGAACAGCAACGTCACGACCTGCGGTCCCATGTTGGCGCCAAACATCTTGACTGCCGCCCTGCGATGCGAGCACAAATCACTGACGGCGGCAGCGATCATACAAAAAACAGAATTAGTGGCGCAGTCCTGCAACAAATTTGCACACTGTGGCGCGTTGGTGTCCAGATCCGCAAGCCCTGTGTGCAGATGATTGAACGCAAAGGCGTTTCCTCGCTGTCATGGCCGCACTTGTCGAAAGGCGTGTCATCTGGGCCTGGCGACGTCGCGGCGCCGGCTGCTGACGCACGCACAGGCTGGGCCACCGGCGCTGGTCGCTGCACGCGGCTGCTGCTGAGGAACAGCGGCTGCTGCGCCGGTCTGCCGATGAGGGAGGCGGCTGCCAGGCGCGGTACCTGCGGGCAAAACGCCGCAAGGGTTTGAGCGCCCACAGCGGCAGAGCTTGCATCACCCGTGGCAGTGCGGCCGTCCGTGTGCCTCCAGCTGCATCGAGCTGAGTTCCGATGGCACTGGCATGTCGGATCCACCCCCTGACGGGGCCTGTGGCGAGAATGTGCTGATCGTTTCAGATCGGCACAGGTCTGCACTACTGCAAACGAGCCCCCTTCTGGAGTTCAGCAGCATGAACGAGACCCTTATCGTCCCCAATGTTCAGTGCGTATCGTCTGCCGCAGTGCAGCGCGGCACCGCCTGCACCTGGTGAGGATATTAGGGTAGAATGCTCACCGCTGAGTGCAGCGAGGCCACCGCCGGCCGCCTCACGGCCGCGGGGCGGACCGCACAGGGCGCGGCGCTACACCTGAGCGACATGGAAGCCTGCATGGTGGCTGGATGGGTGCGATTGGGCGTTCGCGGGTGGTGATCTGTCCGCGGAAAATTGAGTTTGTTTACGCTCATTATATTTGCAGTTCCCGCATGCACGGGACTACCAGCATGATTCTGCTCGCAGCACTGGTTTGCAAAGGCGAGCGGCATATCTTTGCCTGCCAGTTTTGCGCGGAGGTCAGATATCACGATGCAGCTTGTGATGGCCCTATGAAACCCCGCGGCCTCGCCATTGGCGCCTGCCGACGGACAGACTGAAGTTCGGCTCAGCGCCGCGAGCGGTGCTGCATGCTGGGTCTGAGGCAGCACATCCGTTGGTCGAGCAACCTGCTGCTTCGGGTATGGTAGCTCTGACCAAGCTGAATATCAGCCCCGTTTTGAGACTCTGTGCTCGTCAGCTTGCACCCGCGGTTGCTCTCTGAGACGGGTCTGCTACTCAACAATGCAGGTGTCACGTCCGCTCCGCCGGCTTGCAAGACCAGCCTCGACACGAGCCAGCGCATCCGACGGATTCGACAGCTGGCTTGCAAAGCACCCGCTGCCGGCACGCGGCGAGCTACGCGCCGCATGGGACAACAGCGGCGATGGCGGCGAATCCACCCAGCTCCCAGCGGCACGCAGCGCAGGCGCTGCAGTGAAAATTGGCGACGGCAGGCGCATCCACTGGCAGCAGGCGCAGCAGCAGGCCGCGTGGCTTGCCCGCCACCACGATGTGCACTGGTCCGCCGAGCACAACGGCTACATCTGCACGCCAAAGGCCGGCGGGCTAGCAGGAGCTCCGCCAGGGAAGGCCGCTGCGTCGCACAGCAGCGACACGCAGCAGCAGCAGCAGCAGCAGCAGCAGCAGCAGCAGGGCGGCACAGATCGGGTGGCAGTATTGCCCCCGGCGACGCCGCTGCTGCTGGCACTGCCACCCATCATGTGGACGGCCAAGGCGGCGCAGCTGCCTCTCGGCCGCTTCCATGGCCTTGCAGCAAGCGGCGCCGCCCCGGGCTCGCAGTTGATCGCCCTGCTGAGCGCCGACTCTGCGGCGCTGGCGCTTGTCCGCAATGGCGAGGTGTGCCGGCACAAAGTTTTGACAGGCTACACCGTCCGCAAGAATCGAAACGGCAAAGCGCAGCTCACCCACAAGCGCTCCAGCCCAGGTGGGCCACCGTATCCTCCATTTGGGGATACATTTGATACATTTGGGGTGGGGGGCACCGCATGAACATGTTTCGAATTCCCAACACCAGTGTCTGCTTACCTCCCATCGGCTCATCCCTGCCAACAACACCTTTTCTCTGACGTGGCTGCCCTCGCAACAATGCTCTGCATGCCATTCGTGCAAGCAGCTTGCCGCCTGCAGACTGCCACGAGTCAGCCTGTGCGGCGTGTGACTGCGCAGGCAAGAACAGCGTCGGCGGCGGCATCAGAATGCAGGAGACGCACCGCCTGTTCAGCGGCGTCGCGGCACGACTCGCGGACTGGCAGCCTGACATACAGGCCTGCGACCTGCTGGTGTTTTCCGGAGGCATTCGGGTATGTGACATGGGAATTTAGGGTTTCAGGGAAGGTGTGGCATGGCAGGCCCTGTTCTGTGCTGCCATGCACAGGCTTGCTGTGCAAGTGCAAGCGCAAATGCGCAACCTCCTGATTTTTGATCCCACATAATATGAGTCGCACAGGTATGGAACGAGGTGTTTTCCGCGCTGGGAGCCGAAAGCTTCCTGCAGCGGCGCGACGCGCGCTGGTACCGACTGCCGCGCAGGTGCGCTTTGTGCTGTATGACGGGTAGGATGATACTGGATGTGACACGCAGAGATCGTCGAAACCTGTTGTGGCAGCTGGTTCAGCCATCTGTCAGCAGTACGCGCTCTTGCCCGACAAGCAGCCGCACAGACGCTGGGAGATACCTTCCTTCCGCCTGCATGCCCGCCAGTTTGGTGTGACGGGATTCGTGCGCCATGGCTACAGTGTGCCGCGTCCGCGCTTCAGCGACGTCAAGCGCGCCCTGGGTCAGATCAGCTATGGATCGATGACGCCGCTGGGCGGGGAGCCATGATGCAGCTGATGCAGCGGACTGCAGCATGATCATGGCGTCAGCAGCGGCAGCGGCGCCACTCAGAGCGTGTCCAATGCTTGGCATGCAACATGTTGGTCTGCAGTGCCCTTGGTGAGTGCCGCAGCGGAGATTGGTTTGTTGGCTGCCTGGCCCCGCGAGATGTCCACCTGCGCGCGCCTGGTCCTCACGCAGTGCGTTTGTGCGATGCAGAAGGCGCCTCACCACCCAACAGGAGGGGCCCATTGCCGCAGCATGTTGTCTCCAACGCCAACGCCAGTTGTGTAGCGGTAGTTGGAGGGGTCTGGCGAAGTAGTAGCCATAGGCTCTAGCGATTACCTCTTTCCAACCCATTCTCGTCGATGATCATACCACCGTTGAGTATATAATTGGAAAAGCGAGGCGCTACATACGGGTGGACATTGATCGGGTGGACAAGACTTGCATTGCAGGACCAAAGAGAACGTATGTCGCGAACCCAAGAATCAAGCGAATCAAACAATATTGCATTGCATCACGCGTCCTCTCAATTGAACTATCGCTCATGCCGGGGTGCATCTCGAACATGTGTGCGGCGGTGCTCCCACCAAAATCGAGTTGCTGCCAGGAATGGCAGGGCAGCTTTGCTGTTAGAGTTGTTATAAGGAACCCCTTGCTGAGCAACAGCATCACAACGCAAGCCAGCCGTCCAGCGTCGGCGCTATGCCGCACCAAGCATCGCGTCCCACTGCATCTGCGCGTCGGCCGGCCACTCCAAATCGTGTCACCTCAGCCGGCGCCCCCGGCCCGGACACCCGGAATGGAAAAGTCGTGGTGCTGTAGCCGGGCCACGGCCAGCCACATGGCGAGTTCGATGTCGTCCGCGCCCCAGGCCAGGTTCGATGCCAAAATCCTCAGCTCGGTCAGAAGGTGGTGGTGCTGTAGCCTGGCCACGGGGCCCAGCCACCAGGGTGCCGCAGCGACGCCGTGGACCCCGAGGTGCAGCCGCCCACGCCGTTCAGTGCATCCCGCGCGTACGGCGCCCACTGCATTGGGGCAGGATGCCCATCAGATATTGAGCTGTGAGGCGGAGAGCTCTCGGGTTGAAAGCTGTTCCGTGTGCATTGCAAGGCATCGGAGCTGCTGCCGCCGCCAAGCGCACTGTACAGAGCAGCGCACACTGTGCAGACCAGAGCACAGCACACAGCAACACCATGCAAGCCATAAAGCCTCCGCTGCAATGCAGAGGCCGGCCTTCAGACAACCTCCAGCCAGCCAGGAGGTGCTGCAGCTTGGAAAGAAACTGCTTCAACTCGGATATCTGCTAATTCAGACCTGGGAGGCGGAGCTGAACTCCAAGTCGGGGTCCATCGCATTGGCAAGGCCGCGCAGCAGCTGCACCACGCGCAGCACGAAGAACATGTCCGACGGGAACTTGTCGACGGGCAGCGCCTTGATGGGGCTGTCCGGATCGAAGGGGTCCACCCTGCGGCGGTATTGGATTCAGTTTGAGTGAGTCTTTGATCTGGTCCCGCATCTCGAACTGCAGCTCAGAAAACGCCAAGCAACTGTCGACGGGCAGCGCCTTGATGGGGCTGTCCGGGTCGAAGGGGTCCACCCTGCAATGTGATTTGGATGTCCATCAGAACAGACCGACAAAAACAGCTTGGCTGTCCACAGGCAGCGTCTTGATGGGGCTGTCCGGGATTGAAAGGCTCCACCCTGTAGCGCCAATCAATCTTGCCAAAAGGTTTACGTGCAAGGAACCCCAACTCAACAGGTTTCGGAGCGCACCGACCACGGGTGTCGAATATGCCGCACGTCATCGTGAAGACGCCCATCAGTCGTGACCAATGCACCGGTTCTGACCCTCACGGCCATGGCGTCGGTTTCGTTTGCATTTGCTTCCGTTGATCGTAATTTTATTAAGCGCACAGATCGCGAGTGTCGAACATGCCGTACGCCATGGTGGAGCGCAGCTCTCGTGACCCGGGAAATCTCAGGAACCAGGCTTGTTTTCGACTTTAGTTCCTCAATGTTACAGTCATGTCTGTCAGAACGCACCGGCCGCGGGTGTCGAACATGCCGTACGCCATCGTGCAGCGCAGCTCCTCGTCGTCGCGTTTTGTTTTCACCCCCAGCGCCCACATCGCCTTGTTGATGGCCTGCACGTTTGATGATAAGCTTCACGTGATACATGAACAATCGTGAATTGGTCTCAACAAGTCCGAGAATTGAGGCGGCGTCACCCACCCCAGCGCCCACATAGCCTTGTTGATGGCCTGCGTAGTTGATGCATACACATGATGAATCGGTGTCTCAAATACAGTGTCTCGACAGTTCGGGGCCATTCTGGCTTGGCAGATGCCGCCACCAGTGCAGCGCTTATTGATGGCCTGCACGACGATTTGCCACACAGAATATCAGCCACTGGTGAGTTGGTATCGATAACTTCAACAATCGGGGCGATGGCACCACCCCTAACCGCTTGTTGATGGCCTGCGCATTTGATGATTACAGGTCATGATTTGGTATTGGTACTGTGACAACAGGTTCAAGAGCATCTGGGCTGGCATATGCCGCCGCCGGTGCGGCATCGTGTTGATGGCCTGCGCAACTGTTGAGCACAGTATTGTAAACTGGTGTGATTTCGAAGGGTACAAGAACAAGGGCTTCATACTGGGTTTGCATCTTGCGAGTGTCTGCGCCTTCCAACTAACGCGACGCACCGGTTTGTCCCTGCTTGCTGGGCGCCATGGCAGAGTTCGTTCAGGTGTCAGGCTTCACAGCTTCAGGTGTCTGCGCCATCCAGGTCTGTCGATCAGAACCTATGTTGCGAAACTTAGTGTGGCTCACCGGCTTGTCCCCCTTGTCCAGCGCTACGATGAGCTCTGCAAAGCCGATGCGCGCGTCGTCGGGCAGCTGCTTCGACTGACCGTAGTCGATTAGGCCCACCTTGCCGCCTGCACACATGCGGCCACGGCGCTGTTGCCTCAGCCGGACTCGAGAGCAGGCTGCCGTGACGCTGCCGTGACACTCTGTCGGAGCAGATGCCGGCGAAGTGAGATGGTTTGAGTGGGCGTGTCACAGCCACAAGCAATAAAGCAGGGCCCAGCCGCTGAACTCGGGAATGCAGCGATGCCCTCTGAGGCAGTGCCGTTGCCTGGATCGGCGGTGTGGCTGAGTCTGCCCCTCGCTCAACATAAGACAAAGCTCAACACAAAGAGAGACACACGAGGTAAGGTGACCGCACCCTTCATGACCAGGATGTTGCCGGGGTGGTTGTCTGCCTGGGAAGGGCAACGTGGATGTGTCAGCCACGTGTGTTTGCGACATGTGCTGTCAAAGTCAGGACGCCTGCTGTCTCAATCCTGGAAGCAAGCGGGCTACACGAATGACTGTTCCCACATCAGCATATGAGCACTTGATAAGATAAATACAAAAGCTCTTAGAACTTTCACCTGGAACAGGCCCTCGTACAGCATCATGCGACCGTAGGCCTCTGACACCGTGCTCAGGATGCGCTTGATGCCCAGCTTCCGCTGCAGCGGCGACAGCTTCTCTATGCGGTCGCCCAGCCGCGTTATCTGCGGCAGGGGGAATACAACATGATAAGGAAGATGACAATACGATGCGGTAGGTTAGCTATCAGCAGCACAGAATTACGTACAGGCTTCTGATTCTGTCGCTCTGTGCTCAGCCTCCGGCTTCCTGCATGAAAGCGTGCAGGGGGCTGCGTTGGAATGCGGCAAGCCAGGAGCAGCGAAGTAGAGAAGGAAGCGCAGCAAGTGAGGAGCACAGAAGCAATAAAGCAATGGTTGCGTGCCTGCAGCCCGTCGATGTAGCTCATGACAAGAAGCCGCTGCGTCGTGAGGCCCGGCACGCTGCTGGGCACCTGGATGCGGTTGCCAACGCCCTGCGCCTGCACCATGGAGGCACAAGACGCGATCAGAGCGGTAAGCGACCTGGCGACATCATGGACACAATTTGCCATTGCAAGGCCTTGCTTTCGGCTGGACAGAAACGAACGCTGCTGGTGACTCGACGATGGACTATTCAATTGCCTCAGTAGAGCGAGTCTTGATGCACAGCCTGATCTGTTGGTCGAGTGGTCAGCAGAGAAATGCCTGCCGCAGTGTTGCATTGCGCTGCTGGTGAGTGATCATGTCGTGACCCATCTAGTGCGCTGCACGTCCTTGTCCCTTGAAAAGCAAGCCGCTATCCTGCAGCATGCCAGAGCTGTCTTCGGACATGAAGTATCATAAAAATGATCTGCGCACCTGCAGGTGGCCACCAATGGCGTCCATGACGGCAGCCTCGCCCTCGAAGTCGAACTCCATGCGGATCTGCTTACCTATTCATGTCATAATGGTGTTTTCTACAGCGTGCGCGCACCCGCAGGTGGCCGCCGATGGCATCCATGACGGCGGCCTCGCGCTCGAAGTCAAACTCCATGCGGATCTGCTTGGCCAGCTCGTCAACGGGCGACACCAGGTCGAAGGACAGCTCCGTCTTGGACAGGTACTGCGCCGCCAGGCGGATGTTGCCTAAATCCATCTCCATCGTGCGCAGCGCGTCCGGGTACTGCACCTGGGGTCCGGGAAAATAGGGTTTCAAGTGTCGGATTTTACGTCAAGGGTGTGAGTACTGCGCTGCGAGGCGGATGTTGCCCAGGTCCATCTCCATCGTGCGCAGCGCGTCCGGGTACTGCACCTGTATTTATGACGCAAAGAAAGGCGGTTTCAGTTGAGCCTGTTGCATGACGCACTCTCGCAGATGCTCTCCGAAGCACATGCTTGGTGACCCAGGTCCATCTCCATCGTGCACAGCGCATGTGGGCACTGCACCTGTGTGCAGAGGGCTAAAGCGCCAAAAAGTGTTCAGGTTTGAGGGCTGCATTGCGCCTGTGGTAGGTGCGGGAGCACCATCAATGACGCCAGCACACCGTGACCAGCATCGTCCTGGCTGCCGTGCTACTCGTGATGCTTCCACTACAGCGGTGATGTACATATCTCGACGTTCGAGCCCAATATGTGCAGCAGGATACTGAGGCAAGGACGGAGGGTGTGCAACCCGATGGCAAGGCAAAGCGGGCCTTTGCCCTTGCACCCAGCCAGGGAGCATAGCCGCCCTGACACCACACCCGCGTGAGCTTCCAGCTGCCCACCTTCACGGCGACGGTGCCATCTGTGGCGGCGCCCTCTGCCAGCCGTGCCTGCGTGGCGGCCGCCGCCGCCGGGGGCAGCGCCGCGTAGTACTCTGCCTGCTTCTGTACGTCCGACCGGTGCCACCACCGCCGCGGCGGCGGCTTGTGCAGCCGCAGCCGCGCTTTGTGCACCTGCGTACGAAGGGGCAGCAGCTGTGAATCCCGTGTTCGTCTGGCGCAGCACTTGCTGCAGTGCCTCAGCTGGCGCCCACGACCAGGCTTGCTAGTTGCGCACATCGGCATGCTCAACGTTGGTCGACCACCTACAGCACAGAGCCGCTGCACGAATGGCAGCTGCCGGAAGAGGGTAGAGCAGTGCACCGTGCTGCGTCAGAACAGAGGTGCGGCTTTGTGTGTCCACAGAGCAGGCGTCGTGAAAGAGCACTCCCATGCATTTTCAAGGATATGGCACTCCCATGCATCGACATGAGACAGCACATGCGCGAGCGACGCGGGTTCCCGCGCAGTGTTGGCACAAGAGTGCGGGGGGTCACAGAAAAAAGTGTCATGAAACCGCACCTGCGCGAGCGACGCGGAGCCAAGGGGCTTGTCCAGGTCGATCCACTCGAAGACGTCCTCCAGGCAAGCGCCGGCCAGCTCCCGCTCAATGACGCCCCGCGTCTGCTCCGCCGACATCGGCGGCACCTGCATGCAACATGGTTTCGTCGTCAGGTTTCAGCTCTCAGCAACGGCGCATGAAGCAGCAGCAGGCGAGCTCCCGCTCGATGACGTCCCATGTCTGCTCCGCCAACATCGGCAGCACCTGCATGCAGTAGTGTTGCTGTTGTCAGCCTCGTGTCAATTTGAGTTGTCGGCAATGTCCCATGAGCTCCTGTTCAATGATGTCTTGCGTGCGCTCTGCTGACATCGGCAAACCCTGCATTGATGGTGCAATTGGAGGATACTGAACGAGGTTGTTAGCGAGCCAGCACTGTTGCAACAGGATGTGAAGCATCTGCAAGGCCCGGTGCCCCTGATCTGGCCATGATGCAGCCCTTCCCCACAGCCACTGGCTGGTGCCTGCTAAAAGTCCGCGAAGCTCACCCGGTCGTGCAGCTGCGACAGCGTCTCGCACATGGGCTGCGGCACGAAGTCGCCGCGCGCGCCGAGGAACTGGCCGGCCTTCAGGTAGAAGCCCCGCATGTCGATGCACAGCGAGTGCATCTGCTCGCCCGCGCGCTGGTACTGCGGCGTCCACAGCTCCTCCACCAGCCGCTCATCGCTCCAGCCGGACGTCGTGCGAAGCGCCACCGCCTTCAGCTGTGTGACCTGCATGCAGCATCATGAGGCCGTGGGGGTCTTCTGTTGTGACCATGGCGACAGCGTGCCGCGCCGTTTGGTGCATTTCAACAGGTGAGCGGCCGACAGTGGTGACAGCGCCAACGTCTTTGCACGCCATGGCAGATCATGTCCTGCCACGCGGCAGTGCACGGCATGCGGCAGTGCATGCAGCCGCATCAGGTTGCGGCAGCTGCGCGCCTACCATGCGCGAGGTCATGATGCCGTCATACGCCGTACCTTGAAGCCGGCGTAGATCCGCGTGGCCCGCCGCCAGAACTCCGCGCTGCGCTTCCACTTGCTCAGGCGGCTGGTCTCGTGCGCCTCGTCACCAGAGATGAAGGCGCTGCGCTGCGGCAGCAGCGCGTCGCCGCCAGGCGCACTAGAGGCCCCCATGCAGGCGGCCCTGGCCGTTCACAAGGTAGCTGTGCGTTGCGATGTCGCGGCCGAGGCAGCCAGGCGACTTTGGACGGTTATTTTCCAGCGACTCCGTGTCCAAATGTCGTAGGAATGGGTTGCTGGGACCGGGGTGTCTGGCGATCGGACGAAGGGCAAACGCAGGTCCAGGCACAAGAAGTCGATCGCATGGAGTGGAAGAGAGTTCATCCGTCTGAAGTGCAAGCTGTGATCAGCAGCAGCCTGTTGGGAAGAAGCATGGCCTAGGCGAGGGGGCAAGTGCCAAATTGTACCGGCACTTGAAAGCCGAGGTGCACTTGCTCAAACTTACACGCGACCTGCGACAGATTGCATCCTCTAAGTGCGTGACTCTAGCGTGTGGAGGTGCTGCCGCTTGCCCACTGGTACAAACCTGGTCGAGCTTGGAAGTCAGGGTGATTGTGAAGTCAGACCAGTACACGTTGCACCGGCAGCCGGTGATTGTTCCGTAGTGTTTAAACCAGCCTCGTCGAGCTTAAGCGTCGGACCGACGAGACTGCAGCAGCTCCGCTGCCATGCGACCCCTTATTGCGGGGGCCCTTGCTGCCGCAGCGGCGCACGGAATCCTTATTTGAGCAGAAGCCCATGGCAGCGGCAAGCAATCGCCGATGAGCCGCCTGCTGGCGTTTCTAGTGGCGGTCAACCTACTTTTTTTCACCAGCACGCTGCTGCTGCAGTGGCGGTGGCGCCTGCCAGAGGATGAGCCTGGCGCCAGTTTTGCCGCCAGCGCCGACGGCGGCTGGGCCGCGGCCGTGCGGCGCGGCAGCCGCCTGTGGGGCGTCGCCCGGCAGGCCCGCACGGACTACTCTGCCTGGTCGGCGGTGGCAGCGGAAGCCGCCGGCGCTGCCAATGAGGGCGTCGGTACCGACTCCGACGCCATCATGCACCTGCGGAATATCTTCCAGCAGAGCGCCAATTTGACGGCGCTGCAGCAGGCGCAGCACGAGCGCCTGCGCGGGAACGCGCAGCGCGGTGGCGGCGGCGAGCAGCAACAAGAGCAGCAGCAGCAGCAGCAGGAGCAGCTCTCAGCGGCATTGCGCGGCGGGCAGCTGCAGCGGACCAAAGGCCACGACCAGCTGCAGCACAGCGCAGACGGTGGCGGCGGCAGGCAGGACGGACAGCCGAGGCAGGACGGCTGGTCGTCTGGCAGCGGCAGCGGGCAGCAGGAACTCGTTCTGGCGGATTTTATCCCCGGTGACGGCAGCGGCTACGCCATGCCAGACCCTGCCATCGTGCTCTTCTGCTACAACAGGTGAGCGCTCTGCTCTGACGCCATATGCAGTATGACTTGCAGCTCGTTCAACAGCCCGCCCTAGCCTTGGTCTAGGCCTACTCAGGGCCATGGATGTGTGCATGGCACCAGCTGCGGAGTGCTCACTAGCGAAGCTGTGCTGCTGGAAAGTGAATCTGCCCGCACAGCCTGCATGCAGCTCCAGCCAATCAAGGGGGTCCTGATGACCTTGCCTGCAGGCCGCTGGTTCTGCAGAGGACGCTGGACTCTCTGGCAGGGCTCGAGGGGCTGCAGCGCTTCGCCCTGTACGTCAGCCAGGTGAGGCGCTGCGATTACATTGTTTCACCTGCCCTGTACAGCAAAGATTGGCGTCTGAGCACTGAGCCTGGTCAGAATGAGGCTGCCTGCGGCCGGTGGCTGGCTGCTGCTTTCCTATCTTTGCCTGCCAGGAGCCAGCAAGCATGTGCTGCACCAAGATGCTTGATGTGCAAACGCGTCTCATGCGATGCAGCACTTGTGCCGACATCGCTAGGCTCCATGGTGCTGCGACACTCATGCCTTCAAACCAACGGTGTTGAACCTGCTGTGCTCTAAATGGTTGTCAAGGCGTGCTTCACAGGCTGTTGCTAACAAAAACTTCTGAAAATACTCGCAGGACGGAGGTGAGCCGGCGGTGCGCTCGGTGGTGCGCAAGGCGGCGCGGATGCTGCGGAAGCGCACCCGCAAATTTGAGCACTGGATGCGCCCGCGGAAGCCGCAGCTGGGGGACGAACAGGTCCGGCCGTACATTCCGGGCGCCATCATGCATTTAATGGCGAGTATCATGAGAGGGGACCAAAGCTTTTTCCCAGGCCCTTTGGGTTTTTGTCCACATTCAGGAATGACTTCTCCTGCTGCCACACAATCTGCTCGTCTGCTGCGAATGGCATGCCGAATCTGTCATTTGCTGGCCTGAAGCCCAGACTAGTTGATTCACGCGCAGCCGAGCCACGCGTGGCTGAGCCAGCACCACGGCTGGGGGCTGCAGCGGGCGTTTGCCAAGCGCGGCCACTCGCACCTCATCGTTCTGGAGGACGACATGGAGTTCTCGCCGGACTTCCTGTTCTTCTTCCAGGTAATCGCCTCAATATCCTGGCCAAAAACACGTTGGGTTGCCTGCACAGTTCCCACACACGAAAGGATTCTCACACTAGTTCGCACAGCGAACGACAGTGTGTCACTATGGACTCTTTCTTGAGCGCCTGCAAGATGGTTGACATTGTGGCGCAGGCCACAGCGCCGCTGCTGGAAAACGACCCCAGCCTTTGGTGCGTCAGCAGCTGGAACGACAACAGCCATGCCGCTGGCTTCCGCTGGGACAATAAGCGCATGGTGCGCACTTCCTACATTTGCTACATGTCGTGCTGGATTGTGAAACATGCACCCGGTCACATGAAGGAAACAAAGCATGATTACGCATGACCTCTGCAGAAGTCGCTCGGCAAGTTTGCAGGAGCAGCCTGCCGTCTTCGAAGCATTGCATCATACTTTGCTTGGCCGTGTGTTCCAGCAAGCCCTCGACTGTAGGAACAGACTCGACTGGCTGCGTCCCTTTCCTGCAGCTGCGCACGTCGTACTTTTCAGCGCTGGGGTGGATGATGCGGAGGGAGGTGTGGGCGGAGATCGCCGCCGACTGGCCGCGCCAGGCATGGGACCAGTGGATGCGTATGCCCTCCACATCCCGCGGTGTGTACCACTGCACTTTTGCAGCAAGTTGATAAGCCTTGTCCGTGTACATCTGCTTAATTGCGCAATCTCGGATGCCGAGCTATTGGCGCTGCAATGAGGGACGGGCACCCTTCAACAGCACATCCAACCATGACGGCATTGGCAGGCAGTCGAATGTTGGACCGGCTAGAAATGCACCAGGTCCAGCAAGCGTGCTCTCACAAATTTAGGTTCATCTCAAGCAAAGCGCCATACCTACCGATGTATGCCTGCAGAGCGGGACTGCGTGGCGCCTGAGGTGAACCGCCTGAGAACCAGGGCGGACAACATGACCTGGCACACCGAGACGGTGCGGCTTTGGAACCTCATTTGTTTCTTTTCACTCAAGCGTCTTTCACTTGCTTGCCGTGCATGATAACATGTGTCTGTAGGCGACTGTGGCTCCGAGACATCATTGCAGTACCTCTGGCGGCATCTTGTGCAAGGCACTGTGCTGCGATAGCCCGCTCAGCTCAATTTTCACACTTTTGCGCTGCACACCGCAGGTGCGGGACTTTGGCGACCTGAGCTACCTGGTGCGGGGCAACTACGAGGCAGGCATGCGCCAGCTCATGCAGCGGGCACAGCCACTGCGTACAGCGGACGCCCCCGCCTCCGGCCTGTTCGAGGTGCGTTCAGATCTGTTGCAAATGCCTGAGTGCAGAGGACCGGGGCTGGAAAACTACACGACTGTGTTGTCAAGTGCGGCTGGCCATCCTTTGTTATCAACTTGCATGGCACTGCCACTGCGGTAGCTGCATGGTCAGAGTCAATTTTTTTATGCAGGTGCCGGCAGGACACGTGTACCTGGTCACATATCGGCTGGAGGAGTACGCTGACCTGGCGCAGCAGCTGCACATCTGGCCGTACCCGCGGGCGCACTTTCAGAACATAGCGCTGCTGCCGTACAGGTGTGCACCAGCTGTGCCCTGGCCCTGCATTTGGAATCCTGGACTGCTGCGGCTGTGTGTCAAGTTCCTCAACATTGCTTTTGCACACCGCCTGGCCAAGAAGACTTGCTTAGGCCATTCAGCAGCGTGGCCATTGCCACGCTCTTGACAATCTAAACACCTGTCGACCAGGGGTTCGTTCTTCCTGCTGGCGGATGCGCGCGCCTGCCCGCTGCTGCCCGAGGCGCACCGCATCCTGCCGACGCCCGGCCTGCTGCCCGTCGCTGCGCAGCGCCACCAGTCATGCACCTCCGCCTGCAGGTTTCGCTTTCCGGAATACTCTCGTATCCTGGAATTTCGCCTGCCAGCGGTCCAATCTTGTTGACTTGTTGTGGCTGTCCAGGTGACTTGCCACATGTTGAAGCGGTACGCAGGGGCACGTTTAGCCAATGCCATATATTCTGTTGTGATGGTGTCCGCACACACTTGTGTGTCCGCTGGTGGTGTGCCAGAGTGGCACAATGTGCCCATAGCAGATTGCTGAGGCGACACATGCCATCGCTTGCCGCATTCCCCGTTGTTCGATCAAGGGCATCACACGACCAACTGGTTCAAACCGTTTTGACCCATTTGCCGCAGCGCTCGTGGCCTTAAGTGCTCCGGCGCCGACACGTGGTTCATCAGCAGCTGCAAGGAGCTGCGGCAACACTTTCCTTGCGAGCACGGCTGCGCCTTGAATCTCGGGCCGGACGTGCCCAACTACGTCCAGGACCCCAAGCTGCCCAACTACCACCAGTGCTTGGTGTGTGTCTCGTTCTGCACCAATAATCTGTCCTTGCAACCCGAAGCCACTTCGACCCAATATTTGGCACATTGATCTTCGCCCTGCCCCGATAATCTGTCCGTCACACTTTCTAGATCATCTAAACCATGTTGCATGTCGCCGGTGTGTCTCTGAGATGCAAAGCAAGAGCCAACGCGAAGCCCTCCAACGTACCTCAGCGGCATCTGCATCCACACGGCGGCACAAACGGCTCGGCATCGTGTGCAGGTGACGCAAAGGGCGTCGTTGTGTTCAGCGCGCCAAGCTTCGACGTCGCGGCTGTGCCCGTGTGTGCCACGAGCCGGCGGCGACGCCAAGGGCGGCGACGCTGCTGAGGCCGCCAAAACCCTGGCTGGAAACAAGGCCGGCCTCGTGTCACGGGATGCCGCAGCAGCTGATTTTGCGTGGCTCACGAATTAGCGGAACAAGAACCTCGCGCTGTGGTGCGCCGCACTATGCATGGCGACAACTCAAAAAACAACAGCGGGTCACGGTCATTGATGCAAGTCAAATGTGATGTCCTGCTTTGCTTTGTACTTGTAGTGATTTGCTCTACACGAAGTCGGCTTGCTTTGCTTGGTTTCATGCAAGCCAAAAGGAACGCAAGCGAAGGTGCTTCATAGAGCACATTCGGGACGGGGAGGGGGAGGATTTGAACTAGGTACATGCAATGATCGGTACTCGTAAACATGGGTGCCGTCATCCTGCCAGCTTCTGTGTTAGACCGTCATGGATTCAGCAGCACACTATGTAGTCTGTGCACACACCACCGACCGTGGCAGCCCGGAGATATTGAGACGAACAAGCAATGGCGGGGCAGCATATTTCCGTGTCAAGGAAACGAAAGGCAGGCGGCGGCGGCAGCGGAGCAGCCACTAAAATACAGGCAGGAAAATGCAGTGCAGCCGAGAAATGCGGTGCACCCGGCATTGAAATGCACGCAGGCCCCACGCATACCGCAAACAGCGACCATTGAAACAAGAGGTAAACAAGCAGGTCGGTTGCGGGCAGGCGCCAAGCAGATCCACACTCCGTCACCAGGGAATCGAACAGCAGACGGGCGCAGCCAACAAAATGCAGGGCGACCGAGGGAATGGCAGGGGGCGGGAAGGCGATGCGAGAACGCGACAAAGGAGCTGGGCGGGCGCCCAACAAAATGGCTCCGTCACGGGGAATCAAACAGCAGACGGGCGCAGCCAACAAAATGCAGGGCGACCGAGGGAATGGCAGCAGGGCGGAAAGGCGATGCGAGAACGCGACAAAGGATCTGGGCGGGCGCCCAACAAAATGGCTCCGTCACGGGGAATCGAACAGCAGAC
>JAABUW010001793.1_pt1 | contig 34344 bp, 40 predicted proteins | sample 5560081 | NCBI WGS metagenome assembly JAABUW01 (sample SAMN10711882, study PRJNA513363) | rock metagenome | isolation source: Antarctica rocks | place: Antarctica: Victoria Land, Knobhead sud | reverse complement strand
AAAGCGGCTTTCTCTTCCTCCAGAGCAAGAAGTTCTGCGAAGGCATTGGCTTCGGCGGCTTTGCTTGCAGCTAGGGAGGACTGAGCTTTTGAAACTTCGGCTTGAGTGGGTATAGTATTGTTGAGGGTCTTAAGGAAGGTGATATAGGCGTCTTTTTCTTTATTGGTGGTGGCCAGTCGAGTCTGAAGCTGGGACAAGAGAAGTTCGGTGCACTCGACACATATTGGGTGATCAACGTCGGATCGTGATGAGAGTATTTCGAAAAGGCGAGTCGTGGACTCGAGCTGATGGGAATATGTTAGTTTCGAGCCGCTGGCTGTATCATAGGTCGTAACATTTGACTGCTCTGGACCTTCGTTTGATAGAGCGTTCTGGGAGTCATCCGACCTGTGATAAGGCTGCACGACTTGGGAATCCGTAAGCATCACAAAAGACATTGCCGGGTTATCCTTCAATCCGGCTCTTGTCGAGGCGGCCATAGCAGGTTGGGGTCCAAACGCCTGGCGGGCAGCAGGGATAACCCTCTTGAACACTGGGGTTCCAGCATGCCGAGACGCCTGCTGGTAGAGCTCTTTACGTTCTTGGGGATATGGTACTCGAGAGGTGTTGTCACTGGTAATCTGGTCAACGGATTGACCAGTGGAGCCTGCGAATGATTAGGCTCAACGCAGAGCACACCATATAAAGATTTCCATACCTACTAACAAATCGAAAGCAGCGGGGTTGAGATCCTGGATGGTGTTGTCCAATTTCAAAGGTGTTCTACACTTCTGGCAATTCATGGTTCTGGATGATTTGGGAAACCCCAGTACGGACAGGCCCATAGCACAGGCCCACTTAGCCACAGCTTGGCAGACTTTTGCATGGGGCGATGTACATAATTATGTTTACCTGCAACCTTTTGCACACGACCCTTGATCCTTATCGTTAGAAGACTGACGATGTGCATGTATCATACACTCCAGTTCGCACTTACCCATCTATTATCATATTGCATCGTGGTGTGGGTTGAGTGGTTACCAATGAGGTAGCCGATTTTGGTGTTGGACCCTGCTCGGGAGAGTGTGGCTTAGGCGGCCGAGGCGGCACCATTTTCTTGAACTAGAAATTAACCTCTGCAGACGCGTTCCCCGTAACAACACGCGACTCTTTTTCGGCCCACTATACCCTGATGATAAGATAAAATGATGAATCTTGAGAAACGGTAATTGCTTATGAGCGAGATTATGGAGCCACCACGTAAAAGGCAGCGCCTTCCTCGAAGTACTGTCCCAGATGCCGACCTTCAGAAGCGAAGGGCTCGAAACGACAATCGGTTGAAATCGATTTTTGAATCGATATTTGATAAATACGGCAAGGATTTTGCTGGCATTGGTGATGAGATCGATCTACGGACGGGGGAGATCGTTGTCAATAATGGCCATTTACTTGGGATGACGAATGAGAGGGATGCTGGACAAGTGGAGAGTTCATTTGAAGAACTTGAGAGCGAACACCTGGAGGAGGAGGAGGATGAGGAGGAGGAAGGACATGACACCGATGAAGGAGATGCTGCCCTCGTCATAGCGCCAGAGATCGGTCTACGGAAAGATTACAGTGTGGATTATCTAATGCAGGACACGGACACTGAACCTCTATCAACAACCTTTGGAAGGAGCCTCCACGGACAAATCATCGACTATGGATCAGAGGAAGATGAATTAGCAGACCATGCAATAGAATGGGTAACTCCTCGGGAAGCTCGAGCGATTGCCCACCAGAAATGGCAACTCCCGGATGACGGGCTGACATTCACAGACGAGTCGATCGTCGAAGAGGCATGGCGCGTGCCACCATTACCCAAAAGCGCGGCTGCCTGCTCAAACATACAGAAGGCGGTGCCAATTTCAGGCCGCCTTCAAGAACCTCTGGATCTTGAGGAGCCTGGTATCTCGCTGTGGGCTTCTGCCGAGAGACAATGTCGACGTTCAAGGTTTGCTGAACCACCTCGATTGAACCAATCCGCTTTAGATCTCCCCAGCCCGAACGGTTCTGGAGTGAAGCATGGAGATTCCAGCCGTTCTAGAAGTGACAAAACGAACCCACCATGGACAAAGGAAGAACAGGATCTTCTACGCCATCTCAAAGAAACTACAACTCTGTCCTCTAGAAAAATGGACGGCTATTTTCCAGAACGATCATGGAGAGCTATTGCATCCAAATGGACGCAGATGGTCAATTGCGGCAAGGCGAGTCGAATTTTTAATAAGGGGGTCCGACGAGAGCCAACGCCAACATCTCCCACAGCTCCGTGTCATGCACGGCCGATCGGTAAGGAGGACCATCAAAATGCGGAGCAGTCTTTTCACCAGCGACAGCAAAGTTTTGAGGCTGATATCCCCTCCGATCACCTGACCATGACGTTTGCTTCCGAATTGAGCAGTATCGTCCAAGAATCCGTCGATGGTTATTTGGAACCTCGCTCTCAGCCCGTAGACACATTTTGGTCGTCGGGCGATTACAGCAAATCCGACCGGGGCTTGAGTAGAAACGTTTCTCCCACCATTACGAATGCTCCATACCTCCTGGAGGAAATGCAGCGCGGATTGCGTGTTCAATGTCCCGCAGATAGCCATATTGACCAAATTGACCAAACTGTTCAAGCCAGCCCTCCTCCGATACCCGTTGGTAGCCCTGACAATAATTCCGGCCATGCTGAGGCTGGTGTATACGTACAAGGAACTCGAGATCCGTCTATTCTAAACCATCCACAACTTCATGATGCAGCACCTCCTCCGTCTAGGTATCCACATCGGACTGAGGATGACGCAGCTATGCGTAGAAGTGTATGCGTCGATCAGATCGCGAAGTACGCACATGTTACCGCCTCACAAGAGGTTGAGGATGATGCAGCTTCGCGCAGGAGAGTATGCACCGATCAGATGGTCGGTTACGGCCTTGTCATCGACCCAGAAGGTGGCCCTCTGTCGCAAGCTGAGTCTAGTGGACAAGACATTGAATGTGAGCCCGTCTCGGATAATGTAGCTGATGCCTTTGTGATTCTCGGTTCTTCAGATGCGCATAGGCCAGAGATTGCGGTTGTAGTGCCTGCACAGCCGAAAGATAAGCCTCCTGCTGCTCCTGCATTGATCCAGCAAGGAGGGTCAATTCCAGTCCCTTCAGTAATGCCTACGCAAGAGATTACGCATTCGCTGTCTAGTCCTGTTAATCTAGGCGGAGCTAAAAAGCCGAAATGTGTTCCACTCGCTACGCTGTCGGGGGTGGAACATGTCGTGCAAGTCCTCATACCCAGGCTTAAATCGTACGAGGTCCGCGAACGGACGACTCCCACCAAACTAGGTCTTGAGGAGGAGACTCTGGTCTTACCCACCCCTAAAGATACGCAAAGCCAGCAGAATATGGTCATGCCAGTGTCATGTGAGCCTGATAGAGGCTTTAGTCCGTCTAGCGAAGCGCCGCTCAACAGTGAAGTCGTGCACGACGTCGAGATACCGGACTCACAGCCCGAGTTTTCGTCACCAATAGTTGTGAACAATGAGAATGCTGATCAAACATTGATCAATGCCCTGTCTTCGAAAAAGACATCGCCTTTAGCTCGTCGAGTCTCAGTACAGCCTAGCAACGAGCCACTTGCTAATGTTGACGTTCCTGGTTCTGAATTCGACGACGAGCTCTCTATAGTGGCTTTACGACCAAAGAGATCAGTTGTAACATTAGCCACTACTCCTGTCACTCTTCTACAGCGTTCAAAAGCCGTCACACCTCTGACTCGCCAGGCTTTTAAGAAGTGGGATTCAAAAGTCACTCAGACTACTGTGGATCACTCCTTGTCCTTACTTTCTTCTGATATGCTTGACTGCGGCGAAGACGAGTTATCCTTCCAATGATGTGTCAGAAGAATGTCAAAATTATATATTGTCTGGCCTTGGCGGTCAAGATACGCAGTGGGAGCACAGTAAGAATGCTGTTTCTGCGATGCAATTCCCTGAACCGAAAACCCCGATTTCAAGCTACATGGCAGAGCCTTGGACATCACAACCGCATTGTTCTATTTCGACGAGATTATCGGTATCAGTGGGGGAGTCCAAAGACCAGGACTTATACTTGGATTCGTTGCAATGATTGAACTTGTGGTCCCTGTCCGCCCAGCATTTGTTCCACACCAAGAGCGTACGTAGATCAAAAATATCTGGCACGTAGAACGTGCTGAAGCGTGACTCGGTAACGATCGCTTGATAAGGATTTCTTGGTACTTGAAATCATTGCTCCACTTTTGCCGCACAAACGATTGAGGGACAATCGAAATCAACAGTCGTTTGATGCCGGGCTATTGCAATTATGCAAAGCCACGCTGAGGGAATGTACTCCAGTACAAGGAAAATCTTGGTTCGGTCATCTTGGCTATCCTGGTAGGTATATAGATTTGGTGTCACTGTTGGCATATAGATGCGAGATACCCATTCTTAGTGGCTGCCGTCAGCCTCATGTCATGGCTTGATGATGTCTACTAATTTACTGTCTGTCTTACCCCCAATGCTTCCTGCTTTTGCCCAAAACTTCGATAAATGTCTTGTCCCTGAATCGCAGAGAATAGTGACGATTCTATGGCCTGGTCCAAGCTGTTGTGCAGTCTTGACTGCAGCAACGCCTTTCTTTTGTTAGCTCTTTTTATTGTTCGAATAGGAGGTTGACTGACAGTTGACAGCGCTACTACTTCCCACAAAGATTCCGTCTTTCTCCACAAGCCATCTCGCCATTGCTACCGCTTGTTCATCTTCTACTTTGATAGCATCGTCTATCAGCTCTCTTCCAGCCTCAAAGTTTGCAGTAACCCTATTGATTCCGATCCCTTCAATTATTGTGTCAACTTGCGATCTCCTCCTCGTTCCTTCCTTCTCCTTCGTGTCGAACATCACACCGTACTTGATACGATTGTACAGTCCACTCCCTTGAGGATCGGACAAAATGATCTTGACATCTGGCAGTCTAGGTTTCAGATATCGAGCAACGCCAGCGATGGTTCCACCGGTTCCAGCACCAGTAACAAAGGCGTCCACCTTCCCGCCGCATTGACGAAAAATCTCGGGGCCGGTGCCATCATAGTGCGCTTGCCAATTAGCTTCGTTCTCGAACTGATCTGCGAAATAGCCCCGGCCTGGACGGTCAGGATCCGCGGTATGTGCTGCAGCGAGGTTACGAGCACGGTTTACGAAGTGCATTGGATCGACAATTGGTGCTGGTGGAACTCGTTCGACGACTGCACCGAGCTTGACGAGAAGATCAGACTTTTCAGTGGCTTGGTCGGAAGGCATACAGCTAGATGTAAATCAACATGGAATCACTACACGAGAGATCAATGTTTCCTATGAGCAAGGCGTTGCTTACATATACGCTAGATATCCCCTGGCTCTGCATACTGTGGCAAGGGATATTCCCGTGGAGCCTACGGTGCCTTCATAGATAGTATCTCCAGAATGTGGTCTCAACAGGCCCTGTTCTTCTGCCTATATCTGGTCTCAGAGATTGTACATGGCTAATAGGGAAAACAAACTTGCCAGATTGATAATACTCAAGGCTACTCTATCTTTTGGACTACCTCCACCACCATTAAGAAACTACTCAAGGGTGTTAGGCAACCATTGCATTATTCAAAAACCAGCTGCGTATTACCTCGGCTTTAGCTAGTATCTCGCATCCAGTCTCCTCAGACAAAGACTTGATTCTGAATAAAGGAGTATTTCCAATGCATGCCTCTATACCTTCTGGCAATTCCTTAGCAATGATACTAGCACTAGTATCCCTTTCATGATCCTCTAAATTGATGTGCTCATCATCAACTAGGCCAGCGCCTGCGAGCGTCCTGTTCGCGTTACGTCTCTTCCAAAACTGGAATTCAAGGTCCGGATAGAAATCTTTGAAGCCTAGGGTGAGGATGATACCAGCTAGGAAAGCAGTTGTCGCATAGAGCTTTGGGCGATTTTCCATTGCATGACAATAAATACCTCCATGAAATATTGGGCTACCATACTAGAGTGATCTCCGACTGAGAGCTGCAGGATGCATTAGTATATACAGTAAGCAACGATTGACGAATCCGAATGCGGCGAAGTGAAGCTGCCAAAGAGAAGCGCGGCAACAACCGCGCTCCTCTCCAACTTCGCCTGAGGTTTCCCGACGGCATTGTGGAGACGACGGCGAGTGGCATTATGGACTCACCGCTCATAGCTCAGGTCTTTAGGCGTCTGCTATCCCACCAGACATGCTCAAGACTGCGTTTCCATCCTTCTTTCCATCGTCGTCCTCCCCCCACAGTCTCAGCCCGAAGATATTATCGAAGCTCCGACGACACGGAGGAGGACAGCGGCGCAACGAGCGAATGGCAGCAGCGGACGGATCTCTTTCCACCTGATAAGCTTCGAGACTATGAAAGATACCCAATGGTCACCGCGGATGCTCTGCGAAGTAGAAGAGAAAGACCTAAAAGAGTGAAGATGCTGGCACGCGACTTTATAGAAGGTAGATGTTGCTTAATTTGAGGCCTAGGATTGTACTGAAGCTACTGTCAGATAGTCTTTACAATCCACACTATGGCTACTTCCCCAAACAAGTCGTCATCTTCAGCCCTGGCCAACCCTTCGATTTCAATAGCATGGCCAATGAGCCGGAGTTCCACAAACAATTGGGAGAACGATACACCGACTTCGAGGACGCATTAGATGCTGAAGTCCTAAACGAAAGTAGGCAGTTATGGCACACACCTACCGAACTCTTCCGTCCTTACTATGGGGAGGCTATCGCGCGGTATCTGGTTACGAACTATAAACTCTCTAATTATCCGTCACACGATCTTATAATATATGAATTAGGCGCTGGAAATGGAACGCTAATGCTGAACATGTTGGATTACATCCGTGATTTCGAACCAGACGTCTACGCTCGAACAAAATTCAAAGTTATAGAAATATCCTCCGCACTCGCCTCTCTCCAAACCTCGCAATTCACCAAGTCCGCCTCTGCACGCGGGCACGCAGATCATGTGGAAATCATCAATCGCTCCATTTTCACCTGGGACACATTCGTTCCCGCACCCTGCTATTTCCTCGCCTTGGAAGTCTTCGACAATCTCGCCCACGACACTATCCGCTACGATCCTTTCACGGAAGAGCCTCTTCAAGGCACCATTCTCATCGATAACTCCGGCGACTTTTTCGAATTCTACTCCAAGAACATTGACCCTGTCGCTGCCCGCTTTCTCAGGGTGCGACACGCAGCTTGCTCCAGACCTTTCGACCATCCCCTTCGAGAACCGCGATTCATCCGGAGATTTAAATCGAGACTACCGTTCGCGCCGAACCTGACTGTGCCGGAATACATACCTACGAGGCTGATGCAGTTCTTTGATATCCTGAGAGAGTACTTTCCGCATCATCAGCTGTTGACTAGTGACTTCCATGCTTTACCTGACGCCGTAAAAGGGTTCAACGCACCTGTTGTGCAGACGAGATACCAGCGGAGGACTGTGCCCGTTAGCACGCCACTTGTAAGTTCCAGTCCAAGCATATTTGTCATGGCCCGGACACTCTGCTGATGCAAGCGCCGGATAGGTTCAACAAGGCTACTTCGACATTCTCTTCCCAACAGACTTCTCCGTCATCGAAGATATCTACCGCGCCATCACGGGCAAATTGACGCGGGTGATGTTGCACGAGGAGTTTTTGAAGCGCTGGGCTTATGTGGAGGATAGCGCGACGAAGAGTGGAGAGAATCCTATGCTGAGCTGGTATAAGAATTCCTCGGTCATGATTTCTACTTGAGAGGCGATGGGCCTTGGCCATGATTCTTATTTTGTGCATTGGGGAACACAAAGATGTAGCTTTGGGGGCGGATTGCCCATGTATCGCCCAGCCATGGAAGCAAATCACCTATTGTATGAAATGATACCCAACCCCAACGAAGGACATGCAGTCCTTGAGGGCAAAATCCCCGTACATGCTTTGCCTGGGACTGGCCCATGGCCCCAACATGCTTCTAATATTGAAAAGAGAGATGCGGTTTTCGAGTTCCAATTCGTGAAGATGATGCATCTTCAGGACTAGGAAGCTAACGTTTTCATTGCATCATACTGGTATCTGAAATGCATCGCCACAGTCCCACTCATCCATAGAAGGACCATCTCTTCGGGTATTCCATCCTTTAAACGCCAATCTTGAACATGCTAAATGCCTCCATTCAAAGATTTGCTTCCTCTAACCGCTGAACTTCCAACGTTTCCCGCAGCTTTGGCACTCCTTGATTTATTGTCAGTAGAGATCATGTTCAAAAAGGAGAAATTCCTTACGCAGAATGTAGTCATGGGTTCATCGGCGCTTCGTGTTTGAGCCTGCATATCGATTAGCATGAACGATACATATCGCGATAATAGGACTCACCTGATCGTACGCCACAGTCGGCCTGTTCCTGCATTTTGGATTTGAGCATCGCAACGTGCTGGAAACAGGCCTTTCCTTCATCGGCATCTGAGCGTCCTTCATATTCTGCTTTTGCAGTTCCGTCACTTCCTTCAGCAACTCCGGGCTCTTCAGCTCATCAGCACTCATCACCACAAAGCGCTCGGGTGCGATTTCCCCATCAAGAACCCTCTCCCTCAGCTGTGCATTGGTTTTACTCTTGAGGTTCATGAACAAGCTGCGCATCTTCGAGCTGTAGCCTGGATTCGTCTCGGGCCCTAGCTTGGTAAAGCCTGCCGCTTCCACCGCTGTTGCCTTCTCTAGGATCTCCGCGGGAGCTGCTGTAGACATGAAGCAGAGACCGTTATAGATCAGGCCGATGCAGCCATCACGTGTAGCTTGGTTCGTGCGGGCGACATCCACTTTGTCCTTCTTCCAATCTCGCTCGGCGGGCGGAACATTGAGCTTAGGCTTTGCATTTCCATTTGAGGTGTTGGCGGGGACGGGCGACGCTGTTCCGTTCGGGCTCTTTTTACCAGAAGGACTGCTTCCTTTGGCCTTCGAAACATCGTCGCGCCATTTCTTCACGATATCGCTGGCTAGGCGGGCGACCGCAGGGTCTTTGTGCTGTTTGGAGCGGTTCACAATGACACCGATCTTGGTCGAGCGAAGGAGGTCTTCGTCGGGTTTGACTCCTGTCTTGAGGTCGTTGAGGATACGAATAATGTTGTCGGGTGCAGCTTCTGCTGCCGTAGCTTTCTGAAGCGCTTTGGATTTCTCAATGACTTCTTTTGTGTCCATGGTTGCTCTGGGAAGGTGAAGTGACAGCGATATCTGGGGGCCCCGGTACTACACGGTGGATGATATTGCCGACGGGTGATTGTGTGTTTGCCTGCTATCCCTTCATGGATCAAAGCATCTCGTTTCCGAGCTCTCTGGAATTGAAATCTATGAAAGCAGCATCATATTTGTCCCAGCTTTATTAGTGCAAATAGACAGTTGGCTTGCTTTACTGCCCAAAGGTTAGGCTCCACGGGGTGAAGGTCGATGCTGATGTGCACACAGGGCTATATGCTAACCCGACTGAGTGGGACGAGTTGACTCAGGCTTCCTGGTGTGTTCCTGCCACCATAAAAGCTCGGTACCGTTGTGGAGTGAATATGAATTTACCAGGGAAAGTTGAAGGTAACGTAGAACCTCCACCAAATCCGCGATAGTTGCCCCGAAAAAGCACGCTAGATAAAGCGGAATAGAGCCGGCTCCACCTTAAAAAGTCAGGAGAACGAGAACATATCTTGTACACAGCCAAACAGCCCGTCGGTAGCAGTAGATCGGTTGCATATATTTGAGAAAAGTATGAGGACTATCGATCGCGTAGTACAGCCCACCTACTCCTAGCCCCAACCCTAACCAAACTGAGGAGGAACCGCTAATGCTCATGCATAACACCCAATTCTACCTGTCGTTATTATGATCTGCGTCCGATCCAGGAGCGCCTTCTTCGGCCTCCCGTTCTCTAACTTTGTCCTGATCTGCGTGTTTTGCAGGGTCAAATACGTATAACGGAAACTCCAGGAAGATAGTTCTCTTCAGAATAATAGGCATCCGCACATAGAGCTGGGGAGGGAAGGGTATCAGAATGCTTGTGCGCTTGCTGTATTTGGAGTAAGAATCCCAGTGGTTGCCACTCTCATAGCGCTTTTTGGCTCCCGGTCGTTCCTGCAGTGGAAGACCAGAAACAAACATGAGGAGAATAGTAAGGAAGAAAGGTCCCAGGATCGAAGCATAGAGAGCACGATATGCTCCCCCGTGCACATATCCATCTGCCGCTGGCGACACAGCAATCATGTAAATCGCTGGGAATGTCAGCACAAGATATCCTCATGGGAAACGTTCAGCTTACAGAATTGAATGATGATCTCCCCGAAGTAATTCGGGTGTCTAGTCCAGACGAAAAGCCCAACGTCACAGACCTTCCCCTTATTCTCCGGTTTGCTCCTAAAGATGTACTTTTGCACGTCGGAGACGCTCTCCATGAAGAAGCCGATTGCAAAGAGGATCACGCCTGCAATATCTCTTCCAGTACCGAACTTGGGCTGATGATACATTGTGACATTCGGCGAGTTGAGCAGCGTTACAGGCAGCGAAACAGTCCAGACCCATAACATCTGGAATACCCAGAAGCCCAAGAAAGGGAAGAATTTGTCGCGCTTATCATCGAAGCGATCGTCCTTGCCGGTCTTGATGATTCGGAAGAGGAGGAACCCTGAGAGACGGGCTCCCCATACCATGATGAACAAAGAGTCGACGATCTGTCGTGCATTGTGATGACCGGAGAATGCGAGAGTTATGATTGCAAGTACGACGAAGTTGGTTCCACCAGCAAAGTCTGGCATTTGGAGTTAACAAGATGTTGTCCACCACACAAGGTGCTACATACCTGTAAGCTTATCGAATTTGAGAGAGAAAGCGATGGAGAAGAAGAAGAGCTGGTATGCGATCGTTATGAGCAGTGTAATGGCAAGATAATAATCGTCTAACGCGTGGACTTCTGCCATAGTGAGGGATGAGAGGTAAAGCAGAAGGATGCTTTCGTCGGAATGCGGTGGGCTATCCTGGCTTTATGTGCACAACATGTTCATACAGTCCACTGAGCCAACAATCTCAAAGCTTCATTAGTTGTAGATAAGGCGCTTCCCGTAGTGCGTATTCGTGCTCGTCTCAGTCGTGCTAGTATCAGCTCGCTACGACAGTCGGACTTTTCGACACCGATAGTGACGTCCTGGATCTGACTTTAGACCCTGATTTTAGCGCGATCTGTCAAACTTGCAGATCACTTTAAGCCTAAATTACTTTACGTCTATCTGTGCCAGTGAATGCGATCTAGTGAACTAGCAATAGGAACTGTCTCTCTCCCGAAGCCATTGGGGTAACCTTACCCTTCACGCCCTGCCCGTCACGACTTTTCGAGCGAAAGATGGGGCTTCATCAGAGAAATACTTAGCCCATCTAACTCCCCTCCCTCGACACCTCGCGAATTCCAGCAGCTGTTGACGGCACACACGTAAGCATATGTACGGCAAACGACGGCAAGAAATGGAATTGACCCATGCAAAATTGTGGCAAGCTCAAGACTTGGCGAACATATTGAATGGGAAGTAGCACTTAGAGAGTAGGACATTCAGCTAGCATCTCCAGTGGCAGGTAATGGTGGAGTGATAGCATTCTCTAACGGTGCTAATCTTTCCAAGCTGTTTCCGGGCTTACTTTCCTGGGCTTTGCCATTCTCAGCCCTCGCCTTGTTAGCTCGTCTTCTCTGCTCCCTTTTAGATATCGGTTTGGGCGATACATTTTCCTCGATGGCTTGTTCTTCAATGGCGGCAGCCTTCCTCTTTCCATTTACTGGCTGTCCTTTCGCACTCTTCTCTTCAATTACAGGCCTTTCGGGCTTTTCGCCGCCATAGACCACGTCAATCACCCCTCGAAAGCTGCTCCTCTTCATTTGCGCCTGCACCACCACACTTCTCGCTTCCCTGCAGATGGCTTCCTTGCCTCTTTCCTGTCCCAGACCCCAAAGAACAGCCATGTTGACGACATCAGCCGGGCCCCTGCAACCCAGCGCCCGTTTGGCCTGACTACTGATGACAAGCCCCCTTCCTCTTGTGGCCCGTATCAATTGCGTGGCATTGCTTATCAGGTTCCGCCTTGAGGCGCCCCCGTCATTGTTTAACAACCCAGACGCGTAGCAAAGCTCAAATTTGATGCCCCTTTGCAGAGCGCTTGAAAGCATCGTGTGCTTGAAATAGAACGGAAAGCGCGTGCTCAGGTCGAGAGAGATGAGGTCGCATTCGAGAGCTTGGCAGGCTTGGAGCAGAGTTTTCTCAGTGGTAGGACGAAGGGCGAGTATATCGCATGCTGAGGCAAGGGAAGATAATCGATGATTTTGCGAAGGGTCTGAAAGATTGAGCGTACAGCGTCGGAGGATACGTAGGCGAGGATGAGTGTTGAAGGCAAGTGGTGAGGGTATTTGATGGGGAATTTCTTTTCCAGAGACGCTGACGTCTAATGCGACAGTATCGTAGCCCACTGTGAGCGTTAGCGCCCTTGCTCAGCTTCAGTAACCAACAATAACTGACATTCGGCCAGGAAGGCAAGTGTTCGCTGTAACTCTGCCTGATTGGCAATATATGAGACATTAAGATCATAGTACATGCTTGATCTTCCCTCACCCCCGTGACTCTTTCAACTTGGGAGAAGTCCCGGGCCTGTGCAATTTGGCGGCGTTGAAGACTGAACCGTTTCATGCTCATGGCGTACGAGGGGTAGTTCTGTAGTAAAAACCAGAGCCACAGCCAAGCCACCAAAAACAAGCGAACTAAAGCGCGGCTGCCGCGATATCATCCTGAGGCAGTGAGGCTTTGAAAACGAGCAACCCACCATCACACGACCCTCAGCCTGCTCCGCTCAAGTCGCCCTATCAGTAATTGATATTGACCAGCATCTCGCGATAGTGTTTCTGTCGCACATCTCTTACGGGGGGCCCTCCCCAGTGAGGCGTCGCAAGTATGGCTCGTGTGTATGCCGATGTCAATCAGCACATGCCAAAGTCCTACTGGGAGTACGACAGCGTAAACATAACGTGGGGAGTCCTGGAAAATTATGAAGTGGTTAGAAAAATAGGTGAGTCTTACGTTATTGAGCGAGCGCCGTCACGGGACGAGTACTGATTATGCGCAGGTCGAGGGAAATACTCTGAGGTCTTTGAAGGCATAAATATTGTCAACTACCAGAAATGCGTCATCAAGGTCCTGAAGCCGGTAAAGAAGAAGAAGATAAAGCGAGAGATCAAAATTCTACAGAATTTGTCTGGGGGACCGAACGTAGTTGCGCTGCTGGATGTTGTGAGAGATAGCCAGAGCAAGACGCCTTCATTGATATTCGAGTATGTCAACAACACCGACTTTCGAAGCTTGTACCCAAAATTTGTGGACTACGATGTGCGATACTACATTTTCGAGTTACTCAAGGTAATTGTAAAAGTATCCCGAGAGCCGCAAGCTTGGTTGACGTAGACAGGCATTAGATTTCTGTCACAGCAAAGGAATCATGCACAGAGATGTGAAGCCGCATAATGTTATGATAGATCATGAGAAGCGAAAGGTATGTTCTGGACGTACGGCTCGTGAACGCATACTGACCTCGGCACTCGGTAGCTGAGACTCATCGATTGGGGACTAGCGGAATTCTATCATCAGGGCACAGAATATAATGTTAGGGTAGCATCGAGGTACTTCAAAGGCCCGGAACTGCTCGTTGACTTCCAAGAATACGATTACTCGCTGGATATGTGGTCTTTGGGCGCCATGTTCGCTTCTATGATCTTCCGGAAAGAGCCCTTCTTCCATGGTAATAGCAATTCAGATCAGCTCGTGAAGATCGCCAAGGTCTTAGGAACTGACGATTTGTTTGAGTATCTGGACAAGTACGACATCGACCTTGACACCCAGTATGATGATATACTGGGAAGGTTTCCAAAGAAAAGTTGGAATGGCTTTGTGAATGCGGAAAATCAAAGATTTGTTAGCAGCGATGCAATCGACTTCCTTGATCACTTACTCCGATATGATCACCAGGTATGTCTTCCCTTAATATGTGTAATTCATGAGCGCCCCGAGATCTGACGATAACTCCCAGGAGCGATATACAGCCAAGGAAGCAATGGCCCATCCGTACTTCAGCCCAGTCAGAGCTGCTGCACAGAATCACGCCTCTTCCGTATCATGACAAATTCAACATAGTGAATCTCTACCACGAACCTGATACCACATCCAGATCCCCCGTCACACCCAAACTACCCTAGTAAGATAGAACGTCTCTCACTTCTGACGATCTCCACCCGTGAGCGCGTTACCTAAGGGCTGCAAATTTCAAGTGCAGAACGTACTCATGAAACATATCTTCTACGACGTATGATACCACGGCATTATTCTTTGGCACATTCTAGGTACTTTGCTTACCACCTTGAGAATGAGGTGCTATCCATTGGCTGCATTACCTGACTCGTCGATCGGAGAGGTACCGTGGGTGATCCGAAAGCATTGCATAGCGCCAACTGAATATATTACCAAGCATGCTTCCACTGTGCTACTCCTGCAATTTAAAGCCTGAAAGTTTAACGACCTACGTCCTCCACGTCCTTCGACCTTCAGTAGATGACATTCGCTCAAAGCTAAAAATATTCCTTCTTTGGTAAGGGATGAATAACATTAGGAAAAATTGTAGATTTGATGAGGATCTCTTCTGGAGAAAGCGCATATCCCGCTGTGAGCGAATGAACCTTGGTACGAGATAGGCGCTGCAAAGACTTCCGGGAAGTCGTTTCGAGTTTTCCCTGGCTGTGATACCACTTTCACGTCCCTGTAGCCCAGACTCCTCAGCACTCTGTGACCTTACAGACCTGCGCTCTTGCGCGCTCAAACGATGTGGAGGCTGAGACTGATACACACTGGCACGGGCAAAAGAGAATTGGCAATTACTCCTTTCATGGAGAACCCGCTGATCAAGCTCCAGTCCTCAATGGATACCATACAAATATCTTCGGATCACGCCGTACCAACATGGAGAACATTGGCAGAAGCCCCACAACAATATATTCCCTACCCCACTATCCCATGCTTCGGTAAGATGTCACGCCTTCGGGAGCTAATCATTTGAGGTTCAAAATGCTGGACTAGCCTTCACAGGCTTAGATGATGTGAGCGTTAAACCTAGAAATGTTAGCTCCCGAAGGTGTGACTCATCACCAAGGCATTGAATACGCGCGCTTTTATTTTGTATTCGAACAAACATAAGTACATCGATCTCCAAATTTTCGACTCACACAGTCCTTTATGATCCCCGAAAGATACGACATACAACGAATATAAATGCTAAATTCAGGGGATTCGCCTCGACCAACACGAAGTTACGACTGTCCACGGCGAATTCCGCGCGCTAGCATCGTGCTGGAAAAAAGCCTACAGGCCAAAAGCTCTCCTCTTATACTTTACATTGGCTAGCTTATCTCGAGACGTATTCCGACAGCAAATGTGATGTGACTCCAAGGAAGTTTGCTCCGATACCTGCCCTTTCGGGTACTTCATCCTACCTCCTACTCTCACTTCTCGACCTCCTCAGTCTTAATCGCTTTGTACACATCACGAGCAATTATGAAGAGCTCGAAAGAGCTCGAAAAGGAGCGAAAGAAGGCTGAAAAGCAGCGGCAGTTTGACGCAAAGAAGGCGAATATAGCCAATACGCCTACGGAGTCAAAGACGAAGGAGAAGAAAGCTAAGGTCGCCGCTTCTATAGCAGAATCTTTACCAGCTCTTACTTGGGAAATCGGTTCTGGAAAGAAAAAATGCCTCTCGCCGCTAGATGACCCGATAAACCAGGCGTACATTCCCACAGCCGTCGAGAGTGGATGGTACGCCTGGTGGGAGAGGGAGGGCTTCTTCAAGCCTGAATTCAGACCTGATGGCAATACGAAAGATGCGGGCTACTTTGTGATCCCGGAACCTCCGCCTAACGTCACAGGCGCTTTGCACTTGGGCCACGCCCTCACCACCGCCTTGCAGGATACTTTGATAAGATGGAACAGAATGCGGGGACTGACCACACTCTTGCTGCATGGCTGCGACCATGCTGGCATCTCCACACAAAGTGTAGTAGAGAAAATGTTATGGAAGCGGGAAAGAAAGACAAGACACGATCTTGGCAGGCTGAAGATGACTGAGACGATCTGGGAGTGGAAGGAGGAATACCGCACGAAAATCAACAATGTTCTGAGGCGAATGGGAGGATCGTTCGACTGGTCAAGAGAAGCTTTCACTTTGAATCCAACATTCAGTGCTGCCGTCACAGAGACTTTCTGCACTCTTCACGAAGAAGGATTAATCTATCGTTCCAACCGCCTAGTCAACTGGTGCACCCAGCTCAACACGTCTCTCTCCAATCTGGAAGTAGACAATCAAGACATAACGGGACGAACGATGCTCGATGTCCCCGGATATGACAAGAAAATCGAGTTTGGTATCCTAACCCATTTCCAGTACGAGATCGAGGAAACTAGTGAGAGGATCGAGGTTGCCACCACACGTCCTGAAACTATGTTGGGTGATAGTGGCATCGCCGTTCATCCTAAGGACCAGCGGTACACACATCTAATCGGCAAATACGCAATACATCCTTTCGTCAAACGCAGATTACCCATCTTTACGGATGAGTATGTTGACAGGGAGTTCGGTACGGGCGCGGTAAAAATGACTCCGGCTCACGACCCGAACGACTTCAAGATTGGCCAAGCACATGGCTTGGAATTCGTCAACATCCTCACCGACACTGGCTTGATGAACCACAACACAGGAGATTTCGAGGGTACCAAACGATTTGATGCGCGATATAAGGTCCTCGAAGCTCTCAAATCAAAAGGCCTTTATATCAAGCAGGAACCCAACCCTATGAGTATTCCCCTGTGCTCAAAAACAAAGGATATCATCGAGCCGATCATGAAGCCCCAATGGTGGTTGAAGATGAAGGGAGGATTGGCAGATGCCGCCATCAAGGCCGTCAGAGATGGCGAGATCACCATTAAACCGGAGAAGTCAGAAGCTGATTACTTCAGATGGATGGAGAACATCCAAGATTGGTGTCTTTCAAGACAGCTTTGGTGGGGTCACCAAGCTCCAGCATACTTTATCGATATCGATGGCGACCCTGGAGATGATGCAGACGGCGCACGGTGGGTCACTGGGAGGACTGAGGAAGCAGCAATGAAAAAGGCCCAAGCCAAGCATCCAGACAAGCGATTCAAGTTGAGAAGAGACGAAGATGTTCTGGACACTTGGTTCTCCTCTGGGCTTTGGCCGTTCGCGACCCTAGGCTGGCCCAACGCGAAATCCCAGGATTATCAAAAGCTCTACCCTACGAGTGTCATGGAGACAGGTTGGGACATCTTGTTCTTTTGGGTCGCCCGAATGATCATGCTTGGTATCAAGATGACAGGACAGATCCCCTTCCGGGAAGTCTACTGCCATTCCCTTATTCGGGACTCGGAGGGAAGAAAGATGTCCAAGTCGTTGGGTAACGTCATTGACCCCCTGGATGTTACAGGGGGCGTCACGTTAGAGAAGCTTCAGGAGAAACTGAAGCAAGGCAACTTAGACCCCAAAGAGATCGCTACAGCAACGAGATTTCAGAAGTCGGCTTTCCCTAATGGCATACCTGAATGTGGAGCTGACGCCTTGAGATTCTCTTTAATCAATTATACGACTGGAGGCGGTGATATCAACTTCGACATTCACCAGATGCACGGCTACCGTAAATTCTGTAACAAAATATACCAGGCAACTAAGTTTGTCCTGGGGAAATTAGACAAAGACTTCACACCTAATAAGCAACCCACAAGCACAGGCAATGAGTCCCTTGCTGAACTTTGGATTTTACACAAGTTCACCACCGCTGCCTCGGAAATCAACGCCGCTCTTGCCGCCCGCGAGTTTTCCACGTCGACAAAGATTGCATACGAGTACTGGTACAGTCATCTGTGCGACGTCTACATAGAAAATTCAAAGTCAATCATCCAAGACGGCACACCCGCAGAGCAAGAATCGGCGAAGCAGACTTTGTACACAGCTCTGGAAGGCGGCTTGACCATGATCCACCCATTCATGCCATTCATCAGCGAAGAGCTCTGGCAACGCCTGCCGCGCCGCCCAGAAGATTCCACCCCTTCGATCTGCCTGGCCGCATATCCCCAACACAGCGAATCTCTTCACGACCCCGAGGCAGAAAAAGCTTACGAGCTGATCCTCGCGCTGTCAAAAGCCATCCGTTCTCTAGCAGCCCAATACGCCATCCTCGAATCCGCAACAATCTACATCCAACCCTCCAACAGCACAGCTTCGAAGACCTGTGAAGCCCAACTCCCCTCCATCAAGACCCTTGGCGGAAAAGCCATGACGACGGGAACGATCAAGATCATAAGCTCGGTGGACCAGAAGCCTAACGGCTGCGTCGCCCAATCCATCGGGGCGTCCGCAGCTGTCTATCTCTTGGTTAAAGGACGCATAGATATTGATGCGGAGATTGAGAAGACGAAGACCAGGCTGGCGAAAGTGAGTGAGGCGGTTAAGAAGCAGAGGAAGATGGTCGAGGGGCAGAATTTCGGGAAGATGGCAAAGGAGGCGCAGGAGGTGGAGAGGAGGAAGTTGATGGATAAGAGGGCGGAGGAGGATTTGCTTGAGGCTAGTGTCGGTCAGTTCGAGAGGTTGAAGGTGGAATGAGTGAGGGGAGCGAGGTGGAGCATGTAGAGGTGACGAAGATGGTATAGAGGGAGAGGAAGATGAGGAGGAGAGCGAGAAGGAATTAGAGGTGAGGAAGAGGAAAGGGCGTTTATAAAGCGCCAGATTAGATGTCTGAGCTTCTTGCAAGAGCAAGATAGATTCACTAAAGTACTTCAAATATTCCATCACGATCCATGTCAATCGCAAAGTAAAACCACAGGCTAACAATTCTATTGGTATCTTCGCAAACCATTCCCCCCAAGATGAACACCTTATGAAATCTATAGTCATACACATAACTCCCACCATCACAGCATCCACTTCATCCAAAAAAATACCTCATCTATAACCCTCTCTAGTAGCCGCCTTCATCCTCTGCGTAGCATAAGCAGCGCCCACGGCACTCAACGCGCCAATGAACAAACACACCGCGATGGCATTCGGCCCATCCGCCGCCTTGGCCACATCCTCCTCGCTCCCATCCTCATGCAGCTCCGGGCTCTTGCCAGGCTCCAAGAGCGAAAAAACAATCATACTGATAAACGTACCGACGAACTGCGGCAGCGTGGTGAAGAGGTTGAGAATGCCCAAATAGATACCCGCCGTTTCGCCCGTGGAGCTGTCGGCGGCAGGGGAGTCATCCAGATCGCGATCGAGGTGGTTGAGACGCAGGAGCGTGGGCGAGGGGGTGGGGGAAGCGAAGTCGTCCGTTGACGGGTTCGAGAGACGGCGGTAGGAGGAGCCGTTTGCGAGCATGGTGGAGGGGGTGGTGAGGCGGTTGATCTCGATGCCCATGAAGGCGAAGGGGGCCCAGCAGGCGAGGGCCCAGGGGACGCCGCAGATGGAGACGATGATGGCAGCCATTTGTAGGGAGCGGACGAAGGGGGCGAGACACATTGCGCCGGCGAAGATGAGGTGGCTCCATTGCCAGGCGGTGAGGAGATCGGGTTTGTATCTGTCTATGATTTCTAGTAGAGGAGTGAGTTTGGGGGGTCCGCGGGGGGTGAAGCGGCGGCGGTCTTTGGTCGGAGATTGGACGACGAATGGGAGGAGGACGGAGCTGGCGAAGGTGATGATGGAGAAGACGACTAGAGAGAGGGATCCGACACGACCAATGTCGCCGAGGGTGTCTTTGGATTCTGAGGCTTTGGCTTCGGGGTGATAGCGGAAATACACTAGCACGAATGTAGAGTCAGTTTTTTTGCTCTAAATGTCATCTTGCCTTATCCGGTAAAGGGGAGGAAAGGTAGGCCTGTAAAAAGATTCGACTTCGGGTGACAAGATCACATAGATTCGGGGGGAATAGGTACCTTCGCCAACCCAGGTTGTACTGTAGAAGAGGAAGGGGAACCACCCTGACATTATCAGCCAATGCTACTCAAGGAGACGATGTTCCTGTAGATACCAATCCATGCCCAGAACTGAACCCAGCATATAGCTTGTATTCGATCCGGCAGGTGCATAGTCGTTTTCAATATTTTGCTGATCATCTTTACGGCACTTGACTTGCCTTCTCCATCTCTGTGCAGCACATTAGCAGCAGCTTGACATTACCTATTAGTTATCAAAAGGGGCATACCTCGAAGAGATCAAGACTCGTTCTTGCACAGCCCACGAAGTCAGGCAGATTGCGAAAACAAAAGATGCAGCAGCAATGATGGTCAATTGCTTGAATTGGGAGTCGCCTAACGTAGTCCCGAAGACCTTGACCAGGTCGACAGTGCCCATACCATAACCGACAAGATGGCCAATAGCAATCATTCTACTAGCTTCTCATAATCAGCGCCTCGACCGCATTAGATACATTGACATCACCTACCCCAGGCAGATCCGAGCTGCTGTTTCGCTATGGGTAACGTATCGACTATCAAACTCCGACAAGAAGATTGGACTGCATCTTGAGTTAGTGTCTGCGCAGGCCATTGCTGGATGTGAGGGACGAACCAGCGTTTATTGCGAAGTCCACCGCGTAAATACTTAGCACTGCCAGTGCAATAGTGTATGATTTGGCCTGCGGACGTCTCGTAAGATTACGACCACGGTGTCTGGTCGTTCTGACCACCAACCGTGTCTGAATCCGCGACAAAAAGGCCCACAATCTCGGCCGTCCAGCCCAGCACCAGGAGACACAATGCCACTATCACGGCTCCCCCCACCATGAATGGTCTCCGTCTTCCCCATTTCGATCTTGAATTATCCGCGAGAACGCCTACGACCGGCTGCATTATGATACCTGACAGAGGTCCAGCGATCCATACTAACGAAGTCTTACTCTTAGTCAGGCCGAGCTGAAGGAGGTAGGGCGTGCAATCTATAGATTGTCAATTTAGCGACTATCCTTCGAAGGTGTGGACGGAGCAAAGGGCCCACAAGTCATTTCGATGCCCCAGGTGAACCTGCAGTTGCCGGTGGTAAGTGGATGGATGCGACTTTGGCTATAGGGCCACGTACTGCAAACCAATCAAGCTGAAAGTCAGCAAAGCCATACGTATGGACTCTGTGGAGCCTTTGATGGACGGGGTGCCCGCCCATGAGGCCGCCTGAGGCATTCTCCTCGAGCTGTCTCATTTGTCGAGGGCCATGGATGCGAAGAGCGCAGAGATATGCATGAACGGGAGGCTGATGTGCGGTGACAGCAAAGGTACGCCGGAGCTCAGATGCAAGCTAGAGCTAGCTCTCGATTGTGGTAAATGATGGTGATGTTGTTCATTGGGCTCCTGGGAGCTGTTGGCGTTGGGGAATGGGGACACGCGACTGCTTTGCGACCGTGATTAGCCGAGTCTCGTTATCGTTTCAATTAAGTACTTTAGATCTACTTTATGCTTAATCTATGATCTGCACGAGACTCTGGGAATAGATGATGCTTAAGCAAAGGAACATCCTTTGATACCCCACGACAGATTCGCTGCACCAACAGATGGACCAACGATGAAATCCAGACCCTACTCAATCATCTGGGATTCGATACTCTCACTCGCATGAATTATATATACTTCAATGGAGCCTCAAGGCCCGATGTTCACTTAAATGCATCGACTCTCTCCTGTCATCGCCATTCGATATCAATGAGAATCAGCATTGTTGATGGTACACAGCGTACAATCGCCCTTGCCGAGTGAGCGAGCTCAAAGTCTGTCTACTACCCTAGTACTCAAACGCATGCCAACCGCATTGATGCTCGCAGCTATCCTTCTTGGAACATGCATGCTGGTGCCGGAAAGGCTCGCAGGGAACAAAACATAGATACGACTTGACGTGTGCTCCATAATGCAAGTGCAACTACCACAGTATGCAAGGGCAAAGTGACTTTATGCAGACCTTAGCGTTGGAATTGACGAGAGGGCCAAGGCTAGGCGATCAGTTGCTCCGAACTCCGATGGTCCCGATGCAAGCACACGGACCGTTTCATATCTCTGCCAAGACGCGGGTCATGCTCGAAGAGGCCATCCTTTGATCTCGACAATTACCCCTTTTGACGGCACTCGTGCCCAGCTCGTGGGAATTGAGGCTGTTGAAAGGTTCGATCAAGCGAGGACGGTAGCGCCAACACTCCCAGCACTACTGGATACTGGTGCATGATTGGCTCCCTGTTCGTCAATAGATTTTCTTCGAAATTGCATACTGTGATAGCATCACGGGCCTATGCCCAGTCATCATGCGAGCAGGCCTCAGAGTAAGGAGCCATCCAGCTACGCAACTGACGGTCCTGCATCTTCATCGCGATTTTGCACCGGTCGCCGACGACGAGGCCGACCTGGACCTTCTTGACCTCCCAGCTCTCCGACTTCCGAGTCCCTTGCGTGATGCGGCTAACATGAAGCTAAGCGCTGACTCGCGGAGAAACAATCAAACAATCACAATTGATATGTCTGTCCCCTGCTGGATTGAAATTTGGGCGGGGCACAAAGGATCTCGAATTCCAACTTCCCCCTGCTTCGCTGCTGCCACCGACGAAATGCGCCCGAACAAAGGCTTGCCTCTAGCCCTGATTAGATCTGTCATATCCAGGGAAGAGCTGTGCTTAAGATTGCGTTTGGTGTCAACCGGGGACCAGTGTTTGCTCGAAGATACAAGGGTAGGCTATAGAATAGTTCTGTTGATATACCCTCTCTTTCCTTTCCCCCTCCACGGACTACCACTCTTCCCTTTCATCCCACCTTCGTTTCCTGCTATCGTGCCAGTCACGATAGTCGTTCCTTGAGCAATCGCTCGTTACACTCTTTCAGACATCTCTGCACTCTTCGTCTACAATTTCGACTCTAGAAGTCAAAAGTCCACCTCAGTCCCCGGACCAGTCACAGACAGATCAGTCCCTTTCTTTCACTAAACACAATGTACTCTCTCGCCAACCCAGCTCTCCTCTTGACGCTGAGCGTCGCCCTGTCTGGTGTACAAGCCCATGTTCCTCGACATCGCCACTCAGGCGCTCCTTTGATCTGCTATGAGGACAATCAACTACGTGCTCTAGAGCGATTCTCAACCTACGCAGATGAGTTCTGCCCAGAATTCCTCACCAATTCTGGAAGACACCCACGATGGCTGGATCATTGGAACAAGCGGGAGGTGTCCAGCGCATGTTCATGCTATGAAAAGACAGCAACTTCTGCTGGCGCACCGGCGACCGCCACCGCCACCGGCACGCTGTTTCTAGCGTCAAGTATTGCCCCAGTCCCTCTCTCTCAGGCCTTCGCTACCACTTCCGCGACTGGTGGCATATTCCCATCGATGTCTGGCTCTGGAGGGTACCTTCCATCTGGAACAGTCTCTGGGTCCAGTGGCTCATCGCAATACATGACCGGGTCTGCGTTTGGAACGGCATCCGCTTCAACAGGGGCTCCCTACCCATCTGGCTTAGGGTTGGCTAGCAGTGGCACAGCGCCTGCCAGCAATTCCAGTACAAGCCTACCCCCCAACAGAGGCGTTGCACCAGTGTCTTCGGCTAATGCTGCCTACTCCACTCTGATCGCGTCCTCAAGCGCTGCTGTTCCTACCTCCCAAATTTCCTCGGCGGCGGCACCTTCCGCAACACCATGGTCGACTGGCAACCTCCCAGCCGGTGACACTTACCCACCCCAACCCCCAGGAGCTGGTCCAGGGAAGCGTGGACTTTGCTACGATGGCAACACCAAAGATGGCTGGAGTAATCTCTACGTTGGGAGTCATTTCGCCACCTACGGCTCGAATTGGGACGTTATCCGTGGCACTCAGCTCAACGAATCCTTCCATTACGTGCCAACTATAAAGGTCGATGCAAACCTCAACAATGACAACTGGGACTCGACCGTGCCCGTGTTGATCGAGGGGGGCACCAAGGCTATGTTTGCGTAAGCCACCCATCGCTCTCATCCCCATACCCAAGCAGTCACTAATCTTTCATCCACAGATCGAACGAACCCGACAACGCCGGCCAAGCAAACCTAACACCCGAACAAGCCGCAACGGTCTACCAAAAATACATGCAACCGTACGCCGGCACCGTGCAACTCGGCACACCCGCCGTAACAAATGGCGGCGGCCAAACAGGCCTCACCTATCTCGAAAATTTCGTGGGCAAATGCACAACCTGCACCTTCAACTTCATAAACGTCCATTTCTACTCGCAACGCTCCGAGGTCAACACCACGCAATATGCTTCCGCGCTAAAAGAATACATAGACACCACCGTGCCCGCCATACAAGCCAAGCACCCGCAACTCAAAAACCTGCCGATTTTCATCGGCGAGTGGTGGCTGTGGGGTGCATCGCTGGATGAGGGAAGCGAATTGATGGACGACCTTCTACCGTATCTGGACAACACCCCGAGCGTGCTGGGATACCAAGCTTTTGGCGGCTTGTGGGAGGGCAGTTTCATCAATGCGGATGGCACAGGTCTTACTCCTGCTGGACAGAAGTACAATACATGGAGTGCAGCTTCGCCGACTGGTACCTTGATTGATATATTGAATTGAAGAAAGGATTTATGTATTTATTCTCCAAGCAGAGAAAGATGAGAGCGCTGAGACGCTTTCATGAATTTTTGGGGGCTCGCAAGGCGAAGTCTACATATATTTTTGTATATACATTATATTCATCCCGAATTTACGATTGGGGATTCTTGTTTCCGATTGCGGAAGGGAGCATAATCGTGGCATCAAGTGAGCTGAAGGAAGCAGAAGAGAGCAGGGCTCTCTCCTAAGTAGGGCGCAGCATCTAAAAGCGTGAACTGGCCCTTACATGTTCCCAGCGTGCCAGCTTGGCTTCAATGGCCTTGGATGAACATTCGATTCATCCCCTTATATAATCAAACAGAACGCCCTACAGAAAAACTTGGCCTCAGCACCTACCAAATAAGCTATAAATTTGTCGATATTTCTCTATTAATTAGTTGTTATGTGGTCGTCATCGTCGGAGACACCCTCGGAGTCGCTGAGGTATGATAGCTACGGGGATAGTAGTTGTTACTAAAGAGGTAGAAAGATGCACAAAGCTCAATGTTATCAAACCTTTGTTAGATATCATAGGGAGTGTCACTTTTGCCAGAGAATTCGCGAAAATGCGGTTGTTTTAGCTCTCGTTGTGGTTGTATATTTCAATTTCTCGGCGTCTGATCTGCCCTTTTTCATTTTATTTTATAGAAACAGGATGATGTTGAGATGATGGATGTTGAGATGACTGGACTGGTAGGTATCTGCCTTTGGAGATTTGATGTTGGGATGATGGAGTTGGAGGTTATGGTTGTCTTATTTGTTACTGCCTCCCTCAGGATATAGGGGTAGAGATTATAGCCGAGGAAGCTACAGTCAGATCCCTGACAAGTGAGGCTGATCTGGGAGTACGTGCTTGGGATATGGAAATTTTGGATGAATTGATATGTACGATGCTTTCTTTCTAACCTAAGAAATGTATAGATGTCACGAATTTTGCATCTAGAACAGTCGAGTATCTGATCTTTGACGTATTCGAGCCCTTGTTGCTTAACAATGGTTGGTGTTCTGAGTGAGTAAGAGAGGGCTAGAGCTCTGATAGGTGTTGTAGAAGAATTTGGATCAAGTGTGTTAGGTGTCTGACGGCATCCTGTGCCGATGGCTGCAATTCTAGATGATTAAGATGCAGTGCACTTTTTTTTATGCGTTTATATAGGCAGACTTACACACTTTTGATTTTGAAATGCGAATTCTTGCCGGGTTCCTTTGAGCTTAAAGAGTCTGGAAGATCCATTACCGCCCTCATTGTGTCTGTACGGAGTCATGCTTAGCACAAATAATCGCCAAGTTCTCTCAATAAACAAACATTAATGGACATAGCTGATACGAAAGATGAACGTTAACAAATCTAATACCTATGCTCGTCAAGTACCATGCTCCTTGAGCGAGCTCATCCCGTCTCCGTTCGCTCTCGGCCACTTCAACCGTCTTCATCTCTTCTCTCTCTCTGACCCCCCTCCCACCTTTCAAAGCTCCGTCCGAGCAGACTGTCCAGCCCCTAATATCACATTGACAGGCGAACCTGCAATCTCGGCTGGCTGCCTCCTCACCTCCTCAGACTCCTCATCCTCAATACAATGCTCCCCCTGACTTTCGAGCATCGTCATCGCTATCTTGGCGGTACCCAGCACAACGGTCTCCATTGGATCGATGTGCCCATCGTGATGGGGGTCTAGGTCCGCGTCAACCAGTTAGGTAGCAATATCAGATTCGGCAACTGCGGTTTTGAAGAGATGCGCGGGTGGAGAGGGCGAGTTGATGGGGCCGAGGAGGATCACGCTGGAGGGGTGGTGACGGGAGGTGAAGTTGTTTAGCCAGTCTACTAGGCTTGTCTATGATGCAGCTGTGGCATTGAGATCTGCGGTCTCTAGGGCCTCGTAGATGATTTTGTTTTGCATCCACCACGAAAGAGGTGGTGTCATTAACGAGGCTATTGGTACCTTTCCACTATACTCTAGTGTCATGATTCGCCTGGGAGAGGGAGGGCAGGGCGCCCATTCGCTGTCGATACAGCAGAGTTGGAGGCCGTATGCTGTGAATGCCGCGGAGGGGGAATATTCGAGGCTTGGAACGGATTTGCCGGTGAGATAGATTGCGGCAAGGATTTTGCAGGCTTAGGCATGGATGGGGAAGGGGGGAATGGTGAGGCTGATTCTCGGGGAGGATGCGTGGGTTGAAGGTGAGGATCGAGAATGGAGGAGTCCAATGTCGGAGTGTATAATCATAGTATCAGGGTTCTCTGGGCTTTTGGGGAGGTGGGAAGGGTAGGGATGATGTTGGGCTATTCGGAGGGCGTCGATCAGCCGGGATGGGAGTACCCAATGGAGAAAGTACAGAAGAAGCTTTTGGTACAAATTTGGCTTGTCGTTTGAAGCATGAGGCGGGTGGCATGTGTTCCATGGGCTGTTTAGAGTCCCACCAGCTGATTCGGTCTGCAAGCGTGACATCAATTTCTGGTATTCTGGCGAACCTGTAATGGTCGCGACAGGGACCACGGTCCGATTGTGGAAAGCTATTGCTAAAGACCTGTTGGAAGTTTGATGAGTCAGTCCGAGGAATATAAAGTCCGAGCTCGTAACTTACAATTCATGCATTGAGAGCTGGACGCCCAGAGAGGGTAACACTAGGTTCTCTAGAGGCACACATCTGGGGCATAGTCGTGTCGCAAGGCAAGAGTCGCGAAGCGCTAGAACACAGCAAATGAGGAAGGAAAACTTCATGGATGCACACTAGGATGTACAACATAGAGGCTCGGATTCCATGTGCGAACTCGACCAGAGTATCGTCTTTGCCCGAATTGGGGAGAGCCTTGATGAATAGATTCATCTGACCTAGAAGCACCGTTCAGGTTTGCCATAGTAGGTGCAAGAACATGTTTCAACTATCAACTAATTATTGTCACCGCCAGGCAGAGGACTATTGGCCCCGGTTAGTTGGCTCAGGGTCAGCCCCGGGTGCAATGGGCCCGCCACGTTCCCCAAGACCACGTGCGAGCAGACTCCGGTTCAGCTGAGGGCCATTATGGGCAAGCCCAGCAGCCGCTAACGTAAGTACCCCAGCTCTAGGGGCGGGTACCCCGGGATTTGCCGCCTAACATCCTGATACTCATGATTGATAGTGACGTTCTGGAATTACAGACTAGTTGTTACATCAAGGCAAGTTGCTGCAAACACATCCTGGTGAGTTTAGGCCCGGCCCCAGTCGAAGCTTGCACGCGCCTGAGAATTATTCTAACATAACGAATATAGAACATTCCTGCCCTGTGGGCAGTCCAGAATTGTGTTTCAAACGATTGCCCATTCAGGAGGATATATCAATTATACACTGTTGCCTGATACCTTCTTCTGCTATCTAACATCGAAAAGCAATGACTAGTCAATCAGCGAGCACAGCCTCAATAAGGCTCTCAACATGCGCCTCCTTCGTCCAAATGCCCACAACTTTCAACCCGGCGGAACGCAGCAACTCGCGCCACTGCGCCTCTGTCCGCTCCCGAGATGCTGCCAGGCCCATCATGAACCAGTCCAAGGATGTGATCTGCCAAGAAGCCCCCACGTTTGGCACAACGTTCTCGTTGATCAGCACTTTCGAGTACCCTTTCTTCATTGCCGCGACGATGTGCTGTAAGATGCGCCGGCAGTCTGCGTCGGGCCAGTCGTGCAGGACCGAGTGCATGAAGTAGACTCGAGCACCTACAAGGTTATGTGAGTTTTGAATAAGGGCAGTCGGAAGGGTTCTATGATTGTCGCACCTTTGACTGGTTGCTCGGTGTAGAAATCATGCGCTGTCGCCTCGATGCCTTGGATCGGTTGCGGAATCTGCTCAATGACTTGAGGCAGATCTTGGAGGATGAAGCGGCCGGGAATGTCTGGCTGTTTCTTTCTCAATTCTACTAGATCGTGTCCCATGCCTCCGCCTACATCCACGATGGCAACGTCGTTTTTGTTGCGCGTCATACCTTGTTCAATACGCTCTTTCACGGGGAAAAAGCCGGGATCCATCCAACTTGATCGCCCTTGGTGATAACCAGCCATGTGGTTGTTGAAGGCTTTTTGTATGTGTGGTCGCTCTTTCCTCCACACGGCTGATTTGAGAGTAGTATCATGGCCGAACTGGAAAGGACCTGCGGTGTTATCTAAAGGCTCTTCGTATCCTGTCTTAGCGAGAAAGCTTGGTAGCTTCTGAAAGATGGGTCCGGCTGCTTCGGAACTGGGCGCTATTAGACAGTGTATGGACACGATAGACCGTGGCATACCAAAAGTGGATAGCGTCTCGGTATTTGGGGATCGTGAGAGCTTCAGAAAGTGGCGTAGCTTTGTACGTATCGGCACTGACTTCTTCGATTACACGCATGGAGGCGAGGTGCCTCAATATACGGCCTCCTCATGGTCAGTATGAATGCTTCAGAATTTGATGAGAGGGGTACCAATCAAATTGGAGTCCGCGCCCGCCTTGGAGGCAAGGTGTTCTTTTGTCTTTGGGACTCCTTCATCTGCAGATAGGTGTTCAAACAGAGCAAGGTCAATGGCAATCCGCGTTGCAACAAATCTTGTTGGCTGAATGGATTTTGTGTTAGGAGTAGAGGTTGTTGGACTGAGGGGGAAGAATACCCACTTCGGCCCAGGCCATCCAAATGATAGACTCGAGTGGTGTTTCCAGAGTTGCAATCAAGTCACGTGCCTTGGATATTGTAGCCACACGTGCTGCATCTACGCCTTCCGGGCTGCTAGACACAAGATCGTTGAAGCCGGATTGAAGTGCGTTCATGGCGTTGCGCGTAGCAGCTGGCTTTGGATTGTAGCCGCCGTCCATGGTAGTCTGCACTTATAGTTGCTCTAGTACTTTGATCCAGCTCAGTAGGGCTTGTTGTAAGCTTGAACTTGATATTCTCTCTGTGGGCAATCGGGAGGATGTATTGACAGTCGTCAGGATGTGTTCTTCTAATTCTTTTGTAGGCACCGCCAGTCAGGCTGAACGAGGACCTTGTTCACGTCATCGAATGCAGACAGTTGGCGTAGCCAGAACATCAAATTCAATAAATCACGTCGATATGCGAGGCACAGGAAGTGGATTGATCGAGCTAGAGGTGGACTGAAGCAGGGTTTGCTCCGCTCGTGCAGGAGCTGAAGTCGATCCCCAACATATCGCATGCATGCGGTATTCACGTCCGCTACTGTGACACAGTGTGCATACTACGCCGCGAATATGAATTGCTCACAGGTAAATGTCGTATATGTACCACGGCGTAGGTTTCATTGGCTGATGGAATAATTATTTGGGTGCGAGCTCTATCATCGAGAATCTCTGTGTCACAAGCTAGTTCTACCGATGTATTATGTAGCTGAAAATCAGTTCAAACAGTGCAGAATTATTCCCACGACATACTCCCCACTCCCTAAACATCATCCCCCGACCGTTACCCACCTGCTACTGCTGGCTTTAGTCTTCACAGCTCGCGTGAGATCTTGGTTTCGCGATAGGAGCCCATGTCCAGGCTCTCCACGTCTTGCCCTGCTCCGCTAAATTTGGCATTTGAATCCTTCACCTTGCTATGTGAGTCGTAGTCCCTGAGTGCAATTTGATCACTTCGGCCACGAGTACTCCAGTAATGACTACCAGCCCGAAACGCGCCTTTGAAGTTTTTGCTCTGTAGTAACTCAAAGAAGGGGCCAAGAGTAGGAATACAGGCGCATGAAATGAGCACATTTTCCTCAACTCTAAACGATCTTAGCAAACAATTCATGATCAAATCGAGGAGGATATGCTTACGCAGACCAGAGAAGAAGAGGCACAGTTGCATCTGTACCAACGTTAGCATAGAATGTTGACGGGACAAGTTGGGCATTGATGCACGAACATGTATAATCCTGACGATCGGCAAGTTCAGACAATGTGGTTATCTTGATTATCGCACAAACGACCGCACTGTAAAAAGATCCATCAACTCCCTTTGGAAAACGAGGATCCAGGATAGCTTACAAGAGGCCCAAACTCAATAAGAAACATATCCCTATCTTGCGTCTCATGGGCATTTGCAGGTTCCATATGATAGATATAGGGAAAACTGCAAGCACGAAGTCGCAAAAGGCAGAGTACGCTTGATGAACGTTAGTGCAATGCAAGTGACTTCTAGAAAAGGAAAGCGTACCTCCGACAAAGTAAGTATAATCAGTGAGTACACTTGGATGCCAACAACTAGCTATGGGTGCAACTGCTGGGTCCCATAACGCCGCCACAGGTCTGCATTGCGCAAATAGAAAAATAGCAGAGAGTATACCCGCTATCATCATGACACTAGTGACGAAATACAAGAGCCATCTTCTTAGATTACCAGGGCCCATTAGGCGAATAAGGAGGAGTGCAACAGCGACTTTAGGAACACAGAAGGCCATGATACCGAAAGGATTGGAAATAATATTCAACTTGATGGCTCTCATAGCATCCTGAGGGGGAAGAGCAGCCAGATGTCTTCCGGTTCCGTAGCTTGTTGACATTGTGCAAGTTATTTGCGCTATGAGATTCATGATCTATAATTATGTGAGCTCACCAGTGCGTCAGAAGGTTGCACAACTCTACCACAGAGAAAGCAAGAGCAACATCATCTTTGCCTGCAGCTTTGAGAATTTTGAGTCGAGTATAAAGTCTACAGGCAGCTAGTGTCGTGGATATAGAAGTGACAAGCCAGATGACGGCCATGAGAAGCGGCGCTCGACTCTCGTTCAGATCAGGCGAGTTTGCCATGACTGGGAGGCCGAAAGGTGCAGGAGTAGGTCAAGAAATCAAGGCCGAATATGTGACAGTGAAGGTCATGCAGCAACTTTTTCAGATGACCAACAACAGGTCAAGGACGGAGTGAAAGCAACGGCCTCTAAATGCTCCCTAACGGCGGACTGAACGTTTCCTGCATGAAGTTGTGCCACAAGTAGGCTCGAGGCGTTGCAAACAGGGGGTGGCCCACATGAACTCATAATTGCCGACGAACAAGATGGTAGGAGGGTCGTTGGTCGGGGCAACATAGAAGCCTGATTGGAAGAGAGTTCCATTTATCGCTTTTCGATCTGCGAAGGATCATGCAAGCCGGGTAGCAAATTTCCAAAGATGACGTGTGTGAGTCCCATTCTACAGAAGGATGCACCACTTTTCTTTCGACTTCCGTGTAGATTCGTGTGCTCATGGCCTTGAGGCTGCGACTCAGGTGGAATCAAGACATGAACGGCAGGTCGATCGGTCGTCGCCTTGCGATGCCTTGCCCGTCTGTTCCGCTTTTGGCGCCAGGCCCGAGCCGAGACTGCCGGTTTCAGGAAAGTGGAGACGGAATGCCTCTAGATAACATATGCGCATGCACCCACACTTATACGCATGCGATCACCATCATGTCCGGAATTCAAGCCTTATATACTGTGCCTCTCGGAGCTGAAACCCATTTCTACCTAGCGATGTACGAGCAGTGGCTGTGGTTCGCGATTTCCTATGCTTGCCTCTGCAGCTGAATGATTGTGTGGGTCCGGCATACCCTCTAGATGTGCGAGGTAGTGCAACATAGATCTCGGTCCCCACTGCTGCAATGCAGCTTACTATCATCAGCCAGCCACACGCTCGCTGTGCGAGATCACTTGCTGAACCTCATGTTTGGTGAAACACATAGAGACTCATCTTATCGAGGTTTGCCTCTCGAGCCTTGGTAGGTCCATGGATTACAATGAGTAGTCAGAGCGCGCCGCAGATCTTGCTTTCTATATGGGACTGACGCCTCGTGCTTACTATATTGCTACTCTCCAGACCATTGCAATTCATTATATCTTTCGCTGACTAGCTTGAATGACGATGATTGAAACTTATTCTTATACATCAATGCTGTACAGCAGAGACCATGCCTCACTATCGAGATGTTGTATTGCCGGATTCAAATGGTTGCTCGAATCACAAACACGCCTTCTCAGTATTTTCTGCGGTATTCTGTTTCTAGTAATTGTCCTCAACGGCACATACAATCGGTACTTGAATCCTCTCCGTCACTTCCCGGGACCATTCTGGGCCAGTGTGACAGATCTCTATAAGCTCTTCTACCTGTACTCCAGCGATCTTACCTCTATATCCTTGAAACAGCACAAGAAGTACGGTAAGACTCTCCCGCCCTCGTGTCAAACCGAAGTTTCAGCTGAGATTATACTGACATCAGATTAAAGGGCCAATCGTTCGCATTTCTCCAGATATGCTGTCGCTCAGTGACAAAGAAATGATTCCCACCATATATCATCGCTCTTCGGACAAGCATGCTTTCTGGAGTCCTGGAGCTTTGGGAGAACATCCTTCGCTGATTCAGACATTGGATCATAAAGAGCACGCTAAGAAGAGGAGCGTTTTTGCTCCAGCTGTCAGTTCAATCGACTGATTCTACAGTCAAGTCTGGCTAAAAGTTCGATAAATAGATGTCTATGGGATCCGTGCTCGAGCTCGAAGCTGTAGTAGACGAGACAGTAGCGCGGGTCTGTCAAAAATTCAAAGATGATGCAAAGCTTGGAGGGAGCAGCAATTTTTCATATCATACCAGGTATGTGAAAGGCTTTCATCATACCCAATCAGTCCGTCATGGTCCACTGGAACTACAACACACAGATGCTATGTGCATGAAGCCACAATACAGATTCTGTTCGGTTCGCGGCCAGGCATCGGAGATTCACGAGATACTTCACGTCTACTCGAAGCAGCCAGGAACGTTGCTGTGCCGTTTTGTCTCATAGCCCTGTTTCCCTATATCATGGTCCCTCTCATGGGCATCCCATTCCTGAAATATCTTCTGGTCCCACGCAGCAAAGACAAGCACGGGTTCGGTCAGATGATGGCGGTTAGTATCTTCTATTGTACTAGTATAGTCAGGAAGCTGAATGGCCCTCGCAGCATCGTGATCATCTTATACGTCTCTTCGAGGACGATCCCAAGCGATCGATCTACTCTAGGTAATTCCCTTCGCTCTTACATACTCTGTACTCCAATGACAGACTCCACAGTATTCGTCGTCGATGCGATTTCCGGCCAGTGGTAGGCCGTGCTGACGTAGAAGCCGAGATGTTGCTCCTTATGGCCGCTGCACCGGACACCACATCCCCACTGGCATCTGCACTTATCGCCTCCATACTCGCAGATCACGGCACCCTATGCAGAATTCAATCCGAGCTTTTCGATGCTATCTCAGCTGGCACCATTCGGCCGGGTCACCCAGTACCGTGGTCCACGATTTCACACCTGTCATACTTCATGGCTTGTGTTAATGAAGCTAGTCGTCTATTTCCCAGCATTCCGGCTATCCTTCCCCGATGTGTTGGCAGTGGAGGGTTAGTACTGGCCGATGGCCGTATCATTCCCGAAGGGACAGCCGTGGGTGTGGCCGCCGCAGTCATCAACCGGGACGAATCGGTTTTTGGAGAAGATGCTAGTGTCTGGAATCCCGCGCGCTGGCTGGCCGGCGGTGAAAGAGTCAATCGGATGAATCAGTTCATCTTCACGTGGGGATGGGGCTCGAGAAAATGCCCAGGGAAGCACGTCGCGCTGCTGGAGTGCTGTAAGCTGGTGCTGCAGGTTAGTCAGAAACACTTTTCGGTCAAAGGACTCTCT
>JAABUW010001790.1_pt1 | contig 34441 bp, 39 predicted proteins | sample 5560081 | NCBI WGS metagenome assembly JAABUW01 (sample SAMN10711882, study PRJNA513363) | rock metagenome | isolation source: Antarctica rocks | place: Antarctica: Victoria Land, Knobhead sud | reverse complement strand
AGGGGGGTTTTATGGCGTTGCTGTAAAGAAGACCGGACCGAGAAAGTGAATGAAATGACGAATCAAGACATAGGAAGTCGTGGGCGTGCTTCTGAAACTGAAGTACCATATCAACGGGCTTATCTCTTGAATCTCGCCACGCGATAGTAATTCTACCCGGACGTCGATATTCTACGCGCAAACGGCCTTTTCAATAGCGCGTGTCGTCGTGTAGCGAGCGAGAATGAGCAGTTGCGCGATTCAGATTGCGATAGGAATGGAAAAAGCAGCATATCTCTATTAGATAGAACTGAATAGAGTAATTCTGCGTCCTTCCGTGCTTAGGGGATAGTCCCTGATAAGTGCAAAGCTGTGGTGGGAAAAGGTAGGGCGGGTAGGTAGGTAGGTAGCTTGAACGAGCTTTTCGGCCTGCGAGTTGAAATTAGGAGATGGATTGGCCTTGGTTTGTCGTTTTAATACATTAGCTGTTACTGCTGTCTCATTCAAAGTAAGAAGGACCAGGCTGGTTCGTATGCCTGGCCCTTTTCCGACCTCTTTCCCGCTTTTGTTAAAGTGTCAAATTCTCAATGGGAAAGACTTACCAGATTTTTTATTTTGTGGATGGATATTTTGCATGGGTTTCTGAGTGGGGATATTGCACATAATATCGGATGACGGATCTTCTAAGCTTTGATGTCCCTGCACGCATTGCGGGTTATGCTTTATGTGTCCTTCTACCCACAACATATGCGAGTATCTGCTGGGTCGAGCACGGGATTCAACATATTGCCAACACTCCTGCTTTACGATTGATTCATGCCATAGATTGGCTCTGCGGTTTGTGCTACTTCGTCTTCGCGCTCTTTATATATGGATTTTTTCATCAGATTGGGTATGAGTTTTCATCTGTCAAGTCTTTGTTTGTGACACTCCGGGTTTTCAATTTCTATCACGTTCAAGAATGGGAATCGTTCAAAGTTCTAGTTCAGGCGTCTTTATCTCTGATTTTAACTTGATCTGCCTTGCGTCTGCTTCTAGGGTTTTTGAACCAAGGCGAGCTGTGGTGTCAGGAGATATTTCAACGACGAACACAAATCCCGCGGCTGGCGATTACCACAAACGACCGTTGGTAGGCAACTGCCCTTCTTCAGGGACGTCTTGATTATTTCCGCCTCGACAAAAGTCTTTACTTTCTGGTCGTAAAGCTCCACGTATCATCGTCCCGCGGAAAGTTTCAAACTACGTTTTGGCGGGAGCTATGATGAATCTTGAGCCATGTTGCTGCAGTTGTCATACACATCTATCCCAATTCCTAGATCAGCGCAAGAGAGAACAATTTTGATCTAGGCACTTGTGTTGTAGACGTCCGAATAGTGAAAGACTATTACGACAACGTCCTCCTGCTTGCCGGGCTTTCCTTCACAAAGCAAGCTTTGCAGTCGTGTAGAGGAACAAATGGCAGTGGGTTCTAGAATTTGTAGATGATGTGACGATGCGTGCGTGAGGGACGACGGGGTTTCAGGCTGGGGTAGGTTTTGTACTGCTAATTTTGTTCTGATCTTGCCGAAGAGGCAGCGGTGGTCATACATTCGATGATCTCCGTTCGGCAACCGCTCGTCTTAAGTAATGGGAGTCGCGAAATGAGTTGTTAGATATAGTTGTGTTGAGAGTATTGATATCTCAGGTTGGCTGGGGCGCTAGTGTTGGGCTGAACAGGTTTTGGGTTTGGAGTGGTGGAGTGGTGGGTTGAGATGGGTGGGTGTGGGATTGCTGAATTGAGGACTCGGTCTTCGTTCTTTGGTTTTGACAAGGTATGGAGTTGATGTGGACAAGGGATGTTGAATATGCGAGCTTCTATAGCTTGTCGCGCCAGATGGGTTTACAATGGCAATGGTTGTTTATGTAAAGTACATGTATTCAAGCTCGCCTTGATGTATAGCTTAGAGTCACGGTTATGTGATGACAGGAAGAGTTGTGATGGGCGGTTACTCACTAGGTTGGAACTTGTTCATAGAGATAGGATGATTGTTACTGTGTAATTGTTAGTGGAATATATGACGGATGATTATCTAACCATGATAGAACTCGAGGGCGCATTTTGTAAATGTAAGCAGCAACGGCCGAATAAGAAGACGTGTTACTTATCACTTCCTACCCACATTTTGGAAGTTTGCTCTGTTCAACGCCGTCCGCGTGGCTTGAAGACGATGACTTCTTCAGTCTCATCATCCGTTTGTTCATCCGAACTTTGCTCTGGGATTCTACTAGCATTGCTAGCATAATCGGACAAGTCGGCCTCTGAGGTGATCATCCTTCCGTCGCGGTAGAGACCAGGAAGCGGCCTTGTGGTGTTGCACTCAGCAACGGCGAATGCAAAGCTCTGTCTGCTTGACGCGGTGCTCGGAGTGTTTTGCAAAGTCCTCACATTTCGCTCTGGAACCGCCTTCGGGAGAACAGGCTCAGTAACGACGATTGACAGTGCATCTTCCTCAGAACTACGGACAAACCACACCTTCGCCACCCTCAGAGTAATATCGTGTAGCGCCTTCTCATCACAGATAGACCAGAAGCCCAACGAGGCCAATTTCCTGGTGACACCCATGATGGAATCCTCTCGATCCTCAGCTGAGAGCTGGAAGTCCGACCAATTCCAGGAGCTAGACTCATTTGGCAAAGATGTTGTTGTGAGGATGTTGGGGCTGTCTTGCGTAGCTAGATACATCTGCTTCCAGAATTTGGAGATGATCGTGCCGAGGTTCTTCTGGTCGTTGATCGTGAGGGCATCTAGTGCCTCGAGCTGCCATACCCGGCTGAAAAGAGAGTCCTCTGCTGCTTCTGCAGCGAGGCCTAGCTCGACCCAGTTTGGGAGCTCGTTGGCACTAGGCAGGCGGTGAGTATGCTGGTGTGGGCGGGAGAGAATAGGGGTTACCTTGGGCACGAAAGGTGCTGCGTCAATATTGAGAGTCGACTCTGGCCGCGTTCCCTCTATCAACTCGTCGATGGAGCTATGCTGAGAGGCGAAAGCATTCCTAGGAGCTGCGTCTTTCGAGACGTGGCTTTCGCCCTCTATCAACTCATCGATCGAATTATGCTGGAATGCAAAAGCTACCTCAGGAGCTTTGTCTTTGGGAATGCGGTTTTCGCTGGCCTGGGTAGAGGAAGCAATGTGCTCGAGTATGCTGACAGTGCTTTCGGAGCGAGACGACCTTGGCTTCGGCGATAGAAGTGCGACGGTTTCTTCAGGTTGAGATGGAGTTTCGTCCGATGACCCTCCTTCCAACATGTCAATAGCTAAGTCGTAGTCTAAACACTCGTCGCACTGGCAGTCATCCGCAATATCTATACTGCAAGTCTTTCCGACTGAGCTCGATGTTGACTCGTCAATCAGTGTGCTACTGTCGGATGATAATATCGCAACTGCTCCAACTTCATCCGTAGTAGGAGCCAGAGCCATTTCCATGGCCATTGCCTCCACATCGTTCTCAAGCGAAGGCGTTACTGCACCAGCCAGCAATTCATCGATACTTCCAAGCTCTGTTGTTTCCCCGTTGTGTTCGAGGGGTTCTTTGCCCACCACCGGGTTCGCGGTCGATTGTTGTGATGATCGCCAAGGTCCCCCATTTTTGGCTTGCTTTTCCGCACGCTGAAGCTTGCCCTGCTTGCGTCGCTCAGCCTTTCGCTGTCGAGCTGCACGTTGATCTTCATGAGCACGTGCCTTCTTTGCTGCGGCTTCATCTCTCTTCGCTTGACGGTCCCTCTGCGATTGCTCTTTCGCCTGCTCTTTCCGGGTCCGTTCTTCTTCCAGATACTTGTTGTTGGCTTCGACCGCCTTGGCCACCTCCTTGAGGCACTTCTTTGGTGGCGGTCGAACCGTTAATCTTGAATCTTTCTTCTTTTCGGACGCAATGGAGACCTGGTGGATGTCGCAACCTTGGTCAATCAACATTCCACCCAATTCCGAAAAGGCTGGTGGCTGTGCCTCGAAATCGGCCATGGCTAGATTGAAATATTTGCAGAGCCCATCTGCTAAGGCACGGGACATTGGTTCAGGAGCCGCTGACTCATGGTATTTGTCGAGTTCATTGGCTAAGGCAGCTGGAAGCGGTGTTTGAGCGATGGCTCCATCGAGCACGTAATCGAGTGCAGCCCGACACTTCGCAACGCTGCGCCCGAATTGGGTCCAACCCAATGCAATCCTTGGTTCGAGCAGTCCTAAACCAGACAGACTCCTGAGTACACCCATGATCGATACTGAGCTGTCTTCAGCGGAAAGCTTTGCGTTTGCCCACTTCCGGCCGGGTGAGTCGAGTGATAATTTCCATTCCTCCATCACCGGAAGGTTCCGAGAAGTAGACACGTCCCCGGTAATCCAAGACTTCAGCACATATTGGACCCGGTCGTACGCGAATGTATGCTCGTCTTCGTCTTTGACAAGACCGAACTGAACGACCTGCCGCAACCGACCGAACATCGACTCATCTTCATCTTCGGCGGGAAGCCCAAGGTCTGCCCATTTACCATTCGGCAGGTGCCTGTCGCAACTAATGCAACTCCACGAGACTTGCGTCGTCGCGCAATGGGGGCAGGTGCGCCTAGACTTATGGTTGAAGAGATGATCAAGCTTCTTCAGTTTGTGGACCACATGCGAAGGCAGATTTGTTCCTTGGGTTCCATGATCATTAGTAGTGGGAGAGATATCCTGGCAGGCGATGGCAGAAGAAACATAGGTTACTGACATTCCAAATATCCCTCCTGCTTCTTTGATTCGAGATCCTCTGTATGCTGGTAAATTGCTCGAGGTATTACTCGAAGTCCGGAAAGTTCAAATTTGGATGAAAAGAACTCTTGGTTGATAGAGAGTTGAAGAAAATGTTTGGTAATATAGTGATGACTGATATCACTGGAATGTGTCCAACTCTCCATCAGAGGCTTTGTGGTTTGGCGACAAGCCTAAGAACGCTCCTTTGTAGATATTTGTTCGTCAAGACCTCGATCGACCCTGAAGGGGCTGTAGGACAATGTAATGCTATACAAAGCCATTGTCTCCATCGAGCCGATTGCATAGCGAGTGCCGGAAGAACTGTGCAAAAGTTTGGAGAGGATAATGGTAGAAGAGTAACAAAGTGGGTGGACCAGCGGCGACTCAAGCTCATTGTGAGGATCTTCGAGAGACGCACAGATCAACACATGCCTCCTTTGACTTGATTTCCAAGACATCATGGTCATTAAATATCCTCCAATCTCTCCTATCCTTATTCCCTCACTATCTTAACCAACGGAAACCGCGTACCAACACGTTTTCACCTCGAAACTGAGCAATAACAATCACCAATTGTGTCACCTTAAACAATGAAGACAAAGCTGAGCAAATGGTGGTTCGGCAAGTCTGACCGTGGAGACGGCCTCCCTCACCAAAATAGTCCTCGTTACTCGATGCCAAAAGTCTTCAGAGCCAGCACCTTGAGGTCTCGAAGCCCGAATGACCAGGCCGCTCGTCTTGCCAAGAAGGGAAAAGAAGCCCAAGCCGAGCCCGACGTTGACCCCTCAGAGGAGGGCGGCCAGGTAAGGCGTCCGAGGGACTTCTCATTTGTCGGTCATGCTAACGAGGATCTCGTTCGTAAATAGAACACGACATTCGAAGGCTTAGCGAAACGCGGAGTGATCCCGAAGTCTGCACTGGAACCATTGATGAAGGCGGATAAGTGATGGCAGGGTGCAGTGTCACATTCCACACGCTTTCAATATGGGATCAGCAGCGGGCATAGAGGCGTTGAACACGTTCCCATGGGTTTCTCACAAAGGAAAGATAGATGACACGTAGTGAATAAACAGACTCATGAAAGTCATTCACAATACCACTGCTCTGACGAAGCTGACTCTACCTACCATATTTTCAAATGTCATGGTTTTGACAGAAGCAGTATACTTATTGTATCTGTTGTTGGATTCAGTTCTATCGACGGCATCGCAGAGACGTAAGAGTCTTGGAAAATAGGAACACAGATGTATAGCAAGCCAAATGCGACCAACGAAGAGCATGGGCAATCTGGGCAAGATTTGTTGAGAGAAAATAGCAATCCGTAACCATTGGCGAGCCTTGTTAGTATGATGGAATGATGCTTTGTAGGTAACGGGCTGAATAAGGTCATGTCCTAGCGCTAGGGACGTGATATTTGCTTTGCTTGATCTATTGTGATTGCTTACGGCGAAGTGCGGTGGAGATTTCAGATCTCGATAGGGCTGAGTGCCAAGGGCTTGGCGCTACTTTTGACGTCGATCATTGGTTGTTGCACTTTACTTGCTTTTACAACTCGTTCCTCTATTCTCTATTCTCAGTCTTCTGACATCGTGGCATGATGGTTGGTACCCAAAGCTCTGAGGACCATTTGAGAGAGCTACACATCCGGCCTGATACTTGAAACTTTCATATCGCTTGTAGACCTTAACGTCAAACCCCAAGAAAGTACAAGCTTACCATTCCAATACTCTCACGTCAACAGTCGACAGCTTCATAGACGATTTCGATCCGGCAATCAGGATAAAGTGATGCGATGACTACTGTCACGCCCCAGACTTAGAAAAGGTGAAAGTGACACGATGACCATCGTCAAGCTCTTCAATTCACACCGATGAGAGCCAGGATTCACCTCTGAGCGGTAGTGAAAGGATGGCAATCCATCCCAGCGTGAATGCATCACCCAAAATCTTGGAGCATAAATACCACGGGCTACCCGCTCTCACCACATTTGTCTAACCATCCATCAATCTTGGTGTATATCCATAGAAATCCTCCTTTCTGATGACCAAAATCGACGGTCTTTGGTAGTGGGATACTAGCAGCCTTTAGAAGACTTGCATTGCGAATTAATTTATCAGGTTGACTGAAGCATAAGTGCTCAGATGAGGATGAGGCTGGTTCTTCTGAAGGGCAACACCATATGGTTGCCAGATTGATTTCTTCCAGCTGAGCCATCTTGTTTCGAATGCTCACCACAGTTGACGACATGTATACCTTTTCCTATTCATTGCTTCCTAAGTTATCTTTGCGATCGTTGTCTGGATTTTGTCATCTCATGACTGATTACACTACTGTCGAGCTGAGACAAGTACTTGATTTGCAACGCCCGCCACCATTTTCATACATCAAAGAATTGCAAGATGGCGCCGGTGCCAATGATCTCGATTGGGAACTTTGCTCGGGCAAGTGCTAGCGAGCTTTCTAGGGGTTTCACCACTTGGATCCAACGACCCCAAACTCACGAGGTATTCCTAGTGAGGCCTGCTGCGGACCCAGCTCCGGTGCCTCCAGCAGATCGTCGTTCTGCGGGTCTCCAGCTGCCTAGACACCGCTGGCCACCCCTCAACGACGGGCCTATGGCTGCGGTGGCCAAAGTCCGTTGCAGCAACTTCAACACCCGAACCTTGCCGCTGAGGAACACCAGGCTCCGGGCCTTTGGCAACTTCTTTGGGTGTACCAGAGTGGATCACATCGTTCGAGCCCTCGGGAGCTCCCCCGAGGCTTGGCATGTTGATGAGGAGCAAGATGTTCGCGGTCTGTCGAACCCTCAGGGGGAGTCTACACGAATGGATTCAAGATTGGCATGCAACATGAATATGGAAGCTCGACGAAAGACCCCTGCTGCCTCGCGCAAAGATAGTAGGCTTCTGTACCTCTTTGACATGCGATAGTCCTCCACTTGTTGCTATTGATCATCAAATTCTATTGGAACACTTCACTCTGCGATGGCTGTGGACCTATGATTGGCTGGTAATCGGAATGGTCAAGTCGAGTGATTGGTACTGTGTTACTCATCAATGTGGCTAGATAAGTAAAGGTTCTGGCCCAGAGGAATGATCCCGAGGAATCTGGAGTGGTTTACCTAGCTGCCTAAAGAAGATCGTTCATAGGGCGAAATTTGGCACCTTATGAGTTCTCTGCATGAAAAACTACATCTTATGACCGCATTCATTGAGCCCATGTTCTTCCTTAAATAAATGAGATATATCATAAATATATACGACCAAGACTTGCCGAGCGCCGCATTAACGCGCTGGACGGTCAGGCTTCAATTTTCCTTGAGCGATATAGATACATTTGGTCGGATTTGGAAAGACGTACTGTCAGTACCTTCGCCTGATAGGCTGTTCAGCACCTGTGAGTTATCCTGATGGCTGGAACCGATTCTAACACTCCCCTTCATCGGCTTTATTCAAAGCTTGGCTACGTTTTCTCTTGCAAGCATTATAATTAATCGGACGGCGATGTCCCTAGCTCTCGAGGTGTAGGAGCAGGCAGCAGTACTTCCTCAATCGACCCTGCCATACGCTCGGAACTTGGCGACTTGTGCCGACGGATCGGTCGTCAGGTGGTCAAAGCCTTAGAGGGCCGTAGGAGTGAAAGCCTTTACGAGCTACACGCGTGGGGTTTCATTTTATGCGTCACTTGGCCTCCAAAACCAACAAAATCCGACTGCAACGACCCACTGACAAAACTCATCGGTCGTATCAACTTCCCCCTGGCTAGACACGCCTATTGATAACTCGACAAAGCAATGATACTGGCCTCGATCACGGTGCAAAGGCCATCGCTTGCTTAGAGCGCTTCCTCCTTGCGGTCGAGAAGGGACAATGGAAGAGCTGAGCTGTCCCCACAAGGCATCGTAAACAGAACGAATTGCAAAGCGTTAGAGCCTTCCAAGCCATTATCCCTTGCAAGAGGCGTTTAACACGACGAGGGAGTTCTGAAGGGCCCTATTTCGTCAGGAGATCAGATACTAGCGTGCTTGGCCAGGGTGATTCGAAAACAGCAAGGGCTTCTGGCCAATCACTCGGACACCATCATAGTCAAGGAGACTTTTTGTCAGTACAGCCACAGCTTCGGTGATCACACTTCTCTGTGCTCCTTGTTGAGCTGCTGTCTCTACCCTTCGTTTAGCAATTAATACGACTTTTGGGATCAAATTGTTTTGCACTTCTTGTTGAACTGCTCTCGTTCTTCCTTATCAGAAACCAGCACGGCCTTGAGGATCATAACACGTTGGATCCTGCGTTGGTCTACCTCACTTAGATTCTATTTACTCCACAGGAAGTAGCCAATCGCACTTCGCTCTGATCTTCCTGGACTCAAACATTGAGCACAGCCAGTGCACAGACTCAAGATGAACGCCACGGCTCGAGCTGAGTTCCAGACTGTGAAAGTAGAGGACTGGAATACTCTTGGATACCTCGACCGACTTGGTCCCAACGCACCAAATCTGAAAAACTACGCAGGAGATGTCTTACCGTTCCTAAAGTTCAGGAATGAACGTCGGCCCAGTGGCCACGAGCAAATATGGACACTCCTTCCCGGACAAAAGAAGGCAGATATGAAGGTAATTATGGACAATGCGCTCCGACTAGCCTCAAATATTCTTCGCAGCCCAGCCGGTGTGAGATACATCTACTATCTCGCAAAGGGTCCTCGGTTCAAGAACGATTCACTCACCTGGATAGAGAAGACACCAGTGTATTCGTTTGAACCACCCCGCCCCGAGGTCCCATACCCTGAGATGAAGCAGACGGTCGAGGACATCTTCGAATGTCTGGCGAGGTTCATCAATTTGTCATTCTTTGACGAGTCCGACGACCCAGAGGAGAAGGACGCGGTACTCGGTCGAACTGAGGCACGGCGGGATGGACCTCTGCGCTCAGCAGCCATCGACCTCGTGGGAGACAGGAACCGGGTGTTGCCAGCGTAATTGAGTTTAATTTCAAGCTTGTCTCGAACATACAAGAGTTACGGAAGCGAGGGTACGAGAACTCCCTCGAAATACTCAATGCCAATTTCAACTTCGCTGTGACCATTGTGCATGAGTTCATGCATGTCATCCATATTGCCACATCCGCGGAGGAGTTGGTATATTACGATTGGTTTCTCGATGGAGCCAAACCAGATCGTAGACCGTTTGAGGGCCGACCGCTTGAGCCGCTGTTTCAAGGCGAAGGTGTCCTTGAGACAGGTCGGAGCGCAGAAAACTTCATCTTCGGAGGATCGATCGAGAAGCATCCCAAGTACCCTCACGGAGCAGCACGCTTCTTTGAATGGCCAAATTTTCTGGATGAGAGCATTGGCAATGACTACCTCGTACGGTGGCTGAGGAACCCAGGCCCAACACGCAAAGCGACGGAATATTTCGTGCCGAAGCATTTCCTGCAGAACATTCATCAACAAGCGTTCTGGGATAGGGTCCAGCCTCACCATGTATCGGCGCTCTACATTGCCAAGCAAGTTGGCCTCATAGAGGTGAACGATGGCAACTATGATGAGGACTGGGACTCAAGCGATTCCAGCGAGGGAGGACCTTGGGCCCCCAAACAGCCTGGGGATAACAGGGTGTTTCGAGAGCAAGATGATCCATCGGAATCTCGAGCCAATCAGCCTTTTGAAATGAATGCCCTACGCAGGTACACGGCCATCAAGTGGAAGGGAGAACTTGCTACTGCAGACCGACGATAAGGGTCTGCAGTTGAAGTGCGTAATCGTCCCATTATATATACATTTTGATCTTCTGCGACAGATATTTCGGATAGGGAAGCAACACTAGCATGCACCAAGCACCAAGCACTCTCGAAGAGACTGATCGGGTTTCGGCGCTTTTTTCTTAAATAGCAGAAGGAGCGCCTGATCTCGAATACGAGCAGATCGCCAAAACTGGGCTTATGAAGGCGAGAACGTATACATGAAACGTCACTGAAGGCGGCGATAGCCGTGGGTCTGGCCTCCCTTGATTGGTCTCATGTCAGTGTGTCCAGACATACTCCAAATCACAGACTAGTCAAAAGGCAAGGATTAAAGAAAGGAGCTCGCCGAAGTGATTTTCATGTTCGAGACTGCAGTCAAATCATCCGGCTCCTTAGTGAGTCCCTGACGGTACCACCAACTGCGCTTGTTCAATGCTGACGTTGCATACAGTCATGACCTCCAAATCACAATGAATCATGCGGCTCTGTTATTCATTGAGTCATACTTTAATGATAGGAGAGGCGTCAGAACGTCTCCGCAGATCCAGATAATTGCTTTTTCAAGCACGAACCTTACGCAGATTGAGACTTAGCCACCCACTCCAGTGACCAGAAGTTTGATGGGCGCTGTTTGAGACGCCCAACAGCTATTGGAGAGTGTTCGTTTACTCCGGCCTTCATTATGGATATTGAGTACCCATCAAGATCCGCTCCGAACGAACTCCAAGGAAGCGGTTGGAGTCTGTCGGTCTGCTTCTAAAGAAGCCGCCATTTCCGGGGCGCGAGTTTTCGATTCCCTTTTTCACATAATATTGCAAGACTCGATCCAAGTCCGGGGGGGTATCTGCACTCGAATGTGCCACTTCTCAAGCTTGCAAGATTAGACACTTCGTCACGCTTTCTGGCCCCTTGCCCACTGCGAAGAGTATCTCGGTGCTAGGCGGGTGCCACTCTTCCAGTTTTGCAAACGGGAGGTAACCGTTACCTTACCGACCCCTGCCAGGAATTACAACAAGGCCTCAGCCAGACCACTTCGATGATGTATAACATGGCGTGGTATACTAAGGTCTACCTTCTACTCCTTCTACTACTACCTTCTCGACCTGATTGTCTAACCAAGCGAACTTGGAACGCGCAACGCGCTTTCTACGCTAGGGTATCACGATATGAGTAAAGTATTCTCCGTGATGTACTGAGGCTGGTCCGTCCCTTCTAGACAACTCATCAAACCGAGCAGAGCCCTCGTGTAGCCCTTATCCTAGACCTTCCACGTAGCTACATACTTATGCCTACAGGATATTTGTTCACTCCCCCCTCCTCTATATTTATATATTCACATCTTCTGCACCTCCAACACTGCAGCAAGATACAGAATCCATTATCGATTATATCATATATAACAGAATGGTTGAATTTTTGAGACAAGGCTCAAGGCTACGATAATGATAATGACAAACCATATCTATCCCAAACCATCGCGGTATACATCGTGACGATTCCCGATCAGTGTGCGAAATTTCCGTTGTTTTCCTCGGAAAGAAATGCAGAGAATGGAGGGAAGATGTTATGGGAGACAGGGGATCGAAGCTGATTGTATTTCTTGGCGAGACATGAGAGTCACGACCGGCTGAATCAGAGTGAATAAGGTATAAAGTGAAACCACCAGGGTAAATCGAATTACAACTCTGCTCTACAGCCACCTTTCTCCTGATATCACAGATACCACTCTCCCCATTACCACACCTCTCCCATCTCCCCCTCACACCCTCCATCCCCTACTTCTCCACCCAAACAACACTACTCACACCCCCCAACCCCTCAAAATCCGCCAACACCTTATCCCCCAGCTTCCCCGTCTCCCTGCACCGATGATAAACCACCACGCGCCCACTATTCTGCAACCCCACTGCCGCCAAACTCCCCTCCTTGTTCAAACTGAACATTCTCGGAAAGGAGCCGCCGGCAGGCGATAGCGCTTCGAACATGATCGTGCCGTCGGCGGGTGAGATCTTGAAGGTTGCGAGCGTGTCTGAAGGGACTTGGGTGGTGTTTTTCGGATCAGGGTTCGCGATTGTGAAAGCGGTTGCGTTGCGGTTTGAGACTGTTAGGGTATCGCCGTAGATGGCGACTTCGGCCGCTGCGTTGAATGCGAAGGTGGCGTTTGGAGCGGGGCCGTAGGTGGAGCTGTTGGTTATTGGGGTGAGAGTGACGCCGCCGTTGGAGGGGAGGTAGGTCACTTTGTAGCCGGTGAGGGTGTTGCCGATTTCGGTTACGAGATAGTAGTAGGTGGTGTTTGTTTTCTTTGAGGCGTGGAAGACGCCGTGGCGGGGTCCGGAGCCGGGGATCATGGGGATGGAGGGGCGTTCGGTGAGGGTGAGGGCGACGGGGTCGATGTAGAAGACGCGGACGATGTCGGCGCCTAGGTCGGGGACGAGGAAGTATTTGCCTGTGGGGTCGAGGCGCACTTGGTGCGGGTGGGGGGCTGCTTGTTGCGGTTTTGGGCCGGGTTTGGCGGTGAAGTTGAAGTGTTGTAGGTTGAAGAATTGGCCGGTGATTGGGTCTAGGGCGTATGTTGTCAGGGCCCAGGCGTAGTGCGCGACGGCCATTAATTGTGTGCCGTTGGGGCTGATGTAGATGGCTGAGTTGACGGGAGCGAGGGGTGTCACGAGGTGATTGTTTGGCTTGAGAGCTCCGGAGGCGTCCACTTTGTATGAGTTGAGGGAGCCGTTGGCGACGACAATGCCCTCATCTAGGCAGTAGAGGTTCTCGTGCTTGGGGTCGAATTGAAGCCAGGATGCGTTGGCACCACAGCCTCCTACGGTGTCTACGTGAGCAAGGCTGTAGGTGCCGTTGGAGTGCTGGAGGTCTAGGGTGGTAATGTTGCCTGTGTAGGAGGAGACGTAGAGCTTAGTTGCAGAGGTGGCAACGGCCAGCGTTGCGGTGGTGAGTGTTTGTAGAAGCATGGTTTAATTGGGAAGAAAAGTGGGATGACTCGTGAAAAGAATATTTGCTCTGCAAGTATGGTGGATTAAGAAGTAGTGAGGTGAGGTTGGAGGGAGCTCAGGAAGTATAAGTGAGTAGAATATGAATAATTGGGGGTGATGTTGAGCAAGTCAATGCTGGTAACAAAGGGCCTTTGTGCAACCAAGTGAAGTGTTTCACCGGTCGGAGCGAATCAAAGACAAGAGGTCCGCAGCGAAAGGGTTCTTATGAAACAAAGTGAATTATGACTCATTGAAAGCGCACGACTGTTGAAAGACTGCTTTCAATGTGAGTTTTGATTGTTCTTGAGCTTGCGAGCTCTTGTAAGTGAATAACAATGCTTTACTCGGGATTTCATCATGTCTGACGCGCCTGAATCCGGGTACTTGCGTATTGAGCCCCACCATTGAGAGCCTGAGGTCTCCTTCTTATGTCGCAATTGCCCTAACGATTGCTGGAAGTCTTCTCGTGCTGCCCATCACTGGGCTCAAAGCTCGTACAATGTCCCATTGCGCGAAGGTCTGCGACGTTCGCGTGTCTTATTCCCAGTCTTTTCCAAGGTCAAACTGTCCCATCGAGGGGTACTTGCAAGTCCTCGACGTGCTGTTGCCCTAGACACTCAATGCTGAGAACGCTTCTGATGTTTCTTCTTCCCAAGGCCTCGTTGTAGATGCTACCCGTATTCAGTAGAATATCTTCATTCTCCTTCAGCGCACTTCAAGTGGTATCAACGTAGCCAGATATGTCCCTTCTTGTAGCTATCATAGATCATACAGTCGCAATCACGGCGGGGTCACTTGATAGTGGGTCCAATGCGAGGGAGGATGATATGCGCAGCGCTGGAGGAGGGTGCCGGTCTGGGTTCTCTGTAGACTGCATATGCGGAATGGGGAGCTCTCACTGCGATGACTGGGATCGATCACATCTGTGAACATATCGACCACACGTCGCAGCCTGCTCTCGATCTCAGTGGGAAGTATTTGCGCGAGAAACAAGGCTCGCGACTTCAGAGCGTGCTTTGAATGCAATCTGGGATCAAAGTCAGCGCGGTTGTTCGTTCCGCGCTCAGCGGTCACGTGACTGCTTTCCCTGGACATGAGCCAGGCTCAGATCTTGATCAACTTCAACTAGTATCAAATGGTAATGTGCCGTCTAAATCGATAGACTGCGATCCCACACCTTCTCAGGTCGATCGGGTCCTACGAAGCTGTAGCTGTCGACGTGAGTATATCTTCAGTCGCTGGTGCCTTCGATGGCAACATTCAGCCTATATTGCTGCTCTGGGTCCGAGATGATCCTGTTCACGACATGAGTATAATGAGGTCGTTTGAAACAGATATGACCCGCAACCCGCTCCGAGCCTTCTACACGGCAGCATAGCCGACAGCCATCTGTCTCTGCTGATACCTCAGAAGCGACAGCGCGATCGCAAAATCCAATACCGCCAGTCAACAAGGGCTCTCTCAATTCTTTCCCAAGGTCAAGCCGTCCGACGTCAGCAGCACCTGCACTTTCTAATCAACAGAATAATCTCAGATCTTCTGTTCTCAATTGTCTGCATACAAGATATACGTGATTGACCATGCTCAAAGCCTCCATCGATAGCTCCACTATTTCCAAGGTTTACAATGCTCTCACTGACATCATTCATCTTCACGGCCACAACTCTCTTTGTGCACTTGTTGGCCCTTGCCGTTCCGCCTTCTAGTGATTCCTTCTCACCATCGAGTCTTCTTAACCATACCTCGACCGCATCCTCGCCGGAGCCATTTGATACGTTCTGCCATGGCTCAGAATCATGGCGCGGATCATGGGATTACGACTGGAGCTTTCGTGCAAGTTGCGACAACGCGGCCAAGATACTCTGGGCTCGTGAGGTCAAGCAGCACACCAACACTGAATACGAATTTTTAGACTACAGGACTCGACCTGCTCACGACAATCCTTTGATGCGCACTCCGAGGAGGTATACCTACAGTAAGTCTAGAACCAATAGTTGAGTGTGAAGGCTGACTTCGAGAGCGTCGCAGGCAAATGTACAATAGCATTGGTAATGATCAACGATGTCCCCGCCAAATACATTGACGATCGGCGTCCGTGGCGGGCACCGGCGACAGATGTCACCTCATATGATGATATTGGGCACGCCGTTCATGGTATCTGGCAAGAATGTCTCATCGATGACCATAGCCTGGGATGGGCTAGCGTGGGTAAGTGTTACATTTCGGCTCTCGTGGAGCTCGAGAGTGGTCTGCTGATTGTCATACTGTGCGGACAGGTCTTTCCTCTGCGCTTGCTGTCCTGGTATTTGGCACGAACTCTCCGATTGATCAAGAGATCCCTTACGGTGTTCATCCGCTTGTGATGGGGAACTTGACGACTGGTGGTACGGTGTCGATTGCTGAACAATAAGATGGGCCAGACGAGAAAGCACGTGGTGTTGGACCAATGTACTGCATGTTCGCCAGAATTTAATGGCATAACATTTCTATACTTGGCTGTTGAATTCATGGAAAATAGCAGCGCTAGTGGCTCTGGTCAAAGATCAAAGGCTTTTCCACGGCTCTTGTGGCCTACTGTTCATTCCCCAGGTAACTCTTGGGTCGAATAACGATGCGGAAAGATCGCGAAACAACGGTTGATTGTGACACTACACCATGGAGGCAGATCAAAGGGCTCACGAGATTGAGGGCCATCAAAGTACAGTACACTAGAGCCGGGTAGCCGCGCCAGATCATGGGGAGTCAAAAATCAGTGGCAGTCATTGAGACGAATCGCAAGCTCCGACACTTCGTCGCCTTTGGCTGACAGTATCGATTTTCCTATCTGGTATCACGATGTGACAAGCCGGAACGTTTGTGTCCCTTTCAATGACAAGAAAAGACCATGCACCAATGTCGCGCTGTGGGTATCTTAGTAGTGGGCGGTCGCCTCCTAGGGATTCAGGAGCAGGAAGTGCGGTATACTCCGATGTTTACAGTGGGTCTCTGAGGTTTTAAGGTTTTCCGCCCAGAAAAAGTCTCTTTTATACTCGATCTTTCACACCAAGGCTTTCAAGATCATTGATCACTACTTATGTCTCTCGTAATTTGGACTTTCTTTGGATAATCTATCGATGATATACCTAAGATAGATACCTTTTCTGCATGCTCGTCTTTGGGTGTGAAGCTGGTTTGATTTTGAATATCCGGTCGTATCTGAAGTCAATCAGGCTGCCCGACCATGGGCTCTTCGTGTTTGCGCCTCAGGTGGATACCCCGCGTAGGCTTTCATAAGTGGCATGGACTACCACATACCCAACGCCGTATGCAAAATCCAACTCTCAAGATTGCTCTGAGCCATAAGAGACACATATACAATGTCTCAGGACCAAAATATCACACAAATTGTACACGATGCGGGCAATATCGCCTGTGGTACCCGGAAAAGGAGGGACAATTTTTCTGCAAAGGGTTTCTGAGGGAAGACTTGACCCAATATCGAAGCGGTGGCTACCACCCAGTGCATTTGGGAGATACCCTACAGGGCGGGAGACAAAAGATCGTGCAGAAACTTGGCTGGGGACGGAATGCGACAGTCTGGCTGGCTGAGGACCGTAGGTGAGTGTATTGCGGCGACTCGTTGCTGTTCAGGATCATGTGCACTCTGATTTGCCTCATAATAGATTGGCACGCCACGTCGCCATCAAAATCTATAGATCAGATCGACGACACGATGAAGAAGAGGCGCGAACTTTGAAGCAGTTGACTGAGGGACCGTCAGACCATGATGGGAAAGACCATATTGTACAGCTACTGGACCGGTTCGAGTTGAAAGGACCCAATGGTCGGCATCTGTGTCTTGTTCTCGAGGCGCTTGGACCGAACATGCACCTCCATGAGCTGTCACCTGAGAGTAATTGGGAGATAGCAAAGCAGCTCGCAGAGGCGACTGCTTATTTCCAAGGTTTAGGTATTGTACATGGAGGTATGATTCCCGTGTATTCAGAGCTCGTACGCACGATTGGAGATTACTGATAAATTTGCCCATAAAGACTTGAGTCCACGTAGCATCCTGTTCGCCAATACAAGTCTATTGCATCGCGATGGAACTCCTCTGAAGCCTCTGAACATGCCTAAGATTGGCAACGTTCGAGTCGTTGATGATCTCGGAAACGTGGAATCTCTTCTTGGGCAATGTTCAACTGCGCGGGTGCCTAGATACCTCGTCGAATCCGCTCAACAATATCCTCAATCTCTTCGCTACGACGCGGCCAACGACTCTAGAGTGAAAATAATCGGTTTCGAAGAACGCTTTCCAGCCAGAAATGTGCCAGGCGGCAGTTACAGTTTTTATTATCAGGCACCTGAACTCTTATTTGGCTCTCCGCTTAGCCCGCGTGCAGATATATGGAGCTTAGGCTGTTTAGTATGTTGTCCATTGTTTCCACCTATAGTGTCAGCTAAATTATTGCAAAGATCTACGATTTGATATGCGGAGAACAACTATTCGAAGCCGGTTGTGAATCCGAGGATGACAAACATTATATCATTCAGGAGTATATTACTACCTTTGGGGAGCTGCCAGAGGAGTGGAAGGATCACTGTCCACCACACGCGAGAGATCCTAATCGTGAGTACATTCACGATTTTACTTTGATGACTCTCCCACTCCTGCTCTTGAGTAGAATTCTCACTGTTTCAACCTAAGTTTCACTCCTGCTATTCAACACTAAGATTCAGACAGTCGCGCCCGGCGGATACACCATCCTTCACCGGCTACACGAGGAACTTTCTGTAACTCGTCCGGGAACGAAATGGTTTTCAGAAACCGACCTTGACATGCTGGGCGACCTCCTCAACTCAATGATGCAATTTCGCCCATCGGAGCGTCCCACAGCCGATGAGGTGCTCAAGCATCCTTGGTTCCAGCATCGTCCGTCCTTGGTCGCAGTCAAAGGTCCGACCGAAGCAGAACAAGCTCTGGCTGACCTCGAGACGCTAAAGAGTATGAATTTGGACCCCAAAACCCCCATTTCTCGGAATTTCTTTGATAGATGGTATAAGCGCGGCTGAGGACGATGGGAAGATGCGAGCAAACAAGGCAAGACCTACCTGTGTGTGTTAAGCAGCTAGTAAACGAAAGGGGTCAGTAGGGATGACATTACGCTACTAGCTCATGTTCATTGCGATGGCTAGTATCACGAAGATTGGAGTTCATCATGACTGAATTCCTGCCAATTGAGTCACTGCCAACGATTAAAATAAAAGTCATTCTCCATTCCATTTCTCCATTGATCTAATGATACTAGTCATGGCAAAACGCCTAATAACGAAATTTAGGATAATACTATTGCCCAAATCTACCGACAATAGCAGCGAGTACTCTCGGCTTCGCACACTGTGCAGCTCGACCTCCTTTCCCCATTCACTCCGATCAAATTTATAACTCCCAAGGTCGCGGTCGCCGATTCGGAGCTCCAACGCTCTCATTCTCCTGATGATCGTGCCTGGGGCCAAGACACGAAGCATCGTTGGTTTGGGGTCTTTGACCAGGAAGCCAGTCCCCAAAGTCTATTGCTTCTCTACGTGAGCCTCTTGGTCGCTGCCTGATCTTCCGGTTCGAAGGCGAACCATCCTGACGTTGGTGCCTGGGGCCCAGACTTGGAGAATCATCGGCTCTGGGCCTATGACCTGGAAGCCAGTCTCCAAACGTCATTCCTTCTTTTGATGGATCTCTTGTTCGCTGACTGGTATCTTGGTCTGAAGGCGAACCTTCAGATACGGGCACAATTGTAAGATACCCGTTCTCAGTCAACAACCTAGGGCGGTTGGGAGGCGTTTGAGGATCTGCAAATCGACCTATTATTGCAGTATTCTCGTCGAACAATTGCCTTTGCTCACTGGCCAGGTCGGTATGGTCGGCACTGTTCTCTTTTACACCGTCGGCTACCGCACCTGTTCGCAACGCTGAGATCGGTCCCTTCGAATTTCGTGGTACTGTCCTGCGCCGATTTCGTGCCATCTGTGGCTGGGGAGTTGGACCTTCCGATTTCCTTCTCTTTGAACCCCTTTTCGTGGGCAGCGACTCGGTGCTGGAGCTTGAGTCATCGGTAGGCCTAGCCTGAGACATCTCAGCTTTATTTCCAGAGGTTTCATCTCCCAAATGCTGCAGAGCTGAAGTTCGAGTATTCCTCTTTGGCAATGTCATATCCACTGTGTCGAATGGCTTTGTGTTATGGAGCTGATGCTGACTTGAGACTGTAGTCCAAGTTATCCAAGGTAGCTCCTGTAAGTTGAATTAATAAATAACCACCGTTGACTCCCATTGAAAGAACAATTCAGAGCGATAATCCCCCAAAAATACCACTTCTAAATGGTGTTAAGAGATAAACGGTGTTAAAATCCAAATGTATTGACCTCGAACATAGCCATTATCAAGTCCAACACGTTGTACTTCCAAGGCAAAAGGTCCTTGTGTGCACTACCCTCACCACGAATCAACAACAAACCAACTAGCTAACACGACCAACACCAACCCCTCCCAGTATCGAACCCCGTTGTTAACCATACCTTTCACACCTGTATTATCGCATACAACAATCACAATAAACCCCCTTAAAATCTTCTCAAGCAGTAAGTTACCACCAAGGATTCGCGAGCATTAAAACATATCCTAGAGGTCCCAGCTGTTGCGCTAGTTTATTTATATATATTGTAATGAAACCTAGAGTGATACTGTCGCAATTCCACGCGCTGAAATCGTGAAAGATCTCGCAATCAGCACTCTTATGGGAGATGGAGCGGGAGAGGGCTGGGTGGGTGTGTTGGGAAACGATGATGTTCTAGGTATCGATTTATGAAAGCGAAATGCTGAAGTTGGGTAGGAACCTACACTGATATGCGCGAGAGAGACACGCCGCTTTCCCATACAAACATTTTTCACCAACTGTGATTTGACCTAGGTTACCGCAGTTACTCAGCAAGTTGCCCTCAGGTTTATTTGAGTTGCTGTATCAGTTGGTAGCTACTTGACTTCCTTTGGCCGTGGATGTTGACAATCTTGGGATGATATGAGTAATTTCTGGAAGAGGAGAAGGATTTGTCTTATATCTTTGGAAAGCTTCTGTAGAAATTTTTCGCCTACCTGATCGGGCGGTGGGATGCCAAGATCTGGATTGGAATGTGACGGGTTGTTGGAGTTTTGGTCACCAAGGTTCACTATCCAGTGACACTAGCCTCTCACGTTGATCTGAATTTACGCCCTTGGGAGCCTGTAGGCAGGTACGGACCCCAATATCACGATGAAAACTCATTGGCACGTTGACATAGGTCTTGATAATGATTTCAGAATGAGTATAACATACAAGACGCGCCCAAAGGCTCCAAAGACATGCCTGAACCTCTTATGGTAACAATGAAGAAGCGAAATGTCCCATATAGGAATTCATAGCCGTCTGGTGAATAACCGGCAGGGAAAAGGCTTGCTTCAATTGACTTTCAGAGGTTGAATGCCGCTCCCGTTGAACGGTAGTGGTTCGGGGCCTCTGTTGAATGCATCAGAAATGGTCAAAGACTGAATATACCTACAGCGACTTACGGTACCTGCTCCATCGAATGGACATGGATCTCTTTGCGGCCATTCATCATACGTCTCAATTTGCTACTCGCTGGGTAGACTAGAATTTATCAGCACCAGGACCTCTCCCATGATACAAGCGTACTGACCAACTTTACGCAGCCTATTTGGCGAACCTAATGGTTGCAGAGTCTTCAATCCGAGCCAAGGATCGATACGCATATGATCCTCCCAGAACGACTTGAGCTCGTAGTTGAATGAGTCCTGCTTCGGGATCACGAGTTTCGCGACAGTCTGCCAGGGGTATTTCTCCGGATCCCACACTTTGCCTGCATATTCCACCGGCTGATCTTCGAGGTTCTCGCAGAGTTGGAATTGAAGCAGGTATTCAGCGTCATGAGATCCATGGAAGTTTTTTAGCCAATTGCTGAGGATGTCAGAGTCGTGCTCGTTGGGCTTGACGGTCTCTTCGTAGAGTTTCTTTTGCGTTTCGGAAGATGGTACAAGGCAGTATTTAGCGACGTAGTCGCCAAATCGGTAGGCGGTCTGTGAGTATTGGCGTGTGGATTCGAGATGGGTGTTTCGGACCGAGTCTCGGAATTTCTGCAAGTCCGTGTCTGGTCTGGCTTCTAGCCGTCTGTATAGCTCTTTCTGATCGCCGCCATAATTAATCCTGAGGTCGATGATCTCCTTTGTTGTTTTGGCATCTGCGAGATCGAGGGCGGGAGTGGAGTTGAATTCGATGTCTTGGGATGTCTTTGTGGAGTCGAACATTTCGCCTGAGACGTTGAAGACCTTCATGGCGAAGCCTCGAGGTTGGGGAATGCGGTCCTATGCCGAATCAGCTATTTCAAAGCTGGACTACGTTTGCGTGAAGAGCATACGTCCAAGCCTGGGTCTCCTGGCTCGCTGCTGTAGCGACAGACAACGGGATGTTCCGCCCCCTTAGCAAACATGCTCTGCTTGAGGTGTTTAGGGAGGTCATCGTCCACGATGAGCATGCCTTTGACGATGCCTTGCGTGCGAGCGTGAGTGCCTAGGGGGATATTAGCCACGGCGTTAGACACGATAAAGGTGCTCAATCACCTGTGTAGCAGTGACGGTGCATGTTGTACTGAGCTTTCTGCATAGCATTGATCTGATCTGCCACAGCCTGTATATCCTCCGCTTCATTTGGCTGGATCTTCTCAACCCCCTCTGCTTGCCAATGGATATATTTCCTGTCTTCCATAGCAGCCGGACTCGCGGCCTTATTTGAGATGTCCATGCCTTCCTGACGATCCACGATGTTCTGATGTTAGGACGCACTGTGTTGGAGACTGATCTGTTGTTGAATTGGCTCGAGAGAAGAGGAAGGCTGGTAAAGACATCGTCATATAGCTAGAGCTCCTGAGATCAATGACAGAGGGGTACATCTAGTGTATCTCCATTGTGGGGCTTTAATTGTGTTCGAGACTCCAGGAAAGGCGTCGACGGCCATTCCCCGCAGTAGAAGCTTCCATCTTCGGCCATGGAAGGGGGCGATCATGCCCAACAACTCAAATCATTGCGATTCGGGTTAATGGGAGAGGGGATAGAGCAAGAGATGTCTCATTGGCGCATCTGTTTCCACTTCTGCTTAGTCATGCTATAATTATGGCTTGGCACCTCGAGGCTTGGCGCATCTGCCATCTCGATATCATGGAGATTCTACCTGTGTCACTTGCTGCATCATTCGGCGATGATGAATATAGTCCCACTAGCCGTCGCGACTCGGAGTACCTATTGTCTTCTACAACGTGCACTCTTGTGATATACCTGGCCTCTCGGGGAGGTTTGCACAGCCCATTGCAGCGCTTAGTTCAGCTTGAAATAGAAACATCCGAGTCAATCACCATCCACAATTGATGCATCTATCGTTCCTGCATATCCACACGCATCCAACGTCAAAGGCCCCCTTTCAGTATCTACAGTCGAGCAAGTCGGAGTTTCCCCTGCACCGCTCGCCCTAATATGTGATCCCAACAACATCACAGCCCCCTACTTCTATCACCTCAGCTTACAATTGTTAGACTCACGCGTAGCAATTTTGCTGACACGGCTCCGACTACTGCTCGCCAGGCGATTCAGTACTGGCACACGAAAAAATTTCATCTAGCAAACGAATTATGTCACGCCTCACCAACACCGCAAAATTTGACATAACATTGGACCACGTAAATCAATACAGGGCCGGCTACTTGGTCTCAGGGAATGTTTGCCTTTCCAGCAGGCAATCTGGGGGCCAGAATCTCAATGTTGGATCGATCTCAATCACATTCAGCGGACGAACCACGACCTCAAAACACGTACGTGACGTTCAGAGTCATCGCAGATCACTCGAGCTTTTCTCCTACAGTAATCAAATATACAGCGGACCAGGACAATTGTATGCCCCATGCAGATCACATCATGGAGGCGCCAGCCCCTGCTTCCCATTCAACTTCACATTTCCAACAGAATGCGAGTTCTCACAGGCTGAAAACTTTGAAGGCGCTCCTTTTTTCAATGCTGATCGCACCCAGCCTCTGCCACCCTCTTTCACAGATATTGATACACAAGACAAGGCCTCGGTAGTGTACGAGCTAAGCGTCGAGTTACTAGCGCCACCCTTCAAAGGCTACTACATGGAGGGCAGCTTTGTGCAAAAGCTAGAGCTAGACCTATGTACTCAACGGAACGTACGAGAACCCACCGTACAGTACACTTCACGCAGCAAGTCTTTCATCCACCAAAGCTTGGAATTATTCCCGGCGGCAGAGCGCGAAATCCACAAACGCCCCATAACCATTGGCCAGAAGCTGGGGCTCAAACAGGCCTCCACAAACCATTACCCTAAAGCTGCCTTCCAAACTACCATTTTGATACCATCCGTAGCCATCATTGACCAGCCTCTCCCACTTAGGCTACACGTCGACCACGACCCCGAACAATCCGCAGCAGCAACGCCTCCCATTATCCACCTGAAGCAAGTGCAAGTATGGCTACGAGCTGAAACCGCAATCTGCGACATGACGCACAAAGCCCTGAAATTAGACCTTACCAAAGGTTGTGAGCAGACAGGCTGGACGATTATCTCTTTACTTGCTCAAAAGAGCTTCCATAAAGTAGTGCCGCGAGTGGAGCATCTGGACTTGCGAAAAGTAATGGATTTGAACCTCGACCCCAGTCTGGTACCGACATTCAAATCATTCAACGTAGCGCGAACATACTCATTGAGGGCGGGCGTTAGGATCGAGTGTGCGGGAAAGGACTTTCACCTGGGGGGCTTCGATTTCGTTAGATGCACCCTCCTGGCCAAAGACTTCTCGCCAAGCCTCCCAGATTATACCATGCGGCCTCCAAGTATCGTGCAAGGAGAAGAGTCGATCGATGATGCGCCGCCTCCTTACGAGCAGGTGGTGGGAACACGAGCATTGGTTCAACAGGTTATGCTGAGAGAACCAAGTCCGCCTCGGACAGAAGGGCGTGGTGGGCGTGTCAACTTTCTCGGGGCTACTGCAAGTAGTATGGGTGCAGCTGCAGCTTCGAGCAGTGCCGCTGCAGCCTCCAGTGGAGGCGGAGGTGGAGGCGGCGGTGGGTGCTGAAAGTCGCCGACCTGGGACCAGGACACAGCTCCATTCTGCGCCAGTTGGCTACGACAGATACACTAACGAAACGTGGGAAATTTAACGCCACCACCAACCCATGTTCATTTACAACGGTATCTACCTCCCCTTTTCAAGAACGTTGTCCCTCTGTGAAGCCGAGTTTGTATTCTCCGAGGCCTGTTATGTAGGTGAACGAAGCTCTTCAGAATCGGTGTACCTCGTAGGACCAATTACTATGCCGATCACAGCATCAACTCAAATGCATACGATCATTGCGCATGAGCTGAGCGGTCTGGAGCCAAGACAGCCACCAATGACAATGAAACATTGTGTTCCAATGGCTAAAGCTTGGTGCGGGGAATTTCCCATCTCTGTCCGCCATTATAGATTTGGTTGCAATGAGTTCATTTATTAATCTTCACCCTCTCTCCCAAAATCATTGAATAACACTAATTTCTCCCAGCTTGCTCCAACAGTCAAATTTGAGCCAGAACTCTTATCCTGTGAAGCCTTTCAGCTTTCAACATACAGTGGACAGAAGTTTTCGTCATCCCTTGGACGTTATACCTTGGCGGAGATTCCCCAAGCTGCCCTGATGAATGATGGGGAAGGTGGACACGTGCGTGAAATACGGAACTCCCGCAAATTTCACCCGTCTGTATACGATTGATTATGAATTCTCGGCCAACAGACTACGGACTTCAGCGCCAGATACGAGACTTAACCTTGAGGTCAACACAGTTGGAGGCCAAGACCAACCTTTGCTCGCACTTGCTAAGGATAAAATATATTCCTTTGAACTTACGGATGGTATTGTAAAGATCATTCGCGACAGCAGCATAGATCATAAGGAATGGACTCTCTGTGATTCTCTCTCCGGACAGGTAAGGGATAATGTCAAAATACTCGAAGAAGTGAAAGACCCATATCTGCATGTGGAGGTGCTCTGGAGCCTGCCACCGTGACAAGAAGGCGAGAGGCTGCCATGGCCAATCATGAGGATCTGGAAGACCTTGGTGGAGAAGTCAATGACCCAGCGCTGAAAACCTGTCTTCAGCGCACCAGTGGCTCCGTTTTCAATTGCTCTTTGGCAACCCCGAGAATAGCATGACAGTATCAGAAGACGACAAGACAAATCTACCCTTTTCCGGTTTCCTGGAGTCTCAATAAAGGTATTGTCACTCCGGCTGTTCTCAAAACGTGGAAGGAACTCGGGAAAGCCATGGTACCAAGGACACTTGACGCTAGAAGCTTGATCCACAATCACCTTGACTTCGAAAAGCAGTTCGCATTCTCCTCAGATCCCTCGTCCAGCAATGTTCCATATGCCTTTAAGGATTGCGTTACGCCCTTTCACTTCCTGCCTACGGGTCTTCTCCTCCATCCAGCAGGGCCGAAATGCCTGGAATCTCCTCCTATCTCTCATCCACCCTCACCTCTCACCCCTCCCCTCAAACTTCACCTCACAATCTTCTCTACCAAGCCTCAGCTTCTGATCTCAATTATAATTTCCATGGCCCATTCAAATCCTCTGTCTCTCAGATCCTGAGCGTTAAAATTTCGTCCTAATTCCTCTCGGACGTCAATTCCTAAGCCGTCAATAGTTGTATTGCAAAGTCTTCCTTCACAAGCATTTACCACACTAGACCAGAGCTATCCCATCACGCCGATGATTCTCCTCGTGAAAGCTTTAGGGAGTGTGGATCAGCGCCGCCAAACGCTTGTGGTGCGAGGGATGGGTGGATATTGTATATGAAAAAGCGCAATCGATTCGATGCGTGATCTTGATTTTTATGAAAGGAAGAAAGCTCTGTTTATATCTAGGTGCAAACGTATCTCAGAAAGATTCCAAGGAGCGCATCTTTGTAAACTGGGGCTCGTTGCATTCCTGCGATACATCCTGAGCGTGGCCCTTCGTCATCTTTCATTGCGAAGTCTTTGATTCATATCCCTCACGATTCCTGTACGTCAAAACTTTGGAACACTTCGACTGCGGTATGAACGTTGATGTCGGTCTCCGTCCTCAATGTTAAAAATGGGGCAGAAAAGTTTTTGTAAGGCGGAAAACTTTCTGCTGCAGCAGAAGCGTGTTCATCAAAGCTCGATATCTGGATAGCAGAATCAGGGTTTATGTTGGATTTTGAGTGGCGCTGTGGAAGAAAAGACAAAAATCATGCGATGCAACAGATATTGGGTTTGGATTATGGTAGGAGTTCTAAGTATCTTTTTCAATTTGAACGCCGCTTTGGTCGCCAGCAGAAGGCGTGGCTGCTTTGATTGGCATTTGTGTAGATTTCAATTCTCGAAGCGCGATTGAGCTTTCGGGCTCCGGTGTTGACGGGTTGACATCTTGTAATTTCCTGATCTGGTCATTATGTGTTACAGATTTATTGTCTGGGTTTGTGAATCTCATCGCTGTGGGGATGGTTTGGAATCAGAGCGATGTTGTGAATTCAATATGGCGCGGAGGCCAGACATAGCGTTTTAGGCCGGTACGACATTTAATGCTGCGGTTTTTGGTCTGGGCGTTCCTTGGTACTTATGTAGAATTGGATTAGTCTTTTCTTCTCGCTTTCCGATGGGGCACGTTCGACCGGGTTGCTTGCAAGTCCAGCGTCTTGCTATGTCCGCGTTGTTGAATCTTGGAATGGCGGTTGGGCGAACAGTGATTGGGATATTGAGTGATCGGTGTGGTCGATTAGAGATAATGGAGATAATTTATTTCGTATGTAGGTTGACTTGTGTTGCGGTTCAGCTTCCAACGAGGAGTACTTTTGCCAGTCGCTGTGTGTACGAATGTCGCCGCTTCAAAAAGTATTGAACACGGCGAGCGTCGCGCAAACGTGGTAAGGAAATAGTACAGTGAAGTATCGAGGTCCAAGCGTCTGAGCGGACGTAGATGTGTTTCACTTCTATACGTCCGTCCTACCTTTACACCCCAACACACCTCCCAATCCCTCGGCCTCTCCTTCTAGCAAGGAAAGGCTATAATGTGCCTCCTCCCCCTAACCACAACAACAACAAATGTAAGTCGAGCCAACCCCCAACCCCCAACCCCCCTCCTCAAAACTCAGGACTCACTCCGCTGAACCCTCCCAGCCCGAGCGCCACCAACTGCACCCTCTTGAAAAACAATGGCTTATAGACGCCCATATCGAATACATAATATCCCAGCGCGAAAACCTCATCAATTCTCGAATACCATGGCAAGACATGGATTGGGAGCTTACGGCAAGACATTTCAATGCGCGGTTTGAGGGGGAGTATTTGTCTGGGTTTTCGGAGCGGAGGTGGGCGAAGGGGGGGTGCTGGTTGGAGGGGGAGTGTGGGGGGATGAGAGAGGTGAGGGAGCTTAAGGGGGTTTGGGGGTGGGTGAGGAGGGTGTGGGGGGGTGGGGGTGGGTGGTGAGAGGGGGGATTGGAGAGGGGGATGTTGTGCATATTTAGCAGAGTGGGATAGAAGTACACCGGCCCACGTGCATTTGGTCTCTCGCTGTAGACCCACTGAAGGCCTGCTCCTCCTAAACGACACGCTTGACCTACACAGACACCCAGGATTAGCCAGACTTTCTCCATGAAGCTCAATAGATCCCCCTCGGAAAAACCCAATGGTACAGGGCACATACCTCGAAGAACCGCTTTAACCACCACACCTGAAAAATCCCCTCCCCAATTAAAACGCCCAGCTGGAAAATACTCCACCACTTGACCCGTCCATTCGTGCTCTCGGCCGTATTGCGATGCGTACGCTCGCGTACTACGATGTAGGATTGTTCGTCTTTGACTTGATTGAGGAGCTCCGTGAGCTGCTTGACTGGATGATGATGTGATATGTTAGCCCAAAGTTTCCAAGTGAACTCTCATTCGCATGCCCTGCAGTCCGTATACTTCCTTGGTATGTATCACTTTGACCCCACCCTTAACATCCATAGCCCACCACCTCAACCCCACAATACCCATACCCAAAAGAAATCCTCAATTTACGTACCTTCATTCTCCAACGGATCACTGACCGCCTCGCTCTCAGGCACATACACAATCCCATGCACATTAAAGCTAACCTCCTTCGTCCCCGCCGCCCAGGCCTCATTGCTAAAACAATAAACATGTTTCCCGTCCGCCACAGCATCGAAGCTATGATCGCCAGACGATACCGCCTTATTATTCACCAGATATGTGTTCGAAGGGTCGAGGATCTGTCGTGTACCCAAGAATGTCAGTCGCACTGCCAAATAGAAAACTACAGCAGCGAGTTGCAGGTAGGAAATTCTGGGAGGTATGTATTTTGTAGCCATGCTCCAAACTCCAAAGCGAGCATGCAAGGCCAATGCGAGAGCAGCAGAACCGTAGCAGCAGCGCGCAGGCACGTACCCAAAAATCAACCTCCAGATTCCCCGCGCCTCCGAACTCCCGATCGCCAACTTGGAACGTCACGGTCATCTTGTCGTCCTTATGTAGCATCTCGTGAAAACACTCTCTTGAGTGGGCGCCCATTTGAATGTTATGTGCCAGCGCTGTGGTAGTGAGGAGGGTGAAGAGCGCACTCAGGAGGAAGGGGAGGCGATACATGGTGAGATGCGTAGAGGAGGATTGGGTACGGAGGGGGTGGTGAGTTGTATGGAGGGCGATTGGGAGTGGAGTGGGAAAGGAGCAAGCTGTCGGCGTTGGTCGAGTGGTTGATATGGATAGGATAGTATTCACGATATCTTAATGAGACTACACTGCGTTGATTGAGAGAGGACGCCGATGCCAAGATGTGAATATCAACATGGGCTCACTGAAGGAGACTACGTTCGCTCATCGCTGCAGCTAGACCAGTAAGACAGCAATCTTTGCTTTATGAGACTCTCAGATGTCAACGGTGTTCATACATGTCTCTTCTGAAGTATGACTGTTATGAATACAATTTCTTGGTCAAGGAGGAGACCAAGATGAACACTTTGCTGCTCAACTTAGTGTGAACACTTTCAATTGACTACCTAGTGCTGCGGCTTCAAGAAAGCAGAAGTCCTTTCTGAACCGGAAAATAAGCAAGACACTTCTGCCCAGTACTGTCTTGACTGTGTATCACATAAGAGACTAAGCGCCTAAGAAGGCCTCGAAGTAGCAGCAGCTCCTGTTGCACATCGGAGTGTCCTGCCTGAATCCTCAGATTCGGAAACGTATCGTCTCAGGCGCAACTTGCCTCTCAGATTTCACATCCTCCTGCATCATCATCATCATCATCGTCGTCTCCACTTATGTGATCTCTCGCATCGACGTCCAACCCACCACCACCTCCACCACTCACACTTAAACCCAACTAATAACACAGATGTCTGCCTCATCCACTCCTCTCAACGCGAGCAGGCCACGCAGGCCCAGCTTCATCGATCTATTCCTAGGTACGGAACCAAACATCACAAGATCAAACAGAGGAATGAAGATGGTTGTGCCAAAGAAGGTATGTTTATCGCGTCGTAACAAGCAGTTGTCTGGCTAATAACGTGGTTTTGAAGACGCTGAAACCAGATCCATCGACTGAAGCCAAAGTCGACACCACTGCTGCCCCGACGCCAGAGCCAGCGACAACACCGGCGCCAGCTGGGACGCCTGCACCTCCTACTCCCGAACCTGCGAAAGAGATCCCAGCCGCCGCGAATCCCACAAGTGCCACGGAAGTTAACACCATTAGCTGGACTGAAATGGAAGACACCGTACTCATCGGCATGAAGGCGCAGGGGAAGAGCTGGAAGGAGATCCACGAAGCGTTGCCAACGAAGAGCAAGAACGATCTCAAGCACCTTAAGCAGCGCTTCAAAGAACTCAACATCGATGCCAAAGGAAAAGAGAAAGACAGAGTGGTGTCCTTCACGGAAGGAACCGGCCAAGGCAAGAAGGATGGGAAAAAGGGAGTCTTGAAAGGAGCTGGAGATGACTCGGATCCCACGGAAGACGAAGGCATCGATCCCAGGGGCCCCTTGATAAGCGATACCAAGAGCTTCAAGAAAAACAAGAAGACTAGTGCCCTGAAGATGGTTGAGGTGGACAGCGATGAGGAGGAGCCAACGGACCTCCGTGGTCATCCGATCGTCTACATGGATCCAGACGCAGGATTGAGCGAGACTCACGTAGGCTACCCCTTTCTTGTTGTCTAGGGCGTTGCTGATACTGTCGCTGTAGATGAAGATTCTCTACAAGCTGACGCGCAAGAACGACGATGTCAAGTGGCTGGAAATCGCATCGAGGTTCTATGACAAGACGGGGAAGCGGATGGAGCCGGACGTCTTGAAGCACATGCTCAGGAACCTGTAAGAGCGCAAGCTTCATCTCCGTTAGTGGACAGTAGGCACTGAGAGCACGGGGTCGCTGTCGCTATTGCCATGATAGCAAACAGAGAGCACTAAGGAAGCCAAAGGGGAATGGTTGATCATCTTTTGCTCGTGCTTCATATGTCCCAGTCCGTGTAATGCTTGCAACAGTTGGCTTCCTAGTGATTTCCGTCCCACTAGTATGCGTAAAGACGGGGTGGAGGGCAAGGAGCCTTTAACAAGCCCAGTCGGTGCGTGAGCTGGGTAGTCTGGCGACCCTACACCGCTCTTTCCCCCATCGAACGAGCCGGATCGCATGGTCTACGTTAGCTGCATGGACCTCAGACACGCAGATACGTGTGTGCCGCCTTTGGTACCGAGTCTATCATGATCATGATGGCTGGTGATGAGTTGTCAAGATGGGAGAGGATGAAGAAAGGACGTGGAAGGGATGGTATAGTAAGGGAAAGGAAGGCGATTGGGTAAAGGCCGAGCCACGCAGCCACAGCTCCACACGGCCACACGGCCCGATGTCTGAATTGACGCTAAATGGAAAGCATGGCAGGGAGCAATGGAAGGCTTCTCATTCGCTACCACCATCTCGATCCTTTGCAAGCCTCAACTCTGATACTGACCCTAAATATTCTTCGCTTCACAAACTTCCAGCGTCTGTATAGAGCTAATGCTACAGTACTCTAGCTGTATCGAGCTTGACATGGACCTTCTCAGGCACCCATATCTCTTTGGGCCTTCTCCGTCGCCTAGAATGCTGGCCCAAGGCTGCTTGCCAGACCGGGATCTGCGCTTGGGAAATGAATGCTCCGTCTGACACGTATGCAAGCTTCATGCAAGACCAACGCAGTTCATGGACGGCCCAGCACGAGCCTTACTTTACCTGACATACAATGCTGCACCCCACGAGCATTGCAAGTCCAAGTCTCCTTCTCTTCTCTTCTCTCCTGTATCTTGTCAATTACCCTTGCTTTTGATGCGCTCTTCCCTCCTCTGAACCATCGCCCACCGCTTGTCCGCCGCACCAACCTCTGCAGAGCTCGACAAAGAGCGGTCACAAACTCAATCGTGGCGTTCGCGGCTCTGTCCGTCTTTCCATGATCTGCGACAAGGTCGAGGACGGCAATTGAGGCGCATTGACCGCACAAAAACCTGGAGCTTCAAAAAGACCGCGCGACCACTTCTATCAGCTCTCCACCCCCGATCAAGGGCTCAATGCCTGCTTGCACCTCCGACCTGTACACAACATCTCCCATACTGAATCTATAGTGCTCTCTTCGCTGTGTATAATAAGGGAATCGGAGGGATTTTGCATGCTTTTCTGCCTTCCTGCTGTGGGTGGAGCTATCAACCGGCAAAGCTCCAACAGCTGACACTGAAGCAGAATATTTCAAAAGTTATCACAACACTTGAAGAGAACCAATTGGTGTGTCTCCGGCGGTACAAAGACTCTACGCCTGTCTGTGTTCAATTTGGGATAAAGAGCAGAAACATACCAATCACGGCCTCTAGCACGTATAATTACCTCACCTCGGATACACCACCAATCACCACGAATCCGCACCTCATCACCCTACGAATCACAAAAGTGAAGCTCAAGCGGAGCCCCTCATAGGCGAGCAATCGGTCTCCAGCGTCAGCGCGGACATACCCGGCCAACTTCGAATATTCCGGCAACGATGAAGCACATTGCGAGGACACATATTCCATCAACCTCACGCAAGAATCACGAAGCACATCATAAGGTGGACAGTAGGAATCTTTGGTCACTCCGATCATCGAGACGCGCGGTAAAAGGTAAGCTCACGTTCTACGGTTTCTGCCAGACATGGTGTTTCAAATTTTCACGGTGTTTCGAGACCAACTGCCTGGATGGCCGTCACGCGAAGAGAAGACCCATGAAATATGACGCCGTATGATCAATCTCGACCAAACCAACGACCATTTCTCCTTCATACATGCGCATGATCTTTCATCACCTCCCACCACGACCCTATCCGTGCTAGAACTGACTCAATGGCGCAACCCCAGGAACTCGGTGATATCGTCTTCGCAACGTTGATGGCCTCTTCGGAGGTCGATCAAAAGTTCCTTGGCCGATTCGCCAAAGCAACCAGAAATGCCCTGCCCGGCGTATCCGCCGCTCTTTACCAAGTCCTCGGTCTTTCCGTCCTCCTCTCCAAGAAGCTTGTCCGCGCCCGGCGCCTCCGTCGACTCGACACGACACGCGACACCAAATCTCTCCAGTTGTACCACCACATTATATTCCTCGCGCGCGAGGGTCTCATAATAACCGAAGATAACGTCCTGCCCTTGCTCAGAAATGTGCCCCACGAGCTCCAGGTCCTGATCTACAAACTACGTGCCTCCTTCTTCCACATCTTCGTCCTCTTCCACAACCAACCCTCAATCAACCAAACCGCAATTCCCAGCTTCCTCAACCCGACAGACATTAAAGACAAGGGCAAACCCCCTCTCAAGAGCGACTCCATCCGGCGATCACCACCTCCCGGCTTGAGCGAAGGTGGTCCAGTCCGACCCACCGCATCCCTCCCACCCGGTCTAACGCCCGTCTCCATCCCCAAACCTAGCGCCACCTTTCTCCTCCCCGCCCAGGATTACGTTCCCAGAGCCTCCGAATACTTCGACTACGCCTCCAGCCTAGCCAACGCCTACCTCTCCGGCTCGCATCCTATCCGGCTCTCCGTCAAGACCGAATACGCAGCATACCTCTACGACTGCCTCCACGACGCCGAAGGCAGCCGAAGGCTGGCGCAAGCCGCCATCAGAGATGTCTACAACGCGCAAGAAGGCATGGACGATGATATGTTTGAGGATGCGGCGGAGCTGGTCGGGATTCTGGGAAAAATGATGAAGAGAGGCTTGAGCGGATCAGCAAGTCAGGGGAGTGGTAGCACGCCGAGAGCGGGGAATGAGAGTACACCGAGGACCACACCGAGTAGTACACCGAAGACGGCGAAGGGGGAGAGGTTCAAGCCGATGCCTGAACTGCCGCTCAAGACCTCTACCAGTCTAAAGGGGGACCCGAGGAGGAAGCGATCGAGGTGATGACGGACGGCGTTGTAGGCGTCGGCGTGAGAGCGACATGGCGTCTTGTGATCATCACAGTTTGAGGCAGGGGTCGTGCCATTGTGTCACTACTGTCCTCTCACTGTCCCATCCATGTCTAAAGGCAAATAGATAGTCTTGATACCCTTCTTGCAAAAACATTTCAGATCCATCCTACCCGAGATGACATCTCTCCACCGCCCAAAAGACCTTTCCATAACGCTCATCGCTCGAAAACACGGCATGATCATGTGTGAAATGTGTGTTTATGAAAAGCGGCTATGTACGTCCGCTCCCACGCCCGTCCCGCGCAAGGGCTGTAGATCATTGATCAATCAATCAATCAACCCATCCGAGCACCAAATAAAAACCCCAACGAATAGGAACTTTACCCTCCACCCCCCCCCCCGGTTACCCTGCCACTACCACTGCTTTCCCTCCTCGC
>JAABUW010001789.1_pt1 | contig 34446 bp, 29 predicted proteins | sample 5560081 | NCBI WGS metagenome assembly JAABUW01 (sample SAMN10711882, study PRJNA513363) | rock metagenome | isolation source: Antarctica rocks | place: Antarctica: Victoria Land, Knobhead sud | reverse complement strand
CCTTATAGAATCGGCTTATTAAGTATATCGTTATATTAAGGGATTATAATTCTCTTCTCGCCGTTAAGTATAGTTAAGAAGAAGATATAACTAGCGTCTTAAAGAGATAGTAATTTAAAAGCTTTATTGTATAGCGTAAGCGCTACTAAGTAGGTAACGGGATATATAAGGATATCTACTTAATTAGTTTAGGTAAATATCTTTCTATTTAAATAAGTAGCGTAAACTAGGAAGGAATATACTACTTAATAAATCGCTATAGCCTCCTATTTCTACCTTTAAAGTATATAAATATAGCTTTTACTACGAATCGGGAGTACTCTTTATCGTCTATTTTAACTAAGAGCGCTATATCTCGATATTAAAGTTTTACGACCTTTTTAACTACTCCCGTAGTCTTATTTATTTCTATCTTACATTGTTCCTTATTTAATTACGTAACTAAGCTCGGCCGCTAAATATATATATAATTATAAGGAAGCCTTACTAAACCTACTATTATTTATCCGGATAAGTAGTTTTATCTTAAGAGTAGAGGAAGTAGAGTATATTTACGAGGTCTTTACTAGACGGTATAGGCTTAAGATAGTATAATATCTCCTTCTTACCTTTAGCGTAGTATTAAATAAACTACCCGTCGTTAGTTAGTATTTAGTACGTATAGAATCCGATTAGTACTAATAGCGTTTATATTATAAACTATATCTTAATCGAGTATAGCGCTAGTATCTCGCTTATAGATTATCTTAAGGCTTTAGAAGTACTATTCTAATATACTAATTTACGGTAGCGTCCGCTTAGCGTTCTTAATTATCTATTAAAAAAAAGCCTTTAGCTATATTACTTATACGTTTTAAAGCGCTTCCTTAAGATTTAAGAAAGCTGCCTTAAGATAAAAGCTACGTAAGAGAGAGGAGGTAAGCTACTAGATTTACCGTTAAAAGGACCGTTAAAAGGACTCGTTAAAAAGACTAGGTAGAATACTTACCTTTACTATCTCTTACGTATATAATCGATACTACTCTATATCGTCCTAATATATAGTTTAACGTAACGTCTATACTTAGCAAAACTATCGATAACGGTAGTCTAATCCCTTAGACTATCTTAGTTAGGGTAGGAGCTATTTATATAGACGTACGCGGTACGGCGTCTAAAACCGCATTCTAAATACTAAGGCGCTAAATAAGCCCGTGTAAGGAGCTCGGACAGTACGGGCCCTTAAGGGGGTGTGCTTCAGCGCCTTTTTGGACGCCTATGCGGCCCCACAGCTAGGCAGGTTTAGCCGATCTCATGTAAGTTATGCAAGTTATGCAATGTGGTGCTGCGGCTCGAAATGGACGCAGAAGTTGCCAGTTCGGGCAGCAGAAACGCAGTCAGGCTGACTTTCGGTGTTGTCGTAGCAGATCCAACTTCGCCGCTTTCCAGAGCTGTAGCCAGTTTCAGCAAGCCTCCAGAACTCGCAGTGGTCTCTCGGCTGTCGATGAAGAGGTCGTTCTCGACTTTTACAGTACCCATATCTTCGAGCGTGTCTTCTGTCGAGCGATGCAAGTATACTGCACGCATGCCACTGTTAAGCCATTAGCGGCTTCGATACGGACCAACTCATTCCTGTGGAACATGAAGTAAAGACAGACTCACACTTTCTTCGCAGCTCGGAGATCGTAAGCATGTGCTGCAACCATAACGCATTCTGATGGGTCTCGCCTTAGAAGTTCCATCGCTTTCAAGTAGATGGCAGGATCAGGCTGTTCATCATCAGCCGATCCTCGGATACGTTTTTGCACTCAAAATGTATACTACCTTTGTCAACCCAAGCAGCTCGCTCGAAAGTAGCATATCGAAGTGCAGACCGGAAGATTTCGTGATGTCAAGTTGCAATCTCGTTGTGCCGTTCGCAAGCACCACCCTTGGCATATTAGTCGTCAGGCATCTCTCGGGTGACTGGCACCAGCTGAGCATACTCACACATCACAGGAGCGCCGTAGCTTCGAGAGAGCGGGGGCTACATCCGGCCAGGCTGTGATAAATTAAACTCTGTCTTGTCGTGTCGAGTCGAGTCGAGTCGAATCGAGAAGCAGCCTGGGAAGACGTGCGTACCCATCTGCTGATGCCACGCAGCAACACAAAGCCAAACATCTTCGTCCGATATCCCAGCATAGTTTCCCCATCTTTCATCGTTGTTTAGCAAACGGATCAAGACCCTCGCGTGAGTCTTGTCGATATCTTCAGGGGGCTCGCAGGCCTCGAAGCGTGCGTGGATCTCGTCGAAGAAGCCTTCCCGCCAGCGTGTAGCTATTACTCCGGCATCGTCGTCGACATCGTGTTGTTGGCTTCCGGAAGATGTTCGACTTATTGCCTGCTTCAGTGTAGGCAGGATAGACGATTTCCAGTCAAGACAGGTTCCCATTAGGTCGAAGATGATGGCTTTGGGCCTCCAACTTGTCACTCCATTGGTAGTCATTTCTACCGCAGTTACTTGTTCCTGTATCGATGTAGCCAGTTGAGTCGACTACTCAGTGGTCCACTGTTCAAGATGTCAGGCGTACATGTGTCTGGCTTGGCAAAAAATGTGCTCCACTTGGCCAATACCAAAATTCTTTAGCAGTATGATCTTGGGGATGTATAGACAGCATACAACAGTAGCAAAACAATTGAATAGAGGGGGATTCGAACCCCCGCGGGCAAAGCCCATGAGAATACTCTCGACTGGGTCGAGTAAGGAAGAATCCTTGAGTCACACGCCATAACCACTCGGCCATCTATCCGTTTGAAAATGCTTCGTAAAGTGGTGGGACGGTCCCGCTCATCGTATATGATAGCTACGCTTGGCTTCTTTTCCACGACTCGTGCAGATGTGTGGCGAAGTCCATCCTCAACGGCACAATAATAGGTATACACGAAACTGGCAGCATTGTACTCGACATTCTTTGCCACTCGCAGCAGTAAGCTGCAGGGCTGAACTATGCAGGATGCAAGGCAAGCTATCATGCACTGCAGATCATTGTCTATATCTCCCGTACCTATGTTATTATACTCTTCGTGGCCCCGTGCGTTCGAGTCGAGATGAGTGGAGTGAAGTGAGGTGAAGTCTTCATCAAAGTGATGTCTTGGCTCGCTTTGGCCGCACCATCCACGTCTCCGAAGTCGCACCATCTCAACATCCAGACCCCTCCACCCGGTCTTGGACGAAAGGACAACCGAGACCACGAGCAAAAAGTGGAGTGATGGATTTCTCATCAACGTAGTCAACAAGCTCCGCCGTCGCCGTTGCTCGCTCTTCTCATCAGCAATTCGCCCGGACCATTGAGGATCATCGTAATAAGTCCAGCATCATCCGCGAGTGGCAAGAACACTTCTCCTACTTCCGCCGCTCTTCGTCATAGACGGTCTTTCCTCAATCCCATTGTGCGCTGTCTCTCTTATGTTCTAGACACCACTCTTGAAACCTTACTGCAAAGCGTTCGACTCTGGATCTCTCCTCTCTTCCTTCGACCCTTAGATCTGAACCCAATCCCGCCAGCAGCCGGCTCACTCGACTTTGATCACGCGACCACTTCATCTTACCAATAACAACACGAATCTCCAGACCTCGTTCAGACGACACGAATAGACCTCACCGAACGCACATCATACGGCTGGGCTTGCAGCGTCGCGAGAAGACCTTAACACCGGTCTCCCACGTCGCAAGCCTGCGTCTGGTTGAATCAACATGATTCCCATCCCTAACCCCGAAGACTACGACGTCTCCCTCGAGAACGGATTCCTACCGACGACACCTCCCCTCGAGTGTCTTCCTGATTCGTACTACGAGCCATGGGAGCATGTCGTCAAGAACCTGCAAGGCTTGATTTTGAGCAAAAGATTACGAGAAGTGGTGGACAAGCTGCCGGTACTGTCGACAGATCGTTTATTCGGCGAGGCACAATGGCGGAGGGCATACAGTGCACTTGCATTCATTACACACGCTTACATCTGGGGAGGCAACAAGCCGGCAGAAAGAGTACCTCCGCCCATCACGGTGCCGTTCTTGGAGACATGCGAGCACCTTGAGCTGCCACCCGTAGCTACCTATGCTGGACTATGCCTGTGGAACTGGAAGCCGATATTCAACTCGGAGCCCGTCGACACGTTGGCCAATCTCGATATCATCGATACCTTCACTGGCTCGCTTGACGAGAAGTGGTTCTACCTGGTCAGCGTGGCTATCGAAGCCAAAGGCGGACCTTTGGTACCTCTTATGTTGCATGCCATCGAGTCAGCGAATTACGCCAACAGAGCAGCCGTAACGCACTTTTTGCGAGCCTTCGCGGAACGACTTGATGATATCGGTACAACGCTCAACCGAATGTATGACGACTGCGACCCGCACATCTTCTACAACCGCATCAGACCTTTCCTAGCCGGCAGCAAGAACATGGGCGATGCTGGCCTGCCGAACGGCGTCATCTTCGACAACGGCGGCCCGATGAACAAGCAGCGATATGTGCAGTTCGCCGGCGGCAGCAATGCCCAGTCGAGCATCATCCAGTTCTTCGACCTGGTGCTGGGCGTACAACACCATCCAACAGGCCAGAAGGCGGCAGACGAGAAGGCTGAAGCTGAAGGTCGCAAGCCAAAGAAAGCCGAACCAAACTTCATCCACGAAATGCGGAAGTACATGCCCGGCCCACATGCCCGCTTCCTGGAACGAGTGAGCCAAGTCGCCAATATCCGCGACTTCGTACAGCAGCACCCTCACGACCGAGAGCTCACAGTAGCGTTCGACGCTTCGTTGGCAATGCTCAGCGCCCTGCGCGATAAGCACATCCAGATGGTGAGCCGCTACATCATCGTCCAGAAAGCTGCAGCGAAGAAACTCGAGGTCTCCAAGGCCGACGTTAGGACGAAGCAAGAGAAGACGAACCTTACGCTGGCCCATCGCCTGAAGAATGGTAAAGCAGATGAGAAGCAGGAGCGAAAGCTCGTCGGCACCGGTGGCTCGTCACTCATCCCTTTCCTACGACAGGCTCGAAACGAGGTCGGCGATGTGGCGACTGAGGCGTGGACTCGTCGGCTCTTGAGCAAGCAGAACGGCGGGAAAGTGGAAGCTTTCGATCTAGAGCAGACGAAGTGCCAGGGTCTTGCTGCGGTGTGGAGTGTTGATGATAGCTCGGGGGGGCTTTGTCTTTATTGAAAATAGAACGTAGATGCTCTCGCGGGCACAACGATAGGACGATGAAATGTGAACAAGAAGTACATACGACCTCTTCGAGTGTTCTTCGACGTCGTGACATTGGTGCTGCCACTACATTTACTGATAAGCTCACGCCTCGTCGACGCTTTCTCGGAGATCAAGCACTTCTGCTGGCGAACGTCTTGACGTTCTCCGACTTCGTAAGACCGACGCTGCCACTACAGCCACCAATCTAACCATGTCATCATCAAGACATGCTCAGAGTGGTCGTCCTCCAGCTAAGCGATCCAAAACCACACCCGCTCCATAAAGTTCCGCGGCTTCCTCTCCGGCCAGATCTCAGCATCGATCGCAGACTTGCCGGACCAGATATCCGCTTCGGAGGCCTTGACGAAGGGCGTGCGTTTGTAGACCTTCCAGAAAACGTAGAAGACGACGTAGAGTGCTATTGGGATATATGCCGTGACAAAGTTCTTGACGTCCCACTAAGTACCCATACATGTTAGCATCCTGCCGAATGCCAGGACTCTGCGGGGAGAGATGAGTGCTTACATTGCCGTTGGTGAAGACATAGAACCCATTAAAGAATAAGACCAAAGAGAAGACGACCAGCGGAACGATAGCAGTGTATGGCTGACCCCAGGTTCTCATCGGAAGGGTGCTTCGATCGACGCCTTGAGCTTTCAGTGCCTTGTGGAAACCAAGGTAGGCTACCAGAATATTGACCCACGTGATGAGTGATGTGATGGTTGTCAAAGTCTGGAACCAGCTGAAGACGTTGGCCGCGCCGGCGGACACGGTCATGTACGTTAACAGTCCGATGGAGGCGGTGATCAGGACGCACCAGACTGGTACGCCGGCTTTGGTGCAGTATAGAAGCTGTTTCGGCGCCTGCTTGTTCTGAGCCAAGGCGAAGAGGTAGCGTGATCCCGTATATAGAAATGCGTTCGCAGACGACGAAGCCGACGTCAAGATCACAGCGTTGATGATGGATGGGAGAACGGGTATTCCAGCACGAACGATCGCAATCACCCACGGTGAGCCGGCTGCTCCGACACCTGGGTGCAGAAGACGAGGGTCGTTTGCCGGCACTGTCACGCCAATTGCCCAGGAGCCGAGGACGTAGAAGAACAGGATACGCCAGAACACACGGCGAACAGCCTTGGGGATGTTCCTGCGTGGGTCTTCGGCCTCTCCAGCGGCGACTGCAACCATTTCAACACCACCGTACGAGAACGCAGCGTTCGTAAGAGTGGCCCATAGGCCCAGGAATCTTCCAGCGCCGCCGTGGCCAGCATACTCTTTCATCGCGACGTAGGGGTGATACTGAAGCATGTAAGCGGAACGCAACTAAGAGGCATGTTAGGACGCTCACCCAGTAGCTGAAGCCGAGTCGTCCTTCGCCCGGAGCACCCCCGAGGTCGATGATGAGTGCCAGTAACAACAAACCAACGATCGTTATAAGCTTGATGGAGGCGAAGATGAACTCAGCCTCCCCGTAGATGGATACCGCGAATATGTTCAGACAAATAACGAGAACCCAGATGATCGAGATCCACGCTGCCGGGTTGATACTGGTGTTCCAAAATCCAATGACGACAGACGCAGCAGATATCTCAGCGCACAGCGTAAGGGCATTCGAGTACCAGTTGTTCCAGCCCACGGCAAAACCCATCGCCTCATCAACATAGCGAGAGCAGTACTGCGGAACGGCGCCAGGAAGAGGAAGCCATGTAGCCATCTCTCCCAAGCATTGCATCATTGCGAACAGTGCCACGCCCATCAAAGCATACCCGATCAACACAGACACCGGGGCCCGAGCTTACGAAGGCGGATCCAATGCCCAAGAAGAGGCCGGTGCCAATGGTTCCTCCGAGCGAGATGAACTGAATATGCCGAGACTTGAGGCAACGGGAGACGTAGCCATATTCTAGCATGGGGTCAGCTGGCTGTAGGTCTGGCACGTGTCATGGCTCGTACTCACTCTCAACTGTGTGGATGTCTCCGTATAGCTCAGCGCCTTCTTCAACCACGATGGAATGCTTGCGATCGCCTGTCATGTCGAGCTGGCCATGATCATATCCAGGAACAGTACTGTCGTGCGCGCCGTTTGCGCCCTTCTCGAAGTCGCCCATGTTGGTGGAATTCAACCTGATCGCAATTGCTTGTCTCTGCTACGGTAGTGAAGTTCAAGAAGGATGTCGGACTAGGAGGCTCAAACTTGTTGCGCGTAGTTTCACGACTTGAACCACAGTGGATGTCGTGTGGCTGCGGCGCAAGCTTTGTAACGTTGCTCACCAGGAGCAAGGCACGAAGTGGATTTCACCTCGTGGGAGCGAAACACTCTTGAATCCGGTCTTGGACCCCACACAGTGATTGCAACCCATGAAGCCACTATCACGCTGCAAGGCAGCTGTACTGATTGCCGAATGTCCTCGATGATCTACTCGTCTCAAATACCAGGTAGGTCAGGGATGCATCGAACAGGGCCACGCACCTCCCCGCCTTCACGTGCGGCATGCCTCAAGAGCCTCCCACGCCGGGCTTCGTCGCCTTATTAGCCGCAGAAAGTATGGACTTCGAGATAGTGACAAAGCGCCGAACTTGACCATGCTCGACAGTTCGACCGCGGCTCAGCTGCCACATCAGGGTGCATCGATAGCCCCAAACAGGTTGGCCTCCGAAGCCATCTGCTGATATGAACTGAACTGAGGTCAGCTTCGATCTGCAGTGTTGCCGACTAGCCGTATCGAAGTGTTCTGGAAGGATGTAAGGAGGAGGCACGTATCTGTCAGCTCGAAGCGTCCTGCGCCGCTCGTGCCTCCTACGCATGTCCGTATCCAAAGGTCGCATTGGGCGCCCCTAGCGTGCATAATATTCGTCTTGTCGCTCGGAAGGGCATCGGGCGTGGTAGATCGCAGGCGTGAAGCTGTTACGGATCGTCAAATACAAGCTCCACGTTCCGCTGTTGCCGTCGCTTCTCATTCGCTAGAGATACACTTAGCCGCTGGGGCCAATGCTTAGCGAAAGGCTGGTTGGGTTCTTGTGCGCTTCGAGAAGGACTTTGACAACTCATGGTCTCGTGTTCACGCAAACTCTACCCCACCACAAGCTCCTTCGCAGCATCGCAATCCTTCCCGAAGTTGGGAAAGCGTGGAGTGCTGTAGGGGTCGCAGTTGCTGCCCTGTGAATGGTCATTGATCTGACGTGGTAGAGCTCAAGGTCATGCTTGAAGTCACATTTCTTCCTATCGTCGTGTCTCACGATCGTACATTTAGCTGGGTTTCGCACTCGCTCTCTCAGCGATATTCCTCTCAACAACCCGCACCCATCTCCTCCGCCTCCATTTCCCTCGCTCACCAAGCCCGTTACCTTCCTCCCAGCCGCTCTTAGGCACGAACTTATCTTTGCTCTTCTTCGACTTGGTCGGAGTAGTTGCAAGACTGTCCACAACATCTTCGGGAAGATCGTACACCCACCTCTCACCTTCCGTTTCAATCTCGACACCGGTAACCATGCGTTGCTCAACCCACTCACGAGAGGCGAGGTCGAGCATCCACTTCTTATCCTTCCAACCCCATCCCGAGGGCGGCTGAACATCCTCGAAGAACTGCGTGCCCTTCGCTCTCGCGCCTGCGATTCGTAGAGGCGAGAGAGGGTCGTATGGCGTTGGGCTGAAGAGCCAGGACTCCCACGTATCGCTGTAAACGTGATGCTTTTGTAGCTCGAAGATCTCGACTTGGCGTCTTTCAGGCGGTTCATCCAGAACAATATCTGCATCGATCCAGGTCTTGAGCATAACCGATAAGTCGTCGAGTGTGGTTCGTACTTGGCTCAAATTTCGAGACGACAGCAGGATTGGTCGTATGCTCGGATGACCCATCAGTGTCGCACCCCAACCTGCCGCCAGCGCGATGAACCGCCAGGGTATGAATTGGCTAATGAAGGCTGTACACGAGACGATGAAGAGAATGAGAAAGACCGTCGAGCTTGTCTTTTCATCGCTGAAATTCGTGTATGGCGTGACGTACTCATTCGCTGCATCGTGCATTCGCGAGAAGTCTTCCATCGAGTTCTGCAGGTCACGCATGTTGTGCATGAAGTCTTTGCTGAGGTCGGGTGCCGGTTTGACTCGCGAGGCGGGAGCCACAGCTGGACCTGTGTAGGTTGGCTCTAGGCGTGGGTCGTTCTTACTGATGGGGTGCCGAGCCACGAAGGAGGGGATCATGATGAAGAAGAGGAGGCCAATGAGCGGGATGATGGGGAGGAGATGAGGGCTGAGAGATAGGAGCGACCAGACAGCGAGGAAGGATAAGGTAGCCGATGGCTGCTTCCAGGTGAACAGATGTATAATTCTGTTCTCCAGCACGAAAACTATGCCAATACGAGCGTTGAAGCGTCGAAAGTTGGTAGTCATCATCGGAAGGCTGAAGTTCGGCCGGTCCACATACTTTCTGCTCCGTCGATCTTTCCTTTTCGAGCCTGCTACCTCGTCTTCGTCGTCGTCGTCGTCTCCGAGGGCATCACTCGGCACAACGTAGGACAGCATGTTGGCGAACATTCGGTCGCCCAGGCCTTGCCGTACTGGTCCCACATATTGTGTCTCTATGGTATCCTTGATCTTGTCCATGCCCCCCTTCAGCTTGTCTCGTTTCCGAGCCTTCTGCTCAACATCAGAGGACGAAGAAGGCTCCAGCAAGTCTGCTCGTGAAGGGATCCTGAAAACTGGAATAGCTTCGTCACGGTTGGCGACCGAGGAGTCTGCTCTTTCGAGCGCGTTGTCGCCGTCGTCCATCCCGAGTTACCATAGTTGGCCTTCGATGAAGAAGGTCATCTGTTGTTATTGCTGGGCCACGATTGTGGTGGAAGTACACGTGTGAAGTGAGCATGTGATTGTCCTATGGTTCTTAGGTAGCGCCAAGGCCTTGCTGCCTCAGGCATGCGACATCTTCCGAAACCTCACCGGGACAACTTGTGCAGGAGGATACTCGCCGAATACGTGCCAGTCTCGAGGTCTGAGGTAGTGGAAGTATATGAAGCGCTCCAATAGATACGAGCATCCAGGTTACAAGGTAATCTACGAGGTCTGCGTTGCCTGTGCAAGCCAGCCGTATGCACTATCTCCAACCGTCCTCGTCTACCTTGATCAAAGCCTGACTGTATCCAACTCGGCGTCATACGGTCCTTGCTTCCTTCTCCGGTGCCTTTTTCCCTCCGTCATTCTCTTTTCTCTTCATTCGCAACCCCAGGTGCCTCCGCATCGCCCTTCTTGCTCGCGTCCACGATGCACATCGGCAGTGCAGCACCGAAATGCACGACTCTTGTACCATGTTGCATTGCAGACTCGTCCGTCTCTGCCCCTGGCACACAAGCCCAAGGAGCAAACCCTTTGCGAGTCTTCCGGCACACCTCCGGCCGAATGTCCGGATGATATGCCGCAACCGTGCGACCCGAAAATGCGTATTCAACTCCCGCAGCATCAAGCACGGCAGACATCTTTGTACGCGCCTCACTGCCATGGTGCTGGTTGGCTTTCATGCTCGGCCGAGCATCCGCCGGAAGGTGTCCGCTTGACAAGTTGTATGCCTCTTTGCTGTACTTGCCCCCAGTGTTGATGATGTGATCCTGGACTATCGATAGTATTGGCGAGGGCACTGCGTCAGCCGGTAAGGATCTCAGCATCGCTGGTGCATCAATGATGTTGGCTGCGAAATCGTCCGCGAGATTCTCGTTCGGTATGCTTTCGACTACTCGATAGTCCTCGCGCAACAAGGTCATGCAGCTCATCATGAAGCCAGCAAAGTCGAAGTTGAGCACCGGTTCGTCGGCAATCAAGGCTTCTTTGAAAGTGGCCAACAGCTGGAGTGGCGTGAAAGACTCTCTGAGGTGAGTGTTGGGTGCTTTCGCTTGCGATGATTCGCGCGCAGTGAGCGTATGCAGGAGGATCTCCATAACCTTGCTCCTAGTCCAGGTAGCCCCTAGCTTCTGCCAACTCGAAATGTCATTAAAGCTGTTGAGGAGAGGCGAGGTGACTTCAATCTTGCGCCAGTGTGTGCTCATCACTACCTGCAATGGTGGCACCCTGTGGTGTTCCATAGGGATCCCTGTGGGAGGTAGACCGAGATTTATGTTGAAGCGACGAGCTGCTGCCTCGCCATCGAAAGTTGAGCTCGTTGGGGGAAACAGGGCGTCCGGATCGCTATACGAGGCGCTTGCGAATTTCATGTCGGGCCAGTCGCCCTCGAGTGCTCCAATCTCACGAAGCGCCGTGTACAGATGAGCCATTACCGAAATGCAGAGGGCAAATTCGCATGGAGGGTGCCGACCTGGTGCATTCTCGCCGTGATATGCGTCAGAAGTACTCCGGCTTGGGTTGGGAAGGCATACTCCACAATGTAAGGCAATCTTCCCGGCCTAGGTCGCAGCACTGGCCTAACAGCAGCGCCGTGAGCAGGCTTTGGTCCCGTCTTCCATGCCGTCGCAAGAAGCTCGAAGTTTTCATCGAGCCAATCCGTCCAATGGAAAGCAGCATCAACATCTTGGCGAGCAATGTTATTCTGAACCGTACGATGCAGTGGCGCAGGTCTGATGCTTGCCACAGCTTCAGCCGTCTTGCTATGTCGCGAATGCGCTTTTCGCAGTTCGCTCATACCAAGACCAATGTCGTCCCCAAGTACGTCGTAAAGGTTCAGGTACATCTGGCAGATGTACACTGCCGACATCGATATCCGCTGTTCGGCCTGGATCTCGAGTAGTGTCTGGACAAACTCATCAAGGATCGCGCTGTCAGTAGAAGTCAGCTGTGCAAAGTCACGGAGACACGGCGTCATGTCCCAGAGCCTTTCGCTAAGCTCGTTGAAGTGATGCATAGCGGTCGGCATTGGCATTTTTTTCTTGATGCCGGAGAGTGACTCCTGATGCTCATTGTGGTTTGCGGAATCTTGCATATACGTGAGCAGGCAGACGGCTGCGATGGGGTGCAACAGCTCGATAGACATCTTAGTTGAGCCGCCCGGGGCTGCATCCGCGGTGGCAGCGGCTATATCGTCCTCTGGGCAGAGCCACACAGTATTGCCTCTCGTGAAAAATGTCAGGCCCTGATGCTTGAGTACGTCGCGCCAGTCTGTCGATTTCATAGAGGTTGTGGCGGAGAACTCAGCATCGGCGGTTCGAAGAAGGCCGCCGGCCGTACTCATCGTAGTGCTAGCGACATAGAAGGTGATCTCGCCCCTCTTATACGCAAGCCACGTATTGTGTACTTCTTCACACACGTCGTTCATGTCTTTGAGATGGCACCAGAACGCGAAGCCAGGGTCGGCAATCTTCTTCTCGAGCTTAACAGATGCATTTGGTGGTACCAAAGGGTCGTTCGTGGCCTCGAGCTCCGCATCGGACGATGGAGAGGTTGTCTGGTTGAGCTGGCTATCGGCAGGTGTGTCGCTCATCAGATCAGTGGCGTCCTGTGGTCTTGCCCTGGCCGTCTGGCAGGCTCTCGAACCAGCGCCCGCTTTCGATGGCACTACAGTGGCTGCTGAGCGAACGCGCGCTGAAGTAAGGAGTTCGAGAACCTGCCGAAGGGCCTGCGCTGACATTAGGTCGGTCTGGTGAAAAGTAAGGTGACAACCTACCTCGATGAAATGGCGGTGGCTTTCGTTCGCTCTCTGGAGCTCACTGCCTCCACGCTGTGCCGAGTACCATGCCGCATATCCTTCGCGGAGCGTAATGGCTTCTCGCAGGACTCTAAGGATGCTCTCCGGGATCTCGACAGAGATGGCGCTATTAGCGATCGCCTTAGCCATGCTCACCAGCTCATCGGTTCGGAGATTCTCGCTAAGCTGGTTCTTCGAGAACAGCTGGAGCCGCTTTAAGAACCTGGCGTTGAACCGAGGGAGTATGGTCGCGAGGTCGCCGCATCGAGCAGCAGTAGCAATAAGGAACTCGCGGGTCTTTCGCGTTCCCGCCTTATAACGCAGGTACCGGCCTTGTACAGTAAGGGGCATTGCTCGCGACCCCTGGCCATAGTTGCGAGAAGAGGACGCCATGTCCGGTCGTGGTGTATTACAAGATGTAGGTGGATCGAAGGTTGTGTAAAGATAAACCAGGACATGAAGCTGACAGGAATTACGGAGTGAGCTGCTTAGCGTCACATGTCGTGTGCACGGACGTGATTCAACTTCTGTCCGCGTTTGCAGCCCCGGACAAGATGACAGTGACTGTAGCTACGTCATCCTGCTTTTCTTGTTGGAGATTAGTACATCATGCCCGGGACAGCCATGACCGCGCACGTTCGTAGATAGCACTGGTCCTGGTCGCATGAGCCTGCTTTCGAGGAAGACAAGTGCTCCGGTTTGCATGCGGCGTTGCAAGGTGTGCTGGAGCTATGAGATCGGCAGGGAAAAGACGTGCTGCTAGCGCCATGGGGCAGAATGCTGGCTTCGTGTCGACCGAAACACTACCATGAACTTCATGGAATGCCCGTCTTGATGCTACTTTTGAGCATCATGTTATATATGCTGTCTCAACATAGGACTGAATTTTCGTATAGGAGGGCGGAAGGCCTGACCCAGAAGTACTGCCAGGTGCGAGTTTCCTTTGTTTGATATAAGTTTTCGCTGTATTGGCGGCGACCTGGAGTTTTCGGGCGTTCTGTTCTTCTATTAGCATGTACACTGCTCAGGAAACCGGGGGCGGAAAGATCTCTTTACCTTCGGAGTTTACCTTTACCTCCTCTGCTGGAGAACCCAGCGGATAGACCCTAGGACAATACTGCTGTGGTTCTCCGGAAACCAGTGTATTCCTACACTTCTTCTGGCCCACATCATCGGCGTTCGGGACTGCTGCATTGCTGGTGCTGCCAAAGATATCACGCCGGATATGCGATAGTCCCAAGGTGGGAACAAGGAGGGTGAGAGCGGTGTATACTTATATCTTCCACGCCAGCAGCTGTTTTGGCCGCGGCTTTTTCATCCCCATTGGCGCTGCTTCCTGATAGTTCCACAACCAGTGGAACATAGACAGGAAGAGCCTGGACTTTGTTCTCTTGGGCAGGATGTACAAGCGTCCCGCCTTGATCAGCGCTCCTCCTTTGTGTGTGGCGGTACCTACCAATGAGCTCACAAAGGTGTCTTCTAAAGCGACAAGGTACCTCCTTTGTTTCCTCCTAGACTGCGACATCGGACGGCCGGTTGCTTGCTCTAGAATCTGGCAATGTTGGAGAGCTCGAAAAGTGATATTGCAAATACCGAGTCTCGAGTGTATGGTGGTGGCAGCAAGCGTATACCTTCTCTGTCTGGTCGCTAGAACTACTGTTTCGCTGACTAATAGCTCATAAGCAACACAGTATGCTGGCGACAGAATATTGGCGAGATGATATGAAATGATATCACAAGTATTACTGGAGTCTGGAGTCTGCACGGAGGAGGTGAGGTGTGAAATATTACTGCCTGAGGCAGAAACATACCAAGACTCAACATGAAATGATCCAATAATAATACTTCCAAATGACGGAGTATAGAGCAACCATACCTCGCACCTCAGGTAAACAGGTGGTGTGAGTACCATGTTACAGTGCTGCGCGGTGGCTACGTCTCCAGGCAACGCCATAGCATCACTTTCACTCCGGATTCAACCAACTTTCGTCTCTCTTATTACCCAATAGTGCGCACAGGAGCGTTTCCAAGCTCCCTTACCATCTATGCTAACCTTCGAAACCTGGTACCCAGCGCATCGTCACCTTCTCCCAGGCCGCGGCACATGCTCTTGATAAACTTCTAGCACCTTATTCCAACTCCTCTGAGGCTTTGCCACCTCAAGCTGGGCCATAGGTCCGTGTGGATTCTCCCTGAGATGATCAACATACTCCGTCGCCAACTGACTCTGTACCGTCTGCAGGTTGGCAACAACCAAACCCTTCTCGTACGCCGTCTCCAGAATGCTCGCCGGAACTGCAGTCCCAAAACGGACGACCCTCGGGCCGAGATGGTGAGCGGTTGGGTCTGTCGCCGCATTCGGCACATTGTTGCAGGGTGGGTAGATGTTGCCGCACGGAGGATCACACTTCTCCAACACGACGCTTGGGTGATACACCGCCATCGTGCGGCTAGAGAAGGCGTACCCGGCACCGGCGTGGTCGAGCAGCTTAGACATCGTAGCACGCTCCTCGATGCTCTCGGCTGTGGAAGGTGCTATCGTCGGCCGAGCATCCTTCGGGATGCGTCCGCTGGATTGGGCGAAAGCTTGCTTGCTGAACTTGTTCCCCGCATTGTTGATGTGGCTCTCGAGGATAGCTGCAGCTGTAGCGACCTTCGAGCCTTCAGGGTTCGTGTCGAGTTCGACCATGACTTCCTTTACCATCCCGATGTAGTCCCACGCCTTTTGAGTTGGCACCAGAGGATTACCAGGTACATGAACTGCCTCGAACACAGTTGTGAGCAGCCACTCGCAGTCCATCATGAACCTGGTAAAGTCGAAATTGAGCGTTGGCTCGTCGGCCATCATCGACTTCTTGTATGTAGCTAGAAGCCGCAGCGGAGTGAAGGCTTCCATTGCCCGGGATTTCGACGAGGCGTTGGAACCAGGCTCAGCGGCGGGAATTGAAGCAGTAAGCGTATGAAGTGCGATCTCGATGTTCTTGCTCTTCGAGAACATGTTGTTTAGCTGTAGCTTGTTTGACTTGCAACTCAAGTTCTGGAGGAGTGGCGATGTAACGTGGATCTTCCGAACAGATTCCTCCATCACCTTTAAAGCCGATTTCCTCCTACGGTCGTCCTTGGGAGGCAGGCCTGTTGGCGGTGAACCGAGATTGGTATGGAAGCGACGACATGCCTCCGTGCTGTCATACCCGGATTTTATCTTCGGAAAACGTGGTGATTTGCCGTCGAAGGAACCTACAACCAGGTCGTCCATGTCGTGCCATATACTCTTCAGAACGCCCTTCGCGCGGAGAGCCTTGTACAAGTGAACTGTACTGAGGATGTATTTCCCGTGATTCGCCAGAATAGTGTTGGCCTGATGCATACCGACCTTGAGGTCAGCGAGCAAAGCGCCTGCATGCGCTGGAAAAGCCTTCTCCATAGCAGAAACTTCAGTGTAATCTTGTCCTTGCGTAGAGTGCTTCTTCCCTTGGCTGGTCTCCGGACGATTCTGCTCAAAACGACTCAGAGCTCCCGATGCTCTATAAAGCTCGGGAAAAGCATGGGCAACGTCGCTCATTCCAATCGGGCAGGTCTCTTTGAACTTTATAACGTCGTCAGTGGTATTCTCGTGGTTGAGCAGTGCAGCGCGAAGTGCATCTGCGGCTTGAATGATGCGATCGCGAAGTACATCGTATTTATCCAGGTAGCTCTGGCAAGTGACGACCATCCGCATAGGTACGACATTGGTTCGATGTATCTCGACTAGCCCTTGGATAAACTCATCCAGGACGATGTGCTCACGGCCACGGGTGTGCGCGACTTTATGCAACTGTGGGATCAGCGTACGAAGGATTTCGGACAATTCATGGAATTGGTGCATTGGCGTTGGCTCAACGTCGATGATGCTTCCTTTTGGCTGACCTGAACATAACCGAGTGTACAGCTTGCTTGAGTCGACGCGGAATGTATGTAAGATGACACCGGCAGCAGGACACATCAATTCGACTATCTCCATGTTTGAGATTCCATTGGGTATTTGCGTGGTGGCAGAGGAGATGTCCTTGTCGCGGCAGACCCAGACGGTTTATCCGCGGGTGAACAAAGAAAGTCCATACTGCTGCATGATTCCGTCCCAGCTGGAGGATTTTGGCGATGCTGTCGACAAGAATTCCGCACTGGCGCATCTGAGGAGGCCGAAAGCCGTGTCTGTGGTCGTGCTTTCGACAGTAGAACTCACCGCGCCCTTGCTGTACTACACACACGTATTGCGAAGTTCGTTACGCACATCGAGTGCATCTTACAGGAAGCAATAAAGCTCGAAGTCGTCATCGGCATCTACCTTCTCGAGATTGATATCCGCCTCTGGGGACACTGAAGAACGAGCCGGCGTGCCAGATTTCTCGTCTTCGGGGGAGAGTCCGGACTCTTCGACTTGCATGCGCATGAGCAGACCGCTAAGAGTGTCGTCTGCATCTTGCGGTTCGGACTTCGACTTCGCGCTGGTCTGCGGACTGACATTCTCCTCCGCCGATACGAGGCGAGCCGATGATTCGGCACGCGCTGTGGTGAGAATCTTGAGCACACGCTCGAGGGCCTGCGTGCCAGATTTAGCTTAGGCGGAGAAATCAGGATGGTACAACTTACCTCCACGTAGAACCGATGGCCTTGGTTCTTGATCTGAAGGTCATCGCCGCCTTTCTGGGATGAATACCAGTTGGCGCATGCTGAACGGCCAGCGATGACGCGTTGAAGGACTTTAAGCATATCCTCCGAGATGACACCACAGGAGTCGCTATTCTCAGCAACCACCTCAGCCAGTGTGACCATCTCGTGGGTTCGGACCGTGATGCGGGACTGGTTCGCAGCCCGAGGTGTCGTAGCAGGCCTGTCTCGTATCGATTTGACGATAGTCGCCGGGCCGCAGCATGCATCAGCCTTGGTAACAAGCCACCGGAGAAACCCCTCCGTTCCTGCTTTGTAGGCTTGGTAGCGACCGCGTACAGGGGTTGATGATGCGTTTGGCCTGTGGCCATGGTCGTGAGAGCGAGTCGCCATGGTCATGAGGCGTGTTGGTCCGTGGTGGAAGGGAGTCCATGCCACAGCGTCCAAAAATTTGAGCAAAGGCGGCTAGCGGGGGCGAAGGATCCGCGCCCTGAGTGAAAGTCCGGGGTCACCTGATAGGTGGACCCTGGTTCCACCCTTCGTCTGCGTTTGCAAAGACTCCCAAACAGCGGCCACCGTAGCTGCATCCACCTGGCTCTCCATCTCACGGACAACCTGACTTGCGTGCACGCAGCACTCTCTCGACGACGAGGCTCACGGCACTGATCCGAACACCAGAAAGCTCGTCTGCAGAAGACCAAGCGCCTGACAGCGGAAATGTAAAGATGAGTACAATGTTTCTTTGTTTTGTATAAGTAGTCGCTGAGCTGGTGGTAACCTCACCATCGTCCTGTTTTTGCGTCAGTCTTCTGCATCCAAGTTCCGCGACGGGACGAAAGTGTTTACCTCTGAGAGCTCTTCCATTTCGTCTTCTCTCGTTCCAATCCCCACAGTACCATCCGGACCGCGGAGACGTTCCTGTGGGCGCTTGCGTACAATAGCGTCCACGTATGCATTTATTTTCGGGGGAAATGCCACCCGCGGTCGGGCTTGCAGCATTGCTAGAGCTCCACGACAGGAGACATGCTGCTGAGATGGAGGCACCAAGACGTATATGACAGCAGAGAGGGGCAGAAGGGTGGTAGGAATGATGGGTACTTATACCTGTTTCCGGGGAAGTACAAACCTGTCATACCTGCTATCCTGGCTATTCTCTCGTCGGCTTCTTCCTCCAGCTTCGCGATCACTCTGGCAGGCGGCCTTTACCAGTACAGCAGACAAAGGCAGTCTCGTATTGATTGCGGGATACCTCAGCGCTCCAGCTTTGTGCGTGACGGTACCTACCAAGAAGCTTACAAAGGAGTGTCTTCCTGGCGCGACCACATAACTCCTTGGTCCTGTCCAGACTCCGGCATCGGACGGCCGTCCGGTTGTTGTAGACTGCGGCCATGATGGATGGCTTGCTGGGGTGTAGTGATATTGCAAAGATCGATGTCGAATGTTATGGTGATGACAGCAAGCGTATACCCTCTCAGTCCGGTCTATACTATGTGGCTAGCTCGTAAGCAACACAGTATGCTGGCGAGAACATTAGCGAAGTCATGTCACGACATCGCAAGTATGGAGCGAGATGCAGTCCGCACGGATGGAGGTGAGGTGTGAATTGAGTCTCGCCAACGCCGACAATCAGCCGAAACTTGACCCTGGATTGGGCGTGTTTCAGCCTCAATTGTCAGTTGAAAGATGTCCTTAGGGTTGCTCTGGTCAGCACACGACTTCGTGCTCACACCCACCACACCCAATGCTCCCCCGATAACCTCCGCCCTTCGCAGCATTTCCACTGCGACGATGAATGGCTTCGCGGACAAGGGGCTCGACGAGTCCCACTTCGAGTCGAATGGCCCCATCAGCGCGGTAAAGTCATTCGATGCGTTCCCAAAAGTCAAGCCCAGCTATACCGAGAAGACGAGCAGCGGCAGCGCCTGGACGATCCTCCTGATATGCGCCAGCGTATTTCTCACATGGAGTGAGGTGAAGCGGTGGTGGGTGGGCGAGACGACACACACATTCTCTGTTGAGCAGGGAGTGGGCCATGATTTACAGATCAATATGGATCTGGTGATTGCTATGCGGTGTGACGATTTGCACGTGAACCTACAGGATGCGTCAGGTGACAGGATACTGGCGGGCACGGCGTTGAAGAAGGATCCCACGTTATGGGGTCAATGGGTTGGGTCTGGGAAAGGCAAGCTGGGCGCGTCGAAGCAGGAACGATTAGATTTGAGTGGGTACCCTGGGTTTGGCGAATATCGGGAGGAAGACGTGCATGACTATCTGGGCGCGGCGAAGGGCAGCAAGAAGTTCAAGAAGACACCGGGACTACCACGACGAGGAGAGCCGGACAGCTGCAGGATATTCGGCACGATGCACACCAACAAAGTGCAAGGCGACTTCCACATCACAGCCCGCGGACACGGCTATATGGAGTTTGGCCAGCATCTCGACCACAGCAGTAAGCCCTTTTGCCACCTCCACTTCAAGGCTATCCTCTAACGTTCCTTTCCTAGCCTTCAACTTCTCCCACCACGTCAACGAACTCTCCTTCGGGCCCTTCTACCCCTCCCTAACGAACCCACTCGACAACACCGTCGCCACCACCGAATCCCACTTCTACAAATACCAATACTACCTCTCCGTCGTCCCCACAATTTACACCACCTTCCCTAAATCCCTCCGCTCCATCGACAAATACCACGAATCCCCCTCCTCCGGCTCCGACGGTCTAGAACAGCACCCGCACCGCTACTCCAAAAACCACGTGTTCACGAATCAGTACGCTGTCACGGAGCAAAGCCACCCAGTTCCAGAAAACCACGTCCCAGGCGTGTTTGTCAAATTCGATATCGAGCCGATCATGCTCACGATCGCGGAGGAGTGGAGCTCCGTACCGAAGTTGTTTGTCCGGCTCGTGAATGTTGTGAGCGGGATTCTGGTGGCGGGGGGCTGGTGCTTTCAGTTGACGGAGTTTGTGAGGGATTTGAGGCGGTCGAAGAAGAGCGGGACGCAGGCTACGGATGGGATTTTGAGCCCTACGACGCCGGCGGATGATTCGAAGAGGCTTATGTAGATGGGATGTGTGTGGGCATGCATTTGCGTGGAGGGTCTCGAAGCCATCTCCCAGTCCCCATTGCCGTGGGTGTACCTTCTACATCCACTGTACTGCCGGCGTCGTCGATACTACCCCGGAGAGCTTTATCAAGCTCCTGGCATTGAACATTCTGTTTCGCAGCCATCCCACAGCCCCCATTGCCGTGGAGGTTGCTTCTACATCCATTGTACTGCCGGCGCCGTTGATGCCACGCCGGAGATCATCGCAAAATGTTTGCCTGGTAGGTCATTCCCGAGTCACATTGAGTTTGCTTGTTGCGTTGTCGTCACCCTCAACCTCAGCAGGACAGTTCGAAGACAGTCATGCTATTCTGTCACCAGCGACTCGTTTGCTGTCTTTCGCAACAGATATATCCTCAGCGTCGAGGTCTGTTGTTTCTGTTCTCCTATAATATCAAACCTCTAATCACAATCATCCCAATCAACACCAATTCAACTAACACTAACCTATTCAACGACAACCAAGTCATCAACAACCACAATCAACAACCACCAAATCACCAACAACCGACAATGGGTCCCAAGGAGACTCTCGAACAGGCCCGAGCTGGCAAAAGGAAAGTTACTAATCAGCCTTCTTCAGGACCAAGTAACCCCAGGTCATCAAACATTGGATCGACCAGGCCCCGGGTACCATCGACGATGGCATTCCGTGCTATGGTCACTACGATTGATCTGGTAGTAGAGGAGAATTCCAGGACGTTGTGCGCTAGTTCGACACCGGAACCGGAGGATACTCAGCCTGGACAGGCTCGACAGTCTCGTCAGTCTCGTCAGCCTGGCCAAGCTGCTGTCAGAGAGGGCAGTGACGCCACCCCCATCGCTCCCCAGGAGACCGACCAGGCCGCCAACGTGAGAATTCCTTATACACCTCATACCCATCTGCCCCGTAGGTTCTCCGAAGACATCTTGATCCAGGCCGATGGACCGGGCGAAACCGTCCCCAACATTCTTGACCCCACTGGCCAATTCCGCTCCTGGGTGATCAAGTACCTAGTGTAAGTCAGATCGATGGGTGGGAGTGCTCTCCCAAAACCGATCAAGTGCTGTACAGTGCTCTGAAACCACATTGGATTGATCGAAAGATCGAGAGGCTTAGCTTAGCACCTTTCCGAACGATAGGTGATCAAAATATCCGAGACACTTACTGACACTTCTACCTATCGCTTTAGGTACGACCGAGCTTCCGCCGTCGACCCGGTTGATGTTATGTACGCTTGGTCCGCCTACCTTGAGCACAATTCCGAGTCGCTCCGCTCGCATGGATGGACGCAGGCGCCGAGTGTTCACGAGATCACGTCTCTGGTCTCGTCCATCATCCCTCTAGCAAGAGAGGTAAATGCTGGCGGCGAGGACCTCACGATTCACGGCGTGATGTGGGCGGCGCTGGAAAACGAGTCCGGTGCTGGAGATGGCTCTATCAGAGCGGGCCGGTGGAGTAGTAATTACATGTCTGACATGCTCATTGAGTACGTTATGCTCGCTCGAGATATTGTCAGAGACCTTTGCTGATCTCTCTATCTAAACTTTAGTCCCCAGTCATACGATGAATTCGACGCCACCAGGGCTATGCTGGAAGTGGATCGAGTGCGGATGTTCCTGACCACAGGATTTAAGCCCGGCCCTAGCGAAACAGTACACGCGGAGAGTATCTGGGAGTACTACCTGGAGCTCTGCAAGCGCTCGCGTAGGCCCTTTCCGCCGGTGGATGTACAGACCTTTTGGGTATGCCGCCCCTTCGCTTCCAATCATGTTGCACGCACGAAAACTTACTGTCTTCATTCAGAATGTGTTCTACGAAGTCTTCCCCTCCATCACCGAACCCGTCACCGTCAGCCCCGACCACATCGTCCTCAAAGGTCTCACCGTCGAGGAGGGTATGCATGCCGGCGATGGCGTCAAAGCTTTCAACTCGTGGCACCAACGTCGTGTGGAACGTTACGTGCAGTGGGGGTTGATCGACCGCTCTAGCCTTAAGCGACCGCTTACCAAGTTCTGGTGGGAGTTTACAAGGGGTGCTTTCCTCGCGCGTCCCCCCAGAATACGCCCGTTTGAAGTAGGTCCGTGTAAAACTGAGAAAGCGGCCAAGGCGAAGACAAAGGCTGAAGCTGGAGCTGCTTCAGCAAAACATTCGACCAAACCGAAACCTTCGACCAAACCGAGACCTTCGAACAATACGATGGCGACGTCTCGCAACTCGTTACCTTCTACGCAGGATGTTGAAGATGGGACGCCAAAGATTGACCAAGAACCGTTGAAGGCGAAAGTCGCGGTTCTAGTTATGAACGTTGGGGCGATGAAGGCCGGTGTGGTTGATATGGAGGATATGGAGTCGAGAGAGGAGTTAGAGAATGGGGTGAGGATGACGCTGGGAGAGCTTGAGGGGCCTGGCTTGGAGGAGCAGAAGGTAGAGCTACAGCGGGCGATGGAGGACCTCGAAGCGTTACGGAAGGGGGAGATGTCAGCGGCTACAAAAACTGCTGCTGGACCGCCGGATACGAACGCCCCGGTGAAGAATCCTTTCGATGACCCGGTGGCGTCCAAACCCGACCCGGTCGTGAAGAAGAGGAAAGTCAAGGTTCTGGTTAGTATGGTTGACGCCATGAAGAACGCTGCGGCAGAAGGGCAAGAACTGATGACTGCGGAGCGCATGAAAGACATTCAGAAGACGATGCGGGAATTGTTCGAAGAGATCGAGGGCTTGGGGATGGACGAGGAGCGCCGCATATTGGGTCGGTCGATCAGGGATCTAGAAGTGATCCAGGAGGGCAAGACACCGCCGGCACAACCTTCGGAGGACTGTATAGCGAAGGTCCGCAAGATGATCCCTTCTGTCATGTGGGGCCAGGCTGGAATTGGAACGATTGACCCGAACACGTTCGGTACCAATGTCAAGGACATGGGTATACTGATCAAAGCTCTGAAGAACACGTACACCAACGGCACCGCACCTACCTTGAGTGATGAGGTTAGGCCAGCGATGGAAGTCGTGTTGAGGCAGCTCTTGCGCCACACTAGTGGGATGAACTTGGAGGACGAGAGGACTATGCTGAGGGTGGCGATAAAGGATCTGCAGGATATCCGGCAGATGCTTTCGGAAGACAGTGTCCCATTAGAGTTAACCTTGCCAGGTGCCTCCAGACCAGCGCTCACGCGAGCCATGGATGAGGCGATGGCAAAGGTGCGCGAGCTGTTTCCTTCCGCTCTCACGCAGCAGGACGGAATATTGTACTTCAACCTGGATGCGTTGAGGAGCGACATCGCAAAAACTGCTAGAACAGTCGAGGGGCTGAAGATCAGCCACGACAATGGCAGTAAGTTAAACATGAGCGCCCAGATCCGAATACCTTTGGAGGCTTTGATGAGGCAGATACAGGCTCAGACCGAGAGCCTCGAATTGGGGAAGGAAAGAGCTATGCTAAAGCGGACAATCGTGGATCTGGAGGCAATCCGACAGGGCGAAATGGAGAGAGCCACGGTCCAGTTTCAGACAGGGACATCCGGGGCGGAGTGGACAGATGATAAGATGGGTCCCGCCCTACAGGCTTTCGTTTCAGCTCAACAATCCGGGCATGAGGTGGGTTTCGACGTTAAGGAGATGCGGAAGGCGTTGGTAAAGAGGGTGGCGGATGGGGCGGAGCTGGCTAGAGCGATGAGAATTGCTTCCAACTTTAGCGCCGGGCTGCCGATGGACGTGGAGGAACGAGCAAAATGGGAAAACACGATGAAGCAGATGGAGGTTCAGCTTGCACTATCTGGGCTGGATGGTGAGAGGAAAGTGCTGATGGGCGCTTTGAAGGATATGGAGGCAATTCGACAGGGTGACTCTGGGACAGCTCGACCAGAGGCATTTGAGTTGGAGGAAAGGGCTGATGTAATGGAACACATCCGGCTGACCACCACGTCGGTGGAGGTAGCAGCTAATCCGGTGATGATCGCGAAATCGTCCAAGACGGCTCATGCGATGAGGGACGCTTTGGCGAACGGCCGCCCGCTGCTATTGAACGGGGAGACCCGAGTAACGTGGCTGAGTGCGTTGAGATATCAGGAGGCTCACATTGCAGAGTCTGCAACGGCGGAGGACAAGGCGCTGTTGAGGGGTACGATTGAGGATATGGAGGAACTACGAAAGGGGCTTCTCGCGGAGGCGCTGACGTGGATAGAACCGGCACCATCAGATAAGGCGACCTATGACGATGCGGATAATGCTCAGCTACTCTCCCGTTGGGGCATAACCAGCGAGGTTCTGGCGACGATGAATGCGGAGGCGCAAATCCTCATGGCAGATGCCGTGCGCAAACTGGAAAACTATCTATCGGGTGTTCCCGAGGAGCAGACAGTGCAAGCGGCGAAGCTTGCGCAGAGAATGATGAACGACCTGCCTGAGCATCGGAAGGCGACATGGGCGATGCATAAAGAGTGTGTTGAGGACATCATTATTAGCTTGGAGGAGCATGTAAATGTGAAGGTGGCCCCGCTTCATAGGGAAGCGGCGGTCGAGGACGATGATGAGGAAGCCATGAGACTTTTTCGGGCCATACCCTTCCCCCATTTGGATAAGGTGTCGATAACCGTGGAGCAGAAGGCCGTCACGACCTTTGCGATGCAAAAGTTGAGGATTACGGCGATGAGTCTGCGGGGCGATGCGAGAAAGGACGCGATAGAACTCACACGGAAAATGATTAGTGAGGCGCCTGCGAGTCGCAAGTCAACGTGGCAAGGGCAGAAGGGGCTGTTCGAGGAGATCACCAAACATTTGGAGGCGCCTGTGAACCTGAACGCAGTGCAGCTGGCGATCCAAAAGCTGAGCATGGATGCGGCAGAGAAGAAGCAGCCAATGCAGACCAAGCTTTCGTCGAAGAAAGATTCATCGACGAAAAACTCAAAGTCGAAGGATTCGAAGTCGAAGGACTCCAAGCCGAAGGACGCCGACCCGAAGAACACCAAGGATTCTTCGACCACCGACGACAACTCTGCTGAGGCTGGTTCCTGTAAGCCGGCAGCCAAGCAGAATTCCAACAAGACGCCGAATAAGAAGGGGAGTGGAAAGAAGGATAAGCGTGGTAGGGGCAAGGGCTGGTAGGATAACGGTCTACTGCCCGAGCTTGAACGAGAGGCCGTCCGGGGTTGGCTTGAGAGTGATAGTGGTAAGTACTGGCTGGAGAGCCAAGATTGGATGGTTTCCTAACTTTCTTTTGGTATGCTGGATCTGCTGTTTGGTTCATTTACTCTGGCTTCTGGATATGCTGTTCACGTCGACTTCTGTAGTTTCAGGATCTGGTGTTATCTTTTGTTTCTGATATCCGGGATCTGGTGTTTTGGTTGACTTCTCTGGTTTCGGGATCTGGTGTTGAGGTGGATGGTCATCTGTGATAATCTGTACTTGCTTTTGTACTTGGCTTCTGTACTTGCTTCTGTACTTGATTTGATAGTGAACTCAATTTGAATCTCTCCTTACATGCCTGTACCCTCCTGATCAACATTTCTCGTACGCCTTCAACGCCTGACAAGTTTCGACTGCACAGTAATACACATAACAAGCAAGTCTAAAACTCGACAGTCTGCCCGAGCTTGACAGCCACCTTGTGCAGCTCCTTGTACGTCTCATCCCACTCCTTCTCCGCGTCCTTGTCGACACCATCCTTCTTCACTCCTCGCTTGCCCTCGGTGATCATCACCACACTCGTCGGTCGCTTCGTGCTTCCGGCCGCACCCAGCTCTGCTCGGCTCGGTACGAAAACGTACGGGATGTTGTGGTCTTCGCAGAGTACAGGAATATGGCTTATCACATCCATGGGCGAGATATCTGCGGCCAGAATAACGATTCCGTGGAGCAGCTGCTCGCCGCCGAGAGCTGCAGGGTTCGACATGGGTGACTTGCGGATCGCTTTGACGGTCTCCTTGACGCCGCGGGTGATGTGCTTGTGCTTGGCGGCTGCAATGTAGAGTTAGCACAAGATGCCATAACATCAAGTTTAATGAGTAAAACATACCCCTCTTCACACTCTTCAACACCTTCTTGCCGTCCTTATCCCCACACAGTGGGTTCGCGAACGGCACCAGCGCAGCAAGAGGAATCTCGCTCTTCGTATCAACCTTCTTGTCCTCGTCTTCCTCCTTCACATCGTCCATCGCCGCATCGCCGACGGTATCCACTACCGCGATCGCCTCGACATCGCCAGCATCAGTAGACTTTCGTTTCTTGTCCTTCTTTTTCTTCTCCGCTACAATTTCCACATCGTCGACATCAAGGGCAGCCTCTGAATGCTTGCGCTTCTTGTCCTTCTTTTCCTTCTTTTCCTTCTTGTCGCTGCGCGATTCTGCCTCTGCGGACGCCATTGTAGAAGATGTAGTTCTGCTGCGATATTGTGTATATCTGATCGCATGCGAGCTCCAACTTTTTCAGAAGCTTGAGATGGGAAATGGCCCAAGCTTTTAGAGTTCTGCCAAGCAAGGCGGTGAAGCATATTTCGACTTCATCTCCTCATCAACCGCATGCACGAGCAACGCCATCGCGCCTCAGCCTCATACGCTACTCCAGAGCTTTACGCATGGCCTTGTATCTCGCATCAAAGGTAGTATGTTCCCTGCATGTTTCATTCTCAGCGATCTTATGTACATACGGAGGTGCGCCGTTCTCACTGTCTTGTGCTTCGATTCTCCCACGTACAGCAGGTCGCTGCTTCACAGTAGTAGCGCCAAGGGAGAGACCTGCCACCCATCGAAGGCGGATGGTGAAGCATGTCTACAAACAGCACGCTGCCGGCCTGGCCTATTGAGCATGGGGATCTCAAGGCGACGAGCACGACTATCTCCTTCGACCCATTGGGCTTACTCGCCATCCTGCACAATCCGCGAGCTGCTGCTAGCACAGCCCGATTATATGGCCAGAACTATCTTGGTATCTTCAGATGGCCGCATACAAGTACGTCTCGCGCAACGATCGACCTGCTGATAATAGTTGCGATACTGGCTGATCGCGGGACGCTTGTATTCCAGTGATGGTTGGAGGCGCTTTACCGCCCTTCAAACTTCTCGTGGGCCATCTGTCCTCGCAAAGATCGTCCGTTCATCCGATAGTGGACATGCACAAGAACGACGTTGAACGCCTCGAGATTCGTTCCGACATGGCATTCGATGAGCTCCCACTTCCTCGGAGCAACATTTGGCTTATGGATCTGTTAGCTTATAAGCCATCTACACAGCAATTGAACGACATACTGATTATCCATCTCGACTCCATCAATGGGACACGAAAGATGAAGGATCCGAAACAAACCTTTAACTCCGCACTCGAACCTATTAGTCCCTGGCCCCAGCGCAACCTCCTGGACCTCATTAGCTTCATCACCTCGCTCTTCCTTCTGACCAGCTTGGCTTTCAGCATCCTCCTCGGAGACATGTGGGCCGCCGTCCTCTTCTTCCTCTACCTCTTGCACTCTTTGGCCTCGGCAGCAGTAGCCTTCACCACGATGTTGACCACCTCCGACTCCTTCGGTACTCGTGTCCGCGAGGACGCCACACTTCGTTTCGCAGTGCACAGCCGCTCTGCAGGCGGCAAAGTCGTTTTCGTGGGCCGACAAGATACGCTCGAGACTCTTGCCCGTACGGCCTGGACGTTCAACAAGACACCGACTCGAAACTTTTTGCACTGGAGCTGGATGCTCACCGGCTCGCTCTCTGCAGCCGCAAGTGTGATCTGTATGGTCAACATGGCGGGAACGCTACAGTTGGCGTATCTGGGCACGATGATACTGTCTTCGTTCGGTGAGCTACTGGTCAACCGGCTTGTGCGACAGATACAGAACACAGCAATCCATTACGGCAGTTTCTACCTTGTTGGTGACAGCGAGTACTGGACGCAGTCAATCATCCGCTCCGCTCTGGGCACGAATGAGGATTTCTGCCTTGCGGACTTGCCATGGTGCGAATTCAACTTATTGCCGGACATTCCTCTCTTCCAAAATCTGTGCATCGTGCTGTCGCAGCTGAGAAAGCCTGGCGGTGCGGCCATGACAGAGACGGAAATTGAAGCGAAGCTGTCCGATCAGGTTGAAAGAAAGCAGCTAGGACTAATGAGCCGTCTCGCGGAGGAGATCAAGGTTGTGAGAAAAGGCAAGGCATTGCCCGCAATCTCGAAGCTGTTCTAGAGAAAGACTGGTTTTCGTCTATCCGCGAAAGACCGGCTCCTCTGAGATACTATCGACCAACCACAACCTCTCACCGTTCACTCAATAACCTCGACCTCCAGCGTCCCGATCCCACCAATACCCGCACTAACCCGATCTCCAACCTTCAACCACCGCTCTCCATGCGACTTCGCCGACCCGGCCGGCGTCCCCGTCAATACCATATCGCCCGCCTCAAGTGTCACAACCTTACTGATCTCTGCCAGACATTCCTCTGGCTTCCAAACCATTTCCGCAGTACTCCCTTTGATCATCACCTCGCCATTCACGCTTAGCTCGATCGCTGCATCCCGCATCTCCGCCTTCTCCGCCTCCAAACATTCTTTGGGTACGAAGAATGGCCCGCACGGTTTCATCGTGTCCTGTGCTTTGCCACGCATGATGTCCATCAACCCCTTTGGTCCACCAACGAGCAAGTCTCGACAGCTGAGATCAAGGCCGATGGTGTATCCTGCGATAGCGTCTGCGGCTTCTTCGACACTGGCGTTGCGGAGCGGTTTGCTAAGGATGACCGTAAGTTCGCATTCCCAGTCGAATCGTGCGGTGGTTGGCGGGTATTTGACTGTCTTGCCAGGTCCAACGAGGGAGGTGGATGGCGGGCAGGAGAAGAAGGGCATGGGGTCCCACTTTTCGGCTGGAAGACCCATTTCAGCGAGGTGGGACTTGTAGTTTGCGCCGACTGCAAGGAGCTTGGCGGGATTGGGAATGGGTGTCAATATTGTTACATCGCGAGTGGAGATGAATTGAATGTGCTGGCGTGAGGTTTGGACGGAGGTTGCTAAGGTTTGCAAGGCTGGGAGGGAGTCGGCCCGGGTTTCGAGCAGTTGCTTGATGCTCTTCCTTTGGACTGGCGAGTCGAAGGATGAGAGTGGGTAGAGGTTGTCTTGGAGTACGATAGCAGCTTCGGGTGAGCCATCTTCGGTTTGGTACGTTGCAAGGGCGAAGGCAGGCATAGTGTTTGATGGTGCCATATCTTATGATGGCGATTTAGATCAACGCATGCCACAGGTCGCCTTATATGCACATTCGGCTCATTGTGAGCCTTACTGTATTTACAGACAGAGACGGTCGAAGTTGCGAAAATTCGGAGCCGAAGGTGATGATGAGCCTTGGGCAGCCGAAGACCTGCAGCGTCCGACTGGAATGATATCCCGACCACAGTAACGGCACTGTATCTATACAAGGCTCGGAGTCTCAGAGCATCAGGATTCCGCTGGATCGCTCGCCGCCAGCTCAACACAGCAAACAGATTAAGCATTGCCATGCGCAGTTCAGCGGAGATTGTACACTACAACAGCTCTAGGACGTGCCTCAGTACACCCGCTAGCTACCTCTGCTGTGCTCAAAGTCGTGTTCCACACCTCACGCGCGTGGGTAGGAGCTGGTGCGTCACAATGTGAGAGGATCTATAGAGCTCACATTACTGCTTCTCCACGTACGGCCATAGGTGCGAGAATATAGAGCTTCCCGTTCGTACTGAGTCTTTTTCGACGCTTCGGACTGGAGGTTGTCCATTGCATAACCGACATTTTGCGGAAGTCCAGGAAAACAAGGTGAGCACGATCAAACACCATCAAACAGCTGCTTGCCACGAACATAACTCGGAGTGAATCGTTGTCAGGTCTCAGGATCGTGGATCTAAGTCACTAATGGGCGTTGCGCTAACAGAATATCGTGGTACAGATTCGCGGAACTCAAGAAAGGTCTGAAAACTGTTTACTCACAACAAGACTTTATTTCCACGCTAGTGGAGCGGCCCGAGTCAAGTTGCCGCTGTTTTGGAAAGACGACTTGCTTCCACGCACCATGCATCCGAGATCGCAGAACTCATGATCACGACTTCTGTCAAGCCTGTCTTGCGCAATCTTCCTTCGCCCGAAGCGATCTAGCAGACAAGGCTGCGCTGATGTTAAGCCAATTGGTTACGGAGTATTCTCTGCCCAACATTTCGTTTCGTTCTCCACGCAATGGCGGCAGCGCAAACGTGGATACGGCTAAGCTGACCACGCGAAAAGGTCAGCTGACCATGGTGGCTTAGCGCCAAGGCGCTAAAAGTTCAACTGACTACATTATTTCTTAACTGACTATTAAACCTTCTACTACGACACCTACTAGTATAGTTCTTCGTCGACTAGTCCTTATACTAGTACTACTACTAGTCTTAGTACTAGTCTTTTAAAAATCTTTTACTATACCTACCGCTATACCTTCGATCGCTAAAGGAAGTAATAGCTACGTCGAATATATTCATATCTATAACGAAGCGAAAGAAGTTAAGAGATTTAACTAGGGTAGATATATCGATCTAAGGAAGTTAAAGAAAGAAAATATATACTACTACTCCTATTAGTATTACGACTAGTATACTAACTAGTATTAGGATCTAATTATATACGAAATCCTCCCTAGCGAAGTCCTATACTATCTTCTAATCTACGTACTAGACGAAAACGATAACTACAAGAAGACTAGCGATATATACCTCTATATTAGTAAAACTACGAATAATCTAAGGAAGTATATAAAGACTAGTAATATAAGTAGTTATTCTACTAGTACGATAACTAGTATACTAACGAGTATAGTATAAGCGTAATAAGTTCGGTACCGAGAGTAGTAGATAGGGGGGGGATAGTACTAGTAAAGATAAGCTTAACGCTACTAGGTTATTCTATAAGGCCCTTATAGTAGACTATAAGTACGGTATTACGTAAGATAAGGAGATAGAGGAAAAGATTAAGGCTAAGGAAGTAGGGTAAGTACTAAAACTAGTCCTACTACTAGTCCTTAAACTAGTATTACTAACTTATTTCTAGTACTAAAGAATACGTTCGCCTAATTAGCGATAAACTTTAGAAGATCCGCGACGAGGAAGCCGCTCGTCTTCTAGAGCTATCGAAGGAAGATCTAGAGGGTACTACTACTAGTAACGAGGCTAGTAGTCTAGCTAGTCCTAGTAGCCCTTCTCGTTACGCCGTACTACGACCTACCTCTCTAGACCTTTAGGGCCTACCGCTCTATAAGAGTAGTAAGAATAAGGGTAAGGTATATATACTAGTATATATACTAGTATATATACTAGTATAGCTACTAGTACTATAACTACTCTACTAATATCTGTCTAGATTAACTATACGACTATAAAGAAGGACTTAATAGTAGAGAATTACTAATTCCTCTATACTTACTACTTAAAGTAGGAAGTTACGCTAAAGAAGGGGTAGAAGAAGAGTAAGTAGTATTAGGACTAGTACGCTAACTAGTACGCTAACTAGTATAGGTACTTAGTACGATCTTAGAGACCTAGAGTATACGAATCGCCTATACTACGATATAACGTCGTATAAGGAGGACGAGGAGGATAAGGAGGTTATTAAGGATAATAAGGTTATTAAGACTAGTATAAGCGGAGATTAATTATACGCTCTTAGACTAGCTACTAGACTAGTAGCTTAACTAGTCGTATATAGGATAATAAGGTTATTAAGGGTAGTACGAGTAGAGATTAATTATACGCCCCTAGACTAGTTACCGGACTAGTAGCTTAACTAGTCGTATATATCTTAAATACTTTAGTTCGTACGCTAAGTAATACGCGTCTCGTAGTAATTTTAGTAATACGCGTATCTACTACCGTAGATTTAAGATTTTCGCTCTTTATACCTTACTATCGTTACCTAATTAGGTCGTATATCGTTAATATTAAGTCTATAGAGGTATTATAAGCTCGTTATAGCTAGTATAGCTACTAGTCGTTAATTATAGCGTAATAAGACTACTAGTAATAAGCTCTTAAAAGCTACGTAACTAATATAACTACTACTAAGCCGTAAACGAGCGTTATTAGCCGCTTAATAGCTATAGAAGTACTCGAAGGGAGTTACTAGTATTATTAGTAAAAGGGGGAAAGGGGGAGTAGTAGAGCTAAATCTACTAAAGAAGGAACGTTAGTCGACTAAGCTTAAAAGGCGGCTAAGGGCCTTACTACTAGCCTTAATAATATAGCTAGCTCGTTACTAGTTAATATTAACGACCTTAATAGTAAATTACTATTATAGAATACGTAGAAGCTACTACTATTATTATTACCGTTACCGTTACTACTACTACGGGTATTCTTACTATTAGCCTTCGAATATATTAGCGTTTAGACGGCTCGTTACCTTAGAAAGACTAATAACCTCGCTATTAAGCGTAACCGTCTAATAGGTCGGTTACCTATTATTAACCCTCTAAAGTAGTAGATAGTAGTAGACCTTCTAAGCTATATCGTAAAGAGGATAACGCTTATAGCCTAATACGAGAGCTATTCGGTTAAGGACTAGGTCTAGTATAACTATAAGATAGTAGAGGACGTAGTAGAGGTCGTAAAAGAGGCCTATAAGTAGGAGAAGCTAGCGAATATTAGTATTAAAGTTAACGTAGCCGTTACCGTTAAGAAGATAGAAGTCGTAAACCTTACTAGTATACTAGCTATAATACCTCGTAGTACTACGACTAGTTATTAGGGGACGCTCCGCTAGCCTTCTAGTACCGCTCTAGTTCTACTATAGCCGCTTACCGCTACTTAAGCGCTTTACTCCTAGACTAATTCCTCTTCCTTAGATATTTATAGCTACTTAAACCTACTACTTACTCGTATTAATACTACCTATTTACTACTCCCTTATAGTCGAATATCTCTTAACTCTTACGAGGAATAGCTAGTTCGAGTACTATAATAGTCCCTATACGCTACCGTTAAAGCCCTAGGTTACTACCGTAACTATAACTAGTAGAACTACCCGTTAAGGCGTACTAATTAGTAACGACGCTATTATAGGACCGTCCTCGTACGTCTATAAGGTCGACGATAATAACGAAACTAGCGTAGGAGACTAACTCGGAGACGAGATAGGACTACCCTATATAGCGTACCTACTACCCCCCTAGCTAGAGGCCGAAGCGACCCTAGTACTTATACTAGTATCTACTAATACTCTTAATAGAGTAGAGGTACCTATCCGTACTACTATTCTAACTCTAGAAGAAGTACTTAATACGCTTAAAGCTAAAGATATAAGGATAATATTAATAGAAGAACTTAGGGCGTACGTAGAGCGAATTACGCTCTAGACGAGTATCCTAGAGAATAACTATAAGCGGAAACGGGCCGAGTCTACCTAGGTCCGTAACGATACTAGGCCCTCTATAGGTATAGACCGCGCGGTAGATTAGCTTATTAAGAAGGCTAAGCTTCCCTACTTAAAGAAGCCCTAGTATAGTATATACCTCGACTAGGTCGTAGAAGTCGAACGTATATACGATATATATAGCTACGCCTAGTACGATACTCCGAAACGTACTATATATACTATAACGTTTATCGACTAGAGCTAGTCGATACTTAAGGAGGTATATAACGTCCTTAGCCGGCGCTATTAGCGTCGCGTAATTAAAGGACTACTCCTCTAGCAAGAAATACGAGAACTTATAGAGTATACCCTATCCTCTCCGCTAGTACGCTAGGCGGAGACTACTATCGTATATAGGGTAGCTATATAGAGGCCGAACTAAGGGATAATCTCCTTCTTCGAGTTCCTTACGAATAAAGAAGTAGAGCTCTCTAATCCCCTACTAGAAGGACTATTTAAGGTCGATAGCTACTTCGCGAAGCTATAGCCGTATATCTGCGAGA